>Ga0209415_10011510_pt1 | contig 14886 bp, 12 predicted proteins | sample PeaSoiSIISIP2007_FD_187696 | JGI IMG/M metagenome (GOLD analysis project Ga0209415, IMG submission 187696) | Peat soil microbial communities from Weissenstadt, Germany - SII-SIP-2007 (SPAdes) (version 2) | ecosystem: Environmental > Terrestrial > Soil > Wetlands > Peat | place: Germany...
ACTGGGTTCCCGAGATTTCGGCTGGAACGCGAACTTCTGGGATTTTCAGCTCGACCCTCCGCCGGGTTCGGCTCACGGGCCGATCAAGACCGATCCCAAATATCCCTATATCAGCCAATGTCAAAATGGCGGTTGTCTTGTAGATAGAGACTTCCGGCCCCCGATCGTGAACACCAAGGATCCGATCCTGAAACCTTGGGCCGCGGAGCAGATGCAGGCAACAAATGAAGAGGTGCTGAGCGGCAAGAGGCCGCTTCCCTTCACCTCCCAATCAAGCTGCTGGCCTGGGGGCGTGCCTGGCCAACTCCTTTTTCTCGAACCCGTGTATTTCCTCCAGACGCCGAACATCGTCTGGATGATATGGCAGCGCGATCATTTCGCGCGCCGCATCTATCTCACCGACAAGCATTCGGAAACCGTGATGCCGTCCTGGTTCGGCGAATCCATCGGCCATTACGAGGGCGGGGACACGCTCGTGGTCGATACGATCGGGCTTGCCGCCGGCAAGTATCACTACATCGATTCCTTCCGCACGCCGCACACCGAGAAGCTTCACGTCGTCGAGCGGTTCACGATCAGCCCGGACGGCAGGGCTTTGACCGCGATCGTAACGGTGGAAGATCCCGACACCTTCAACGGCCCGCTCACGCTTAAGCAGACTTGGCGCAAAAACCCGGTGGCGATGGGGGAGATGGTTTGCGCAGAGGATGCTGGGGAGGATCACTTCAATCAGAATCTCCATCCGCTTCCGCGGGCCGACAAACCGGATTTCTGATCGGCGAGCCTATGGGCCGGGTCAGGCCGCCCGCCAATGGTCAGGCGTTTTCTTATCATTCAGGTGCCGGACGCGAGCGACGAGAGGGGCGTGGCCCGTGCTTTTCGCCCAATCGATCGCTTCTCGCTGTGTCTTGAAGGTGCCGAGCACGTGATTCGCATGGTCTTCGACGACATACTCGTCGATATGGCTCCCCTCGGGGCGACCCTTCGGGCGCGCTTCAACGTAAACGTTCGCCATGCTCGTCTCTCCCTGGGCAGTTTTGTTGGCGGAATGAGGATTGCACAAAGCCCAGGCCTGGGACACCCCGTTCCCACGCCACCGGGACAGTGGTAGCCTTTACCACCATTCGGCTGTGGGAATCCGGGACGGCTGCGGCGCATTCGAGGGAATTTTCGAAGGCGATACGAATATGCAGATCATAATCCGCGTTGCGTGTGGCGCGCTGCTTGCGCTCACCGGCCTTGCGATTGCACGCACCGCCGTTGCGCAGGAATATCCGACGCGGCCGATCACCTATATCATGCCGTTTGCGGGTGGCAGCGCGAGCGACGTGGTCAGCCGCATCATGCTCGATAAGATGTCGAAGTCGATGGGACGGCCCATCATCGTCGACAACCGCCCCGGGGCGGGCGGCAATACCGGGACTGCCATCGGGGCAAAGGCGGCGCCTGACGGCTATACCCTGATCGGAGGGGGATTGGGCCCGGTCGCCGCCAACGTGACGCTTTACAAGGCGCTGGGCTACGATCCGGTGCGAGATCTGGAGATCATCTCGCCATTCGCGGGCTTCACCATCATCGTGGTCGCCAGCACGACGCTGCCGGTCAGATCGCTCAAGGAATTGATCGCGCTTGCGAGGGCCGAACCCGGCAAGCTCGACTACGGATCGGTGGGCATCGGCAGCTCGCAACATCTGGCGGGCGAGTATTTTGCGCAGGTCACCCACACCAGGATCAACCACGTGCCCTATCGCAACATCGCGCAATATGGGGCGGACCTGATCGCGGGTGTCGTGCCGCTTGGATTTCAGTGGTACCCCAACGTTGCCGGCGCTATCGAGGCGAAGGGCGCAATTCCGCTCGCGGTTGCCGGTGATCGCCGACTTTCGGCGCTGCCCGATACGCCGACCGCGCTGGAGGCTGGGCTACCGGACTACGAGCTGTCCGGTTGGTTCGGGCTTTTCGCGCCGGCGGGCACACCGAGGGCGATCCTGGAAAAGCTCAACAAGGAATTGATCGCAGCCCTGAAGGACGCAGCGGTGCGCCGGAGCTTCGAACAAGCCGGCGCCGAGCCAATGATGCTCTCGCTCGATCAAGCCAAGAAATTTCACATTGGCGAAATCGCGAAATATCGTGACATCATTACCAGGGCCGGCATCCGGCAAATTGAATAACGCGGGCGAGAGCGCCGCGCCGGCCTGTAGATTCCCTGTTTCCCTGTTCCAAATCGATCGATTCGCTGTTCGGTCGGATTAAATACGCTGTTTCGCGAGATTTGTTTCCCTGTTCGGATTGCACAGGGAATTCGCCCGCAACCCGTTGGATTTGCGAGGCGCGTTGACGCCACAACGCCCGCAAATTTCGAAAACTCCCTGTTATTTTCGCTGCTGGTTTCGGGAGGAAAGCTGCGCGCCACAATGCACGACCGAAGCCACGCCTTATCCCTCCCCGAAGCTTGCCCCCGCGAAGGCGGGGGATGGGGAGGGAGAAGAGGAGCGCCGCTCACACCAGCGCCAGGTCCTTCGCGGTCACGCCCGGGAACACCTGCGCCATCAGCTTCTGGTCGAGCCCGTAGGCGCGTTGGAACAAGCCGCCGAACAGGGCGCGGTAGTCGGTCAGCACCGGATAGTCGCGGTTCTGGAACAGCGTTGCGTGGTCGACCTTGACCTGATCGCCGGCGATGCGGCCGCCTTTGACGGCGCCGCCGAGCACCCAGTAGACGCTGCCGTGGCCGTGGTCGGTGCCGCGGTTGCCGTTCTCCCGGAAGGTGCGGCCGAACTCGGAGATCACCACCACCACGGTGTCGTTCCACGCCTCCGGGCCGATCTCCTGGGCGAAGCCCGCGAGCGCGCGGCCGAGCTCGCCGATACGGCCCGCGAGGTAGCCTTGCGCGCCGCCCTGGCCCACATGGGTGTCCCAGCCGCCGACATCGACAAAGCCGAGGTTGTACTGGTCGCGCATCAGCCGCCCGATCCGCCGCGCGGAGAGCTCGAAGCCCTTGGCCGAGATGGCGCCGCGATCGGCAGCGGCCATTTCCACCGTCTTGTAGACATCGTCCCGAACCTTGAAGCCTTCCGACACCGCGCCACCCAGGGCGTCCTTGGCGTACATGCTTTCGATCAGCTTGGCCTGGCGATCGTCGACGCCCGGCCTGCCGACCGAGCCGATGCCGATGTTGGGGATCGCATGGCCGCCGCGGAACACCAGCGGCAATTGCTCCGTGTAGGCGATCGGCTTGGTGCGGGTGAGCACGGTTGCGAGCCGGGCCATGAAGCCGGAGTTGTAGTTGCGGGTGCCGTGCACCGGCTGGCCGAGCTCGATGGTGTCCTGGGTCTCGAAATGGCTGCGCGTGAGGTCGTCGGTGCCGGCGAAGGGCACGAAGGCGAGCTGCTTCTTCTCCCACAGCGGCAGCAGCGAGTCCTTCAGCGCCGGATGCAGGCCCCAGTCGGGGTTAAGCGGCACCGCGGCGTCGGGATGCGAGCCGGGCTTCGGCACCGCGATGGTCGGGCGCGACTCGTAGTAGAAGGGGCTCGACACCGGGATCACCACGTTGGCGGCGTCGTAGGCGCCGCGCAGGAACACCACCAGCGTGCGCATGTCCGCCTTGGGGGCGGCCCAGACGCGCCCCGCGATCGTCATCAGCGGAACGGCGGCGAGGCCCTTGAGAACATCGCGGCGATGCATGGTCACCTCCTCAATGCATGAACTCCGGCGACGACAGGAACAGCGTGTTCCATTCCTGTGGCGAGGCCGCCTGATCGAGCGCGGCGCGCGTCGCGGCGCCGAGCGTCGGCTGCACGGCGTTGAAGTAGAACGCGCTCGCGATCTGCGGGAACGCCGGGCGCTCCGTCGTGTCGGGGGGCAGGGCCTTGAACATGCCGGCCGGGTTCGAGCCGATCTGGCGCGCGATCTCGAAACGCACCGCCATCTGGCCCGGTCCGTTCCAGGCCGCAGCCGTCATCGGGTAGCCGTCGGGCGTCGGGTGATTGTAGAGCCCCTCGGCGAGGCGGTTGAGCCAGCCGAGGATCGGCTGCGGGTTGAGGATCACCTTGCCGTCGTAGGCGAGCCGCACGGCCGACAGCACGAACTGCATCGGGTCCTTGTACTTGTCGTTCGCGCGCAGCGAATTGGCGAACTCGCCCGACCGGAACATCACCAGCAGCACGCTCACGATGTCGCCGTCGGTCGAGCGGAACGCCTGCGCCATGCGGGCGACCAGCGCGTCGGGCGGGGTGTCGGACATGAAGTAGGTCGCGATCTTGCGCGACACGAAGGTCGCGGTTGCGGGCTGGCGGGCCAGGATGTCGAGTGCCTGCTCGACCTCGGGAAAGCCGCGTCCCTCGATGGTTTGGCCGAGGAAGTGCTTGACGCTGTAGTCGTGGCGGTTCGGATTGAACTCGAACAGCCCGGTGCGGATGTGGTCGGGCTGCGCCACGAAGCCCATCCTCACCACGGTCGGCTCCAGCGGCTGGAAGTTGACGCCGACGCCGGTGAGGATGCGGGCGAGCTCCTGCACGTCCTCCTGGGTGTAGCCGGAGCCCACCCCCATGGTGTGCAGCTCCATGATCTCGCGCGCGTAGTTCTCGTTGATGTGGCCCTTGGCGTTCTCGGCGTTGTCGAGGTAGCGCAGCATGGCCGGATGGGTCGCGGTCGCGTGCAGGAGATCGCGGAACTTGCCGAGCGCGTTGCGGCGGAGCGCGTGCTCTTCATAGTCCCCGATGGTGGTGCGGATGTCCGACTTGTAGAGGTGCACGTTGAAGTGGTTGAACCAGAACCACGTCATCTTCTCGCGCAGCTGGTCCGGCGAATAGAGATCGCGCAGCAGGCTGCGTGCCGCGGCCTGCCGGCCGATCTCGTTCATGGCCTGCCCGCTGACCTGCTGGCCGGCCTTCCTCAGCTCGGGATCCTGGATCTGGTTGGCGGTCCGCTGCTGTGTCGTGAGCGCAGTGGCGATATCGGTGACCGGCTGGGTCGAGATCGGCATCGCGGCGATCTGGGCCTGGGCAGCGGCCGGGAGCCTGTCCTTCGCACCGGGGTGAAGCTGCCGTTCGAGCCAGCGGTCGCGGCCGAGCATCTGGTACTCGGCCGCGGTCGATTCGTTTACGCCCCACGTCACCCGGTCGATGAACGCGAGGTCGGCGGCGCCGAGCTGGGCGACGGCTTGAGCAGGGGGCGGAGCAGGGGCGTGGGCGGCGGGCGGAGCAGCAGCAGGCTGGGCAGGGGCTTCCGCCGCGTGGGCCTGCGCGCCGGGCGCCAGGGCGGCAATAAGGAGGGCAAGCTGGGCGAGGCGGGACATCTCATCCACCGTTGCGAGGCATCATCGACGACGTCAAACCATTATGCGCCTGTTCTTGCTGAACGATCCGTGAATCGGCCGTTCATGCCCCAAGGTGCGGTTCGCTGCCGACAATAGGCTTCAATTGGGCCCAAGCTGTGATGGCCGTCACAGGAGGGCGGAACCGGAGACGCCGTCTCATCAAAGCGCCGTGATCGGAGCCCGTTACCGCCTGCGGTCGGTTCCGGCGCCGGCGCCGCCCTGCAGGTTCCGGAACGTCTTCTTCCAGGCGATGGTGTCGATCAGCGACTTCTCGGTTTCGCTGGTCTGCACCACCCGCCCGTCTTCCGCGAGGGTGAAGCGGAACGCGGTCTTCTCCTCGTCGGTGTGGTCGAGCAACATCGTCCGGTAGTCGACGATCTCGACCACCGGGTTGAGCTTCTCGACCTTCACCGAGACCGGGACCGGCTCAGTGGCGAGGTGGTGGTAGAGGTGGACGTTGACGGTGTATTCGCCCGCCATCAGGCCGCGGATGCTGACCAGCTCCTCGCGCACCGGCAGGGGGATCTTCTTGGATTCCACCATGGCGAAATCGTTGGTGTCGCCGCGGTCGTCGCGCTCCAGCACCATCAGCCCGACGTCGCGCTGGTTGTACCAGACGAGCTTGCCGGCCGGGTCCTGCACGTAGAGGTCGACGTCGTCGGGATGCCGGTCGGGCCACGTCATCGTGATGATGAACTCCGCCCGCTTGACGACCTTGCCGGGGTCGGCCGCCGGCTTCATCATCAGCAGCGCGATGAAGAACAGGAAGGCGAGCACCTGCAGCGCCTTGAACAGCACGACCGTGAAGGGGTCGAAGCGGTCCTCCCGGTAGTAAAGTGAGCCTTCCATGCCGCCTTCCAGAACGAGACCCGATCGACCGCGAAGCCGACGCGCGCCCCAATCATTAACGCCCCGCGCGGCGCCCGGAAACCCCTGGCGCCGGGGACGCGGCGCCATCTGAGGGCAGACGCCCATCGGACGCAAGCCTTTTGCCTGCCCGATGGCCTTGAGCCGACCTCCAGAATGGGCCAGCGTGGCGGGGAGGAGCGGCCCATGGCCCCGGTATCGAAGGCGTTTCCCGAGCTCCTGACCACGCGGCTGCGTCTGCGGCGGTTCGAGCCGCGCGACGTCGACGGCCTGCACGCTTGCTTCGGCGATCCGGACGCCATGCGCTATTGGACGTTCCCGGCCTGCAGCGCCAAGACCGAGACGGCGCGCTGGGTGAGGATCCTTGGCAAGACCACGAGCCCGCACGAATATCTGGCCTGGGCGGTCGCCGACAAGCGCAGCGATCGCTGCATCGGCATGGTCATCTATCATCATCGCGAAGCCCGCAACCACCGCCTCGAGATCGGCTACATCCTGGCGAAACCCCAGCGCGGGCGCGGGCTGATGGCGGAGGCCCTGCAGGCGATGCTGGCGCACTGTTTCGAGAAGCTCGGCGTGCACCGTGTCGACGCCCTGATTCATCCCGACAACGCCGCCTCGATGCGGCTCGCGGAACGCCTCGGCTTCCGCCCCGAAGGCGGACCGCTGCGCGATTTCTGGCGGGTGGGCGACCGCTACGCGAGCGTGATGGTGTACGGCCTCATCCAGGGCGAAGAAGCGTGGGCAAAGCCGCCGCGCGTCGCAGCGGCGCATCGCGGCGGGGGGTGAACGTTTAGAACCCGATCAATTGATCTTCACCCCGGCCACCTGCGCGACCTTCGCCCACTTCTCGATCTCGGCATTGATGAAGGCGCCGAACTCGCTTGCCGTCATCGACAGCGGCACCACGCCCTGCTTCGCCCACGACTCCCTGATCTCGGCCGAGTTGAGGATCTTGCGGATCTCCGCATTGAGCTTCTCGACGATCGGTTTCGGCGTCGCGGCCGGTGCCATGATGCCGACCCAGCCGGACGCCCGGAAGCCCGCAACGCCGGCTTCCGAGATCGTCGGCACGTCGGGAAGGATCGGGGAACGCTCCTCCCCGGTGGTGCCGAGCGCGCGCACCAGCCCGGCCTCGACGCTCGGGCCCATGGTGGCGATGGTGTCGAACATCATCTGCACCTGTCCGCCGAGGATGTCGTTGCGGGCGCCGGATGAGCCCTTGTAGGGCACGTGGACGATGTCGGTGCCGCTCATGGTCTTGAACAGCTCGCCGGCGAGGTGATACTGCGAGCCGGTGCCCGACGAGGCATAGTTCATGGTGCCGGGCTTGGCCTTGGCGAGCGCGATGAACTCCTTCAAGGTCTTCACCGGGACCGACTTGTGCACCACCAGCACGAGATCGCCGGCATAGATCGGCGACACCGGCGCGAAGTCGCGCATCAGCTGGTAGTTCTTGCTGGCGACCAGCGATTCGTTGGTGGCGTGGGTCTGCGAAATGATCAGCAGCGTGTAGCCGTCGGGCGCTGCCTTCGCCACCGCGTCGGTGCCGATCATGGTGCTGGCGCCCGGCCGGTTCTCCACCACGAAGCCTTGCTTGAGGGTGTCGGACAGTTTCTGCGCCACGATGCGCGAGAACACGTCGGACGGACCGCCCGGCCCGTAGGGGGCGATGACGTGCACGATCCGGGTCGGATAGTCCTGCGCCCGCGCCTGCGACCATGGCGCGACCAACGCAACCGCCAACCCAGCCAACGTTGCGAACCGCATGATAACAGCCATGGCCGACCCCGTCTCATTGTCGCGAGCATTCTTACAGCATGTATCGCGGAATGGAAATCGGCCGCCGAGGCCGCCGGCGCCGACGAAATCGACGAGCCGGGCGACCGCGAAGCGCCCCGTCGGTTGCGCAAAGCGCGTCGCAAAATCGCCCAAAATGTGACGGCCGTCACGCAGCTGGTTGTTGATCCGTCGCGTGAATGACGGATAAACGGCGCGGTCAGCAGGCGTTGGGATAGGGCTGACTAGGATCGTTCCCGATGTGGACTTGGAAATATCCCCCATCTTGTCCAAGGAGAGCTCGTCATGAAAACTTCCTCAGGTCATCTCGTGCGCACGGCCTGCGCGATCGCGCTGCTTGCCTGCGGCATCGGCGTCGCTTCGGCGCAAACCGTGATCATCGAACGCGGCGGCGCCATGCCGGCGCCGCGCGTCGAAGTCATTCCGGCGGCCCCGGGCCCCGGCTACAACTGGGTGCCGGGCCACTGGGCGTGGCGCGGTGTCCACTGGGAATGGATCCCCGGACATCACTTTCGCGGCGTCGTCGCGGCGAGGCCGGCTGAGGTGGTCGAGGTGGTGCCGGTACGGCCATCAGCCGAGCATGTGTGGGTCAAGGGCCATCATGTCTTCGATGGCGGCCGCTGGGTTTGGCGGCCGGGCATCTGGGTGCGCCTCTGATCCGATCGGGTTGATCGCTCCTTCAACGAGGCGGCCGCGCGGCCGCCTCGTCTGCGCCACTCCGGACGTTCAGGAGAATCCGTAGAGCTTGGCCGGATTGTCGACCAGGATGCGAGTACGCACCGCCTCGTCCGGCGCCCATTGCGACAGGAGATCGAACAGGATGGCGTCATCCGGCAGGGTCTTGCTCTGCTCGCTCGGATGCGGCCAGTCGCTGCCCCATACCAGCCGCTCGGGCGCGGCCTTGACGTAGGCCTGCGCGACGGCGGTCGAGTCCGCATAGGTCGGCGGGCCGACCTTGGTGTCAGCGTACGCGCCCGACAGCTTGACCCAGGCCTTGCCCTTCTGCAGCAGGTCGACCACCACCGCGAAGGCCGGGTGGCCGGTGCCGACGGGCTCCGGCATGTGGGCGAGATGATCGAACACGATCTGGCACGGCAGGCGGTTCAGCACATCCTTGGCGGCAACCGTCGCATCGGCCGACATGTTGAACTGCACGTGCCATCCCATCGGGGCGATGCGCTTCGCCACCGGCTCCAGCATGTCGATCGAGGTGGCGCCGCCGGCGGTGGCGAGATTGAAACGGACGCCGCGGACGCGCGCCGCGTCGAGCCGCTTGAGCTCGTCGTCGGTGACGCTCGCATTGACGACGGCGACGCCGCGCGCGGTGGGTCCGCATTCGTTCAGTGCCTCGACAAGGCCGTCATTGAAGATGCCGTAGGTCGAGGGCTGCACGATCACATTGCGTGTCGTGCCGATGCGCTTCTGCAACAACCGATAGTCGGCGACTGACGCATCGCCCGGCCGCAGCGCCGAGTTGGGATCGACCTTGAAGCGCGACGCGTAGATGTGGTGATGGCAGTCGGTGGCGTTCGGCGGCGCCTTGGTCTTTGCCGGCGCGGTGCCGACTGACCACGGCACCTGCTGCGCCTGCGCGCCCGATACCGCGGCGGCCGCCGCCGACGCGCTCATCATCGCCAAAACGGCGCGTCTGTTCCAATCCTGTCCCGGCATCCTCGCCTCCCTGTCGGTCCTTTTAGATGGACTTGTCGCCGCAATGCTGCGCCGACGCGACCGAATGTGCAAGACGGAGCCACGAGGGGCAGGGCCCGCTTCAATTCGGCTCGCGGCCTTCCCCCATGACGGCGAAGTATTCGTCGAGCTGCGGGCTCATCGGGATGTTGAAGCGCTCCCCGTTGGGCAGGCGCCGCTCGAACCATTTCGCGTAGAGCGGGCCGATATCGCGCGCCACCACGAGATTGCGGATCGCGCGCGCGACGCCGGCGCGCATCTCGGGCTCGTTGCGGGGGAACGCGATGCCGTAGGGATCGTAGGACAGGAATTCGCCCACCACCTTGAACTGAGCCTGGGAGCGGTGCTGGGCGATCAGGCCGTAGAGCAGGATGTCGTCGGTCGCGAAGGCGTCGGCCTCGCCGCTCGCCACCATGCGGTAGGATTCCTCGTGATCGGAGCCTTCGAGGAGCGTGATGCCGAGCTTGAACTTCTGGTCGAGCGCCTTGAGCGCCTGCGCGTTGGTGGTGCCGCGCGTCACCACCACCTTGCGGCCCTTGAGATCGCGAAAGTCGCGCCACGCGGTCGCCACCGGAACCATCACCTTGGTGCCGCTGACGAAGATCATCGGCGAGAAGTCGACGATGCGGCGGCGCTCCAGGTTGTTGGTGGTCGAGCCGCATTCGAGATCGATCATGCCGTCCTGGATCGCCTGCAGGCGGGTTTCAGACGTTACCTTGACGAAGTCGATCTTGAGGTCTTCGCGGTCGAGCGTGCGCCCGATCTCCTCCACGATGGCGCCGCAGATGTCGATCGAATAGCCGATCGGCCGGCCCGAGCGGTCGAGATACGAGAACGGGATCGAGGCGTCGCGATAGCCGAGCCGCACCGTCCCGGTCCGCTTGATGCGGGCGAGAGTGCCGGTGACGATGCCGGGATCGTCGGTCTCCACCTGGGCGTGGACGGGCGGGCAGGCGAGGGATGCGGCCAGGATGAGGAGCCCGAAGTGCACTGCTCTTATCCCTCCCCGTCTTCGGGGAGGGCAGGGTGGGGTCTCTCCACAAGCGCCGTGCCGGGGGGCCCCCACCCCGCCCTCCCCGAAGACGGGGAGGGAGAAGAAGCGCAATGCCGCCTGTGCCGCGCGGATCATGGCGGCCACCTATTCGGCCGGCGCCGCGGCCGGGATCGGATGCTCCAGCGTCGCGCCTTCGTCGACGCCGGGCTGCTCCGGACGCAGGTTGCCCTCCCACTGGGCGATCACGGCGGCCGCCACCGAATTGCCCACCACATTGGTGGCGCTGCGCCCCATGTCGAGGAACTGGTCGATGCCCATGATAAGCAGCAGCCCGGCCTCCGGAATGTTGAAGGTCGAGAGCGTCGCCGAGATCACCACCAGCGAGGCGCGCGGCACGCCCGCCATGCCCTTCGAGGTCAGCATCAGCAGCAGCAGCATGGTGATCTGCTCGCCCCAGCCGAGCGTGATGCCGTAGGCCTGGGCGATGAACAGCGTCGCGAAGGTGCAATACATCATCGAGCCGTCGAGATTGAACGAGTAGCCGAGCGGCAGCACGAAGCTCGCGATGCGGTTGGGCACGCCGAACTGCTCCAGGCGCTCCAGCGTCTTCGGATAGGCGGCCTCCGAGCTCGCGGTCGAGAAGGCGAGCAGGATAGGCTCGCGCACCAGGTGGGCGAGCCGCACGGCGCGGGGACCGATCACCAGGAAGCCGGCACCGAAGATGACTAGCCACAGGATGACGAGCGAAAGGTAGAAGCCGCCCATGAACTGGCCGAAGGTGACGAGGATGCCGAGGCCGTTGGTGGTCACGGTTGCCGCGATGGCGGCAAACACCGCGAGCGGCGCCGCCTTCATGACGTAGCCGGTGATCTCCAGCATCATGTGGGACACCTGCTCGATCAGCAGCTCCAGCGGTTTCGCCTTTTCGCCGAGCGACGCGATGGCGACACCGGCGAAGATCGCAAACACCACGATCTGCAGGATCTCGTTGTTGGCCATGGCCTCGATGACGGACTTCGGCACCAAGTGGGTGACGAATTCCTTGAGCGTCAGGCCCGAGGTCTTGAGGTTGGGGGCGGAGCCGGTGTCGGGGATCGGGAGACCGAGGTTCACGCCGGGCTGGAGAATGTTGACCATCAGCATGCCGAGCAGGAGCGAGACCAGCGAGGCGGAGACGAACCATCCCATGGTCTTGAGCCCGATTCGCCCCAGCGAGGCGCCCGAGCCCATATGGGTGATGCCGACGATCAGGGTCGAGATGACGAGGGGCGCGATGATCATCTTGATCAGGCGCAGGAACAGATCGGTGACGAGCGAGATGTAGCCCGCAATGCCGGCCGCCGTCTTGGCGTCGGGGAACGCCTCGTGGCACGCATAGCCGACCACTATCCCCAGCACCATGGCGATCAGAATCAAAGTGGTGAAACGCTTTGGCATCGCCGCTCTCCCCCATGCGGGCCGAACGCGGAATCCTCTCCGGGATTCCGACCGCAACCTGGAGCCACCCGTCCGGCGCCGTCGGCCTCAGCTTGATCAGTTTGGCTTCCGAGGGCAAGGGCGTGCAAATCTTGTTCCAGGCCTGCATCCTTGCATCGACGTGGGCCGGGATTTCGTCGGAGGGAGCACTGGTGCAGTGAGGCGGCACCTGATTTCAGCTGTGGGAAAACATCCCGGGCGGGTTTCGGATTTATTAAGGTCCGGCATCCGCCCGCCGCGGGGCATTTCCGCCGGCGGCTGAACAAATTCCCCGAATAGCGCATTGCCGTTGCGTCACCGATGAACCTCACCACATGAATTGCCGAAATATTACCCGGCAAACCGTGCCACGATACCTGCGGATTAGGACTTCAGTTACCGCAATCCATCGATAAGCAATGGGCGCCTGGCCATGACGCCGGTTCCGCGCGATCGAATGGGGTTCGTCACGATGTCCCGCTCCAATTTCCTCAACTTCCGTATCGGCCCCAAGCTCGCGATCTCGGCGGCCGCAGGTCTCCTGATGGTGGCGGCGCTGGTCGCCAACGATATGTGGGACCGCAGCGTGCAGGCCGGCCTCGCCGCCGACGCCAAGAATGCCGCCGTCGTCCAGACCTCAGCGCTGACCGCCTTCGTGGCGACGCGGCGGGTGGTGATCGGGGGACGCGACCTGCGCCTCGCCGGGACCCCGGCCCTGGTCGATGAAGCCATGGGACGCATCCGCACCTCGGCCACCGCCGGCAATACGGCGCTCGACCGCGCCGTCGCGGCGGCGCCGGCAGGAGTCGTCAAGACGCAGCTCGAGCGGGCCAAGCAGGTGTTCCAGACCTACACCACCGGCATCGACGAGATGGCGGCGGTGCGCAAGGACATCCTGGTGCTGCAGAACAGTCTCGGCGACCAGGGCGTCGCCTGGAACGCCGATATCAAGGCGCTGCTGGCGTTGCCGGCGCTCAATGCGCTGCCCAATGCCGACAAGGTGATCCGTTCGATCGAGCGCGCCGACGCCTTCTGCACCAGTGCCCGGCTGCAGCTGTGGTCCTATTTCACCCGCGGCACCGCGGGCGCGCCGGAGCGGGTCAAGACCGTGCTGGCGAGTTGCACCACGGGGCTGCGCGAGGCCCGCGCCCAGACCACCGATTCGGGCGTCGGGGCGGCGATCGATCGCATGCTGACCTTCACGCCGCAATATGATGAGACCATCAACAAGACGTTGGCGGCGTTCGACCACCTCGCCGCGGTGATCAAGGAGCGCACCGAGCCGCCGCGCGTCGAGCTCGACAAGCTCATGGACGACAACGCCGTCGAGCAGGTCAAGCTGGTGAACGACATCGACGCCAAGGTCGCCGCGCAGGACGCACGCAGCGCCTATATCGGCTACTCGCTCGAAGGGCTGGTGGCCGCGATCCTGCTCGGCTCGGCGCTGTTCACCCTCATGAACATCGGCCGCCCGATCAGCCGCATCGGCGAAGTGCTGCTCGCGCTCGCCAACGGCAACAAGGCGGTCGACATCCCCTATGCGGATCGCGGCGACGAGGTCGGCGATACCGCCCGCGCGGCGAAGACGTTCAAGGAAAATCTCGTCCGCATGGAAGAGATGGAGGCCGAGCGGCGCAACGCCGAGGCGCGCGATGCCGTCGCCAGGAAGACCGCCGAGGAGCGCGAAACCGCCGACAAGAAGGTCGCGGCCGAACGCGAGGAGGCGGCCCGCAAGGCCGCCATGAAGAAGCTCGCCGACGAGTTCGAATCCGCCATCGGCGACATCATCGACACGGTGTCGTCGGCCTCGACCGAGCTCGAAGCTTCAGCCAACACCCTGACCAAGACCGCCGAGAGCACTCAGCAACTCGCCGGCATGGTGGCGACCGCCTCCGAGGAGGCGTCGTCGAACGTGCAGTCGGTCGCCTCGGCGACCGAGCAGATGACCTCCTCGATCACCGAGATCGGCCGCCAGGTGCACACCTCGAGCAAGATCGCCGGCGAGGCCGTCAAGCAGGCGGAAAAGACCGATGCCCGCATCGGCGAATTGTCCAAGGCGGCCGCGCGCATCGGCGACGTGGTCAAGCTCATCACCGCCATTGCGGAGCAGACCAACCTGCTGGCCCTCAATGCCACCATCGAGGCTGCGCGCGCCGGCGAATCCGGCAAGGGCTTCGCGGTGGTGGCCCAGGAGGTCAAGGCGCTCGCCGCCCAGACCGCCAAGGCGACCGACGAGATCGGCAGCCAGATCGCCGGCATGCAGACCGCGACCCAGGACTCGGTCGCCGCCATCAAGGAGATCGGCGGCACCATCGCGCACATCTCCGAGATCGCCTCGACCATCGCGGCCGCGGTGGAGGAGCAGGGCGCCGCCACCCGGGAGATCGCCCGCAACATCGAGCAGGCCGCGAGCGGCACCACGCGGGTGGCGAGCAACATCACCGACGTCAACCGCGGCGCCGGCGAAACCGGCTCCGCCTCCACCCAGGTGCTTGCCTCGGCGCAATCGCTGTCGAGCGAAAGCAACCGCCTCAAGGTCGCGGTGGACAGTTTCCTGTCGACCGTGCGGGCGGCGTAAGACCGAGGGCGCGCGGGACGAGACTGCGTCCTCGGTGGGTCCCCTAGCTGAAGTGAAAATTGCTCGCCGTGAGGCTCGTCTTGGTGATGTTGTCGAGCGTCACGGTATCATTGGCGTCGATGGTGAACACCGTGTTGGCGCCGGACTGGCTGGCAGCGTTCATCGCCGCGGTGAAGTTCGAAAACAGCG
>Ga0209415_10011512_pt1 | contig 14883 bp, 18 predicted proteins | sample PeaSoiSIISIP2007_FD_187696 | JGI IMG/M metagenome (GOLD analysis project Ga0209415, IMG submission 187696) | Peat soil microbial communities from Weissenstadt, Germany - SII-SIP-2007 (SPAdes) (version 2) | ecosystem: Environmental > Terrestrial > Soil > Wetlands > Peat | place: Germany...
TGGCCAGAGGTGTTGCGGTCCCGCTCCAGTCATTGAAGGTGCCAGTCACGTAAGCCTTTTCGGCATGGGGTGCCCATACGCGAAAGGTTACGCCCCTTTCACCTAGGATAGTCCCCATGCTTGGATTGCTTATGCCAGTATCAGCTTTTTCGGACATTCTCCTCTCCCATTTTTGGCTTCACGAAGCTCGCCGCGCACAGGGACGGGCTTGCGAAATATCATCCTGGCAATAGCTGACGGACACGTGTCAGAACCGCTCCATCACTTTCCTCGACATTCTCGGTAGCCTGCTGTCGGTTTCGGCAACGGATGTCGCTGATTATTCCGGATGAAGCGTCGTTTGATCCACAATAAACCACATTGCTCTATCGTATGGCGCCAGGTCGCGGCTGTCCCTTCAAAAGCGCTTGCACCTGGGCCACCACTTGTTGGGCAAAAACGACACCGGACGCGTTCACGGGCAACCCGCTGGTACGCAGGGCTTCGGCGGTCCAGGTATTGCAGGTGTTGCCGATGCTGTAGGTTCCGGTCGAGGCGTAGAATGTGCTACCGGAGTAAGGACCGTCTCCTACTTGACGGGGTACGAGCTGCGGATCTTTCTCGAGGTAATCCCAAAGGAACCTTGAGAGGCGGTCGAGTCCTTGCCGCGAGGCCCGAACCGGGAAGACGCTCGAGCCAACGAAGAACTCGCTCGGAGGCAGGTTCAAGGGGATGACCAGCATAACGGCCGAGCTCGGCATGGCGGCCTCGACAAGGTCGCCGAGGCCCGGATGCTGCGCCATGTAATAATTGCGCTGACCCCATCCAAAGACGAAGTACTGCGCTTCCGGCGCCGCACTTTGCAATGCCGTCAAAGGTCCCGTCATGGCATGCGCCGGAAGACCGATCTCCGTGTGCCAGCCGCTTGCGACGACGTAAAGAGTCTCAAGCGTAGGGGCCTGGCCGGCGTAAGGCGCCGCCGGCGACCAGGCGCATCCCGCCAAGACATACGCCAAGACAAGCCAAAGCACCGCTGCCGAGGCACGAATCAAGGGCGCGGCGGCGCCTTCGTCCTCACAGCTCATCGCTAGGCGGGGACAGCTCCGCCTCTCTCTAGGATGCGATTGACCTTCGCGGCCATGCCATGGATGGCGCTATGTCGTTCCCGATGCAGATCGTCATCGGCGGAGAGCCACGTATAAGCCTCCATGACTTCGTCCCGCGTAGCCGCCGTTCCCAAAACGGCGGCCAAATCGGCATCGTCAACGGCACCCCTGATCTCTACGACCGCGTTTGCCGTCGCGTGCTGCTGCATTACTGATTTCGCCATCGATGACCTCTCAGGAACGCGAATAGGTACCGATGAGCTCCGCCGTCGCGAGGGCGTGCGCGCCAGCAGCGTGTTCGACATCTCGACATCGCGCTGTTGGCGGCAATTCGAGCCGCTCGACATCGATGGCGTAAAGCTTGAAATGATAGCGGTGAGCGCCGTGGCCGCGCGGCGGGCACGGTCCGCCATAGCCCCGATTGCCGAAATCGTTGACCGCGTCGCGAAGCGGCGCGTTTCCCGAAGCGCGGCTCTCGGTGAGCCGGGAGACATTGGCTGGAATATCGAAGGCAGCCCAGTGATAGAAGTCGCCGGATGGCGCATCTGGGTCGCGGCAGACAATTGCGAAGCTGCGTGCCTCGGCCGGCGCGCCCGACCAGGCGAGCGGCGGCGAGAGATTCTCGGCGTCGCAGGTAAAGCGGCGCGGGATCTGGCCGCCGGGCTTGATGGCGGAGCTGGTAAGGTGCATCGATTCCGTACGCTGCTTCGCCATCGCTTTTCCCCATTTGGCATCCAGCCATTCGCAAAACGGTGCGAGCGGGACCCGAACGTTCAAGAAAGGCAGAGACTCTGCGACCAAGTGGCCGCCGCCATTAGCTATCACTCCCTGACGTTAGAGGGAAACGCATATATAATATGGGCGGCTATGACAATTCGGCACTGATCCATGTCAATCGCTGATCACGACTACCGTGCTCGAAATGGCGCCCCGCCCGAACATGCCCGCGCTCCGATTGATCTGCATCAACGCGATAGTTCTCGTGGTGACCCCATTCTTGAGTGTTTTTGGTTCCATAAGCGTCGCCTCGGAGAACACTACGCGAATGTTGACCGTGCTGACGGAACGGCAATGCCTCAAAACGGTAACGCAGGAAATTCGAGCGCTTGCGAGGGTCTGAGCGATGATTGCCTCCGATATCATGACGAAGAGCGTCATCTGTATTCGCCCATCGACCCCGGTGAGCGAGATTGCCGCGTTGCTTCTCAAGAATGAGATCAGCGCAGTGCCCGTGGTCGACGACAAAGGAGGCGTCGTCGGCATCGTGAGCGAGGATGATCTCCTGCGGCGGGGAACGCATAGTAAAGGGCGATCATGGTGGCTCGGCCTTCTCGCCGGCGGTCGCCCTGGCCCCCAAGAGATCGTCAAAGCGCGCGATTTGATCGCCGAAGAAGTGATGACGCGGCGCGTGGTCACTACGCGAGAGAATGCGCCGGCCGCTGTCGTCGCCGGCTTGATGCGGCGCTACAGGATCAAGAGAATTCCGGTGCTGCGCCGCAATAAGCTGGTCGGCATCGTAAGCCGCGCCGACCTCCTGAATGCGCTGTTTCGCGGCAAGGATCCCGTTTCGCAACGCGCGAAGTTGCCGATCCGCACCTGATCGGCGATACCGTGCGTACTGCACCCTTGATCGATCGCCAACGCGCGGGGTGACAAGCCGATGGCCGTCCTTCCACCACGAGTTCTACGAAACTAATTTCTTTCGCCCCGAATGTGCAGACGGCTAATGCTAGACACGACGTGTCTAACCTCTTCATCCTCAAGAGGCGGCCTGCAGCGGACGCGGTTCCAGCACAAAAGCATCTCGGCGACGACCTCCGAATCGACGCCATGCCAGAGTAGGTGGCCTGCGAGCGAAGCAAGAGTATCGTTGCGGACTCCTTCTTCCACCCCGGTTCGAAGCAGATCGCGCCAATAACGGATCGGACGGCCGTGAAGCTCGGTGTCGTCGCGCGCAAGCCGCTCAAGCCACTGCGGCAAGGCGGCCGGTTTCATCGTGTTCGGATCGCGCCCGGGACGCCAGACATATCTCTTGCCCGTCGGATGGATCGACGGCGGAGCGACGGCCAGTCCCCCTTCGGCGCGAAGATCGACGCCCCTGGCGAGACCGGTTCTGGTTCGCAGCTCCATCGCCGGCGGCCGGAAATAGATGTGGCGCCCGCCGCCGCCGGTCTCGGCTTCTGAAGTCGAGGGCAAGCTGCCGTTCGCACGCTCCAGAACGGCAAGGCTTTCCTCCCCACCGTGTCGGGGATCGATGTCGAGGACGACGACATGCGAGATGCTTCCCGTTACGATGCCGACACCGGCGTCGGGCCAACGCCGAAACCATTCGGCAATCTCGTTCTCACCGGCGCGTCGATGCTGGTACTGCTCCCACGCAATGAGCGGCAGCTTTGCCCGCGGGCGGATTGGCACGACCGACCAGCCCAATCTCAGGTATTCGCTCGTGGCTTGTGCAGCCTCCCGGAAGGGCCCCATTTCGCCTTGCGCCTCGCCGCCGGAGCTTAAATGTGCGCCCATATCCCGCCTCGTTCATAGAGTCGATGTCGCACAGCGCGTTTTCACCCTGAAGGTACCGCCTGCCATCCCGACGGACAGGCACCGACATAAGGATAGTATTGCTGATAGGCTTGGCACCAATGTCAGAAGCCGGGGGCGTCGCCACCGGTCCAATGTCCCGTGGCGTGCCCGCCCGGTGCACCGGCGTCGCGATTCTGCGCGATCGCCGGTGCCGACACGAGCGAGAGAAAAGCCAAAATCAGGATTCCGACGGCTCTCATGTAATCTCCGCTGCTGAGGGCTGCCGGGACGACGGGAAACTTCACGGATCACCTATCTTCAGTCGAGGTCGCCCGAATTCGGGGAAAACGCGAGATATTGCTTGGTCCCCTGTCGATCGATCAGCAGGAGGACGTTCCGGCCGCCGGTGGACAGCGCTTCCTTTAGCCGCGTCGCGGCCGCTTGCGGCGTCGTCACGGCTTTCCGGTTGATTTCCTCGATGACATCGCCGCGCTCGAGACCCGAATCGGCGAGCGGGCTGCCCTCGGAAATATCCATAACGACAACGCCTTTCAGCGTGGCCGGCAGGCGGAGTTCGCGGCGGAGATCATCGGTCAACGGCGCGAGCGTCAAACCCATGCTTCTCGCCGTGGCTGACTCTTTCGCTTGCACGTGCGTTGGCGCCGGCAGTTCCTGGGGCCTGTCAGCGATCACCGCCCCGACTGCCACGCGTTTACCGCCACGCAACACCGTCATGGTCGCCGTCGTCCCGACCGGTGCATCGGCCACGGCCATCGAGAGGTCGTGGACCCGCGTGATCTCGCGTCCGTTGAAGCGAATTATGACGTCACCTTGCCGAATGCCTGCCTTGTCGGCCGGTCCGCCCGCCGTCACGTCGACGACCAGGACACCTTCCGCTTTCGCCAGACCAAACCCTCTTGCAATGCCGGGAGTCACCTCCTGAAGCTGCACGCCCAGCCAACCGCGGGCGACTTTGCCGTGGGCCCGCAGCTGATCGATCACCGGTTTGGCGAGGTTTGAGGGAATCGCGAAGCCGATGCCGACCGATCCGCCGCTCGGCGTATAGATGGCGGTGTTGATGCCGATCACCTGCCCGGCGAGGTTGAAGGTCGGGCCGCCGGAATTCCCGCTGTTGAGCGGCGCGTCAATTTGCAGAAAATCGTCAAAAGGCCCGGCGTGGATATCGCGTCCGCGCGCCGAGACGATGCCGGCGCTGACGGTGCCGCCGAGACCGAAGGGATTGCCAACCGCGAGGATCCAATCGCCGACCTGGGCGGTATCGCTATTCCCCCATGTGACGGAAGGAACCGGCCGGCCTGCATCGATCTTCAGAAGCGCGAGATCACTCACCTCGTCCTGCCCCACGATCTTCGCGGAATATCGGCTGTTGTCCTGAAGAACAATCGACACTCGCTCGGCGCCGGCGATGACGTGGGTATCGGTGACCACATAGCCCTCGGCGTCAATGATGAAGCCGGACCCCAACGCGGTGCGGCTTGCCACGGAGCCCTGATGGTTTGGTCTGCCGAGGGGTGCCTGCTCCCCGAAGAAGCGCCTTAGGAATTCCTCGAGCGGTGCCTGGGAACCTGGACCGAAATCCGGGGCGCCCTCTTCGTTGTCTTTGTCCTGATCTTCGTCGAGCGAGCGCGATGACCGCGTCGCCGAGATGTTGACAACGGCCGGAAGCACATTCCGGACAATCTCGGCAAAGCTTGGCAAATACGCGGCGGAGGTCTGCGGCTGCTGCGTCGCAGGCGCAGGATCTGCCACGCCATTACGCTGTGCACATGCGATCGGCGCAAGGCAGAGGCAAAGGGCGAAGGCCAGTAGGAAGAACGGGCGGCCGCGCGGAGGCGGCTGCGATGAATGAGCGACATCTGTGCTCATGGATGCGTCTAGGCCCGTGACTCTGCTGCCGTCGTGGCACAGTTACCCATCGCGATCGGCCATCGTCAGCTGGAGCAGCTTCCCGGCTTCCGCTAAGTGGGCCGTCGTTTCCTTCTGCGCGGAGTCGCATTGGCAATGGAAGACTTCCCCGACGTTATTGCGGTTGCCCAGCGCCCGCCAAGTTCCCAAATTCTGATTGAACCTCGCCAGAGTGAAGAGGCTTAATTCGCGGCCGTACTCAAAGATATCGCGTGTCCATTGCTCAAGGCCTCGATGCTCGATTTCCAAAGCCGTTTCGTAACGAAGTCCTGCTTCGGCATGTGCTTGAGCCTGCGAACTGCTCCGCTTCGCCAATTGGGACATGAGCACGCTCCCTCTTACACCAAAAACTATGCCACCTCCGCGAGCGCGAGGAATTGATCCAGGTCAATCACCGCAACGCCTTTCACAAGACGCAGTGCGATGGGTGCGCCGTTGATCTGTGTCAAAGCGCGATGGCCGGTGAGATGCATTATCACGCGTCTAATCCAATTCGCCGGGCACGTGTGATGCCGTATAACCAGGTTCTCTTCCGTTCCGCCACTCGCGAAAAGATCCTGCGCGGTGCGGCACAGCTTGCGGATGCGGTGCCCGTGACCCTCGGCCCATGTTCCAAGGCCGTACTCATTCGGAAGAAATGGGGCGCGCCGATCGTCTGCGATGACGGCGTCACCATCGCCAAGGAATTCGAACCCAATCACCCGGAAGACAATCTCGGCGCGCAGATGATGCGCCAGGCAGCCGAAAGGACCGGCGATGTCGTGGGCGACGCCAACAGCACAGCCGCGATCCTGGCACATGCGATCTTTGCTGACGGCGTCCGCAGCGTCGTCGCGCTGGCGAGCGCGATCGACCTCAAGCGCGGGCTCGACCGCGCGACCAAGGCCGCCATCGATTCGCTGCGAAAAATGCCGCGTCCGGTTGCGACGCGCAAGGAGAAGGCGCAGGTGGTGCCGATCTCCGCGCACAACGATCCGACCATCGGTGAACCCGTCGCCGACGCGATGGAGAAGGTGGGCGCAGATGGCATGATCCGCGTCGGAGCGCCCGCTGAGGCGGAGTCGAAAGCCGAGAAGGAGACGCTCGACGACGCCTCAGCGCGACCAGGGCGGACGTCGCGGAAGGGATCGTCCCCGATAGCAGGTTGGGATTGCTCCGCTGCATCGGGGCCGTCACACGGCAGGAAGCGAATTGCGAAGGCGATGAAAGAACGGGGGTTCAGGTGCTGAAGCGCGCGCTTGAATCTCCGACCCGTCAGATCGCCGAGGATTCGGCTGTGGATGCCTGGTGGTCATCGCCGGCATGCTGACCGGGGACGGCGATCTGGGGTTCGGCGCGGCTTGGAAGGCGTATGTCGATCTGGTCGGGGCCGGTATGATAGACCCTACCAAGGTCCTACGGGTCGCTCTCGAAAACGCCGTATCCGTCGCGAGCGTTCTCCTCCTCACGGAGGCTACCATGACCGAGATCGCGGACGAAAAGAAAGACTAGGCGGCAGAACCTGAATACGGAATGTACGGGGCTTCGCGGAACATTGGAGAATGTGATGGCAACTCTTCCGCTCGCACTGTTTGCTCTCGCCGGGACGGATGATTACGCCAAGCGCATTGCGATGCAGCTTGAGACGCCACTCTCCGCCATCGAGGAGCGCAACTTCGAAGACGGCGAGCACAAAATACGCCCTCTCGTGTCGGTCGAGGGCGCTGACGCTTACGTCATTCACGCGCTCTACGGTGACAAAACACAAACCGTGAACGACAAGTTGTGCCGGCTGCTCTTTTTCATCGGCACTTTGAAGGACCATGGCGCCGCGCGCGTCACGGCGGTGACGCCCTATCTTTGCTACGCGCGCAAAGACCGCAGGACTCAGCCCTACGATCCGGTGACGTCCCGTTACGTCGCGGCCTTGTTCGAAGCCGTGGGGACAGATCGGGTTATGGCTCTTCAAGTCCATAACGATGCCGCCTTTGAGAACGCCTTCCGCCGCCCGACGCAACACATCGAGACTGCCGAGCTTTTTGCCGAACACTTCGCGCCGATGGCAAGACGTGAGAAGGTCGTTGCCGTCTCTCCCGACGCGGGCGGCGTCAAGAGGGTCGAGCTGTTCCGCCGTGCGCTCGAACGCAAGTCCTCGCGTCCGGTCGATAACGCCTTCGTGGAAAAATATCGTAGCGGAGGCGTCGTGACGGGCGGCGCGCTGGTCGGGGGTGTCGAGGGCAGGACAGCGATCATTCTCGACGATCTCATCAGCACCGGCAACACGCTCCTTCGCGCCGCCAGAGCCTGCCGCACCGCCGGGGCAAGTCATGTGTTCGGTGCCGCCGCCCATGGCCTCTTTACCGGCGGCGCAGCGGAGCTTTTCGCGAGCAGCGATTTCGACGGTCTCGTCATCGCCGACACGGTTCCACTGCCCGAGACGATTCCACCAGCAGTCCGCGATCGAGTGCAGATGCTGGACTCCACGGCATTGGTCGCTACGGCGATTGGCAGGGCGCGTGGGGCAAGATGAACCGTCCCGAGCGGCCACAGGCGAAAGAGGCTGATGCCATGGTCGGTAGAAGTATTGGCGAATTGACGGAGTCGGTGCGAATCCCACCGCTCGGTCTCGATGGGACGCTCGGTCTTCCACCAGGCCGGGCTTCTGGATTGGTTCTTTTTGCCCATGGCAGCGGCAGCAGTCGCTTCAGTCCACGCAATACCTACGTCGCGGGCGCGCTCCGGCAGGCAGGTCTTGCGACGTTGCTTTTCGATCTGCTCAGCGAGAGCGAGGCGGCGGATCGCGCCAACGTTTTCGACATCGACCTGCTTGGCGGGCGGCTGCTCGCCGCCACCGTTTGGGCCCAAGCCAGCGAAACGACCCGGTCGCTGCCCGTCGGATATTTTGGCGCCAGCACCGGGGCGGCGGCCGCGCTTTTTGCCGCCGCACGGCTCGGCGAGACCATCGGGGCGGTCGTGTCCCGCGGCGGCCGGCCGGATCTGGCCGGCGACTCACTGCCGCTGGTCAAGGCGCCAACTTTGCTGATCGTCGGTGGCGACGATACCGAAGTTCTCGCCCTCAACCGGGCGGCGCTCCGCGCCTTGCAGTGCGAGGGCGTGATGGAGGTGGCGCCCGGGGCGACCCATCTCTTCGAGGAGCCGGGCACACTCGAGGCGGTGGTTGAGCTCGCGCGCCGCTGGTTCCTCGTTCATTTGGTCACTCGCGCGCGGAGGTGAGTGGATGGTGTTCGCGGATCGCCGGGATGCGGGGCAACGGCTTGCGGTCGAACTCTTACGGTTCAAGAACCAGGCACCGGTGGTACTGGCCTTGCCGCGCGGCGGCGTGCCGGTCGGCTTCGAGATCGCGACCAGGCTCGAGGCCCCCCTCGACGTGGTGCTCGTGCGCAAGATCGGTCATCCTCTGTCGCCGGAACTTGCCGTCGGCGCCGTCGCGGACGGCGACAGGCCGGAGAGATTCATCGACGAGAGCGCGGTTGCCGGCCTCGACGTTCCGCGGGCTTATCTCGACGCTGAGATCAACCGGCAGCTACATGAGATCGAACATCGCCACGACCTCTATTTCAAAGACCGGCAACCGGTCGATATTCGGGAGCATACGGCCATCGTGGTCGATGACGGGATCGCCACCGGTGCGACCATGCGCGCAGCGCTCCGAGCCACCCGCAGACGGTCGCCCGCGACGCTCGTGTTGGCCGTTCCGGTCGCGCCCGCGAGCGTCCTTGCTGCCCTGCGTTCAGAGGTGGACGAAATCGTCTGTCTGTCATCGCAGGAAGACTTCGGCGCCGTCGGCCTATTCTATGCCGATTTCGGGCAGGTCGAGGACGATGTGGTCATCGACCTGCTGGACCGCGCAGCGGCACGAGTGCGCCCGCCGCACCCCACGAGCCCGCGCACCGCCGACTAGCAAGTCGGAGAATAGAGAGGCTGACGGGTGATGGACAGCCCCATGACCGGCGCAGACAATCCATCGCCGGGCCGCCATCCGGGATTCGGGCTCGACGTCACCACCATTGGCGGCCGATCGATCACCGTCCGGACGTCCTACTGTTTTGAAAAGTCGTTCTGCCGGTTGGTGCACTTCGAGCGAGAAACACAGTGCGCCGACCCTGCGGTGCTGGTCGTTGCGCCACTTTCCGGGCACTTCGCCATGCTGCTGCGCGACATGCTCGCTGCGCTGATGCCCGAGCACGATCTTTACCTGATGGATTGGGTCGATGCCCGCGAGGTGTCGGTCGACGAAGGCGATTTCGGGATGGAAGACGACATCGCCTACATCATCGAATGCGTCGGTCAGCTAAACGGCGATGTCCATCTCATCGGCATGTGCCAGTCGGCAATGCCCGCCCTGGCAGCCACGGCGCTGCTGGCATCGCGCGGCGGGTCTGTTCCCCGGACGCTCACGCTCTTCGGCGGCATGATCGATCCCCGCATCAACCCGACGCGAATCGACCGCCTTACGGCAAATCTGTCGCTTTCGTGGGCGGAATACGCCATGGCAACCGTGCCTCCTCCCTATCCCGGCGAGGGACGCAGAGTCTATCCCGCAAGCGCTCAGCAAGCGGCTTTGATCGCATATCTCATACGGCATTTCGCAAGCGGCGGAGAGCTCCTCCGAAAGTTGCTGGAGGACGACGGCGAGGACGTCAAACACTACCCGTTTCTGCGCCTTTACCTGTCCGTGATGGACTTGCCGGCGCAATTCTTTCTCGACACGATTCGGTTGGTCTTTCACGATGTCGCGCTGCCGCTCGGACGCCTGAGCTGGCGCGGGATCGCGGTGGAACCCGCGTCCGTGACACGGACCGCGTTGATGACCGTGGAAGGCGAATTCGACGACATATCCGGACTGGGGCAGACGCGCGTTGCGCATGAGCTTTGCCGAAATATCCCCGATCACCGGCGGCGCCATCATCTGCAGGCCGGGGTAGGCCATTTCGGCCTATTTCATGGATCGGTCTGGCGCACAGCAATCATGCCGCGAGTGAGAGCTTTCATCCGCGAGATGGCGTGATGTCGATTCGCCGGAATGGTTGCGGGTTCCGCGCCGCGTGCGACGGCGTGCCAACCGTCCGTGCCGGCGGCGCCGTCAGCCTGAAGGTTCCGGGCCGAGCCCAGCCACAGGCCGACGAAAGGCACTGACGCCTCGGTAGCTGCCGCAATGATGGTCTGGCGTTCCCCGGCGCGCACAAAATCAGCATCGACGATCGCGGTAAATCCTGCCCTCACCGTTTGCGCCGCCTCGGCCGCCAAATGCGCATAAACGCGTTCGGTCGTCTTGCCATCATAGGCCGTGGCCTGGAGCCGCGCGCCGGGCGACAGATCTAGCAGTTTCCTCCGTGCCACCTCGCTGCGCAAGACGCGGGCGCCAGGCGCCGGTTGAAAGCTGGCCGCGAGTTCGTAGGCGACCGATGTTTTGATGCTGCCCGCGACGCCGCCGATCGCGATCAGCCGGCCTGGCGCATCGGCAAGCAGCGATTCCGCCAGCGCCAGATACGACAGCGCGCCTGCCGCACGCGGCCGTGCGTCGTCGGGGCGGGCGCTTCGTTGCGCCGCACCGGCCAAGGCGTAGGCACGGGTCGCGGCGCGAACCGACAGCATCAGCGGGAGGGCCGCGAGCCCGTCGGTGTCCCCTGTCGTGTCGAGGTACTGGTTGAAAAGGATATTGGCCAGGATCTCCAGCCCGCGATGATGCAGGTCCGTCAGCAGAAACGCCACGTCGAACAACACATCGATGCAGGAGACTTGATCATCGAATTCAATTGCGTCGAACAGCGTCGGGCGACCGTCGAGCAGGCAGATATTGGCGAGCCGCAGATCGCCATGGCAGCGCCGCACCCTCCCTTCGCCACGACGGCGGTCGAGCAGTGGCGCCACCCGCTCGAGGACCTCGAGCGACGCCTTGTGCAACGTGGCAACGGCATCGTGACCGATGACGGCTTCCACCGTCTGCTGGTCACAGCGGTTGAGCTCGATGGCGGCGCGCAGACCGTCAGCGCCGCCATGCCCCGGGGTCCGTTCCGCCGCTTCGTGAAACCGCGCGATCTCGTCGGCAAGGACAGCAATCACGTTCGGCGTCAGGCAGCCCGCGTCGGCGAGGTGATCGAACAAGTCGGCCTGGTCGAAGCGGCGCATGGCGACAACCCAATCCATGACCGTGCCATCGCCGTCGAAGGCGAGTTCCCCATTTGGCTTCCGGCAAATCGCATGGACCCCGAGATAGAGCTCGGGTGCGGTGCGGCGATTGAGCCATAGTTCAGCGCGGCAGGCCGCCTCGCGCTGTTGGACAGTGGTGTAATCGAGGGCAGAAAAGGCGACGGGGCGCTTCAGCTTGTAGGCGCGATCGCCGACGAGAAAGATAACCGAACCATGCGTCTCGATGCGCTCGACCTCCGCTCCGGGCAATCCGCAATTGGCACCATTCGACAGGAACGCGATGGTCTCGTCCTGGCTCGTCATGGCATGAGGATCCTAAGACTTGCGTCGACAAGCCGTTCGCCTTGACGGCGCTGCGAAACGACGATCGATCCAATCATTCGGTTGATACCTGGTCCTTGAGATGGATCAAGGGACGCCGCCGGCCGGCGCGGTAGACTTTTCATTGAAGCGCGAAGGATTCCAGGCGATGAATATTATCGACGCCCTTTATCACCGTCGTGCCGTCCGCGATTACGTCGATGCGCCAGTGGATGAAGAATCGCTCCGGTTCGTCATTGCCGCTGCAATCCATGCCCCCAATGCCATGAATAGGCAACCCTGGTCGTTCGTGGCGGTCACGGATCGTACCTTACTTAATCGATGCTCGAATGCGGCGAAGGCTCATTGCCTTGCCTCCCTCTCGGCCAACCCGCATCTTGCCGGATATCGGGAACACTTGGCGTCGCCGGCGTTCAACGTCTTCTACAACGCGCCCGCGCTGATCGTTATCTGCGCTACCGAGCCGGACCCTATGGCGCAGCAAGATTGCTGTCTCGCTGCGGAGAATTTGATGTTGGCTGCCTGCGAACGCTCGCTGGGCACGTGCTGGATCGGGTTCGCCGAATCCTGGCTCAATCAGCCGAAGGGGAAAGATGAGCTTAAGATCCCGGCCAACCATATCGCCGTCGCACCGATCATCATTGGGCATCCGCACGGCGACCACCCCGCACCGCCGCGCCGGGCGCCGCACATCACGTGGATCGAGGGATGAACCGACCAGTGCGGGGACGCCTCTCTCGATGACGAAGCGCTTTGCCCGGCTGTCGCCATGAGCCTTTGACGTCGCAGGAACCCACAACCCGGAGATTCGTCATGCTGACCATACCAATCGACAGGATCACTATTCTTCTCGAGCAGGCGTCGGGCGTCGGGATCACACCGGATGATGACGCGTCCGGAAGCGCAAGCGACGATGTGGAAGCTACTCTTCCCGACACGCCGGCCTTACGTGCGCTCATGGCGATGCTCGACGAACTGACGCCCGAGGAGGTCTACGATCTGCTGGCGGTTGCAGACATCGGCGACAGCGACGATGCCGAGGCTTCTTGGAATCCGGCGCTTGAGCGGGCACAATCCGTCGCTGCGGAAGAAGCAGTTGCCGAGCTCGTGCGCGTGCTTGTTCTGACCGATGCCATCGAGAATGGTCTTGACCGCCTCGGCTACGCATTAGACGACGATGGCGACGCCGAAGGCCCCGATGAAGATGAGGATGGCGAAGCAGATGGAGGCGAATCGGCGGCGGAAGCCTAGCCGCTCTTTGAGGAGTCGCGGCCCAACGTGTCTGGTGGCGCCGATCTTCTGGGGGCGTGGATGATCGACGCGCCTAACGGGCTTCTCACGGATCTCTACCAGCTTGCCATGCTGCAGGGCTATCGCGAGTACGGTTTGGAGAAGACCGCCGTGTTCGAGCTCTTTGTCCGCAAGCTTCCGCCGCGACGTGGCTTTCTCATGGCCGCCGGGCTCGAACAGGCGTTGGCGTTTCTGGAGACGCTGCGCTTCGACGCCGCGGCGCTGGACTACCTCCGCGGCTCGCGCCGGTTTCCGGACGGGTTTCTCGATTGGCTTGCGGCGTTGCGGTTCACAGGCGACGTCGATGCCATGCCCGAGGGCACGATTTTTTTCCCCGACGAACCCATCATCCGTGTCACCGCGCCGCTGCCGGAGGCCCAGCTCGTCGAGACCAGGCTCCTCAATTTGCTGCATTTCGAGACTGTCGTGGCCTCGAAAGCCGCCCGCATGGTGCTGGCCGCGCCCGGGAAACTGCTGGTGGATTTCGGGCTCCGGCGTGCCCATGGGGCGGAGGCCGGGCTGTTGGCGGCGCGAGCGAGCTACATCGCCGGGTTCGCCGGCACTGCGACCATGTTGGCTGAGCAGCAGTTCGGCATTCCGCTTTACGGGACCATGGCGCATTCCTTTATCGAGGCCCATGACAGCGAGGTCGTTGCCTTCGAGCATTTTGCGCGGTCGCGGCCGCAGGGAATCGTTCTGCTGATCGATACCTACGATACCGAACAAGCGGCGGAAAACGCGGTGGGACTTGCCAAACGCCTGGCCAATGACGGCATTTTCATTCGCGGCGTTCGCCTCGACAGCGGCGATCTGGCCGCTCACGCGCGGCGCGTGAGGGCCATCCTGGATGCTGGTGGCCTCACGGAGGCAATCATCTTCGCGAGCGGCGGACTCGACGAGGATCAGCTTGCCGTCTTTACCCGGGACGACGTGCCCATCGATGGCTTTGGTGTCGGGACAAGCCTCGCAACCTCCTCCGACGCACCGGCGCTCGACTGTGCTTACAAACTTCAGGAATATGACGGGATTCCGCGCCGCAAGCTGTCCGCCGGCAAGGCCAATTGGCCCGGGCGCAAGCAGGTCTGGCGCCGGTCCGACGAAAACGGAACAATGGCCGGCGACCTCGTGGCGCCGGCGGACGAGCATCACGACGGTGTTCAGCTCCTCGTGCCAGTCATGCGCGGCGGTCACCGCATCGCCGCGCCGCCGCTCGCCGACATTCGTCGTCACGCGGCATCCGCGTTGCGCCAGTTGCCGCCCGCGCTCGCCGCGCTTGGGACAATGCCCTACCCCGTCGCCATCAGCGACAGCCTTCGGCGTCTCGCCGATGATTGCGACCGCCGCATCGTCGCGGCCCAAGCCGCACCGTAATCCGTTCACCCGTAGCGTCGCCGAGCGATCTGAGGATGGCCTACCGGTAGAGTAGATATTCGGCGCGCAATCATCGCATCCTAGACTTCAGCCTGATCGTCTCGCCATCATTGACGAACTTGCCGTATCCACGATGTGGGCATGTGAACGAAGCGGCATTCTATATTCTCGATGGCGCCGGCTACGAGATCCACGATGGCGTTCGCTATGACTGGGAGGC
>Ga0209415_10011514_pt1 | contig 14881 bp, 14 predicted proteins | sample PeaSoiSIISIP2007_FD_187696 | JGI IMG/M metagenome (GOLD analysis project Ga0209415, IMG submission 187696) | Peat soil microbial communities from Weissenstadt, Germany - SII-SIP-2007 (SPAdes) (version 2) | ecosystem: Environmental > Terrestrial > Soil > Wetlands > Peat | place: Germany...
CGAGGACATGAGCGACAAGGAAATGGTCCGCAAGCGGATCAACAGTTTCATCAGTTCGAAGGACGGCTCGGAGAGCACAGCCGAGATCACGCGTCTGATCAAGAGCGTATTCGACGACTTCCTGAACCAGGGGTTGACCCCGGAGAAGGCTGCGGAGAACGCCCGGATCGAGATCCTGTCCTGGAAATACCTCTTTCGCGTCCGGAAGTCCGACTTCGCGGACCAGTTGGCCCAGATCGAGAAGGTCTGCGCCGCCTGCGACTTCTCTCGACTGCTGACACCCAAGGTCGAGGTCGTCGAGGGGGAGTCCGTGAAGGTCAAGATCTACTACCGGAAGAAAGGATTCCAGATCCAGGTACCGAAGGGCTACCAGATCCGACCTTCCAATCTGGAACAGATGTCCAAGACCTTGGAGGAGTTCTACTTCGACAATTTGGACGATTTTTCGGACCGCACCCTCAAGGCGACCATGACGGTATCCCGGCTGGAAACCTTGCCTCGCTACGATCTGTGGTTCGAATAGATTGACCCATCCCTGTAGGGACGCAAAATTTTGCGTCCCTACAGGGATGTCATGGAACCGATTGTCGTGACAATCCGCCCATAAAAGGGTGGATTGTCTGACAATGGCTGTGTTTCCATGTTCTTTTTTCCTTGGCACTCGGTTTGTTCATCCTGCGACTCAACCTCATCGGCAACGTCGCCGATGAACACGCAGGAGGCAAAGGTCATGGACTCTCTGGCTTCGGCACCGGAAAATTTCCACGATTGGTTCCTTTCGCGCCTCCTCGAATCCCGCAAGAGCCTGGAACGCCACGATGTCCTCGATGGAGACGATCCCGCGACCATGATGTATGTCGCCGGGCTCCTGTCGCATCTCGTTTGCTCCACCTGGCTTCTGGATCTGGATCACCACGGGCCCAGGCTGGACATGGATGTCGCCGATGCCACGGGAAAGGACCGCTCACCCCGGGATCGGCTGGAAGTCCTGCGCGCCACGGCCGACCGTTACCTGCTCTACCTCGGCCTGTGGGACGGGCTTCAAGGAAACCAGCAGGGTCGCTACTATCAGGTGACCGAGGGGAACCTGGCCGACCGGGCTTGCCGGTACTACTCCGTTTCGGCGGACCTCGCCGAGCGATTTCCAGCTCCGGTCCACCGCCTCGTGCCCGTGCTGAGGGAGTTGTCCTGCCATCTGGGGAGCTACTTGGCGATGCTCCTCGCGCTGCGCGGGGACATCCTCGGGCTGTTTCCCGTCGTGAGCCTGGGGCAGGAGTTCCATCTGGCCAGAGGGACTTGCTGAACGGCGGCTCCGCTACTTCCGCACTCCCGCCACGTGTTCCAGGTCGGCCGGCGACAGGTTGCCGGTGACGGCCAGCCCCAAGTTGCCCACCTGGCCGAAGAAGACCGGTGCGCCCTTGCGATCCCGGCAACCTGTCGCCGGGCAGAAGGGCGGCGGGCCATCCGACGCGCGCCAAAACACGGAAACGCTCCGGGCACCGTTCGCGTAGAAGATCTGGGCCGCCTTACCCTCGCGGGTTTCCACCCAAGCCCAGCTCCGCGGCTGGAATCCCTCGGGCAGCCATGGCGGCGGCGGCGGTTGGAATCCGACGGCGGCGACCAGTTCGGCCAGCGAGGCCGCCTCGTGGCGTCTACCATGACCCCGCCCCCCGCCTTCCGGAGGTCCGTCGGATTCCCGCACGACCCAACCCTCCGGGATCCGGAAGGCGTCGGGAGCGCAACCGGTCCCGGACCGGATGGACAGAAATTGCCTTTCCGGGATCGGCGGGCCGGAGGGACCCGTCGGTTCGTCCTTCAGGACCGCGGGAAGCGAAGTGTCCACCCAGACCCTGTGCCCGCGGCCGAAGGGTCCCGTCGCGTCGAACACAAGGACGGGGCGGCCCAGATACTTCTCCCTGCCCACGAGCTTCGCGTTCCAATCCCCGGGAGGAGGACCGCGGTGGTGCACATTCGCCGTCCTCTCCGAGTTCCTGAGGAACACGACGCTGTCGCCGGCCATCCAGAGGGAGCCGTCCTTGAAATCGAGTCGCTCCGAGGTCCCCTCCCGGCACGCCTTGGCGGTGTCGAGCACGCCTCTGCGCGGGCGCTCCACGAGCACCGTCGCGCTCCACCGCGACCCCGCACGACCCCGGAAGGCCTGGTCGACCAGGTCGGCGGGAGTGGTCGCCGCGCTGCCGGACAGGCCGAGGAGCAAGGGCAGGATCATGGCGTGGTCTCGGCCAGCGCCTGGGTCCACGGATCGCCCAAGGGGGCCTGCTTCACCGCTTCCTGATGGGCCGATGTCCATGTGCCCAGCTCCAGTCCCGAAGCCACGACGGATCGGTGGCCCTGCAGCGTCTGCCAAAGGCCCACCGCCAGGAGCACGAGAAGGCAGGCGCCAGCCAACCGCAGCGTCGGACGCCACCGCCGCAACCGGGTTCGGAACGTGCGGCGTGCGCCGAGGCGCCGCCGAAGGTCGGACCAGTCGTCCTGGCCGAGGATGGGAGGGATGGCGCGCAGCGCCGCCTCCAGGGATTCGTCGTCGATGTTCAAGGTGTCACCTCGCGGATGGGGGCAAGGATCCGTCTGAGACGGTCCCGGCCCCTGGCCAGGCGGGAAAGGACGGTGCCGCGGGGCACGTCCAGGATGCGTGAGATTTCGTCCACCGGAAATCCGTCGAGGTAGTGGAGGACCACCGCCTCGCGGAAGATCTCCGGGAGCGCCGACACCGCCTTGCGGAGCTGCTCGGCGTCCTGCAGACCCTCGACCTGGACGGATGGGTCGGGGGAGGCTTCCTGGAGAGCGCCGTCTTCGTCGTCCTCCGGGATTTCGTCGTGCGGCTTGCGGCTGCGCCACTGGTCGCGCACCAGGTTGACCGCGATGCGGCGCAACCAGCCGGCGAAGGCCGCGTCTTCCTCCAGGTCCACGAGTCGCTCCCAGGCGCGCACGAAGGCCTTCTGCACGATCTCCACGGCATGGTCCTCGCCGACCAGATGGCAGACGGCGCTGTGGAGCCGTGGCCGGGTGGCGTGGTAGAGGCGCGCGAACGCGTCCTCGTCGCCCTCCTTGGCGCGGGCGACCCACGGGATCCAGTCGGAAGGAGACGCCAAGGGGTTTCCTCAGTTGGCCGGAGCTGGAGGTGCCGCAGGAGCATTGCCGCCACCCTTGGGAAGGCTGTCGCACATGGGTCCCTTGTGGTGGCCCCAGCCTCGATGTCCATCCCCGCCCATGAACGGCATGGGAAGGTCGGCCAGGAGATCCAATGTGACGTCCGGGTTCTGCGTCTCCAAAGCGTAGATGCGAGCCTGCAACGACTGGATGGTGCCGCGTTCCGTGGTCAGGGTCCGGGCGGCCGTGCCTTCATGGACCTCGTGCCTGTATTGCCCGATGGTCCGGAACAGCGAATCGCGAAGGGGCTGGAGCTCCCGCGCCAGTTGCTGTTCCTCCGGAGGGAGCTTGGCGATCCTCTTCTCGAAGAATTCCTTTCGCTGCTCCGGCGAGGGGCCTTCGCCGGGGTGGGCGATGGCGATGCCCGCGATGCATGCCGCGACAGCGGCCGTGGACATGATCAGTTTCGTTTTCATCTGGTTTGCCTCCATGGTTTCGTGGCGCTCGGGTCCACGATCGGAAGGACGGCGCGGACGGAAAGATGATTCCCGCGAAGGAGGGCGAGGTGCAAGGAGTACGGGATCCGCAGCGGGAAAGCGGATGTGGAAATATCGAGGTGGATGGCGTCTTCGCCCTCCGATGGCTATTTTTCCGCATCCATGAGTCCAGTTCCGTTCAGGAACCAGAGTCCTGGGATGGCCCTCTCCTTCGACGCGATCTTCGCCAAGGTCCAGGTGCGTTTCCCTTCGACAAGTGCCGGTTCGGCACCCAACGGGGCGCGTTGGGTCGAGGTGCCACCCCCCGACGCGTTGGAAGTGGCCACCTTCCTGAAGACCGATCCCGATCTCGCCTTCGATTCCCTCTGTTGCCTGTCCGGCATCGACCTGCTCAAGTACCCTGCCGCGGAAAAGGATGGCCCCACCAGCGACGACCTGGTCTGCGCCTACGACCTGCACTCCCTGGAGCACCGCCACGAGGTGCGGATGAAGGTCCGCGTGCCGCGCGCCCATCCCGAAACACCCTCGGTGGAATCGGTCTGGGGCGTCGCGGGATATTTCGAGCGCGAGATCTTCGATCTCCTGGGGGTGGAGTTCCAGGGACACCACGACCTGCGACGGATCCTGACTCCGCAGGACTGGGTCGGGCACCCGTTGCGCAAGGACTACGTCTACCCGAAAGCCTACGGCGGGGTGGAATTGAAGCGCGAAGGCCAGACGTTCGAATCGGGGCCCTACAAGTGAACGTGGAACGCGAGGGCGACTACATCACCCTGAGCATGGGTCCCCACCATCCGGCAACGCACGGCGTCCTGAGGTTGGAGGTGACCACGGACGGAGAGGTGATCCGGGCCTGCAAGCCGGACATCGGCTACCTGCACCGCTCCATCGAGAAGATCGGCGAATGCGTGGAGTGGTACCAGTTCGTGCCCTACACGGACCGGGTGGACTACGTGTGCTCCATGAACTCCAACCACGCCTGGGTCTGCGCGGTGGAGTCGCTCCTCTCATCCTCCGACGAGACCAGGCTCGCGATCCCGGAGCGGGCGGAGTACATCCGGATCCTGTTCGCCGAGCTGAACCGCATCTCCAGCCACATGGTGGGACTGGGCTCCATGACCATGGACATGGGCGCCTTCACCCCGTTCCTCCACGCCCTGTCGCAGCGCGAATTCATCAACGACATCTTCGAGAAGACCTGCGGGGCGCGGCTGACCTACAACTACATGTGCGTGGGCGGTCTGGTCCGGGATCTCCACGCCGGAGCCGAGGACGAGATCCGCGCCATGCTCAAGGGCCTGGAAAAGGCCATGATCGACTTCAACCGCCTGATCTCGTCCAACAACATCTTCAAGGCCCGCCTGGCGGGGGTCGCCGCGGTGAGCCCCGAGGATGCGATCTCCTACGGGCTGGTCGGGCCCAACCTGCGCGGATCGGGGGTGGACTTCGACCTGCGGCGCGACAAACCCTACGGCATCTACGAGCGGTTCCGGTTCGACGTCCCGGTGGGGAAGACCTACGCCGGGGCGGACGGACGCCCGGGCGACTGCTACGACCGGTACGTGGTCCGCCTGCTCGAGGTCCTCGAGTCCATCCGCATCTGTCGGCAGGCGCTGGACCAGATGCCCCCCGCCTCCGGCGTGGAGGACGACCCGGTGGGCGGGTGGTGCGCCGCCAAGGCGGCCCAGAAGGCCCTGCGCAAGCCTCCTGTGGGCGAGGTGTACTTCCGTTGCGAGAACCCGCGCGGGGAAACGGGCTACCACATCGTGTCCGACGGCACCAAGTTCCCCTACCGGGTCAAGATCCGGACCGGATCCTTCACGGCGATGTCCATCTTCGAGAAGCTGGTGCCCGGCCTGATGGTCGCCGACCTGGTCGCGCTGATCGGTTCCTTCGACATCGTGCTGCCCGAGGTCGACAGATGACCATCTCCGTGGGACCCGTTTCCGATTCCATCGCCTCCTGGCTTTCCGCGAATGGCCTGCCGGTCTCGATCGCGGAGATCCTCGCGGTGCTGCTGGTCTGCGTGCTTCCCGTGCTGGGGATCGTCTTCCCCATCGCCGGGGTCGCCCAGTATTTCGAGCGCAAGATCGCCGCCTCCATGCAGCGCCGGAAAGGACCCATGGTGGGAGCCACCGGGATCGTGGACCTGGTGGCGGACATGCTCCTTTTCTGGCTTCCCCGTTGGAAACGCCGGGCCGTGGCCCGCCGCGTCGAACGCCTCCCCGTCCTGGGCGCCCTCCTTCGCCAGGTGCGGCAGTGGGGTCTGGGATCCATGGCCGCGGACGGCGTCAAGATGTTCCTGAAGGAGGACATGGTCCCCGGTGGAGCGGATCGCTTCCTTTTCCGCGGATCCACCTACCTGGCGCTGACCGGGGCCTTCCTCGCGTTCGCCGTGTTCCCCTTCAGCCAGTGGTACCACATGGGCGACCCCCCCGTGGCGGCGCTCTACCTGGGAGCGGTCACGGGGCTGGTGGCGGTCTCGGTGCTCGAGGCGGGGTGGAGCTCCAACAACAAGTGGAGCTATTTCGGCGGCATCCGCGCGGTGGCCATGATCGTCTCCTACGAGACGCCCATCGCCCTGGCCATCGCCACCGTCTGCATGTGGTCCGGCACCATGAGCCTCCAGGGCATCATCGCGGCCCAGTATCGACCCGGTTGGTTCTCGTTCTCGGGGTGGAACCTGTTCCAGAGTCCGCTGCTCGCGCTTCTCGCCGGCGTCTACTACATCGCCGCGCTGGCCGAGTGCAACCGCGCGCCCTTCGACCTGTCGGAAGGCGAATCGGAACTCGTGGGCGGCTTCCACACCGAATATTCCGGATTGCGCTGGGGCCTTTTCTTCATCGCCGAGTACAGCGACATGCTCCTGGTGGGAGGGATCTTCGCGACCCTGTTCCTGGGCGGATTCCAATCCCCCATCGGGGAGCAGTGGATCGTTTCGCTCCCCCCGTTCGCGGAAGCCGTGGTCCACACCCTGATCGCGGTGGCCAAGGCGGTCGCGTCCGTGGGCTTCATGATGTGGATCCGCTGGACCCTGCCGCGCTTCCGCATCGACCAGGTCATGAAGCTCGCCTGGACCAAGCTCGTCCCCCTGGCCCTGTTCTGCCTGTTCGGGCTGGCGCTCACCCAACTGGTGGCCGCCCAGCGCGTCGGGGTGGAGCAGGTGGTCTACGGCCGATACCTCTCCGCGCCCGTCGTCCGGATGGACTTCTTCAGCTGGGTCGCTTCCTGGGTCGTCGTGGGAGGCGCGATCGCGGTCGTCGTGTGGATGGCCAAGAGCTCGGCGCCGATCCAGTCGCCGGAAATGCGCCGTCTTTTGGGGAAGGAGCCCGCATGAGTTTCCTGGGCTGGGTCCGCGAAATCGTCGACGGGGTGGAATCCACCGCGACCGGGCTTTCCACCACGGCGCGGTTCCTGTGGGAGAACGCCACCGACGCGGAAGGCGGTGCCACCGCCCTCACGGTGGACTACCCCGTTGCACCCGCCCGGATACCCGAAGGCTTCCGAGGCCACCTCTTCAACGACGTGGACAACTGCACCTTGTGCAAGCAGTGCCAACGCGCCTGTCCCATCGACTGCATCAGCATGGAAGGCGAACTGAACGAGAACGCCAAGTTCCGCATCAGCCGGTACGACATCGACCTCTCCAAGTGCATCTATTGCGGGCTCTGCACCCAGATCTGCCCCACCGACTGCCTCACCATGACCAAGGGCTACGAGATCGATCCCGCCAACGTCGTCAACTCCCGCGGGGGCAGGTACCTGTTCCGCATGCGGCCCGAGCAGACCAAGCGACGGATGGACGAACTGGAGGTGGAACGGTTGAACCGGATCACGGCGCTGGATCCGGCGACGCTTTCCGCCGAAGACCGCGCATTCCTCGCCGAAATCGAGGACAGGGAATCCGGAAGGTTCCTGTTCGGGCGCTATGGCGTGGGCTACTACACCCCGGAGAACAAGGCCAAGGCGGACTCCGCCCGCGCGGAGCGGAAGAAGGCCCGGGAGCTTGCCGCGGCACAAGCGTCCCAGGCGGAAGCCGCAGCCAAGGCCTCCCCCGAAGGGAGTGCGTCTTGAACATGGCCACGCTCCTCTTCTGGCCCGTCGCCGCATTGGCCCTGGCCGGTGCCGCGGGTGCCGCCCTGGCCAGGAACCTGGTCTACGCCGCGCTGTCCCTGGGTGCTTGCCTGATCGGGGTGGCCGGACTGTACCTCTTCCTGCAGGCAGAATACGTGGCGGTCATCCAGATGATCGTGTACGTGGGCGGCATCCTGATCCTGATCCTCTTCGGAGTCATGTTCTCCCGGGACGTGCTCGGCGTTTCGAGCCGACCCACCTGGGGCGGTCGCGTCCTGGCCGCCGCCACCGGAGCGGTGGCGCTGGCCTGCACCGTCCGACTGGCCGTGCTCGTACCCGGCCTGCGGGGAACGGGACTGGCGGAGATCCGATCTTCCGTGGATTCCTGGACCGGCCAGATTTCCACCAGCAGCCCCTTCCATCTCGGAACCCTGCTCCTGGACGGTTGGCTGGTTCCATTCCTCGTGCTGGGGGTTCTCCTCACCGTCGTGCTGGTCGCGGCCCTGGGTCTCGTGCGAAAGGACGCCGCGTGATCGACGTGTTCCTGTCCGGCCCCGACCGTCTCCTCCCCTACCTGCTCGTGGCCGCGGCGCTGTTCAGCTTGGGCGTCGTTTCGGTGGCGAGCCGTCGCAACGCGGTCGGATACCTCATGGGGATCGAGCTCATGCTCAACGCCGCGAACCTGGATTTCGTGGCCTACGGCCGTTTCCGGGGACCCGAACCCGCGGCCGAAGCCCAGGTGGCGGCGCTGTTCGTGATCGCCTTGGCCGCGGCCGAGGCCGCGGTGGCGCTGGCCCTGGTCTACGCCGTCTTCCGCAACTTCCGAGACGTGGACCTGGACAAGATCCGCACCTTGAACGGGGATTGAGATGGATCCTGTCGCGCTTTCGCTGGTATGCCTCGGAGCACCCCTGGTGGTCGCCGTGATCGGCGCCGCGGCCTGGAGACGAGTCCCGGGGCTCGACATCCTGTCCATCGCCGCGCAGTTGGCGGGCACCCTTTCGGCCGTGGTCCTGGCGTTTTCCGTCCACTCCTCGACGGGCGTCTCCTTCCCGTGGCTTTCCTTCCCGGGCACCGGCATCGCCCTTTCGCTGGGCCTGCGGCTGGACCGCCTGTCGATTCCCATGCTGCTGGTGGTGCAGGGACTGTCGCTGGGCGTGCTGGTGTTCAGCCGGTGGTACCTGGAGGGGGACCGCTTCTACGGCCGCTTCTTCGCGAGCTTCTCCTTCTTCGTCTTCGCGATGACAGGTCTCGTGCTCGCCCCCGGCCTGCTCCAGGCGTTCATCTGCTGGGAGCTGGTGGGCCTCGGTTCCTATCTCCTGATCGGGTACTGGCACGACAAGCCGGTCGTGTCCGAAGATCCCCGGTACCAGGCCGACAAGCCGTTCTTCGCCACCGGCGTGATCGAATCCAAGCTGAGCCCCTCCAATGCGCAGTTCAAGGCCTTCGTGGTCAACCGCGTGGGCGATTTCGGATTCCTGACCGGGCTCGCGCTGATCGCCTGGGTGGTCTCCAGTTGGAGCGGCTTCGCGGGTGGAGACCCGCTTTCCTGGGAGATCCTGTTCCACGCCGCCGGAGCAGGCGCCTTCTACCAGGCGCATTTCCTGGGACTGTCCGGACAGGGATTGCTCACCTTGGCGGGGTTGCTGGTGTTTCTGGGTGCCATGGGGAAATCGGCGCAGTTCCCCTTCCACATCTGGCTGCCCGACGCGATGCAAGGCCCCACGACGGCCTCCGCCATCATCCACGCCGCCACCATGGTCGCGGCCGGAGTGTTCCTCACCGCCCGCGTCTACCCCGTGCTCACGCCGGACGTCCTGACGACCATCGAATGGGTGGGTGCGGTCACGGCGTTCTTCGCGGCGACCATCGCCTGCGTGCAGTGGGATTACAAGGCCGTGCTCGCCTATTCCACCGTGAGCCAACTCGGATACATGATGCTGGGCTTGGGTGCGGGCGCCCAAGCCGGGGGATACGCCGCCGGAGTGGGGCATCTGTTCACCCACGCCATCTTCAAATGCATGCTCTTCCTGGGCGCCGCCGCCGTGATCCACGCCTTGCACGGGGTCCAGGACCTGGGCAGGATGGGGGGACTGGCCCGGAAGATGCCGCTCACCGCCATCGCCACCGGGATCGGGACCCTTGCCATCCTGGGTGTGCCCGGATTCAGCGCCTTCTGGTCCAAGGACACCATCCTGGCCGCGGCGCACGCCAAGGTGTTCATCGCCGAGGTGGCAGGCACCGGCGAATGGGCCGCGCGCGGGCCTTGGCTTCTGGGGATGGTCACGGCGGCCCTGACCGCCTTCTACATGGGCCGCCAATGGCTCTGCGCGTTCGCGGGCAAACCCCGCGACATGCACCTGTGGGAGCACGCGCACGATCCGGACAAGGCATCGATCGCCGTGATCCTGGTTCTCGCCTTCCTCTCGCTCCAAGCGGTCTGGACGGGATCCCTCAACCCCTTCGGATCCGGGTCCTGGCTGGACGGAATCCTGCGCGCACCCGGAGGCGGGATCCTGGGAACGGTGCCATCCTTGCCCGAATCGGTCGAACACTATCTGCACGTGGGTACGATGTTCTGGGCCCTGCCGCTCGTTCTCCTCGGTTTCGCCGCCGCCGTTCTGCTCTACGTGGCCTTGCCGAACATGGGATACCGGACCGCGGACTGGCTTCGACGGGATCCTCCCACCAACCTCGTCTGGCGGTTCCTCGCGAACCTCTGGTTCGTGGATCGCGCCTGCGACCTGCTGTTCGCGGAGGGTCTGGGCAGACGCGGCGGCCAGGCGGTGGCGAGCGCGGACCTGGGATCCGGACCCTCGCTGGACGGTGCGGTGGATGGCGCGGCCGGAATGTCCGTCGCCTTCGGTCGCCTCTCCAATCTTCTCCAATCCGGCCGTTCGCAGTTCTACGCCGGATGGAGCCTGCTGGCCCTGTTCGGGGCGCTGGCCATCTACCTCCTGGGTTCGCGATGACCGACGACGCCATCCTTTCGCTGTTCATCGTCGTTCCCCTCGTGGGTGCGATCCTGTCCTGGGTCGCGCCCGATCGAACCAGGATCCAGAAGGCGATTTCCGTCGCCTCGGCGTCGATCCTCCTTGTGGCGGCCACGGTCTTCCTGGTCTGGGCGATCCTCGACCATCGGGCGGGATTCCTGCTGCGGGAACGGATCCCTCTGGCCGCCGACTGGGGAATCGCCTGGCATCTGGGGATCGACGGCCTCTCCGCGGCCATGATCTTCCTCGCCGCCCTGGTGCAGTGGGTGGCGTCGGTCGCTTCGGCGCCCTCCACCCGGGCGCGCGCCTACCATTCCATGCTCCAGCTCCTGTTCGTGGGCGTCTACGGATCGTTCCTCGCCCTGGACATGGTCTTCTTCTACGTCTTCTGGGAGATCATGCTGATCCCCATGTTCCTCCTGATCGCGATCTGGGGCGGCGACGATCGCAAGCGGGCTGCGGCCAAGTTCTTCCTGTACACCATGGGCGGTTCCATGGCGCTGCTGTTCACGATCTTCCTCCTGCGCGTGGAGATCCCCGCCCGGGGCGTGATCGTGCCGGTGCGCACGGCCGAAGTCCTCGAGCAGATGGAGATCGGCCCCCGCGGCGAGGCCCTGCTCTACGACCTCCCCGTGCTCTCCATCGATTCCCTGGGAAGGCCAGCCCACGCTGCGGCCTCCGATGTCGTGGCCGGTCGGTCCAACAACCTGGTGGTGCCGGTTGGACGGTCTTTCGATCTTCTCCAGTGGAAGCTTCTGGCACCTTTCTGGGCGGGAAAATCCATCCTGGGCATTTCGTTGGCGCCACTCTGCCTGGGCCTTCTCTTCCTGGCGTTCGCGGTCAAGATCCCCGCCTTCCCCTTCCATGCGTGGCTTCCGCACGCCCACGTCCAGGCCCCCACGGCCATCTCGGTCGTGCTGGCCGGAATCCTGCTCAAGCTCGGGGTGTATGGCCTGCTGAGGGTGGCTTGGCCCCTTTTCCCCACCGCGGTCCTCGCCAACGCGGGATTCTTCGCATGGATCGGAGCCATCTCCATCGTCTGGGGCGGGTTCGCCGCCCTGGGACAGAAGGACCTGAAGCGTATGGTCGCCTACTCGTCCATCTCGCACATGGGCTTCTGCGTGCTCGGGTTGGCCTCCGCGACCGTGATGGGCATCTCGGGCGCCGCCTTCCAGAGCGTGAGCCACGGGCTTTCCGCATCGCTCCTGTTCCTCCTGGTGGGTGTCCTCTACGACCGCGCCCACCACCGCCGGGTGGATGGCTTCGGCGGTCTGGCCCAGATCATGCCGCGATTCTCCGCGTTCTTCCTCTTCTCCGCCATGGTCGGCGTCGGACTTCCGGGGCTCTCCGGCTTCGTGGGCGAACTCTCCTCCTTGCTGGGCGCCTGGGCCAACGCCGCGACCCAGGTGGCCGGGTGGATTTCCGCGACGGGGGTGATCCTCTCGGCCGCCTACCTGCTGTGGGCCGTCCAACGGATCCTCTACGGACCCGTGCGCCATCCGGAGCAACGGTCGTTCCCGGATCTGACCTGGACGGAAACCGCGACCTTGGCGCCGCTCGCGGGCCTTTCGTTGCTCCTGGGCGTCTGGCCGGGGCTGCTGCAATCCGCGCTGGGGCCGGTTTCCGCCTCCCTGGCGAGCCACATCGCCTGGGTGCAGGGACTTCGGTGACTCCATGAACCATCTTCTCACCTCCGCATTCCAGGCCATCCCACCCTCGTTGCGGGACCTCTTCCCGGAAATTCTGCTGGCCACCGCCATCCTGTTGGGATGTATCCTGGAATGGAGCACCGATGTGGTCGGCAAACGGCTTGTGGTGTGGTTCTGCGCCATCTCCGCACTGGCGGCCCTGCTCCTTTCGCTGGTCACGGGCGCGGCTTCGGATCCCCACCTGGTGGGCGGAACGTTCACACCGGACTCCATCACCCAATTCGTGCGGATCTTCTCCCTTTCGGCGGCGATCCTGGCGCTTCTCGCCCTCAACGGCTCCAAGGCCATCGACGGTCGGGAGGAACAGGGGGAAACGGCCCTTTTGATCCTGTCCGTGGCCTTGGGTGCGATCCTCCTGGCCTCCGCCCGACACCTGCTGGCGTTCTACCTGGGTCTGGAATTCCTTTCGCTGTCCAGTTACGGCCTCGCCGGATTCCGCGCCCGCGACGCCGGGGCGAGCGAAGCTGGACTCAAGTACGTTCTCTACGGCGGGGTGGCCTCCGCGGTGGCTCTGTTCGGGATCAGCCACCTGTGGGGGATCACGGGCAGCTTCGACGTCGGGGAGATCGGGATGGCCCTCTACGCCCAGCCCCGACTCGTTCTGGTGCCCCTCCTGCTCGTATCCGTGGCCTTCGCCTTCAAGGCGGGGCTCGCGCCCTTCCATTTCTGGAGCCCGGACGTCTACCAGGGATGTCCCACGGTGAGCGCCGGATTCCTTTCCACCGTGCCCAAGGCAGCCGCCTTCGCCGCATTCCTGCGCACCATGCCCTACCTCCTGCCTCCCCAGGCCATGGGCATCGCTCCTGCCGCGGTCGGTGGATTCCTGGTGTTGGCGGGCATCCTGTCCATCGCGATGGGCTCGATGACCGCCCTCGTCCAGAAGGACGCCAAGCGGATCCTGGCCTTCTCCTCCACCGCGAATGCGGGCATCCTGCTGCTGGCGCTCTCCACCTGGCTCACCCGCGAGGGGGTGGCGGCCCTCGCCTACTACCTGGTCGCCTACCTGGTGTCCAACCTGGGAGCCTTCCTCGCCCTGGACCAGTTGGAGCGGACCTCCGGATCCACGTCCCTCGCGGCCCTCGCGGGTTCGTGGAAGCGCCACCCGACGGCCGTGGTCGGACTGTCCATCTGCGTGTTCAGCTTGGCGGGGATTCCACCGTTGGCCGGATTCGCGGGCAAATGGGCTGTGCTCATGGAGGTGGTCCGGGCGGGGGTGGAAAACGGCGACGGAGCCTTGCCTCTGGTGGGCGTGGGAGTGGCGCTCGTCGGATCCGTCATCCTGGTCGCGGCGTATCTGCGGATCCTCCGCTCGACTCTGGTGGACGCACCGACCTCGGATCCCTTGGAGGACGGTTACCGGCCCGCCGCCTTCTCGGGGATCCCGCTGCTCCTTTGCGCGATCGGAAGCCTGTTGTTCGGACTCTGCTGGCCCCTGTTGACCGTGTTCCGTTCCCGGCTGGGAGGTTGAGATGACCAAGACAGTGCTCGTGTTGATGGGCGGCTATTCCACCGAGCACGACGTTTCGCTCAAGTCCGGCACGGGCGTCGTCCGGCAGATGGATCCGAACTTCTACCGCCCCTGGCCGGTGATCCTGACCCGCGACCGGCGCTGGCGCTTTCCTCCGCGTCCGTTGGCGCCGACGGAGCAGCCCGAGTTCGAGGGCGGGCCGCACGATCTTGCCGACGGGGACCTTTCCGACGGATGGTCGGAAACCCACTCCCCGGCGTTGGAACGGTTGCCCTGCGACGGCGCCTTCCTCGCACTGCACGGGGATTGGGGTGAGGACGGGCGCATGCAGGCGCTGCTGGAGTTCCACGGAGTGCCCTACACGGGGTCCGGGGTCCTGGGCTCCGCCACAGCGATGGACAAGAGCCGGACAAAGGAGATCCTCTCCACCAGGGAACTGCCCATCGCCGCCTCCATGGAACTCTCCACCTCCATCGGTCCCCGGGAGCTCGCCAGCCGAGCCTACGAATGGGGGGGACTGCCTCTGGTCCTGAAGGTGCCCACCGGTGGGAGCTCCATCGGGGTCCACATCGTGAGGACGATGGAAGGACTCGAGGACGCCGCCGCGAACCTCTGCTCCGAGGAGAAGCGCGTTCTGGTGGAGAAGTTCCTCAAAGGACGGGAATTGACCTGCGGGGTGCTGGAAGGCGCGGGACCCCTGCCGCCCACGGAAATCATCCCCAAGTGCGGGGAATTCTTCGACTTCTCCAGCAAATACCTCCCGGGAGGATCGGAGGAGATCACTCCCGCCCCGTTGACTCCCGAGACGACGCGCGAGATCCAGGAACTTGCCCGCCGGGTCCACGACACGTTGCGACTGCGCGCGTACAGCCGCACCGACTTCATCCTCACCGAGGACGGGCCCGTCATCCTGGAGGTCAACACCCTGCCGGGAATGACCGAGACCAGCCTCCTCCCGCAGCAGGCGGCGCACATCGGATTCTCGTTCCGGGACCTGGTCACCGCGATCCTCCACGCCTCCTGGGACCGGCA
>Ga0209415_10011515_pt1 | contig 14881 bp, 14 predicted proteins | sample PeaSoiSIISIP2007_FD_187696 | JGI IMG/M metagenome (GOLD analysis project Ga0209415, IMG submission 187696) | Peat soil microbial communities from Weissenstadt, Germany - SII-SIP-2007 (SPAdes) (version 2) | ecosystem: Environmental > Terrestrial > Soil > Wetlands > Peat | place: Germany...
CGCTCGGCGAAGGGCAGATTCTCCCGCCCGCCAAGCGCCTGAAGGAAGCGAGCTAGGAGCCCCAGCCGAACATCACCCCGACAATCGGCTGGTAGCCGCTCCCGTTCGACACGGACGACTTCACGATCCGCACGTTCGGAAAGATGCGCCAGTTATTTTTTACCTTGATCGAGGCCAGCGCTCCGGTCGACCAGGCCCAGCCCGTATTGGTTCCGTTGTAGGAAATCCCGGCCGATGTCGGAACGAAAATCGGCACGCTGCCAATCGTGAAAACTTTCTGCGCGATCCCGGCTCCGAAGTTTGACGTGACCGTGAACGGCTTCAGGCTGGTCGGCAGCGCGTCGACGACGGTGAAAGCGTAAGTGCCGCTTCCGTCCGCGATCAGGTGCGCGTACATCCCGGTCCCGGCAATCGCAGGCGAGGCGCCATTGTTGAAGGAAATTCCCGCGGCGTAGATGTTGGTCAGGGCCGGTGCCGGAGTTTGCGCGGAAGCGGACGGATGCGCGAGGCCGAGAATCAATAAGCTTATAGCTATAGCCTTCATCGCGGGATTCGTGCCTGCCGGCGAATTCGACGTGCCCTGATTCTGCGGCGCCGTCGCGTGGTAGGCCGCGATCACACACGCCAGTAAAACTCCGATGGTGGTGTGCGGGTGAGCTTGCACGTAGGCAAGGATCGACGGCATGAGGAAGGGAATCACCCCGCCCAGCGCCGCCACGATTGTGGGCCAGTACTTTTTTAAAAACGACATAGCTTCCCTCCGGAGAATGATTCGTTCGATCAGGTTCAGGTCGGTCATTGCCAGGTTCCAGTTTGAATTTGCATCGACAGCCTTGTCGCCCGTGCCCCGACTTGCCGCGCCCAGAGCGAATCGAGCATCGCCCCCGCCGCGCCGGAGAAATCTCCGCGCTGCATCCGGGCAAGAAAATCGTGAAACTCCAACAGGCCGCCGATCCCCAGGTTGAACGCCATGTTTACGAGCGCGCCCTTGCGCACATCGTCGAGCGTCGCGGTCCAGGGCAGCTTCGCTTCGAGGTCGGCGGTCGCGTCGGCGATGTCGTTCGCCAGCAGCCCTTGCGCTTCCTGAAAGCTGATCCCTTTGTCGGTGAGATTTCTTCCGATGCCGATGGTGAGCTTGCCCACACTGTCGGTGTAGGGCTTCAGTCGCAGCTCTTCGTCGCGGACGAGTTGATCTTTGAGGTTGGTGATCATATAGCTCTGAGTTATAGGCGGGAATCAGTTCGGATTGCCCTGGCATTTCCAGTCGACCACCGCGGTGTCGGAATTCACGCTCGACTTCGGGCGCAGCCCGGAGCTGGTGCGCTGGCTCGACAGGAATCCGGTGAGCGTTCCGGTGCCGGTCCAGGTCACCGTGCAACTCGGCGTAGTCGCGTAGGCCGTCGCGAAGGGGATCGCCGCGCACTGGCCCGAACTCATCGTGCAGGTGCCGCTCGTGTCCGAGAGCGAGAGCGTGATCGTGTACGGGCCGAAGCAACTCGTCGTGTTCTGGATGCAGACGGTGTAGGCGTACTTTCCCGGCGCGGCCCAGAATCCGAGATTGCCTTGCGCGTCGCCGGTCGACTGGCACGCCGAGGGCTGAGGGTCGGGAGTGTCTTGCGATCCATTTGGGCACGCGGCTCCCGCCGACGTGTAAGTCGTCGCATAATTCGTACAGGGCAGCGCATTCGCGGGATAGGTGCAGACCGCGATCACGGGCAGGTTCGGCGCGACGTTCGCCACCAGGAAGGGTGTTGCATACTGCGAGGTGATCGACGGAAAGGCAATCGGGGCGCGCGCATTCTGCGCTTCGAGCGATGAGGGCACAAAGCAGCACGCGAAAAGGATCAGGGCAAAAATCAGCGAAGAGCGTTTCATAGGCGGCTCAGTTCACGATGAAGTAACTGAAGCAATCGGGGTTGGTCACTGGTTGCGTCAGGCTGAAAGAAAAGCTCGTGCCGGCCACCACCGCCGTTATGTTTTCGTCGGCGATGATCACGCTGGGGGTCACGTTGCAAGTCACGCCTAACCGTGTTCCCGTGGTCGTATCTTCCCGCTGCGAAATAAAAATCTGGCTGGATGCGGTCACCGCCGAAGTGTTGACCGTGCAGGTGGCCGTCGCATTCGTGGCGCAGGAAACGGTGCCTGCGGGTGCCGCGCCACAAGCGGCAACTGATGGGCTAGCCGCCGAGCCGACAGCCGCGCAATTCGTGATCGTGCGGTAGGTGTAGCCCGCGATTGCGCCGCTGGTGTTGTAGGCCGGCGGAGTGGGATCGTTGTTTGCCCCGGCGATCACTGCTAGCCCCGTGTCGATGAACGTGCATGCGCTGAAATAAGCGCAGGTGAAAGTGGCGATATAGCCGGTCGTGTTCGGCGTTCCGCCCGCCGTGGTGCGGTACACATCGTAGGCGACTACGCCATAAAGAGTTGCTCCGTTTCCGATCACGCAGGGACTGCCGGTAGTGTCAGCTCCGAGGCCGCTGCATGGGACGACGATCTGATTGAACGTGCTGCCGTTCAGCGTCGCCGCTCCGGTCGTGGTTTTGAATGTGGTGCCAGTGGTCGCTGGCGACCAACCTCCTGCCAGGTCTTTGGGCACGATCTGATACTGCCAGGTGGTCGAGCCACCTGTAGTTGGAGTGAACTGGAAGATTCCTAAAGCGCCGGCGTTCCCGAGTTGACTTGGGACTGTGGTCCCGATCTCAGGCTGGAATTCGTACACTGGTCCCATGAACGCGGCTTTATTGGAGTTGGCGGTCTGGGTGAATAACAGAAGCCCAAAGTCTCGCGGATCGGTGCCAAAATCAGCAGAGTAAAGCCCAAAATTACCTTTTCCGAATCGGTTGCTGGGTTGAGCATCTGCCCAAACCGAGAACCCATAGCCGTTTTGCCCAGCCGAGGCGTTCGTCCCAAACCAGCCGCCGATGACTTCGGAAGACGCAGGAAAGGTTGCATTCGCGGTAACGCTCGCTCCGCCCGCCACGCCAACAACGCAGGGAGGGTCGCTAAATACACTCGCACTTGGACAAATTATAGTTCCCGCACCATTCCCAGACTGATTGGACCCAGAGAGCGCAACTGTCGGGCCACCTTGGGTTCCAGTAGGCGAAGTGCGGATATCTCCAACTACAAAACGGCCTGCCCCAGCACATACCTCGGAATTGGGAAAGGTTCCGCCGATACAAGTGAAAGCAGGATTCGCGAGGATGCGCTCGTTGTATTGCGACAAGGACTGCCCGATTTGATTGCCTGTGAAGTTCGCCCCGGCATCCACCATCTCAACTCCGAAAGCACGGTCATCAACTCCTAGCGTGTTAGCCCCAAGCAACTCTTGTGCCGTAGTCTGTCCGGCTAAGTGGTGAATGGAAATAAAGTCGTTCGCCTGAATTGGCGCGGCGTTGGTATCGTTGAAGAAAAATCGGTGCGTCCAAGTGAACGTTCCAGGCGTGCTGCCGATAGCTGGTGCAACGCCGCCTACAGGCTCCTGGCCGCAAATGAAGTTCAGGCAGCTATAGTCGATGCCTCCCGCCGGAGCGTAAGTGCCATCGCCGAGTTGGATGTAGGTGGTGGGCACGATGAAATCGGGTTGCGCAATCGCCGTGAGACTGCTAGGCACTACTCCGGTTCCTGCTGGTGGAGAAGCAATCGCCGATCCGGCAGCGAGGGTGTTGATTGTGCAGGTTGCAGCGGTGATGTTGACGCAGGCGTTCGCGGCCGCTTGTTGTAGCTCTTGATTTACGCCCGCAGCCGTGTCCCACACTGTGCAGCCAGTGACGCCCGCCGGCAGACTCCCAGCCTGGCAACTGGTCGGCATGTTGACGACGATCTGACAGGTGGAGTTCGAGGCGCAGCTCGTCGTCGTGAGTTGGGCCTTCAGTTCGGCCGAGGGCACGATCACCGAAGGCCCGACATAGGTGAGGCGCACATAGACCACGTTTTGAGTCAGAGAGCCGCCGGTGTTATTGATCGTGAAGGTTGGAACGAATGGATAGATCGCGCCGGCGGCGAGCGGATCCCAGGCGTTGGTGCTGGCGATCTGGCCGGTCCCGGTCGGCGTGATCGAGCCGCCGGAACTCACCACCTGCGGGGAAATCACAGGGAACGAAGAGCCGCCGAGTGTCGACGCATTCACCTTGTCGCTCGGATTCAGCCACACCACCGCCGAACCGGAAACATAAGAACTGACGCACAGCAGGAATGTATCCATCCCGCCCACGGCCGCGACATAGGTTCCTGCGGTCGTGATCGTCGCTTGCGCCGTGCTCGAAGTGGTCGGCGTGACCTGGGTGTTTTGCGGCGACTGGCCACCGATTGAAACTTCCGGCTGCAGCGTCGCGGAAAATGTTCCGGTGACCTGGATCCCGACGCTGGCGTAAGTGCTCACGCTCACCGGGGCGCATGCGTTGGCCGCCTTGAGCGTGAAAGTCTTCGCGGTGCTTTGCCCGAACGCCGGAAAGGCGAACGCGACCGCGAACAGGGTGAAGAGAAAACGTCGAAGGTACATAGGGAATTTCCTTTCGGGGAAAAGTTTTCTAGGGCTTGCCGATGACCTGGATGTAAGCGCCGGTCGCCGAGTCGCCGATGTTGATGCGGCATTGCGTGGTCGAGGGCGTGCCCGAAATGTTGCAGCCGCCGGTGCCCGCATCGCCCGACGACAGAGCCGTGCAGAAACACGCCGGCGCGGCGGAATAGGGATGGGTGTACGTGAAGGTGAAACTGCCGGTCCCGCTAGCGCTGTATTCGGTGTCGACCTGGGTGAAAAGGTTGAGCGGGCCGGTCGAGGTGTGGCAAAACGAATTAGTTCCATCGGCGTGGCAGCGCAGGGAAGAGTTCGACGCCAGGGTGATCGAAGCGACGCCATTCACATTTCCCGAATCGCCGGCGATGGTCAGCGTGTTCGAAGTCGAATCGGTGCGCGTGATCTCCCAGTCTTGCCCGACGATGGCATGCGGCAAGGTGAGCGTGAACCCGCCACCAGACACTGAGGCCTCGACGATGCAATCCGCGCCGGTCAACGTGTAGAGGGCGGTTTTCGTGGTGATGGCGCAGTTCCATCCGGCCAGAGTCGGGTTCCCGTTCAACACGGCGGTCTGGCTCGATCCGCCGGTGCCCGTCGCGGCCGTGACCTGGTTGCCGTTGATCTTGAGCACGTTTCCCGTGCCTGCGGTGTCGAAAGTTTTATTGGTGAAGGTGTCGGTGGTCGCTTCGCCGACAAAGAAATCGTTCGTTCCGCCGTCGTTATTCAATCCCCAGCGGTGGCCACCGGAGTCGCACCATGCCAAATCTTCACCACTTACAGGCGTCGGCGCAGTGCCTTCGACGCAGCCCAGAAATCCATTCAGCAGAGAGAAGCCGTCGACAGTGAGAGCGCCGAGATCCACGATCGAAGTTGCGGTGATCGCGCCCACGAAGATGCTGCCGCCAGAAACGCAAGGCCCGACCGCGGTCGCATTCGTGCCGTTGTAAACGAACATCTGTTGCGTAGTCGAACCAGCGGCCGAGTTGATGGTGCAGCCGCCGACCGAATTCGCCGGCCAGGAGAAGCTGTGGCCTCCGCTGCCGTCCTGCGTGATCTGAAAAACCACATAACTCGGCGGGGTGACTCCGACGAACGTCAGAGGCTGGGCGCTGGCGTTGCCCGTCAGGGTGATTTCGAAAAGTTGATTCTGGGCCGCGACCTGGAAGGCCGGCGTCGAGGTGTAAGGCACGATCGTGGTCAGGGTGGTCGACCCGCCGCCGACGCCGTTCAGAAAGGAAATTGTCGAGCCCGAGCTGCAATTCGACCCGCCCGCTGATTTCACCACCAGCGAGTAGGAGACGCCGGCTTGCAGCCACATGGAATAAGTTCCCGAGGCGGAGAGGATCAGGGGATTCGCGTTCAGCGTGGTCCCGGTGTAGTCGGTATAGGTCGAGAGCGGCGTCGACGTCGCGACCTGGTAGCTGAAAACGCAGCCGAAGGCGAGCGGCCGGCCGTTCCCGTCGAAAAGCTGCTGGATCGGGATCGGGGAGAGCACGACCGACGTTTGGGCGCGACCAGGGGCGCACAAAAGTAACAGGCAGGTAACCAGCACCAAAGAGAGCCTGGTAATCAGGCTTTCGTGGTCTGGCGAGGGGAATCGCGGTGAGAGAAGATTAGTCATGATTGAATGCTCAAACTGCCACGAACTGAAGCCGCAAGTGATCGAGGTGAACGGAGTTGCCTACCTCTGCTTGAATTGCGCCAAGCGCTCCGGGATCGCTGGTCCCGTCATGGAATCACATTCGCCGGGGAACTCAAAAGCGCGGCAAGTCATTGCACCTTCGTCGCCCCAGCCCCGGCCGGCGAAATAGCTCGCTCCGGGGCCGCGAATTTAAACTTCACCCAATCGTGAGCGCCCGGTCCAGGCGTAAAGGTGTAATGCGCCGGATCGAGCTTTGAGGTATCTATACGCACGATCTCTTGCGGCTTGCCTTGCACGTCTTCGCGTCCCGGTAAATGGCTTTGGGCCTCTTCGAGCGAAGTGTTGGCCCAGCCATTCGCGGGAACGCCGCTTTCTCCGACGTCGCGCACGCGATACACATATTTCGGGATGGCGCCCCCCGCACTCGGTTGCAGGCTGTTTGCCCCCGAGGATGCCCCGCCCGGCGCTTGGCCTGCCGCTGTAGCCGCCTTTCGGTCGGCAATGGCACTCAACCGCTGGTTGAACTCGTCCAGGCTCTCTGCGGACGTCTTTGGCTGTGGGCCTCCTACCGCCTTTCTGGCCCGGACCATATCGAGGGAATCTTGCGCCTGCTGGACCAGGTCTTCGTCGGCCGATCCGGGCGCGGCAGTCTCCTGTTGCTGGATGCGGTCGGCCACACCTTTGAGGCGTTCCAGTAGATCGTCGGCGGCCGGGCCTGGTGTCTCGGCGGGGGTGCCTTTGGCGACTGGTTGCTCACCGATCGGTGGCGTTTCAGTGGTAACTGCTTTCGTTTCAACAGGAGCAGGCTCACCTTTCGTCTCAGGCGGGGCCGCCTGCTTCGCTTCGACTACATCCGAGAATTCTGGGCGGCCGGTTGCCGGATCGGTGACGATCGTCCGCGGCGCCTTCGGCCGCGGTGGAACGTACTCATCCATCCCGCCGGCAAAGGGCTTGTTTTCTCCGGTCGCGTCGAGAACGGGCGCAGGCTTCGGTGGCGGCTCGCCAGCGAAGGGCTTGTTCTCGGCTGTGGCGTCCAAAGGTGCAGCCGCGGCCGCGGGAGGCGGGGCGGGAGCGGGCGCCGTCGCTTCCCAGTTCTTTTTGATTTTTGCAAGCTGGCGAACGATCGGAACATCCGAGGCCACATCGGCCGCGGTCTTTCCCACGGTCTGGGCGACGCGAGACGATTCCGGAAGGCGCGCCGACAGCCTTTCGCTGAATGGCGCGAGCGCGGGCGCGACGGCGCCGGCAACATATGGAGCTTCCGCCGCGGCGACGTGCCCGGCGACCCCGCCGACGTCACCCGCGGCCGCGGATTGCTCCATTCCTGGCACGTTGGCGCCGGCGGCTTGCGCGATCGGGGCGGCCGCGCGGTAGGGCAGGGAATAGCCGGCCGCCTTGCGCGCTGCATCTTGCTGGGGCGTCTGGGCTGCCAGTTCGCCCGTGCGCAGGCCTGGCGCGATCGTCTGGAGCAGGTTTTTCGCCGAATCTTTGAACGATCCGCCGATCGCAGCATCAGCCAGAGCCGTTGGCCCTGGCGCGATCGCATGCGCGGCGCCGACAAAATCCTCGGCGACCGTGTGCCAGAACCCAGGATGTTTGATGTCCTGGTCTTCGATCGGCAACAGCGTACCGCCACTTTTCACCGCGTCCGCGGTGCGATCGGCCGGGACGAAACGAACATCGCCCTTCGGATCCTTGAAGCGCACCGCCGGCTTTCCGCCGGCGTTGACGGCGCTCTTCATCTGCGCATAAGGCACGTCGCGCAGATTTCCCTGGGGATCGAAAATCGGAACTGTGGCTGGGTCGCTCACGGGATGATTCGAAAAATCGGTGCCGATCTCACGCCCCATTGCCGGCAAGACATCGGCGGCCGCGGGATTCGAGATGTCCATCTGCGGCGAGCCCGACCAGTTGCCGCGCTGAAACGTGACGCCCTCCGGCAGGCGCGTGGGATCGATTGCGGGATCGGTGTCGGCATGGGGCTGGATGTGGGTCGGGTTGGGGAAAACGCGGCCGCTGAAATCTGCTGGAGCTCCCTGGTCGTCTTCCTCGAAGCCGGCCGCGATGCGCTGCTGTTTCGTGAGTTGCGCATATTCGGCCTCAGTGAGCGGACGGCGTCGCTGCGCGGGCGGGAGTTGCTGGTATTGCTCCCAAGTCAGAACAGGCGCGAAGCTCACTGGTGTTTCGGCATCGCGTCCCAGCTAAAAGCGCCAGGCTGCGCCGCGTTCGGTGTGGTGGTTTCGGCGCCTGGCTTTCCTCCGGTGTTGCCTTTCGAGAGTCGCCCTTGAATGTCGCCGATCTGCGCCTGGTAGCTCTGATGGCGGTTCGCAAAATCCTGTTTCAATGTGGCGACGACTTGCTTCGCGGCCGAGAACGAAAGATTTCCGCTCAACATATCCTCAGCCTCTTTTTTCTGCGAGTCGCTCAGCACTCCGGAAGCGTTCGCGCTGGAGAGCACCTTCGCGGCCTCGGCCGAAGCGGTCTGCTGCGCAGCCTTCATCGCCTGATAGTTATCGCTGCCGATCAGCTTTTCGTCGATCATGCGCAGCGGGATATTCGCGAATTTCACGCCGAGATCGGGAATCGCGCTCAATTTCTGCAGGTAGAGATCGAGGTTCTTGCCGGCGGTGTTCTCGAATGCCGACACCTGATCGAAGTTTTTCTGCAGGGAGGTGAGCGAGCCCTGATTTGCCTTAAAGTTGGCCGAGTTCTCGGCTAGGCTCTCGCCGGGGTGAAGTTCGTTCGCGCGTTTGATGATCGCGGCCGTCGTGCCCGGTGAACGATTGAATCCGCTCGGCAGCTGCCCGCTCTGAAAGTATTTTTCGGCTTGCTGATCGAGCGCCGAATTCTCGCCGCCCTGGCCGAGCATGTTGCCGAGCACCATCGCGGTCGGCGTTTGCTTCGCCTTCCACGCCACATAATCGCTTGGGCCTTTGGTGGGGTTCTTTTTCAGGTAGTCCGCGAGTTCTGCTTTGTCGGGCGCTTCGAGCGGGCCGCCAGGCATCTCGGCTTGCAGGCGCTGCTGCGTTGTATTCGCGCCGGTGAGCTTGGCCTGGGCTTCCTGCTCTTTGGCCGTGGTCTCGCGATCGTTCTGCTCTTCCTTGATCAGCGTCGAGTGCAGCTCGATCGGTTTCAAGTGCTGCGCGAAAACATCGTCACCGGGATAGTTGATCGGTTCCTTTGTGACGTCGACGCCGGCGGCGCCGAGCCGATGCAGCCCAGCCTGGTACACGGTGTTTTTGTCCGCGGGATCCGCTTTCGTGACTTCATCGTGCACGCCGGCCATCAGATCGGCTTTCTTCTGCTCCTGATTGAACTGGTCATCGGTCAGCCCGGCGAGATTCCTTTTCTGGGTGATGATGTTCTGCTGCATATTGAGCGCAGCTTGCCCGGATCCGCCGTTTGCGGTGACCATCTTTGGCAGATCTCCGATCGTGTGTTTGTCGGGATCGAATTGCGCGATGGTCTTGGTGAGCGCGTCCTGGTCGTTCAGTTGGCGCTGCTGGGCTTGAATCTGTTGGTCCTGCTGCTCCAGTTGGCCCGGAGCCATCGCCGCCGATTGCTGCATCTGCTGGCGCGACGCGGCCGTTTGCTGCTTCAGTTGTGCCGCGCGCGCGTACTCGGCCGCGGCGTTCTGCGGGATGGCCGCGATCTGCATCGCGTCTTGCGAGATGTTTGGAGCCGGAATCGTTCCCATGGTCAGAGTGCTCCGATCCCGCCGGTCATAAAGTCACCCGGCGCGCTGGCTGCGCTCGAAATCGCGCTCGAATATCCCGCGGCCTGGCCGAGGATCCCTTGCGCGCGCGCCGCCGCCGCATTGTTCTGTTGCTGCGCGATTTCCTGCCCGGAAGTCAGATCGATGTTCGCGGTGTTGCCTGCGGTGGTGAGGTTTGCGCCCGCCAGTTGCCCCGTCGAACTCAATCCGAGATTGGCGCCCGCGGTGAGCGTGTTGGCATTCGCGTTGTAGGCTTGCAGCGCATTGTTATAAGTCTGCTGGTAGGCACCCTCCGCAAGGTTCTGGCCATATTTTTCGAGCGCGACGCCGGTGTTTCCCGACTGGAGTGTGCCATTGGCGGCCGCGTTCTCATCGAGGGCTTGCGTACCCTGTTGCAACTGGAACTGATAGCCGGGCGTCTGCTCGGCTTGCTGAAGCGTCGGAGCCTGGAAGCCGTTCGAGAGCAGCGTGCCGAGCGCATTCGCGCTGGTCGAGCCCAGAGTCTGGTAAGGCTGCTCTGCGCCGGTGACGTTCGAGAGCGCCGTCTGCTGCGCCGTGTTGGCGTTGGTCTGGTTCGACTCGATTGTGGTCTGGGCTTGCTTTGCGCCCTGCTCTTCCGCCTGCGCTGCGTTGCCTGCCGCGTTGGCCGAGAGAAGTCCGCCTGCGATTCCACCGATGAAGGACATAGGATTTCTTCTTTAGGGTTTCGAAATGCCGAGACACACCTGATCGAGCAGCTTGCCGCCGCGCAACGTCGAGCGCTTATTGATCCCGTAGAACTCGAATCCCGCCCGCCGCGCGAAGCGAATTCCCAAGTGATTGTTGCGGGGCACTTCACCGACCAGCCGACGAGCTTTCGTTTCGCGCCACATCCACGCGATCATTTCTTTGAAACTCGCGAGCGCCAGGTTGCCGTAGCTGCGCGGCAGAAAAGCCATGTGCGCGCCGTACTGCATGTGGGTTTGTGGGATGAAGACGCCGAAGCCGAACACTCCCTGATCGTCTTTCGCGAGTAAGTGAATCACTTGCTCGTTCTCGGTCGGCTGCCACGCCTTCGCATCGTTCGAGTAGTCATCACAGATGTGCGGGAAAATCCGTGGGTGAACACACAGCGCGCGAATAGCACGAAAATCGCGCGACCGGAACACGATGAAACTCGGCGCCGGCAGCTTATCCAAGGATCGGGCTTCGCCGAACTGATGATCGAGGGCCCGCACGTCGATTTCAGTTTCTGCGCTCATAAAAACGCCGCTACATCGCCACCGTGCGCGACATCTCCGTCGCCGTCGCTCCGTTGCACATAAACGAAATCGCGAACTGCTTCGCCGTGGTGGTTCCGGTCGCGAGCGTGCCGGTGGTTTTAAAGTTGGTCGAGAACGTCAAAGTGAAACTGGTCGTGCCGCTGGTCGTGACGATCAGCGTCGCCTGCTGCCCGGCGGTGCAGTTCGAGGCGTTGATGGTTTCGGTCTGCGCCGGCGTCAGAGTGAAAACCGTCCCCGCCGAGAAACTCATCGCGACCGTCGTGCCCGGCGTGAGCGCCGAAGTCCCGATGCCCCCCAGTGCGATCGGCACGGCGGCGACGGTGGTCGCGCACGATCCCGAACTGGTGGTGACGTTGCCGGTCAGGGCGGGAAGCCCAGTGCAAGGCAGCACGCCTGTGGTCTGGGTCGCAAGATTGACCAGCGTCGATGCGCCCAGCGCGGCGAACGAGGCCACGAGAACGATGACGACGAGCCACGCGGTTCGCTTCTGCATTCATCAGTACCAGAGGCAGTTGAGTTTCGAGCCCGTGGGCGGTGCGGTGAGATAAGTGATGGTCGCGCCGGAAATCGTGTAATCGTTGCCCGAGCCCTGCTGCTGCTGGACGCCATTCAGGAAGCAATTCACGTCCGCACTGGCTGCCGGCGTCGGCGATAGAGTGAAGCTCGTATTCGAGCCATTGATCGAACCGGAGGGCGCGGCCTGATTCCATGTGATCGCACTCTGCGTAGACACACAAGAGGGCACGCCGGAGGTGCTGATCGTGGTGACCGCCGAATTCGCCCCGCAGGTGATTGATTCAATTCCGCCCAGAGTCGAGGCGCTCGGATTCGGCAACTGTGACGCCGTGACCCCGGTCGTCGTGATCATCACCGTGCCGGTGGCGGGGAAAGTTGCGGTCGAACTGATGCCCGTGCCGCCGTTGGTTCCCGGCAGGAGCCCGCTTACCTGGTGCGCGAGATCGATCTGCGTCACTGCTCCCAGAAACAGCCCACAACACAGAAACGCGAAGATGATCAGAGCCGCCTGTTTTTTCGAAACCATGTCGATTTTCCCCTTCAATAGCGGTAATTGCCGTTTATCGTCGTGCCCACGGGCGGCGCGATCCCCATCGTCATCACCGCGCCGGCAAGCGTGAAATCGCCGCCCGGTGCCTGTTTGACGCCGTTCAGAAAGACCTGGAGACTCGAAGCCGGATTCGGCGCGTTCGCCCAGGTGAAAACTTTATTGACGCCGTCGATCGCGCCCGCCGGGGTCTCGTCGTCGCTGAACTGCACCGATTGCAAATACGCGATTTGGGTTCCAGGTGGCAGTGACACGTCAGGCAACGTCCCTTCCGACCGCGTGGCGAGATCGAGCTTCCATGCGCCCCAGTCGTACTCGTTGTAAAAACTCACGGCAGTGCGCCGACGACCCACCAGTCAGTGCCGTCCGACTTGAAGCGCAGGCCCGCATATTGCATGCTGAAAGTCTGCGTGCCTTCAGCACCCCCGGTGATCGAGACGAGGTTCGAATCCGCGGAGATTTTCTTGTAGATGATTTCCTTGCCCTGGCCGGTCTGGCCGCTGGACGAAACTCCCGGCGGCGGCAACGCGATCGACACCGGGCCGCTGGTCGAATCGACGAGGACAAGCGGCAGCAGGTTCTGCACGATCAGCAGCCATTGGTGATCGCTCGGCGACAGGTTCGAGTTCTGCGTCGTCGGCGGTGGCGGCATGGTCTGTGTGGTGGACATCAGACTGGCCGATTGATCAGGATCTCCAGTCGCGTCAGAGTGCGTTTACGCAGGGGATCAAATGTGCGACGGAATTCCAGCGTCCACCGATTCACCCCACGCCTCTTAATTTCCCGAGCCAGGATAAGAGCCGCCTCGCGCACACGCCCTTTCGTCACGGCTCCACGCAGGTCTGTTCCAAATCCGCAATTACGAAAAACGCGGGCTTGTCCGCCCCCGATTAGAATTGGGTCGTTCTCGGGGAGGGTCTGCAAGGGAGCACTGCCGGGCACGAGATCCGAGATCAACTTACGCGCGAACTTCTCGGCTTGGAGAGGAGTCAAGTTCATAGAGGGATGGTACTCAGTTCGCCTGCACCTTCGCCTCGAAAAACGCTTCGGTGAAATACCAGGGATAGGGATCGGACCAGGTGACGTCCCAGACGCGCTTGCGGGCGCGGCCGAGCATGCGCTTGATCACGCGCTTTTTGTATTCGCCCTGCAGCCCGACGCTCAGAAAATAAGTCTTCGACCAGGTCTTGCCGCTGTCGTTTGACCAGCGCAGCATCAGCTGAGGCGCCCGGGGATTGCCATCCCCATCAAAGAGCGGGACCGGCGTCGCGAGTCCAGTGCCCAGCACAAATTCGATCTGCTCGAAATACACCCACTTGTTCGCTTTGCCCGTCGTCGGCGTTCTGCGCCAGCCCCGGATCGTGTTGCCGGCGTCGTCGAGGAACATCGAACTGAGAATGTAGACGTTTCCACTCGCCCAATCGCCGACCAGGTGCTTTCCGAAATTGTAGGTGTGGCACATGGCGCGATCGGCGATGTAGGTGCCATTCGTCTCGATCCAGTAACCACGCTGGTGCCAGAGCTGCGAAGAGATGTCATAGACCCAGGTCGCGTTCGCAGTGGGGAAATAGATCACCCAAAAAGTGTGGCCGTTTTCCTGGTAACTCCATCCGATCGCATCGTCCGATGTTGGGTACTGCTGCCAGGCGAACTCAATGGCATGCGTCGAGACGCGCTGGCCATTGAATCCGTTCGCGACCATCGCGACCAGCGCGCCGCGTTCGTCCTGGGACAGCCAGAAAACCGACTCGTCGGCCTGCACGATCGAGAACGTCGCGCCGCTACCCACTTCCGCGAACGCTCCCTGAATCGGGATGAAGACGGGGAAGCCCGCGCCGCCGTTGTAGTACCAGAGAGATTTTTTCGCCGAGGAGAATTGAATCTGGCGGTGATCGCAGATCATGCTCACGATGTTGTCGGGGAAATACGAAAGCGTCGCGATATCGAGCCCCGACCAGGTCGTGGCATCTTCCAAGGCCGAGACCTGGAACGTATGCGAGTTGATCAGCACCGCGATGATGTAGCCGTCGCAGAAGTCGATGGTGAGAACCGGCCCGTTGAACTGCGCCATATTGACGGCAACGAAAGCGTTGGTCCCGAGGGTGAGCACGAACAGGTCGCCATTGTTCGAAACGACGAGCTGCGTCTCGTTCGCGGTGATGCGCGTCACGAGGGTCGGAGCCAAGCCGAGCGATCCGCGATTGATCTGCGCTCCCGAGGCGTCGAGTTCCCAGAGATTCGAGGCCGCGAAAAATGTGCGGCCGTTGACGGTGAAGCCGCCCGGCACGGCGCCTTCTGGCAGTGTCGCGAAAACTTTCCGGCCCGGAGTTTGTAAGAGCGCTTTCGGCGTGGCCGCGCCTTCCGACTCCGACTGCTCGACGTAGCAGTTCATGCTAAGTTCGTTGTCAATCGTGGGGCTAATTGCAGTGTAACTTGGGCCCACAAAACCGAAGGGAAGGGCGTCAGACATGGGCTAGAATTCGGAAATGGTGCTTCTCGGTCAGTACACTCTCACGATGTCGGAACTCACGATGGAATTCCTGCGTCGCGTCGTGAACGAACTGAACGGACGACGGTTTGAGTACCTAGAAGAGTTGATCAGCGAAGAGCATCCTCGGCGCACATTTGTTACAGCCAGCGTGAAAGCTGAAGACTTATTAAAGGTGCTGCCGGAAATCACCCG
>Ga0209415_10011516_pt1 | contig 14879 bp, 11 predicted proteins | sample PeaSoiSIISIP2007_FD_187696 | JGI IMG/M metagenome (GOLD analysis project Ga0209415, IMG submission 187696) | Peat soil microbial communities from Weissenstadt, Germany - SII-SIP-2007 (SPAdes) (version 2) | ecosystem: Environmental > Terrestrial > Soil > Wetlands > Peat | place: Germany...
CTTGCCGAGCTCGTCCATCAGCCCGACCTTGGTGTGCAGCCGCCCGGCGGTGTCGATGATGACCGCGTCGACCCCGGTCTCGATGCCCTCGCTGACCGCCTCGAACGCCACGCTGGCCGGATCGGCGGCCTCCCGGTCGGCCCGCACCGTCTTGGCCCCGACCCGGTCGCCCCACGTCTGCAGCTGGTCGGCCGCGGCCGCGCGGAACGTGTCGGCCGCGCCGAGCAGCACGGTCTCCCCGTCCCCGATCAGGGCCCGGGCGAGCTTGCCGCAGGTCGTGGTCTTGCCGGTGCCGTTCACGCCGACCATGAGGATCACCGCGGGCGTGCCGTTGTGCGGCGAGGCGCGCAGCGACCGGTCCTCGTCGCCGAGCTGGCCGAGCAGTTCGGTCCGGAGCAGCTCGCGCACCTCGGCGGGCCCGCGCACACCGAGCACCTTCACCTTGGTGCGCAGGTCATCGACCATCAGCCGGGCGGGCGCCACGCCCACGTCGGCGGTGATGAGCACCTCTTCCATCTCGTCCCAGGTCTCGTCGTCGAGCCGCTCCCGGGACAGCAGGTTCAGCAGCGCCGATCCCACCGAGCTTTGCGAGCGGGCCAGCCGGGCCCGCAGCCGCACCATCCGCCCGGCCGAAGGCGGCGGCCGCTCGACCTCGATCACTCCGGCCGTGGCCTGGGGTGCCCCGGCCCCGGCCACGTCGGTGCCTGCCGGTGGCGCGGCCTTGAGCGGCGGCGGAGGCCCGGACGGCGCGGGCGGCGCGGAGCTACGGCCCCGGCGCGGCCGCACGAACAGCAGCCAGCTGCCGGTCGCGACGGCCAGGACCGCGAGGACGATGATCAGGATCACGTATTCCATCAGGTTCACAGTCTCGCAGACCCCGCGGGATGCCGCCGCCATCGGGGCGGGGCGGTGCGGCCAGTCCGGCCGGTCAGTCCTCCGGCTCCTCGCCGGATTCGCCGTCCAGCTCGTCCGCGGAATCCGGACCGGCCCGCTCGCCGCCCTGGAGGTCATCCGGGCCGGCCCGCGACTGCCTCGCCTTCGCCCTGTCCACGTACTCATCCATGTAGGTCTGGCCGGTGAGCATCATGATCTCGTACATGACCTGGTCGGTGATCGCCCGCAGCACCAGCTGGTCGGCCACTCCGAGCCGGTAGCGGTCGAACGTGAGCGGCTTGCCGAAGCGGACCTGCACATGACCGGTCTTGGGCCAGGACCGGCCGGCCGGCATGGCGGTGTAGGTGCCGACGATCCCGACCGGCACGATGGGGGCGCGGGCGGACAGCGCCAGCCGCGCGATCCCGGTCTTGCCCCGGTACAGCTTCCCGTCCACCGTCCGGCTGCCCTCCGGGTAGATGACCAGGCACCAGTTCTGCTCCAGCAACTGGTCGACCTTGTCCATGGTCTGCCTGGACGCGGCGCGCCTGTCCATCGGGATGGCGCCGATCGCCAGCGAGACGAACAACCCGAGCATGCGGCTGGAGAAGAAATAGTCTGACGCCGCCGCGACCAGGGTCCGGTGGCGCAGTTCCTTGGGCAGGCTGTTCAGGATCAGCGGGGTGTCCATGTGGCTGGAGTGGTTCGCCGCCAGGATCAGCGGCGGGTCCAGGTCGGCCAGGTTGTCCAGGCCGGTGACCTCGGGATGCACGTAAGCCTTGATGACCGGGCGGAGCGCGCCGTTCAGGAAGAAACCCCGCGCGACTCCGGCGCCGAATTTCTGCGGCAGCAGCCGATCGCCCTTACGGGCCATAACCCCTCCCGGCGCCCACGGCTTTCACGTCAGTTCACCGGCCTATCGCCGGCCGGCGGAGAGATAGCCGTTCTCGGAGTACCAGCGCAGGGTCCTGGTAATCGTGTCCTCGACCGGGGTGTAATGCAGCCCGAGGTCCCGCTCGGCGCGAGATCCATCGTAGGTGTGCCCGTTCAGCAGCGTTCTCATCATTTCCCGGCAGAGCGGCGGCTTGCGCCGCGCGGCCCGGCCTCCCGCCTCGATCACGACCGCGGCCGTCATCGCCACCCGGCCGGGCAGCCACCTGACCCGCCGCTCGATACCGGTCGCGCCGGCCACGATGCCGATCAGCTCGCGGGTGGTGAACGTGGCCCCGTTCAGGACGTACCGCTCGCCGGGCTGGCCGTGCTGCTCCGCGAGCAGGTGACCGGCGGTGCAGTCGGCGATGTCCAGGAAGCTCGTCCGGGTGTCCACCAGGAACTTCATGGTGCCGTTGAGGTAGGCGAGCAGCAGCCGGGCGGTGCCGTGCAGCCGACCGGGGCCCTGCACCGACGACGGGCTGACGCACACGACCTCCACGCCGCGCTCGGCCGCGTCGTGCAGCACCCGCCGCTCGGCCAGGTACTTCGTCCGCTCGTATTCGGACAGGAACCAGCCGCGGTGCGGGGAATCCTCGCTGCCGACCGTGCCGGGGACCTCGCCGAGCGCCGCGGCAGATGAGGTGTAGATGACCTTGCCGACGCCGCCGGCGGCGGCCGCGGCGACCACGTTGGCCGACCCGTCCACGTTGACCCGTTCCATCGGCGTGGGATCGGCCAGGCAGAAGGTGTTCACGCCCGCGGCGTGGTACACGACCGAGCAGCCCTGGGCGGCGGGGGCCAGGCTGGCCGGATCGAGCACGTCCCCGACGACCGGCTCCGCGCCCCGGCCGCGCAGGGCCCGGGCCGCGTCCGCGGACCTGGCCAGCGCGCGCACCGGCCGGCCGGCCGCCACCAGCGCGTCGACCAGAGCACCGCCGATGAATCCGCTCCCCCCGGTGACCAGGACGGGACCCGGGGCGGTCACTGCCGGGCCCCTTTGAGCAGCGCCGGAAGACGCGAGAGGTAGCTCCAAGCCGACACGACGGTGACCACCGCGGCCACTGTCATCGCCCATTCATCCAGGTACATGGGTCCGATCCTGTGCTGGTATCTGAGGATGGCGAGGAGGATCGCGACGAACTGCACGTTGAACTTCAGCTTGCCCCAGATCGACGGGTAGACGACCGTGCCGCTGGCGGCGGCCGCGGCCCGCAGGCCCAGGATGGCCAGTTCCCGCCAGACGATCACGGCCGCCGCCCACGGCGAGGCGCGCCCGATCGCGACCAGCGCGATGAGCGCGCCGGACACCAGCATCTTGTCCGCGGTGGTGTCCAGGAAGACGCCGAGATCGCTGGTGCTGTGCCATCGCCGCGCCAGGTAGCCGTCCAGGAAATCCGTCGCCGCGGCCACCGTGAACAGCACCGCCGCGATCACGAAGCAGTACCCGGCGGTCGGGCCGAGCAGGATCAACGCGATGACCGGCACACCCAGGACCATGCGGGCCAGGCTGAGGCCGTTCAGGAACTGCACCGCGTGCCGTCGGCCCGTCGGCTCCCGTACTGCCTCGCCTGGCACGGCCTCGGGTGTCACAGGCTTCAGCATGTCACATCGGCGACCGCTTGGCTCCGCACCAGATCGCGGACGGCGTCGGCGGACGCCAGGTCCAGGGCCTGCCGGGCCAGCTCGGCCGCGGCGGCCAGATCGGTGGCCCGGACGATCTCCTTCACCGTGGCGACCGCCGCCGGGCCGACCGACAGCTCACGCACGCCCAGGCCGAGCAGCAGCGGAACCGCGAGCGGATCGGCGGCCAGTTCGCCGCACACGCCGGCCCAGCCGCCCGCCGCGACGACCGCCCCGGCCGCGCGCCCGATCAGGGTGAGGACGGCGGGATGCAGGGCGTCGCTGAGGCCGGCCACCGCGGCCACCTCACGGTCCGCGGCCAGCGTGTACTGGGTGAGGTCGTTGGTGCCGACCGAGAAGAAGTCCACTGCGGGCGCGAGGCGGGCGGCCGTCAGGGCCGCGGCCGGGACCTCGATCATGATGCCGACTTCCATGGCGCCCTCGGCCGGCACGGCGACGCCCTCGGCCGCCAGCGCGTCGCGGGCCTGGCGGACCAGCCCGAGCGCGGCGTGCACCTCCTGCTCGGTGGCGACCATCGGGAACATGAGCTTCACCGGCCGGCCGGCCGCCACCCGCAGCACGGCCCGCAGCTGCGGGAGCAGGACGTCGGTCCTGGCCAGGCCGAGCCGGAGGCCGCGCTGGCCGAGCGCCGGATTCGGCTCGGCATCTCGCGGCAGGTAGGGCAGCGGCTTGTCGGCTCCGACATCCATCGTCCTGACGATCATCGGGCGGCCGGCCAGGATCCCGGCCAGGTCGGCGTAGACCGCCGCCTGCTCGGCCTCGGTGGGCATGCGCGGCGCGTCCAGGAACAAGAACTCGGTCCGCAGCAGCCCGATGCCGTCCGCGCCGGCGTCCACCGCGTGCCTGACATCCTCGGGTGACCCGGCGTTGGCCGCGACCTCGATCCTCGTGCCGTCGGCGGTCACGGCCGGTTCCGCCGCCCGTTGCCTGGCCCGGTTCCGCGCTTGCCGCCGCTGCCGCGCGGCCTGCTCGGCGGCGGCCAGATCGGCCTGGCCCGGGGCCACCTGGACCGAGCCCTGATCCCCGTCGAGCAGGAGCGGCGTGGCCTCGGGCACCGCGAGCACGTCGGGCCCGAGGCCGAGGACCGCGGGGATCCCGAGCGCCCGGGCCAGGATCGCGGCGTGCGAGGTCGGCCCGCCCATGGCGGTCGCGATCCCCCTGACCACGGCCGGATCGAACCCCGCCGTGTCCGCCGGGGTGAGCTCGGCCGCCACGACGATGCCGGACCCGCCCAGCTCCGCCCGGCGCGCGCCCAGCAGGTGGCCGAGTACACCGGTCCTGATGCTGTCCAGGTCGCGGACCCGCTCGCGCTGGTAGCTGTCGGTCAGCCGCTGCCATCCGCCTTCGACGCCGATCACCGCGCTGTCCCAGGCGTCCGCGGCGTTCCTTCCCTCGCGGATACCGCGCCTGGCCGGATCGAGCAGGGCCTCGTCGGACAGGAACAGCAGGTGCGCGTCGAAGATGCCCGCTTCGTACTCGCCGCCGGTCCGGACGGCCACCGAGTCCCGGGCGGCCTGCACCTCACGCCGGGTCGCCTCCAGCGCCGCGTCCAGCCGGGCGAGCTCGGCGGCGGGGCCGGCGCCGGGCTCGCGGGGCACCTCCACCGCCGCCTGCCGCAGATGGACCGCGTCCCCGACGGCCAGGCCCGGGGAGCCGGGGATGCCGCGCAGGACGGTGCCGTCCGCGGGCCGGGCCCGCGGCTCGGCGGGCCCGGCCCCGGGAAGCTGGGCCCCGGGAAGCTGGGCCCCGGGAAGCTGGGCCCCGGGAAGCTGGGCCGCGGGAAGCTGGGCCGCGGGAAGCTGGGCCCCGGGCCGCGGGCCGTCGGCCGGGGGCTCGCCGAAGTCCCGCTCGGCCAGCTCGCGCACGGCGGCGAGCACCTGCGCCGCCTGCGGGCCGGTGGCCCTGATCAGGACCTCGTGTCCTTGCTGGACGCCGAGGGTGGCGACGCCGTTCAGGCTCCGCGCGCTGGCCGGGCCGGCCGGCGCCGTGACGTTCTCGGCCGTCACCGTGGCGTCGAACTGGCCTACGGTCTGCACGAACCTCGCCGCCGGGCGAGCGTGCAGGCCGAGCCGGGGGGTCACCGTGATGCGCAGCTCGAGCGCGGGCCCTTCACCCGGCGCCGGAGCCTGGGCGGGCGGGCCCGGCTCGCCGGCGGACCCGGCCAGATGGGCGACCTTGCCCGCCAGCCCTCCTCGCGCCTCGGCCGCCACCTTGTCCAGCGGATCACCGAGCCGGGCCGCGACCGCGGCGGCGACCGCCCCTTCCACCAGGGGGGCCTCGCAGAGCACCAGCCTGGACCGCCGCTCGTCCGGCATCATCTCCGCCGCCATCTCGGCGGAGAGCACCGCGCTGCCGAGATCCATGAGCACGAGCACGCCGTCGTCGGCCCAGGCCGCCTCGATGGCCCGCGCGATGAGCGCGGCGTCGGTGCCCAGCGGCCGGTCCGGCAGGTCCAGGCCGCCGGCGGCGACGATCGCCACGTCCGGCCCGGCCATTTCCCTGGCCAGCTCGACGACGCCGTCGGCCAGCCGGGCGCTGTGCGAGACGATCACGATTCCGACCATCGCGCCCCCCTGCGTCCCAACCTCAGCCGAGCCCGTAGGCGCGGTACAGGACCTCCACGGGATGGACCGACGTCCGGCCGGTGCCGTGGCTGATCTGCCACCGGCAGGTCTCGCTGTCGCAGACGGCCTGGTCGGGCTGGGCGGCGCGGATGTCATCGAACAGCCCGCTGCCCACCTGCATGGCGATGTCGTACTTCTCCCGCTTGAGCCCGTAGGTGCCGGCGATGCCGCAGCAGGCCCGGTCGAGTTCGATCACCTTGAGCTCGGGGATCAGGTCGAGCAGGTCCAGCGCGGGCTTGCCCATGTTGTGCCCCTGCTGCTGGCACGGCGCATGGTAGGTGACGGTGAGCGGAACGGGCCGGAAGTCGGTCTTCAGCTCCCCGGCCGCGTGCAGGTCGGCCAGGAACTCGCAGATGTCGTAGGTCTGGGTGCTCACCGTCCGCAGGTCCTCGTCCTGCACCCCGAGGATCTCGATGGCCTCGCGCTTGAGCATCAGGCCGCAGCTGGTGGAGGTGGCGACGATCACGTCGCCCTGCCTGGCGTAGGGAACCAGGTGAGACACCAGCTGCCGGACGTAGCCGCGCGCGGCGTCGAAGATCCCGTTGGACTGCAGCGGCAGGCCGCAGCAGCCCTGTGGCGGCACGACCACCCGGAAGCCGTTGTGCTCGAGCACCGCGACGGTCATGCGGCCCAGCCCGGGCTCGAAGTAGTTCGTGCTGCAGCCGTGGAAGTACACGACCTGCTTTGTCCCGGCCGCGGCGGGCGCGGCGTGGCGGCGCGCCCAGCGCTGGAAGGTATGGCCGGCGAACTTGGGCACCGCGGCGTCGCGGTGGACGCCGACGACCTTCTCGATCATCAGCCGCGCGAACCGGTTGGACAGCGCGAAGTTGGCGAGCGGGGCGACCGGAGTGCCGAGCCTGCCCTGCACAGGCGTCCGGGAGATTATCTGGTCGCGCAGCGGCATGCCCTTCTGATTCTTCATCACCGCCCGGGCCTGGGAGTTGATCTCCGCCACGTGGACGCCCTGCGGGCAGGCCAGGGTGCAGATGCCGCAGGAGGAGCAGTAGTCGAGCGAGGCGTCGACCGACGGCCCGGCGCCGCGGAACCGCTCGGCCTGCGGACCGACGTACTTCGGCCCCGGGAACAGCGGGGTGACGGCCGCGACCGGGCACGCCGACTCGCAGATCGTGCACTTGACGCAGTGGTCGAGCGAGTCACGGATGATGCCGAATTCGTGCTCCGCCGTCATCCGGCCTCCTTGAGGATCGCTTCGGCGGCCAGGTAGCCGGTGGACAGGCTAATGCCGTCCCCTGACTTCTCCCGCCACGGCCTGGCCCCGCCGATCACCGCGCCGGCCGCGTACACGTTCTCATAGACCGGCTCGCCGTCCGGTCCGACCGGGCGCAGGCTGCTGTCGACCCGCAGGCCCGCCGTCTCCATCGGGTGATCACTGAGGTAGCCGGGCAGGAAGCCGGCCTCGCCCGGGCCGGGCGCGTGCACGGGCAGTCCGAGAGCCCGCTCGCTGGCCGTACCCGACACGTCGACCTCGATCCCGCCGGCGGACAGCCCGCCGGTGGCGAGCACCACCCACCGGCAGGTCCGGGGCGTCACCCGGGCCGCCGCGCGGATCCGCACGCCGACCAGCTCGGAGTGGCGAAGCTCGGGTCCGGCGGCCTCGGCGCCGAGCACGAACCGTCCGCCGGCCCGGCGCAGCCGGTCCTGCAGCGCCCGGGCCAGCCGCATGCCGGGCACCGACGGCGGGACCGGGGTGGGTATCTCGAACACCGGCCGCCCGGTGGCCTGCTGCAGCTCGGTCCAGACCGATCGGGCCTGATCCAGCCCTAGCACCGCCGGCAGCCCGATCGCCTCCTCGCCGGCCACGGCCGCGCGCAGTTCGGCCGCCACGGCCCGGCGGAACGCCGCGTCCTCGAACCGCCGGGCCAGGGCCATGGCCCCGACGTCGGCCTGGCCGTTGGCCGGCGGGTTCAGCAGCACCGGTCTGGCTTTCACCGCGCGGCCCCGGGCCGCCGTGGCCGCCTCCAGGTTCTCGGCGACCAGGGCGGGGTGGAAGTCCTTGAGGACACCGATCCCGGCGATGACCAGCGGCCCGGCACTGCGCAGGTCACCGGCGGCCATGGTCTCCGGCACCACCGCGCTCGGCCGGGGCACGCCCAGCGCCGTGGGCAGCAGCATGTTCGTGTCAGGGTCGCCGACGTAGGCGTAGGTGCCGACGTGCTCCTTGAGCCACTGCACGGCCTCGGCCAGCGTGGCCGGGCTGATCCGCGCGTAGGGGTGCTCGGGGTGTGCGGCCGCGAAGTCCGGCAGGGCCTGCGCCGGGCTGTCCACCGGGTCGGGCCGGTAGCCGAGGATGTCGATGGTGGCCGGGGACAGCCGCAGCGAGCCGTATCCCTTGGCCACCGTCGTCACGCGGAGCCCGGCCTCGGCCAGCCGGACCGCGGCGACCAGGCCGGCCATCCCGGCCCCGAGGACGATGACGTCGACCGCCGGCGCGCTGAGCTGGTCGTTCACGTGGCGCGCCCGGTCGCCGTCTCCCGCGGCCCTGCTTCCCGCGGGAGGGCCGGTGCGGCCCGCGGAAGGTGCTCGACGTCCAGCACGCCCTGGAAGATCCAGTCGTCCAGCCAGGCCTCCCGCAGCTGGTCTCCGTGCAACAGCGGGTACACCCCCTTCCAGCGCTCTTCGAGGAACGCCACCAGCGCCTGGTCGGCCTCGGCCGCCGACAGGTGCTTGAGCTGGTGCAGGATCCCGGCCGCCCGGTACATGCAGAACCCGCCCTGGCACGGTCCCATGCCCAGGCGCAGGGCCCGGCGCAGGTCATCCAGGCTCGGCGCCGGCCGGCGGCTCATCTCGTCCTCGAGCCGGCCCCGGCGGACCAGCTCGCATTCGCAGATCAGCTGCTCGTCGGTCAGCGTTCGCTCGCGCTCGGCCAGCCGCGAGCCGAGCGTGTAGAAACGCCGCTCCTGCGAGTCGGGCAGCGGCTCGTCCGCGGTCCGGCTGGCCCGCGTGGTGCCGAGCACGGTGCAGACCGTGTCGACGACGTCCTGCGCCATCAGCCGGAAGGTGCAGAACTTACCCCCGGTGATGGTCAGGAATGCGGCCACGCCGTCTCGCTTGCGGTGATCGAGCACGGCGTGGGCCCGGGTGACGTCCCTGGTATCGGCGGGGGCGTGGTCCTGGAACAGCGGCCGGACGCCGCCCCAGACCCGCAGCATCCTCGCCGCGGTGAATCCGGGCACGAGGTTCTCGCCCGACTCGAGCATCTGGTCTATCTCGGCGCGGGTGATCTCCCAGTGATCGGGGTCCTCGGTCCGGATGTCGGTGGTCCCGATGACGCTGACCGTCCTGATCGGCACCAGGATGTCGCCGTCGGCCGGCATCTCGCACCGGTTCACCACGGTCTGCACCAGCCGGTGGTTGGTGGCCATCATGATCCCCTTGCCCGGGCTGATATTGACCTGGCAGCCGGCCAGGGCCGCGATGCGGCCGGCCCAGGCCCCGGCCGCGTTCACCGTGACCTGCGCCCGGATCTGCACCTGCTCGCCGTCCGGACGGCGCGCGAGGATGCCCGTGACCTGGTCACCGTCCTTGGTCACGGCGACGACCTCGTGGTAGGGCAGGATCCTGGCGCCGTACTCGGTCGCCGACCTGGCGCAGGTCCACACCGTCTTCCAGGCGTCGGCCGTCGCGTCCGGCACGACGAAGGCGCGGGTGATCCGCGGGTTCAGCCGGGGTTCGCGCCGGAGCGCCTCGGCCACCGGGATCTCCTCGGCCGGGACCCCGGTGTCCTGGCAGCCGGCGATGAAGCGGTCGGCGTACTGCGGGTCATCGATGGGCGTGGTGACGAACAGGCCGCCGGTGTCCTCGATGCAGTCGGCCGCGATGCGGCGCAGGATGATGTTCTCACCGATGCATTCCCGCGCCGCCTGCGGGTCCTTCACGGCGTACCGGCCACCGGAGTGCAGCAGGCCGTGGAACCGGCCGGTGGTGCCGGTGGCCAGGTCACCGCGTTCCACCAAGATGGTGGAAAAACCGCGCATGGCGGCGTCCCTGGCCACGCCGACCCCGGTGGAGCCGCCGCCGATGACGAGAACCTCGCACTCGGCGGCGGCTGACGCCGTAGCCGCTACTCGACCCAGTCGAACGTGCGGGTCACGGCCTTCTTCCACAGGGCATACTCCCGGTCTCGCGTAGCGGGATCCATGTGCGGTTCCCACTGCTTGTCCATACCCCAGTTCGCCCGCAGATCCTCTACTTCGCGCCAGAAACCTACCGCCAGGCCGGCCGCGTAGGCGGCGCCGAGCGCTGTGGTCTCCGCCACCGTGGGCCGGATCACCGGCACGCCGAGGACGTCCGCCTGGAACTGCATCAGCAGATCATTATGGACCATGCCGCCGTCGACCTTCAGCGAGGTCAGGGCGACGCCGGAGTCGGCGTTCATCGCGTCGACGACTTCCTTGGTCTGCCAGGCCGTGGCCTCCAGGGTGGCCCGCGCGAGATGGCCGGCGTTGACGTACCGGGTGAGCCCGGCGATCACCCCGCGCGCGTCGCTGCGCCAGTACGGCGCGAACAGCCCGGAGAAGGCCGGCACGAAGTACACGCCGCCGTTGTCCTCGACGGTCTTGGCCAGCGTCTCCACCTCCGGGGAGGTGGAGATCATCTTCAGGTTGTCCCGGAGCCACTGGACCAGGGCCCCGGTGATGGCGATCGACCCCTCGAGCATGTAGGTGGCCGGCTGGTCGCCGATCTTGTAACCGAGCCCGGTGATCAGGCCGCTGTTCGACGGGACGGGCGAGGTACCGGTGTTGAGCAGCAGGAAGTTGCCGGTGCCGTAGGTGTTCTTGGCCTCGCCGACCGAGAAGCAGGTCTGGCCGAACAGCGCGGCCTGCTGGTCGCCCAGGTCGCCGGCCACCGGTATGCCGGCCAGGGTGCCGGTCGCGTCGCCGTAGACCTGGCTGGAGGACCGGATCTGCGGGAGCATGCTCTTCGGGATGCCCATCGTGGCCAGGATCCCGTCGTCCCACTCCAGGGTGGCCAGGTCCATCAGCATCGTGCGGCTGGCGTTGGTCACGTCGGTCACGTGGGCGCCGCCGTTGGTGCCGCCGGTCAGGTTCCAGATGCACCAGGTGTCGATGTTGCCGAAGACCAGGTCGCCGGCCTCCGCCCGGGCCCGGGCTCCCTCGACGTTGTCCAGGATCCACTTGACCTTCGGACCGGAGAAGTAGGTGGCGATGGGCAGGCCGACCTTGGCCCGGAACCGGTCCTGGCCGCCGTCTGCCGCCAGCTCGTTGCAGATCTGGTCGGTCCTGGTGTCCTGCCAGACGATCGCGTTGTGCACCGGCTCGCCGGTGTGCCGGTCCCAGACCACCGTGGTCTCGCGCTGGTTGGTGATGCCGACCGCAGCCAGGTCCGAAGCCGACAGGCCCGCCTTGCTCAGCGCCCCCTGGATCACCTCCTGGCTGCGTTCCCAGATCTCCTTGGCGTCGTGCTCCACCCAGCCCGGCTTCGGGTAGATCTGCTCGTGTTCCTTCTGGTCGACCGCCACGACCTGGCCGTGGTGGTCAAAGACCATGAAACGGGTCGAGGTCGTGCCCTGGTCGAGGGCTCCTGCGTAGTCAGCCATCTCTGTGTCTCCTTTGTCACGTTCCTTGCTGCTGTTAGCTCTCCGTGGCTGCGAGCGTCTCCTCCGCTGTGCGCAGGAGCAGCCAGGACGACGTCGCCCCTGGGTCCTGGTGATCGGCGCTCCGCTCGCCCAGGTAGCTGGCCCGTCCCTTGCGGGCCACCAGCGGGATGGTCGCGGTCATGCCGTCGCGGGCGGCCTCGGCCGACCGGTGCAGCGCCTCGCCCGCGGTGGCGCCGCCGGCCAGCGAGGACCGGAGGGCCTCCACCGCGGGCACCAGGGCGTCGATCATTGTCTTGTCGCCGAGCTCGGCCTTGCCCCGGCGCTGCACGCCGGCCACCCCGGCCGCCAGCGCGGCCGCCCAGTCCTCCTCCGACAGCTCCGGCTTGCCCGCCGCCGACGAGCCCATCTGGAGGAACAGGGTGCCGTACAGCGGGCCGCTCGCCCCGCCGACGGTGGAGACCAGGGTCATGCCGACGGTCTTCAGCAGAGCGCCGACGTCGGGCTGGCCGTCCCCCTCCAGCTTCGCGAGCACCGCCTGCATACCGCGGTTCATGTTGATGCCGTGATCCGCGTCGCCGATGGCGGAGTCCAGCTCGGTCAGGTACTCCTTGTTCTCCGCGATCTCCGCGGAGAACGCCCTGATCCAGCCGTAGACCTGGCCGTAGGAGAAGGGCACCTAAGCACCCCACCGCAGGCCCGGCGTATTGACCGGCGCGTCCCACAGCGCGGTCAGGTCGTCGTCGAGTTTCAGCAGGGTGATCGAGCAGCCCTGCATCTCCAGCGAGGTGATATACGGCCCGATGAGGTTCCTGCTGATCTCGATGCCGCGGCCGGACAGGAACTTGTGCAGCTCGTAATAGACGATATAGAGCTCGATCAGCGGCGTCCCGCCCATACCGTTGACGAAGGCCAGGACGCGGTCGCCCGCGGCGAACGGCAGGTCGTCCACGATGGGCGTCGCGAGCATCTCCACGACCTCGTGCACGGGCGCGACGACCTTGCGCTCCCGCCCCGGCTCGCCGTGGATGCCGATGCCGATCTCCATCTCCATCTCGCCGAGCTCGAAGGTGGGCTTGCCCGCCGCCGGCACGGTGCACGAGGTGAGCGCCATCCCCATGCTGCGGCCGTTGGCGTTCACCTTGCGGCACAGATCGGCCACCTCCGCCAGCGACCTGCGCTGCTCGGCCGCGGCCCCGCAGATCTTCTCGGCCAGCACGGTGGTCCCGACGCCGCGGCGGCCCGCGGTGTACAGGCTGTCCTGGACGGCCACGTCGTCGTCGATCACGACCGACTCGACCGCGATGCCATCCTCCCGGGCCAGGTCCGCCGCCATCTCGAAGTTCATGATGTCGCCGGTGTAGTTCTTCACGATGTGCACCACCCCGGCGCCGCCGTCGACCGCCTTGGTGGCGACCTGCATCTGGTCGGGGGTGGGTGAGGTGAACACCTCGCCGGGACACGCCGCGTCGAGCATGCCCGGGCCGACGAAACCGCCGTGCATGGGCTCGTGCCCCGACCCGCCGCCTGATACCAGGCCGACCTTGCCCGCCACCGGCGCATCCGCCCTGACCACGACATTGGGGTCGGTCATGACCCGCACCCGGCCCGCGTGCGCCAGGGCGACGCCCTGCAGCGCCTCCTTGACGACGTCGGCCGGGTCGTTAATGAGCTTCTTCATCTGGGCCTCCTCTGCCCTGGCTTAGCTTCCGGCTGGTTCTGGGCGAAGACGGGCCACCGAACTGGCGCGCGGCACCCTCCCGGTGGCCCGTCTGGACTCGTCGTCAGGCGACCTCGCCGGTCTCTCGCTCCGGGCCTGCCCGGCCAGCGGGGACTTCCTCCGAGATGCCGGCGGCCTGGGCCTTCAGCCTGGCGTGCAGGACGTCGCCGATGAAGAAGTCGTAGAGGAGCACGCCGATGATGCCGCCGATCAGCGGCCCCACTATCGGGATCCAGAAGTAATTACTGAAGTGGAATCCGGGCGCATTGAATGTCCCGGGAAGGGCCACCTTTCCCCACCCCGCGAAGTAGGCGAAGAGCCGGGGCCCGAAGTCACGGGCCGGGTTGATGGCGTATCCGGTGTTGGCGCCGAGGGACGTGCCGATCGCGAACACGGCAAAGCCGATGATCAGCCCCGGCAGGTTCGACCCGGGCAGCGAGTTCCTGTCGTCGGTGATGGCCACCACGAAGATGAGCAGGAACATCGTGCCCACAATTTCATCGATTAGCGGCCAGATGGTCGACCCGGCGTAGTACTTGGCCGGGAACGTGGCGAAGATCGAGTACGTCGCCAGCGCCTGGCCCGAGCTCTTCGGGGTGCGCGCCGCAAGGTTGAACGCGTTGATGGCCTGGTGGTAAATGAGGAAAAGCAGGGCGGCGGCGACGAACGCGCCCACCACCTGCGCGATGACGTAGGGACCGACTTTAGCCCACGGGAACTTGCGCCGGACGGCCAGCGCCACCGTGACCGCCGGGTTGATGTGAGCGCCGCTCACGCCGCCTGCCACGTAGATCCCCATGCAGACGGCGAAACCCCACCCGAACGTGATCAGCAGCCAGTCGCCGGCCGCGTCGAAGATGGTCGTGGGACTGGCTGTGCGTCCCGAGCCGGGCAGGGCCGCCACCGCCATCGCCACCACACCGTCACCGAGAACGATAAGGACGAACGTTCCGAAGAACTCCGCCAGGCACTCACCCCACGTGCCGGCGATGCGCCCGACCGTGCGGCCTTCTCCCCGCAAGGGAGTTATGGTAGCCACTTCTACCCTCCTAACCCTTCTTGCTCGTTGTGCATGCGGAACGGCCCGCGTGCACCGAAACCACGCGGCCAGGATTGGTCTGGTCGCGCCCAGCACCCGCGCGGGCCCGGGCTTCTCACCTCCTCCGGCGTACGGTATCTTTAACGTGTTTGACATCGCCGAACGCCGTTTCATGAAACATAAACCTGGCAGCATGGCCGGTCAAGAGGGACAGCTGGCTTTCCGATCATGAACGCGAACGCGGCACCTTCTGCGAACGGCCTGGTGAACCCGAAGGTCAGGAGCCGGATAACCGGCCCACCGCCGGCCTGCGCGGCGAGGTTCGCGGAGTGTCCGGGGCCGGCCGGCTCCGCCCGGTGCTGGCGCAGGCCGCGGCGGGGCCGCGGCCTGAACGATGTTCGGTATGGCTGAAGAGGCGACATGATCCAGTCAGTGCAGCGTGCGGCGCAGATCCTGGGGGTGCTGGGGTCCGGG
>Ga0209415_10011517_pt1 | contig 14879 bp, 15 predicted proteins | sample PeaSoiSIISIP2007_FD_187696 | JGI IMG/M metagenome (GOLD analysis project Ga0209415, IMG submission 187696) | Peat soil microbial communities from Weissenstadt, Germany - SII-SIP-2007 (SPAdes) (version 2) | ecosystem: Environmental > Terrestrial > Soil > Wetlands > Peat | place: Germany...
GCCGGCCTTGGTCGCGAGCCGCGCGAGATGTTCGAAGGATTCGATGAACTCGGGCCTGCAGTCCGGATAGCCGGAGTAATCGACGGCGTTGACGCCGACGAATATATCCTCCGAGCACAATACTTCGGCCCACCCGAGCGCCAACGACAAGAACAAGGTATTGCGCGCCGGCACATAGGTGATCGGGATTCCGGTGGTCGGCGACTCGGGTACGGCGAGCCGCGAATCGGTCAACGCCGATCCGCCGATGCCGGCTAAATCAACCGCCATGGTGCGATGCTCGTAGGCACCGAGGCACGCCGCGACCCGCGTGGCGGCATCCAATTCGACGCTATGTCTTTGGCCGTAGCGCACGCTGAGTGCGTAACAACGAAACCCGCGCGCTACCGCAAGCGCCAGCACGGTCGCGGAATCGAGTCCGCCGGACAGCAGCACGACGGCCGGACGCGCGCTCATTTGCCGGGCGTATCGCCCCACAACACCTTGTGAAGCTGCAATTGAAACCGCACCTTGAGCCGATCCGCCAATATCCATTCCGCCAATTCCCGCGGCGAGATCTCGGTATAGCTCGGCGAGAACAGGATCTGGCAGCGGCCGTGCAATGCGTGAGCCGCCAGAAATTCCTTGCTCCACTCGTAATCGTCGCGCGAACAAATGACAAACTTCAGCTGATCGCCGGGGCGCAACAGGCTCAAATTCTCGAGCCGGTTGCGATGCGCCTCGCGCGAGCCCGGCGTCTTTACGTCGACGACTCGCGCGACACGTGCATCGACGGCGGCGATGTCCATGGCGCCGCTCGTCTCGAGCGACACTTTGAAACCCCGCTCGCAGAGCCGGCTCAGCAGCGTCAGACAATTCGGCTGCGCGAGCGGCTCGCCGCCGGTCACGCACACATATTCGGCGCCGAATGAGGCGACTCGGTCGACGATCGCGTCGATGCCGAGCCAATCTCCGGCGTGAAACGCGTATTCGGTATCGCAATATTGGCAGCGCAACGGACAGCCCGTGAGCCGCACGAAAACGGTCGGATAGCCCGCAGTGTCCGCTTCGCCCTGCAGCGAATGAAAGATCTCATTGACGCGCAAACGGTTAGCCGTGGCGGCGCGCCCCGTTGCGGTGGTAGGCGCTACTGCGATCAATGCTTTTCGGCTGCGAGCTTCTCGAGACGCTGCTGCGCCAGGTGCCCGGCGGGCGTGTCCGAGAACTTCGCGACGACCTCCGAGAGGACTTTCTTCGCCTGATCCCAGCGCGCAAGTTCGTAATCGCAGTAGCCGACCTTCAGCAATGCGTCCGGCAACTTGCGCGACTGCGGATACTTGTCGATGAGAGTCTGGAATGCGCTGAGCGACTCGGTGAAATTCTTGTTCACGTAATAGGCCTCACCGAGCCAATACTGCGCGTTGTCGGCCAGCGTGCTATCGGGAAACGCGACCAGAAACTGCTGGAACGCGGTCACCGCCTGGTCATATTGGCTGTCCTTGAGCAGCGCGAACGCAGCCTGATAATTGGCGCGATCATTGCCATCAGGCACGGGTAGCGACGCGCCGGCTCCAACGGGCGCTATGGTACCGGCCGCTGTGCCCGCCGCGGGTGCGCCACCCGCCGCTGCGCCAACTGTCGCGCCGCCACCGGTTGCTCCGCCACCCGTCGCGGCACCGCCCGGGGCGGCACCAGCCGCCGCGCCACCACCCGGGCCGGCACCAGCGGCCGCGCCGCTCGCCGACGCATCGGCGGTCGATGCAGCGCCGCGCTCGGCAGCCGCCGTGCCGGACAGCGCCGCTGCGGCGCCGGGCGCTGCGCGGCCTTCCAGGGTTCTCAAGCGGCGATCGAGATCCGCATACAGATCCTTTTGCTGCTTGCGGCTCGCCGCGAGGTTGTTGCTCACTTGATCGAAGTCATTGTGCAGCGAGCGCACGTCGCCGCGAGCCGCCTCGAGTTCATTCGCAAGTTCCAACAAACTCTGATTCGCGACCACGCGCTCGATGCGCACGAGTCGCGTATCGAGATCATTGAGCTTGATCTGCACGGGATCCTTTTCCGGCGGGGTCGCGCAGCCGGCTACCGCGAGCATTCCGCAGCAGATCAAGCAGAGCCGGCAAGCGCGCGTCGTCACGGCAGGTAGACCAACTCGACACGGCGGTTCTGGGCCCACGCCGTCTCATCGTCGCCTTCCGCGGCAGGACGTTCCGCGCCGAAGCTCACGGTCGTCAATTGCGATTCGGCCACGCCCTGCAACATCAGTGCGCGGCGCACGGCTTGCGCACGGCGTTCGCCCAAGCCGATGTTGTACTCGCGCGTGCCGCGCTCATCGGTATTGCCCTCGAGCCGCAGTTTGAGATTCGTATGCGCGGTCATATTGCGTGCAAAGTTGCCGATCAGGTCCGCAAATTCGGGCTTGATCTCCGCTTTGTCGAAATCGAAATAGACGACTCGCCCCGACAGCGGCCCGTTTGCGCCAGCCGCGCCCATCGCCCCGCTCTCGCCTCCGAGCGGCGTCACGGTCGTCGAGGCGCCCCCCTGACCCGAGTTCGCACCGCTCGCCGGCACTTGACTGCCGCTGCTCGGCGGTTGGACGACCGTCGGTTTCTTCGGGCAACCCGCCAGCAGCATGGTGCCGGCGATTAACAAGCTGATCGCAATCATTCGCTTCATGACTTTCTCCATCGTAAATTCTCGACTTAAACGCAAGCCTACCCGAGGTATGCCTGACTTAGAAAGGCCCCCAAGCGGGCTCCTGCACTTCGCCCTCGGGCGACACCAAACGCTGCTGCACCCGGCCGTCGCTGCTGACCATTGCGAGCACGCCGCGTCCTTGATCGCGGCTCGCGTAGATGATCACTGCCCCGTTCGGCGCGTAGCTCGGCGACACGTCGAAATGACCCTTGGTGAGAACCTGGACGTCATTGCGACCGTTCAAATCCATCGTCGCGATGCGGTAGGCACCGTCCTCTTGGGTCACGAACGTGAGCTGCGACTCGTCCGGCGACAGCCGCGGCCGCGCATTGTAGCCGCCTTGAAACGTCAGGCGGCGCGGCTTGCTGCCGGGAGTCAGCGATATTTTATAGATCTGCGGGCCGCCGGACCGATCGGACGTGAAATAGAGGCTGTTGCCGTCCTTGGACCACTGCGGCTCGGTGTCGATGGCCGGATCGTCGGTAATGCGGGTCAAGCCTTGTGTCGCCAAATCGAGCACATAAACATCCAAATTACCGTCCCGCGTGGAGAGCGTCAGCGCAAGCTTTTTGCCGTCCGGCGACCACGCCGGCGCCTGATTGACGCCGGCGCGCGCCGATACGCGGTGCCTTTCGCCGCTCTTCAGGGTCTGCACGTATAGCGACGGGAGCTTATCCTCGAACGATACATAGGCCAGGCTTTGGCCGTCCGGCGACCATGCCGGCGACATCAGCGGTTCGTTCGACTCCATGATGATGCGCGGATTATCGCCGTCGGCATCGGCGACGATGAGGCGGTAGCGCCTGTTCGGCAGATGCCCGAGCACGGATATGTAGGCCACGCGCGTCGCGAACGCGCCACGCACACCGATGATCTTTTCAAACACCATGTCGGCGACCTGGTGACTCGCCAAGCGCAGGCCGGCGCGGTTGGTGCTGATCTGGTAGCCGAGCAGGCGCTGCCGCGTCAACACGTTGTAGAGTTCGAAGACGATATTGAAGCGGTCGGATCCTTGCGCGCTCAACTGCCCTACGACCATGTAATCGCTATTGAGCCTGCGCCAGTCGTCAAAGGCGATCGCCGCACCGCTATGCGGCTGTTCGAGCATGTCCTTGCGGTCCATGGCGTTGAACCGCCCGCTGCGCGTCAGGTCGTCGCTGACGAGATCGGCAACGTCGAACGAGGCAGCGGTCTCTTGCGCCGATGAAAACGGCACGACGGCGATCGGGATCGCCTCGGACTGTCCGCGCGTGATTTCAACGACGAATTCAGCGCGCGCCGCCGAACAAAACACCAATACGGCGAGGATCTGCAACACTCTCAGGGGTTTAATCATTTGGCTTGAACTCGAGTACGAACACTCTGTGAAACAGGGATGGGTCGGGTGGATCGGGCAATGGGGAAGCACGATACACCGCATTCTCGATCGATTGGCGAACGGCCGCATCGCCATTGCACTGCGTTACCCGCGCGTTGGTCACTTCACCGCCCGGAATCTGGGTGACTTCGACCCGACAATCGATGCCGGAACGCGCTGACGGCGGCTTGATCCAGGCGTGCGTAATCCGGTTTTGCAGACTCAGCCGGTAGCGATCTCCGAGCGGGCCCGCCTCGACTTCGCTGACATGCTCCTCATCCTGGATCTGGCGACGCAGTTCCGCTTCCCGATCCAATCTGGCGCGTTCCTCGGCCGCCCTTTTTGCATCCGCGACACGCTTGGCATCGGCGGCCTGCTTGGCCAGCGCGGATTGCTTGTCTTCCGCGGCCTGCTTGGCTTCGGCCGCCCGTTTTGCCTCGAGGGCCCGCTGCGCATCGGCCGCTTTGACCGCCTGCGCGGCCCGAGCCGCGTCGTCGGCCTCTTTGGCGGCCTCGACTCGTTTGGCATCGGCGGCTTGCTTGACCACCTCGGCCTTCTGCACTTCGGTCGCATGTTCCTGGGCCGCCGCCGCGGCCTGCTCGGCAGCCTGCGCATCGGCGGCGGCCTTGGCTTGGGCGGCGGCTCGCGCCGCGGCTTCCTCTTGCGCGCGTGCGGCCGCATGCAAAATTTGCGAGTCGATCACGGTGGCGCTCACGGGCAGGGGTTGCAAATTCGAGGGGTGGTGCGTGAATGAGAATTGCGCAGAGAAAACCAGCGCCGCGATCATCAAGCCGTGCAGCAACATCGAGAACAGCACGGACGAGGAATATTCGCGCAAAAAGCCCGGCATCTACTGCGCTCCCGTGGCCGCTCCGTCGTCGGCCCGCGGCACCGGGCTCTTCACTTTCTCGGGATCCGTCAAGAACCCGAGCTTGGCGGCACCGGCCCGCTGCAACAGCACCATCGCGTGTATGACCATGCCATATGGCACGGTGGTATCGGCTTTCACGAGTATCGGCGTCTGCGGATCGCGGTGTAGCACGGCCGTCGTGCGGCTGCTCACGGTCGCCTCGGACACCGGTTGGTCGGGATTGTGGCCGATATTCACATAGAGGCGTCCGTGCGCGTCGATCGTCAGCACCAGCGGCTCATGCTTGTTGAGAAAGCTCGGATCGAGCGGCTTCGCGGCCGCCGTCGGCAGATCGACTTTCACGCCCTCCTTGAGCAAGGGCGCCGTGATCATGAAAATGATCAGCAGCACCAACATCACGTCGATATAGGGCACGACATTGATTTCGGCCATGAGCTTGCGACGGCGGCCGCGCACCAATATGTCCCTCACGCCTGAGCGCCACGGGTCGGCCCATAGCGCTGCAAAATGGTCGCAAACTCTTCCATGAAGGTGTCGAAGCGCAGCTCGAGGCGGCTGACCTGATCGCCGAACCGGTTGTAGGCGACGACCGCGGGAATCGCGGCGAACAGCCCCATCGCGGTGGCGATCAAGGCCTCCGAGATTCCCGGCGCGACCGCAGCCAGGGTCGCCTGCTGGGCATTACCGAGGTTGTGGAAGGCGCTCATGATGCCCCAGACGGTGCCGAACAAGCCCACGTAGGGGCTCGTCGAACCGACCGTCGCGAGCAGCGCGAGATTCTTCTCGAGGCGATCCAGTTCGCGCAGCTGGGCGACGCGCATCGCGCGCTGGGCGCCCTCGAGCAGTTGCTCGGACGGGCTGGCGAGCTGCCGCAGGCGGCTGAATTCGCCGAAGCCGGACTCGAAAATGCTCTGTAAACCCGTGCCTTCGCGGCCCTTGGTTTCGATGCCGCGGTAAAGCGCACCCAGGTCGCCGCCGGACCAAAAGGCGGTCTCGAACTTCTCCGCCTGGCGTCGGGATTTGGAGATGATCCGGCTCTTCGCGAAGATGATCGCCCAAGATGCCACCGACGCGATGACCAAAATCAGTATCACGCCCTGTACGACGGGACTCGCATCGAGCACCAACTCCACGACCGAAAATTCATTGCCCATCGCGCCACTCCGTAAAAAGATCTCGAGGGATGGCACGCGGCTTCAAACTATCCGAATCGAGACAGGCCACGCGCGTGCTGGCATCGATTAACTGCACGTCCCCGCGCCATATCGTCTGCTTGAAATTGATTGTCGCACCCCCGAGGCGCTGCAACTCGGCCGTGACGGTAATTTCATCATCCAAGACCGCCGGCTGCAGAAAATCGACGCTGATGCTCGCGATCACAAACTGTAAGCGCCGCTGCTCACGCAACTGTTGCTGCCGGATCCCCAGATGGCGCAGCCATTCGGTGCGGCAGCGCTCCATGAATTTCAAGTAATTCGCGTAATACACGACCCCGCCCGCATCCGTATCCTCCCAGTAGACGCGGTAGGTGCAGGAAAAGTTCGGCGCCGATCCGATCATTTCCCGGTTCCGCCTTGCTCGTTCTTGAACAGCGACAGATTCAGCTCCGCGTCGGCAAGCGGTTCGCGCGACGGCGGCGCCAGCCCGAAGTGCAGATAGGCGCTGCGAGTGGCGACGCGGCCGCGCGCGGTGCGCATCAAGAAGCCCTGCTGAATCAGGAACGGCTCGATCACGTCCTCGATCGTGCCCCGCTCCTCGCTCATGGCAGCGGCCAAGCTGTCGACGCCGACCGGACCGCCGTCGAACTTCTCGATGACCGTCAGCAGCAGCTTGCGATCGAGCGTGTCGAAGCCTTGCGGGTCGACCTCCAGCATGTTCAGCGCCGCTATCGCCACCTCGGCGCTGATCAAACCGGCCGCCTTGACCTCGGCAAAATCGCGTACCCGGCGCAGCAGGCGGTTGGCGATGCGCGGCGTGCCGCGCGAGCGCTCCGCGATCCGCTCCGCGCCGTCGGCTTGCAAATGCAGTTTCAGAATCGAAGCGCTGCGAGTCACGATGCTGCGCAGCTCCTCGGTCGAATAGAACTCGAGTCTCTGCACGATTCCGAACCGATCGCGCAACGGCGAAGTCAGCAGCCCGGCGCGGGTCGTCGCCCCGACCAGTGTGAACGGCGGCAGATCGAGCTTGATCGAACGCGCTCCGGGCCCCTCGCCTATCATCAGATCGAGCTGAAAATCCTCCATCGCCGGATACAGCACTTCCTCGACGACCGGGCTCAAGCGGTGAATTTCGTCGACGAACAAGACGTCGCGGGGCTCCAAGTTGGTCAGCAATGCGGCCAGGTCGCCGGGGCGCTCGAGGACCGGACCCGAGGTTTGGCGCAGGTTCACCTTGAGTTCATTGGCGATGATGTGCGCGAGCGTCGTCTTGCCGAGTCCGGGCGGGCCGAAAATGAGCACATGATCGAGCGCCTCACCCCGATTGCGGGCCGCTTGAATGAAGATGTCCATTTGCGTCTTGACGTTGGGCTGGCCGATGTAATCGGCGAGCGTCTTCGGCCGCACCGCACGGTCGACGACCTCGTCGTCCCGCCCGCCGCTACGCGCCGCAATGATACGATCTGGTTCGATACCCATCGATTCAACCCTTCCCGGCTGTTTTCAGAGCGCGCCGGATCAGTTCCGTGGTCGACAGACCCGGCGCGTCGGTCGCCTTCAGAAGGCGCGTGACTTCCGGCGGCTTGTAACCGAGCGCAACCAGCGCGGCATAGGCCTCGCTCTGCGGCGATGCCGGCGCCGTGAATGCGGGCGCGCTGTCGGCGCCAAGGGGCGACATGGACAGCTTCTTGACGCTGTCTCGCATTTCGATGATCACGCGCTCAGCCGTCTTGCGGCCGATACCGGGGATGCGCGTGAGCATGGCGACGTCTTCCGCCTCGATCGTGCGCAGGAAATCCTCGACGCTCGCGCCCGATAAGATGCCGAGCGCGATCTTCGGACCGACGCCGGAGACCTTGAGCAGGCCGCGAAACAAGCGGCGTTCGCCCTCGGTGCCGAATCCGAACAGTATGTGGGCGTCTTCTCTGACGACCAAGTGCGTGAACAGCGCGACCGCCTCGCCCGCGGCCGGCAAGCCATAGAACGTCGACATCGGCGCCTCGAGCTCGTAACCGACGCCGTTGACGTCGATCAACAAAAAGGGAGGATTCTTGGCTGCCAGTCGCCCCTTCAAGAATCCGATCATCGGCGCTGCGCCCCGCGTATCGCGGCCGCGCGCACGCGCGCGCGCAGTGCGTGGCAGACCGCCGTCGCGAGCGCATCGGCGGCATCGGCCGCGACCGGTCCCTCGAGTTTCAAGATATTCTTCATCATCAGCTGCACTTGCGCCTTCTCTGCACTGCCCGACCCGACCACGGCCAATTTAATCTGCCGCGGGGCGTACTCGAAAATTTCGGCCTTGGATTCCGCCGTACCGCAAATCGCCGCGCCGCGCGCCTGACCGAGCTTCAGCGCACTGTCGGCATTGCGATTCATGAAAACCCGCTCGATCGCGATTTCCTGCGGTTGATAATCCGAGACGATGGTTTGCACGCACCGGAATATCTCGCATAGGCGCGAGGCGAAATCACCGCTCGCCGTGCGGATCACGCCGCTCGCCACATAGCTCAATTTCGGGCCGATCGCGTCCAAGACACCAAAGCCCGTGCGCTGCGACCCCGGATCGATGCCCAGCACCCGCACTCTAATGACTGCCATCCCGGGTATGATACCGGCAATGGCTGCCTAAACCCACCCAAGCCGACGGCGCGATCATCGTGGAAACCACCCCTTCAAGCCGCGTTGGCCCCAGCGAACCGATGCACGCCGCGCTCGCCGCCGTGAACGCGCTCGATCTGCCGCCGGAAGCGCAAGGCTTGCGCGAAGCGGCAACCGAAGTGGCCGAGATCGTCCGCAGCCTCGACGCCGACGACGCGGTCGTGATCGCCGCAATGCTGCGCCCTCTGCTCGATGCGAAGCTCATTGATCGGGAGACCGCCGAAAAGCGCTTCGGCAGCGAACCCAGCCGGCTCGCTCGCGAATTGATTCAATTGGGTCAGTTCGGCCTGCCGCCCGATTGGACGCCCGAGCGCGGACTCGAATCGGGCCAATCCGAGGCGCTGCGCAAGATGCTGCTTGCGGTCGTCGGCGACGTGCGCTTGGTCGTGGTCCGGCTCGCCGAGCAGTTGCAAAAAATGCGCTCGGCGAAGCGTTGCAGCGAATCGCTGCAGCGAAAATACGCGATCGAGAGCCGCGAGGTCTACGCGCCGCTCGCGAATCGGCTCGGCGTCTGGCAAGTCAAATGGGAGCTCGAGGATCTGGCCTTCCGGTATCTGCAGCCGCTCGAATACAAACGAATTGCGGCAGCTCTGAAGACGCGGCGCTCGGACCGCGAGCATTACATCGAGGACCTCAAGACGCTGCTCCAGCGCGAGCTCAAAGCCGCCGGCATCGAGGCGAGAATCGAAGGAAGACCGAAGCATATTTTCAGCATCTGGCGAAAGATGCAGGCCAAACACCTGGCGTTCGAGCAGCTCATGGACATTCGTGCGGCGCGTGTACTCGTGAACAGCGTCGCCGAATGCTATGGGGCCCTCGGCATCGTGCATTCGCTGTGGCAATTCATACCCGGCGAATTCGACGACTACATCGCGACACCGAAGGACAACCTATATCGGTCCATACACACCGCCGTCATCGGCCCGGGCGACGAGCCGGTCGAGATTCAAATCCGCACGCATGAAATGCACGCCAATGCCGAACGCGGCGTGGCCGCGCATTGGCGCTATAAGGAAGGCGGGCGCGGCGACCAAGCCTACGAGCGGAAAATCAATCAATTGCGGAGCCTGCTCGCGCCCACCGAGGGCGGCGAGACGGAAAGCGATTTTCTCGATCGGGTGCGCGTCGACCTGTTCCAGGACCGGATCTACGTTTTGTCTCCGCGCGGGGAGATCGTCGACGTACCGGTCGGCGGCACTCCGCTCGATTTTGCGTACCAGGTGCATACGGATCTCGGCCACCGGACACGAGGCGCCAAAGTCAACGGCCGCATGGTGCCGCTCGACTATCGGTTGAAAAACAGCGATACGGTCGAAATCATCGCCGGCAAGGCGCTGCAGCCGTCGCGCGACTGGTTATCGCCGCAATCGGGGTTTCTCGCGAGTCCGCGCCACCGCAACAAAGTACGCGCGTGGTTTCGCAAGCAAAACGAGGCCATGAACAAGGCCGAAGGCCGTGCGATGTTCGATCGCGAATTGCAGCGCCTCGGCGTGGGCACGGTGCCGATTCCGGAGCTGCTCGGGGAACTCAAGCTGCAGAACACGGAAGCCTTGCACGAGGCGCTGGGCTTGGGCGAGATCAGCGCCGCGCAGATCGCCGGCGCAATTCAACGGCTGCTGCACGCGCGCGACGAGCGCCCGGAGCCCGCGCCGCGACCGCGCGCCGGCGCGCAGACCGAGCCGCAAATCGAGGTCCAGGGAATCGGCGATCTGCTCTCGACCTATGCCCGCTGCTGCAAGCCGGTTCCGCCCGAGCCTATCGTCGGCTACATCACGGTCGGCCGCGGCGTCAGCATCCACGCGCAATCTTGCGCGAATCTCGCCCGACTCAGCGCCAAAGCGCCGGAGCGGGTCCTCGCCGTCGGCTGGGGCAAAGTCGGCAAAGGAGAATTCCCGGTAGACATCGAGATCCAGGCATTCGACCGCCGTGGCTTGGTACGCGACGTCAGCGCGGCGCTCGCAGACGAAAAGATCAGCATTCAAGGCATGACGACCAGCACGGACAAACGCGACAATATCGCGCGCATGCTGATCGGCATCTCGATCACCGGCCTGCCGCAGCTTTCCAAGGTGCTCGCGCGCATCGCGCAGCTGCCAAACATCATCAGCGCCAGGCGCAAGAAATAGCCTCGCCGCGCAGCGCCAAACCAGCCGCCCGCCGCTACTCGAGGCCGTACGACTCTCAATGCGGCTTGGGCGCCGCCGGCGGCTTGGCCGCGATCACCTCGATTTCCACGAGCGCGCCGGGCGCGACGAGCGCCGCGACCTGTACGGCGCTGCGCGCGGGCTTGTTCGGCTGATCCGCGGTACCGAAGAACTGCGTGTACCCGGCCATGAGTCCGGCAAAATCGAGCTTATTGTCCTTGCCCGGATCCGCAACCATGTAGACCGTCATTTTCACGACGTCCCCGAGACCGAGGCCTAGCCGCGCGAGCGTCGCCTTGATCGAGGTCAACGCGCCGACCGTCTGTGCCTCCGTGTCGCCGAAGGCCGCGACCGTGCCTTTCGGCGCATCCTTGTTGGTCACAGGCGGCAGCGCCCCGCTCACGAAGACCGTGTCGTATCCGCTAGGAATCGTGACCGCGGCGGAAATCGGAAAGTCCGTCCCGAGCAAGGGCGTACGCACGACCTCGTCGGCGCGCGCGATGCTGCCGCAATTCGCGGCCATCAACAATGCACAGCCCAGCAAGCCCTGCGATCGAAAACTCTTGGTACGACTCATAGCGATGCTCCCTTGATTGAATGACCGGGGTCTGTCCACGCACGTCGCAAATCGGCGCGACGAATGGTTATCACATCGGCGTGCACGCAACAAGCGTCGGCGCACACGCAACAAGCATCCGCGCACACGCAACAAGCATCGGCGCGAGCCGCTTGCAAAACCTCCGGGTTTGGCGGCACCCTCACGCGATGAATCGCTTGAATTTCCAGCTCGAGGCTACCGCAGAGGGGTCGCGTGCGCGCGCCGCAAGGCTCACGACCGCCCACAACGAGGTGCTCACCCCGACCTTCATGCCCGTGGGAACCCATGCCGCCGTGCGTTCGCAGCGCCGCGAGGACCTGCTCGCGAGCGGTGTCCAAGTCCTGCTCGCGAACACCTACCATCTGCTGCTGCGGCCGGGCGTCGACATTTTCGAGAAATTCGGCGGCATTCATGCGTTCATGAACTGGCCGCGCTCGGTGCTCACGGATTCCGGCGGTTATCAAATCTTCTCGCTGCCGGGAAGCCGCACGATCGGCGAGGAAGGCGCCGAATTCAAGAGCTACGTCGACAACACGGTGATTAGGCTCAGCCCCGAAATCAGCATTGCGGTGCAGAAATCGATCGGCGCCGACATCATGATGGTCCTGGACCAGTGCGTGCCCTCGACCGTCGAGCGCGAGGCCGCGCGGGCCGCGATGGACTTGACGCATCGTTGGGCGCAGCGAAGTCTCGCCGCGCGCGGCGATTCGCGCCAGGCCCTGTTCGGCATCATTCAAGGCGCAAGCTATCCCGATCTTCGCATGATTAGCGCCAAAGTCGTCACCGAGCTGCCGTTCGACGGCTTCGCGATCGGCGGTCTCGCAGTCGGCGAAAGCGCCAGCCAGCGCGAAGACTGCACGGCGACGGTCACCGAACACTTGCCGCCGCAGCGGCCGCGCTATCTAATGGGCGTCGGGACGACGCGCGACTTGCTCGAAGCCGTCCATCGCGGCGTCGACATGTTCGATTGCATATTGCCCACGGCACTTGCAAAGCAGGGCGTCGCCTTCACCAGTCTCGGGCGCCGCGATCTGAGGCGCGCCGCATATCGCGGCGTCGAGGGACCCATCGATCCCGCGTGCGCCTGCTACACCTGCGGCACGTACTCGATCGCTTATTTGTGGCATCTGCGGCGCGTGCACGAGACGCAAGCATGGCAATTGCTCGGCCTCCACAACATCCATTTCTACATGCAACTGATGCGCACGATGCGCGAGCATATCCTCGCCGGCACGTGGCTCGGCTTCTACCACGCACAGCGCGACTTGCTGGATGCGCGCGACAGCTACGGACCGGCCTCGACCCGCATCACCCGTGCGCAGCGGCGCAGCCTCGCGTCGCAACGCGGCCGGTATGAGGTGCTGCTGCAGGGCGGGATCGGCCACATTCGCGACACGATCTCCGGCGAGGTCATGCATTCGGTCAACGATCCCGCGGAGGAAGCGCACGCGCTCTATGTGCAACAGTCGCGCGTGACGCAGCGGCTACAGAGCGCCGATCAGGAACCGCTGGTGATCTGGGACGTCGGCCTCGGAGCGGCTGCGAACGCCATGGCGACGATCCTCGCCGTCGAGCGCATGTTGCCCGCGCAAAGAGCGCGCGGGCTGCGCTTGGTCAGTTTCGAAAACGATCTCGATTCACTGATACTCGCGCTCGCGCACACGAAATGGTTCAAACATCTGCAGCATGCGGCGCCTCGCCAGCTGCTCGCCGAGCATCAGTGGCGCAGTGACAAGGCCGACGTCGATTGGGCATTGCTGCCGGGCGACTTTGCGGTGCGTAAATTCGAGGCTGCTCGTCCGGATATCATTTATTTCGATCCGTTCTCGCTCAAGACCGACAGCGCTTTGTGGTCGTTGGCCGCGTTTCGCGAATTGGCGAACGTGTGTGCGGACAAGGCGACCGAATTGTTCACCTACAGCTATTCCACGAGCGTCCGTGCCGCGATGCTGGCGGCCGGCTTCTACGTTGCGAAGGGACGCTCAACGGGTCCCAAGGCGGAAACCACGATCGCCTTGTCGCCTTTGGCCGCAATCGCGGACCACGATCACGAGCTGTTGGGCAGCGAGTGGCTCGGCAAATGGCGGCGCAGCGGCGCTCGGGCGCCTTTCGGCGCGGATGCCGGGGACACGTCATGGCAAGAGGCGGTTAGCGTGCATCCGCAGTTCCGCGATCACGGCCGGTGAACAACCCGGCTGCCCGCCACCCCATTGACTGCCGCAACGCCCTGACCATAATACCGCGTGTGTCGAGCGACCCTCCACCGAACGAGCGAAACCCTCATGCAAAAATCCGTTCATTTCCTGCACACGGTCACGATGTCGGCTGTGCTGACGGTTGCCTCGTTCAACCCCTGGTCCTGCCCGAGTGCCGCGGCGGCCGCGCCGATCGTGAAAACCGCTGCGCCGGGCTATTACCGCATGATGCTCGGCGATTTCGAGGTAACCGCACTTTCGGATGGAACCTTCGCCATGCCGGTCCTTGATCTGTTGATCAATACGACGCCCGAGCAGGTGAAGCAAGCGCTGGCGAAGGTCTATCTGACGAGTCCCGTGGAAGCTTCGGTCAACGCATTCTTGATCAATACGGGCAGCAAGCTGATCCTCATCGACGCCGGCGCGGGCAAGCTGTTCGCGCCGACCTTGGGAAATGTCGTCGCGAACTTGAAGGCATCGGGCTATCAGCCCGAACAGGTCGACGAAATCTACGTCACGCATATGCATGCGGATCACATCGGCGGCTTGATGAGCGGCGACAAGCTCGCCTTTCCAAATGCCCTCCTGCGCACCGACAAGAGCGACGCCGATTACTGGCTCAGCCAGCAGAACTTGGATCAGGCGCCCGCGGACGCCAAAGGCTCTTTCCAGAACGCGATGGCGTCCGTGAATCCGTACGCGAAGGCCGGCCATTTCAAGCCTTTCGACGGCAATGGTGAACTCGTGCCCGGCATACGGTCGGTCGCGACGCACGGCCACACGGCCGGCCATAATTGCTTTCTTGTCGAGAGCAAGGGACAGAAACTCATCGTGCTGGGGGATTTGATCCACGTCGCGGCGGTGCAATTCGCGGATCCCTCGATCACCTTGAAGTACGACAGCGATCCGAAGGCCGCTATCGCCGCGCGTGAAACGATCTTTGCGGACGCCGCCGAACATGGAATCCTGCTTGCCGGCGCGCACCTGTCCTTCCCGGGCCTGGGACATCTGCGCCCGCAGGGCAAGGGCTACACTTGGATTCCCGTGAATTACACGGTCGTACGCTGACCGCGCTAGCGATTGATCGCGTCGATCGCGCGCTTGTCGACGGCCAGGGCCGCTTCGTGAATGGCCTCGGACAGCGTTGGATGCGCATGAATCGTGCGCTGCAGGTCTTCGGTACTCGCCGAGTATTCCATCGCGAGCACCGCCTCGGCGATCAGCTC
>Ga0209415_10011518_pt1 | contig 14877 bp, 13 predicted proteins | sample PeaSoiSIISIP2007_FD_187696 | JGI IMG/M metagenome (GOLD analysis project Ga0209415, IMG submission 187696) | Peat soil microbial communities from Weissenstadt, Germany - SII-SIP-2007 (SPAdes) (version 2) | ecosystem: Environmental > Terrestrial > Soil > Wetlands > Peat | place: Germany...
CCACACCTGCCCGGGCGGGGGCCGCGGGAGGCGGCGGCGCAAGCGGTCGATGGCGGCAAACTCCCCGCCTTTTCCGCCACCCGTCCCCGCCCCACCACGAGGCGTGGCCCGAGACTTGGGAGAGCGCATCGCCAATGCCTAGCATTGGAGGTACTCGAACAACCGCGGGGCCTGTGCTCGCCGCGTCCGGAGGCCGCAAGGGCTCGGGAACCCGCGAGCCCGGCCCCGCCGACGCACCGAGACCGACGCACCGAGACCGACGCACCGAGAGAGGACACCTCCCGACACCATGGCGCCCACCACCAACCGCAAGCTCCTCGCCTGGGTCGAGGAAGTGGCCGCCCTGACCGGGGCCGACCGGGTCGAATGGTGCGACGGCAGCGACGCCGAGTACGAGCGCCTGTGCCGGCTGCTCGTCGACAACGGCACGTTCACGGAGCTCTCGCCGTCCAAGCGGCCCGACAGCTACTGGGCCCGCTCGGACCCCGGTGACGTCGCCCGGGTGGAGGACCGTACTTTCATCTGTTCGAAGAACGAGGACGACGCGGGGCCCACCAACAACTGGTGTGACCCCGACGAGATGCGGGCGACGCTCACCGATCTTTTCAAGGGCTCGATGCGGGGCCGCACGATGTACGTCGTGCCGTATTCGATGGGCCCCCTGGGCTCGCCCATCGCCCACATCGGGGTGGAGATCACCGACTCCCCCTACGTCGTGGTGTCCATGCGCACCATGACCCGCATGGGCGCCGGTGCGCTCGAGGTCCTCGGTGCCGACGGCGAGTTCGTCCCCTGTCTGCATTCGGTCGGCCATCCGCTCGAGCCGGGCCAGTCCGATGTGCCGTGGCCGTGCGACGCCGAGCAGAAGTACATCGTGCACTTCCCCGAGACGCGCGAGATCTGGTCCTACGGGTCGGGCTACGGCGGCAACGCGCTGCTCGGGAAGAAATGCTTCGCCCTGCGCATCGCCTCGGTCATGGCCCGCGACGATCACTGGCTGGCGGAGCACATGCTCATCCTGAAGCTCACCTCACCCGAAGGTGACGTGCGTTACGTGACGGGCGCCTTCCCCTCCGCCTGCGGGAAGACCAACCTCGCCATGTTGGTCCCCACCGTCCCGGGCTGGAAGGTCGAGACCATCGGCGACGACATCTGCTGGATGAAGTTCGGTGACGACGGGCGTCTGTACGCCATCAACCCCGAGGCCGGGTTCTTCGGGGTGGCCCCGGGCACGAGCACCAAGACCAACCCCAACGCCCTCGAGACCATGAGCCGCAACGGCATCTTCACCAACACGGCGCTCACCGACGACGGCGATGTGTGGTGGGAGGGCATGACCGATTCGCCGCCCGCGCATCTCACCGACTGGCGGGGACAGGACTGGACCCCGGATTCGAAGACCCCTGCCGCGCATCCCAACGCCCGCTTCACGGTCCCCGCTCAACAGAACCCCGCCTGCGCCCCGGAATGGGAAGACCCTCGGGGCGTGCCCATCTCGGCCATCCTCTTCGGAGGCCGACGGGCCTCGGCCGTGCCCCTGGTGACCGAGTCCTTCGACTGGGCCCACGGCGTGTTCCTCGGCTCGATCCTTTCGTCCGAGACCACCGCCGCGGCCGCGGGCGCCGTGGGCAACCTGCGGCGCGACCCCTTCGCCATGCTCCCGTTCTGCGGGTACAACATGGCCGACTACTTCGCCCACTGGCTTCGCATCGGCAAGTCCACCGACGCCGCCAACCTGCCCCGCATCTACTACGTGAACTGGTTCCGCAAGGACGCCTCGGGTCGCTTCCTGTGGCCCGGTTTCGGCGAGAATTCTCGGGTGCTCACCTGGATCGTGCAGCGCACAGCCGGCAGAGCCGAGGCCACCACGACCCCCATCGGCAACGTCCCCGCCCCGGGCGCACTGGACACCGACGGACTGGGCCTGTCCGAGTCCGACGTGGCCGAGCTCCTCAAGGTGGACGGCGACGAGTGGCGCCACGAGGCCCCCCTCATCCGCCAGTTCTACGACCGCTTTGCCGACCGGCTCCCGGTGGAGCTGGGCGAGCAGCTCGACGCCCTGGAGCGCCGGCTCCACTGATCAGCTCGTCAGGGCGTCACCCAGCGGTGGCGCAGGGCACGGCGGCTGGTGAGGTACGACAGTCCCGTCACCGCCGCCACCGCGGTGATCACCACGTCGCCGCCGGCAAGCGGGAGCTTGACCACCACCGGCACCAGGGCCCCGAGGACCCACACCAGCTGCAACCTCGTTTCGAAGCGGGCGAAGGCCCGGCCCTGCGCTGCGGTAGGGACGTACCGCTGCACCAGGGCGTCGAAGGCCGGCTTGCTGGCCGCACTGGCCACGCCGATCACGAAGGCCAAGAGGGCCTGGATGGCGATACCTCCCACGAATGCCACCAGGGCGCCGGCCAGGGCCACGGTCCAGATGGATACGGCCAGCATGGCGGGCTCGCTCAGCACCTTGCGCACCCGGGGGACGACCAACACCCCGACCAGGGCGCCGCCGACCGAGCTCGCCAGCATGAAGCCGTACCACCCCGGGGCGTTGCCGTTGCGGTGCAGGGCGAAAGCGAGCAAGAAGGTCAAGAACCCCACCAGCCCGCGCAGGATCGACATGGCGGAGAGCGCCAGGAGGACCTCGGGGTGGGTGTTGGCCCGGGGGCCGAGGGCCCCGATGGGCGTCTCCTCGTCCCAGGGCTCCTCGGCGGGAGCCTCGGCGCGCCCCGGTCCCGACGGGGTGCGCTCCCCCCAGGCCACGCCGGGCGACCGGCTCGCCGGCAACCGCAGCGCCACCACCGTGCCGAAGGCGAACACCACCATGTCCAAACGCAGGACCCAGGACCCACCCAGGAGCTCGTACACGGCCACCGCCGGGATCGACGCCACCAGGCTGGCCAGTGACGACAGCAGGCCCAGGCGGGCGTTGGCCGTGGCCAGCTCGTCGCCGCCCGGCCGCTCCGACGCCGCCACCACCAAGGGCACCAGCGAGCCCTTGGTGACGAGGTACACCTTGGACAGCACCAGCATGATGAAGGCCAGCGGGTACAGCAGCGGACCACCGAGATGACCGGCCAGGACGAGGGCCACCGCCGCCCGGGAGGCCGAGGACGCCACCACCGTGGCCCGTCGGGCCCCTCGGCTGCGGTCGATGATCGGCCCCAACAGCGGCGCCACGACCGCGAAGGGCGCCATGGTGAGCAGGAGGTAGAGGATCACCTTGCCCTGCGCCTCGTTGGTCGAGACCTTGAAGAACAACGACCCCGCCAGAGACACGGTGAGCAGGGCGTCCCCGGCAGTGAGCACGACCTGCGTCAGGGCCAGGCGCCCGAACGGGGTCTTCTGATCCAGGAGGGCGGCCAAGGCATCGCGCACCTGGCGCGCGATGCGGGTCGACGCCTCACGACCTCGACGTGCCACCCGGCCAGACTACGACCAGGTGACCAACGTCCGGTCACCACTACCATGGTCTCGGGCCCGGAGCTTCCCGGCCGGTCGGCCCGAGGGAGGGGACCACGATGGCGGTAACCGCATACGTGCTGATCCAGACCGAAGTGGGCAAGGCTGCCTATGTCGCGCAGCAGGTCCGTGGCATCGACGGGGTGGTCTCGGCCGAAGACGTCACCGGTCCCTACGACGTGATCGTGCGGACCGAGGCCGCCTCCGTCGACGACTTGGGCCGGATGGTGGTGAGCCACATCCAGCTCATCGAGGGCATCACGCGCACCGTGACCTGCCCCGTCGTCAACCTCTAGCTAGGTCGACAGCTCAGTCGACGGCGCCGCTCCGGCGCAGCGCCGCGATCCGGTCGGGGTCGATCCCCCACGACCTCAGGGCCTCCTCGGCGTCGGCGCCGGCCACCGACGGCGGCGTGTGCACCGTGGCGGGCGTCCGGCTGAAGCGGGGCACGGGGCCAGGCTGCACGACGCCGTCGACCTCCACGAACGTCGAGCGCTGCGCATTGTGGGGATGGGTGTGGGCCTCCCACGGGGAGAGCACCGGAGCGCCGCAGGCGTCGGTCCCGGCGAAGGCCTCAACCCACTCGTCGCGCGTCCGGGTGCGGAAGATGGCCGCGAAACGCTCTTTCATGGCGGGCCAGTGCTCCCGGTCGTTCTGGGCGGGGAGCTCCTCGTGCTCGAGGCCGAGGACCTCGAGCAACTGGGCATAGAACTGCGACTCGATGGCGCCGACCGAGAACCACTTACCGTCGGCGGTGTCGTACACCTCGTAGAACGGTGCGCCCGTATCGAGGACGTTCACGCCGCGCTCCCCCGTCCACAGACCCAGTTGGCGGAAGGCGAAGGTCATCGTCATGAGCGACGCCGCCCCGTCGACCATGGCCGCGTCGACCACTTGCCCGCGACCGCTGCGTTGGGCTTCGAGCAGCGCCGCGCACATCCCGAAGGCCAGCACCATCCCACCACCGCCGAAGTCCCCCACCAGATTGAGCGGCGGGACGGGCCGCTCACCGACGCGGCCGATGGGCCACAGCGCGCCGGCCAGGGCGATGTAGTTGATGTCGTGCCCCGCCGCCGAGGCCAGCGGCCCGTCCTGGCCCCACCCCGTCATGCGCCCGTAGACGAGTCGGGGACTGCGCTGCCAGCACGGCTCGGGCCCGATGCCCAGGCGCTCGGCCACGCCGGGCCGCCAGCCCTCGACCAAGCCGTCGGCTTCGGCCACGAGGTCGAGCACCAGCCGCACTCCCTCGGGGTCTTTGAGGTTGACGGCCACCGAGGGTCGGCTGCGGTTGAGCAGGTCCCAATGGGGCCCGGGCGCCGGGGACGGGGCCTGTCCCGTGGCCCGGTCGACGCGCAGGACGTCGGCCCCGGCGTCGGCCAGGAGCATGCACGTGTACGGGCCCGGCCCGATCCCCGCCAGCTCGACGATCCGGATGCCCTCCAGGGGGCCGCTCACCGGGTCGTCCCCATGACGTCGCCGGGCGAGCCCGGCGAGTGTCGCCGGGCGTTGGCGACGATGGCGCCCACCACCTGCGGCTGGGCAATCGGCGGGATCTCATGGCCCATGTCGGGGATCACGAGCAGCTCGGCGCCGGGGATGGCGCGGGCCGTGGCCTCGCCGCCGTCCAGGGGGACGAGCGTGTCGGCGTCGCCGTGGATCACGAGAGTAGGGGCGCGCACCCCCGCCAGCGCCGCGCTCCGGTCGCCCGAAGCCACGATGGCCATGATCTGGCGCGCCGTCCCCGCCGGGTCGATGCCCCGGTCGTAGAAGCGCTCGAAACGACGGCGTCGCCAGTCCTCGTCCACCAGCGCCCCACGCGACCCGATGACCCGGGAGTTGGCGAGCTCGGTGGCGATGTACGACTCACGGTCGGTGGGTGGGCGCTGGGTGACCACCGCCATGGCTTCGGGTGTCGGCCGGCCGACGTCGTCCGCACCGGTCGTCGACATGATCGAGCACAGGCTGGCGACGCGCCCCGGGTGCTCGATGGCGAGGGTCTGGGCGATCATGCCGCCCATGGAGGTCCCCACGATGTGCCCGCGTTCGATGCCGAGACCCTCGAGGAGGGCGGCGGTGTCGTCCGCCATGTCGCTGAGTGTGTAGGCCACCGCCCTGCTTCCGCTTCGTCGCACCGCGGCGAGGTCGAAGGGCGGGCCGTCACCGATGTGCGTGGACAACCCCGCGTCCCGATTGTCGAAGCGCAACACCTGGAACCCGCGGGTGACGAGCTGGTCGCAGAAGGCGTCGTCCCAGCCGATGAGCTGGCGACCGAGGCCGGCGACGAGGACGACGACCGGACCTGGAGGTGTCCCGAGGAGCTCGTAACACAGCTCGATCCCTCTGCCCACTTCGGTGCGCTCCATGCCGGGATGCTGGCCGCAGGGGCCCGTGGGGGTCAAGCCCGTCGTGCCATGCTGTGATCACGATGACCGACCACGGCGCGCCGGCGCCCCCAGCGGGGGTGCGAGCGCACAGCCCCGGGAGGGTCAATCTCATCGGGGACCACACCGATTACAACAAGGGCCTGGCCCTCCCCATGGCCGTCGACCTCGGCACCACCGTGACCTTCGTGCCCGACGGGAGCGAGCGCGTCGTGCTGCGCTCCACCCACGATCCGGAGCCTGCCGACGTGGACCTGCACACCCCTCTCGATCCACAGCTCCTCGAGGCCCTCGAGCCTCGCTGGGCCCGCTACGTCGCCGCCATCGTGGCCACCGTGCGCCCTCCGGCGGGCGGGACGGGGACGGTACACACCACGCTCCCCGTGGGAGCGGGCCTGTCCTCCAGTGCGGCCTTGGAGGTGGCCACGGCCCTGGTGCTCGGATGCGCGCCCGAGCCGCTGACCCTGGCCCGGACCTGTCAGCACGCTGAACAGGCCGCCACCGGGGTGCCGACGGGGATCATGGACCAACTGGTGGTCAGCTCGGCCCGGGAACGGTGTGCGCTGCTCATCGACTTCGCCGACCTCTCGATGCGCCACGTCGAGATGCCCGCCGGTGCCGAGGTGGTCGTGGTGCATTCGGGCGAGACGCGCTTTCTCGGTCACACGGCCTACGCCGTGCGCCGGGCCGAGTGCGAGGCGGCCGCCTTGCGTTTGGGGCCGCTGGGGCACCTCGACGTCGACGCGGCTCGAGCCCTTCCCGACCCGTTGCTGCGCCGCCGCGTCCGCCACGTCGTGAGCGAGTGCGCCCGCGTGCGGGGATTCGCCGCCGCGCTGGCGTCGGGCGATCTCGCCGAGGCGGGACGACTCATGGCGGAGAGCCACCGGAGCCTGGCCGAGGACTACGAGGTGTCGACGCCCGTCCTCGACTCGCTCGTGGAGTGGCTCGGAAAGCGACCGGGTGTCTTCGGAGCACGCCTCACCGGGGCCGGGTTCGGCGGGTGCGTGGTGGCGCTCACCGTGCCGGGCGCGCTCGACGTCGGGGCGCTCGAAACCCCCGCCTGGCGGGTCCGTCCCGCCCGGGGCGCACACCTCGTCCCCGTCGCCTGACCGAGACCCAGGACCGCACTCACAGACGGTCGAGCAGCTCGGCTTTCTTGGAGGCGAACTCGGCATCGGTGACGATGCCGCGGCGCCGCAGCTCGTCGAGCTGCACCAGTCGGTCGGCCACGGACTCCTCGCCGGCGGCCGGGCGCGGCACGCGGGCGATGCCCGAGGGCGGGGTGTCCCACGTCACGGCCGGGCCCGTCACCGGTCGCCCCTCGGGGCTCGGAGGCGCCACGCGCGACGCTCCGAGGGCAGCGGCGGAGCGGTGTTGCATGGCGTCGATCTGCTCGGTGACGACGCTCTGCACCGCCGCAGGTCGAGGGACGTGGTCGAAGACGACCACACCGGTCTCACCACCCATCTCCACGTGGAGCTCACCGGTGCGAAGGATCCGACCGGGGATCGACTGGTGGTAGGAGAGTTGGTTGACACGCTCGAGCCGGAGCTCGAGACCGCTGCGGGAGAAGACGCCAGAGCGCTGCACGATGCGAGAGGTGGTCACGACGAGGCTGGTGGCGAACCATCGCACCAGCCTGCCCGCCAACCACAACGCCGAGATCGACACCGAGGCGAGCAGGAGGTACAGCACGCCGACGGGAGCGTTCGGGAAGGTCGCCACCACGGTGACGGAGAGGGCCACCACAGCCACGGCCACGGCCAGCGGCTTGCCCAGGAATGCCCAGTGAGGCCGGAGCTCGACGACGACCTCTTCGTCTTCGGTGAGCAGGCGGCGGGGGAAAGGCATGCCCTGCCAGCGTATCGCCGCGCCTTCGAAATCCGGGGCACCCGGAGCACCCCGGCACGGCGCCCGGTCAGTCGAGTTTGCCGGCGATGCCTCCGGCGCTCCGCAGCACCGTGCCGTCGGCGCCGGCCGCGCTGAAGCGTGCCGCGGGGCCCGACAACGCCTCGCCGATCAAGGCGTCGAGGAGCTCGATGAAGGGGACCTGAGGGTCCACCCAGAGATAGCGCGCCAGCGATCCCGGGATGGTGTTGACCTCGTTCACGAACAGCGAGGCACCGTCGGAGAGGAAGTCGATGCGCGCCACGCCCCGCACGTCGGCCAGTCGCAGCACGGCCCGCGCCGCGTCGTGCAGCGTTGTGACCAACCCGGGCGGGAGCTCGGCGGGGAGCTGGCGCGGTGCGCTCGCCATCCCCTCCCCACCGACGTACTTGTCGGCGTACCCGAGGATCTCCGCGGCGGTGGTCGTGCGCAACGGGCGCTCGACCGCGGAGAGCTCGACGTGGGGCCACGTCCGCGCCGCGAGATTCAGATCGAAGAGGTCGTCGCGATACGGCTCCAGGACGGCACCGGCCCGCAGGTGGACGTTGGCGCCGAGCCGGGACAGCGCGGTGGCCAAGTCGGCCACCACCTCGACGCCGATCGACGAGCCCCCGAACCGGGGCTTGAGGATGTACGGGCCCGGGAAGGCCACGGCGTGCGCGTCGGTGCCGGGGTGCAGCAGCGCACGGGGGAGCACCGGCAGGCCCGCAGCCTGAGCCACCCCGGCGAACGCCAGCTTGTCCATGCCGAGCGCCGCGCCGGCGACCGTTGGCCCCGTGTAGGCGATGGCGGCCAGGTCCAGGGCGCCCTGGAGCGTGCCGTCCTCCCCCGGACCGCCGTGACAGCAGTTAATCACGGCGTCCACGGGCAGCGGTCGGGTGCGCCCCAGCCGACCGGCGCCGGCCACGAAGCCGGCACCATCGCCCCCCATCACGAGTTGGAGCGACTGGGCGCCGCGGGGGACGCCGTCGACGAAGTCGGCGGCCTCGAGGGCGTTGTCCACCCGGTACCAGTCCCCCGTCTTGGACCAGTACAGACCGGTGACGTCGCGCTGGACGCCGTCCAGGGCGCGCAGCGCCTGGAGGCCCGTCAGGATGCTGACGTCGTGCTCCGGGGATGGTCCCCCGAAGGCGACGGCCACCTTGGCGGTGCTCACATTCAACGGCCGTGCTCCCCCGCTCGGCGACATGGGTGGACCGCGGGACCAGGCGGTCCGGCGGCGCTCAAGGGTAGTGGTCGGGCAGGTCGTTCTCGTACAGCACCGCGTCGCCGCTCGCGAGCTCGCCGCGAACCCATTCGGTGGCCTGGTGACGGGTACGCACCACCACGACCCGGGGAGAGCCGCCCGCCGGCGCCAAGCCCCGGGCCCCGTGCAGCAGGGCACGGCGGTTGGTGCGGCCCACCACGACCACGTCGGTGGCCACCGCCGCCGCGGCGGCGGCGAAGCTGGCGTTCTCTTCGGCCTGCCGGGGGCCGAGCTCGACCATCCCCGGCGTGACCACCACCCGGCGTCCCCCGCCCCCTCCCAGGCGCGCCAACTCGGCGAGCGCCACGCGCCCGCCGGCGGGGTTGGCGTTGTAGGTGTCGTCGAGGACCACGACACCACCCGGGCCCGTCGATTGCTCGAGGCGATGGGGCGCGGCCGGCAGCGTGGGGAGCCGGGCCATCACCGCGTCCACGGGCACACCGAGCTCGAGTGCCACCGCGACGGCGGCCGCCACGTTGCCCGGCCGGGCGTCGACGGGCACCGACGGTGCCACGAGGTCCCCGTGCACCCACACCGAGAGGATGCCGTCGTGCTCCACCACGCCGACGTCGGCGGCCGGGTCACGCCCTGACACCCGCCAGACGCGGGTGCCACCGTTCTCGCACGTCTCGGCCAACGCCACCAGACGGTGGTCGTCGATCACGAGCACCGCGCAGGCGACGCCGTCGAGGATCTCTGCCTTGGCCTGCACGACACGATCCTCGGAGCCGAAGCGTTCCAGGTGGACGGGGCCCACGGCGGTGATCACGGCCACGTCCGGGCGGACCCACGAGCACAGCCGGGCGATCTCCCCCCGGCCGTAGGTCCCCATCTCGGCCACGAACACCTCGGTCCCCTCCGCCAGGTGCTCGTTGACGGCCCGGGCCAGCCCGGCGCGGTTGTTGAAGCTCGCCGGGCTGGCCACCACCGAACGCGCCGCCCCGATCAGATGGGCGACATAGCCCTTGGTGCTCGTCTTGCCGAACGAGCCGGTGATGGCCACCACGGTGGGCGCCACCCGACGCAACCGCGCCGTGGCTCTCGTCACGTACTTGGCCCCGAGCCGGCGCTCGATGGGCGCGGTCAGCGCGCAGGCCAGGTCGACGAGAGCCGGCACCGCCAAGGCGGCGGCGGCCGCGGACAGCGGCCCCTGCCCGGCGAGCGTCCCGCCCGCCACCGCAGCGGCCTCGAGCCCCGCCCACACGACGGCCAGGGTGCGGAGCCGTCGGGTCCAGGCCAGCGGCGATGTCCGTCCCCGCCACGACAGGCCGACGGGCCCCCCGGCCACCACCACGGCCGTCGCCAGCGCCGTGGCGGGCCAGCGGGCCGAGAGCGCCAGACCGGCGACGGCGACGGCCAGCCCGACGCCATTGACAGGGACTCGGGCCCACCACCGCAGCGCGAAGCGAGTCACGGCGTCGACCTGGTAGTGCTCTCGTTGAGCCACCCGCAACCACCGGGGCCCGGCCAGCCCCACCGACACCGCGCTCAGAGCCACCACGAGGGCCCGGAGGGCGTGCATCACGAGCGGCGGGCCAAGGCGCGTTCGACCCCGGCCCGCAGTGCGGCGGGTGCGGTGATCGGCAGCAGGTGGCCGGCACCCCGGCACAGCGTCAGGTGCGCGCCGGGGATCGCGGTGGCGAGAACCTGGGCTCCCTGCACCGGGGCATCGGTGTCGTCGTCGCCCCAGACCAGCTCGACCGGACAGCGCACGGCGGCGAAGGCGTCTTCGTACCGTTCGTTCACGAGACGCACGAGCACGTCGCGCATCACCCCCTGGGCGGCGCGGTAGTCGGCCGAGCCGTGGCGCTGACGCGCCCGCTCCATACGCGCCTCGCCCACCAGATGAGCACGATGCAGGGCGCGCTCGGCGCGAAAGGCCAGGGGCGGGCCACGCCTGGCACCGTCTCGGGGCACCAGGGGCGCCCCCGTCAGCACCAGGGCGCCGACGAGCTCCGGGCGGGCGGCCGCCAGCCGCAGCGCGATCCGGCCTCCGAGGGAGTGCCCCACGACGACGAGCCCGGGCCCCGGGCCCCGGCTGTCTTCGAGCATGTCCGCCACGGCCGCCGCGTACTCGGGCGAACCCCACGGGACGGGCGGCGCCGGGGTGGCGCCGAACCCGGGGAGGTCGGGGGCCACCGCCGACAGCGGCCCCTCGGGAGCGGCCGGCCCGAGGGAGGGGGCGAAGTCGACGTGGGTGCGGCGCCATCCGTGCAGCGCCACCACCACCGGCGGCCCCTCTCCCCACCTCTCGCCGTACAATTTCCCACCGGCGAGCGACCGAAGCACGGCGGCGAGGCTAGCCCCGAGGGCTCGAGGCCCCGCCCATCCCCCGCCCCGATACACCCCGCCGATACCGTCGCCTCGGTGCCCAGCTCCTCGTCGCGCGTGACCGGCCCGTCGGAGCTCTTGCACGGGCTCACCGTCGGACAACGCCAAGCCGTGATGTCAGAGGACGCGCCCCTGTGCGTGCTGGCCGCGGCCGGCTCGGGCAAGACCACCGTCCTGGCCCGGCGGGTGGCCCGCCGCATACACGACGGCTCGGCGCGAGCCGAGCACACCCTGGCGGTGACGTTCACCCGCAAGGCCTCCCGGGAGTTGCGCGAGCGGCTGGGCCGGCTCGGGGTCTCGGGCCGGGTCTCGGCGGGGACCTTCCACGCCGTGGCCCTCGGGCAGCTGCGTCGGCACTGGGCCGACCGTGGGATCCGCCCGCCGGTCGTGATGGACGATCCCCTGCGCCTGGTGCGGGCCGCACTGGGCCCACGAGCACGCGCCGGCACCGCGCCCGCCGCGGTGCTGGGTGAGATCCACTGGGCCCAGGTGAGCATGCTCGGGCCCGACAAGTACGTGGACGGCGCCCGGGGTTCGGGACGCGACCTCTCGATGGGGTTCTCGCTCGCGGCCGTGGCCGAGGTCTACGCCGCGTACCTCGGCGAGAAGGAGCGGCGCGGCCTGCTCGACCTCGACGACCTGGTGACACGGTGCGCGTCGCTCCTCGAGGAGGACGCCGCCGCCGCCGCCCAGCGCTGGCGAATCCGTCATGTGTTCGTCGACGAGTTCCAGGACGTGAACCCCGCGCAATGGCGTCTGCTCAGGGCGTGGCTCGGCGACGGGCGCGACCTGTTCGTGGTGGGCGACCCCCGTCAGGCCATCTACGCCTGGAACGGCGCCGACCCCTCGCTGCTCGACCGCCTCCCCGAGCTCCTGCCGGGCACCTCGGTCCTGCGCCTCGATGAGAACCACCGCTCCACGCCCCAGGTGGTCGGCGCCGCCAGCGCCGCTCTGGGGGCGGGCCCGGGCCCGGCGTCGCGTCCCGACGGCCCGTGCCCGGTGGTGCAGGGCTTCGACGACGACGAGCACGAGGCCACCGCCCTGGCGCGCTGGCTGCGCGCCATGCATCGGCCCGGGCGCCCCTGGTCGCACCTGGCCGTGCTGGCCCGCACCAACAGCCGCCTCGACCCCGTGGCCCGGGCCCTGGCGTGTGCGGGGATCCCCCACCGGCTGTCGGGAGGCGCCAAGGAGGCCGCCGAGGCCCGCGCCGCGCTGGCGGAGCTCCGCCGCATTCCCAAGGCGCGCCACCTGCGCAGCGCCTTGGCCGAGCTGGTCATGACCCGACAGTCCCAGCAGCCCGACGAGCCCCGTCCCGGCGCCGACGACGACGCGCCGCGCCCGGCGGTCGGGCTGCCCACCGCGCTGGCCCGTCTCGCCGACGAGCACGCGCTCGAGGATCCCGATGCCACCGTCGGCGATTTCCTCGACTGGGTCCTCGCCGGCGGGGACGGCGCCCTCGAGCTCGAGGCCGCCGACGGCGTGGAGCTGTCCACCTTCCACCGCGCCAAAGGGCTCCAGTGGCCGGCCGTCGCCGTGGTGGGCCTCGAGGACGGCATGGTGCCCATCGCCTATGCCATGACGCCCGACGCCCTGGCCGAGGAGCGCCGCTTGCTGTACGTGGCGCTCAGCCGCGCCGAGGACGAGCTGTGGTGCTCGTGGGCTCGCACCCGCCGGGCCGGGGACCGGACGTGGCGCTGCGACCCCTCTCCCCTGCTCGCCGCCGTGGCCGACGCTAACCCCGACGGCGGGGCGACCCCCGACACCGGCCGACTCTCGTCGCACATCGCCGCCCTGCGGACTCTGCTTCCCGCGCCGGCCGACCGCGCCAGCTGAGCGCTCACCCCATGTCGATGTCGACGAACACGGGGGCATGGTCCGAGGGCTGCTTCCCCTTGCGCGCGTTGCGGTCCACCAGCGCGTAGCGCACCCGCTCGGCGAGAGAACGGCTGAGCATGACGAGGTCGATGCGCAGCCCCATGTGCTTGTGGAAGTTCCCGGCGCGGTAGTCCCACCAGGTGAACAGCTGGTCCTCGGCGTGACACAGGCGGAAGGAGTCCACGAGGCCCCACTCCTCGAGGGCCCGGACACCTTGGCGTTCCGCCTCGGTCACATGCGTCTCCCCCACGAAGGCGGCGGGGTCGTAGACGTCTCGGTCGTCGGGAGCGACGTTGAAGTCTCCGCACACCGCCACGTCGTCGGTCGGCTTGGCCGTGCGCTCGAGATAGGCCCGCAACTCCCCCAACCAGGCCAACTTGGCCTCGTAGTGCACGCTCGCCACCTCCCGACCATTGGGGATGTAGACGCTCACGACCCGCACCCCGCCGCAGGTGGCCGCCACCAAGCGGGCACCCTGGTCATCGGCGGGACCTCCCAGTCCCCGCTCCACCTTCTCGAGGCCGACCCGGCTCAAGATGGCCACCCCGTTCCATCGCCCCTCCCCGTGGGAGGCAGACTCGTACCCGAGCGCCGAGAAGGCCATGGACGGGAAGGCGGTGTCGGCGAGCTTGGTCTCCTGCATGCACAGCACGTCGGGGCGGGCGTAGTCGATCCACTCCTCGACCCGGGCCAACCGGGCCTTCAGGGAGTTGACGTTCCAGGTGGCGATGCGCACGACGCGGTCCTCAGGCGTCCACGATCACGAACAACAGCTCGGCCTCGCAGGCCGGCTCGCCCGCCACCGTGGCTCGGCCCCGGCCCGTGCCCGCCCGGGCCGAAAGCCGCCCCAGGGTCACCTCCAGGTCGAGGACGTCTCCGGGGACCACCTGGCGGCGAAAGCGGGCCCGGTCGATCCCTCCGAACAGGGGTAGGCGCCCGGTGAAACGCGCGTCGGCGAGCACGGCGATGCCGCCCAGCTGGGCCAGGGACTCCACCATCAGCACCCCGGGCAAGGTGGGCCGGCCCGGGAAGTGCCCGGAGAAGAACGGCTCGTCGCCACGCAGGTGCCAGCGACCCCGGGCGCCACGACCGGGGTCGAGCTCGGTGACCTCGTCCACGAACAGAAACGGCGGTCGGTGGGGCAGCACGTCCTCGGGTCGCACCACGTCCTCGGGTCGCACCACGGCCGGTGACGTTACCGGTCCCCCGGCCGGGCCCGAGAACGGTGGCCGACTACGGGTACCCGGTGCAGGCCGCCGTGTTGGGCGAGCCGGCGGCGAGCTTGCAGACGCCGGCGGCCACGGTGAAGGCCTTGAAGCCCCACTGCGAGGTGCCCGGGTTCAGGTAGTACGGCGGCGACAGATACACCAGGCGCTGGTCGTACTGGTAGTTCTTGGCGTACCCACTGGCGACGCCGCCGCCGTTGAAGGTCCCCACCGGCCCTCGCCAGTCCTGGTCGATGGTGCCGTTGAGGTTGATGGTCCCGAGCCCGTTCCCGGCGTTGTAGTTGTTGACCAGGAATGAGTGGTTGAGCGCCAGGATCGCCGCGTCGATGGTGGGGTTCGACAGGTCACAGGTGACGGCGCCCGCCCCCAGCGTGGCCGAGCACGTGCTCACGTTGTTGCCGTGGTTGACGGGATGGTTGATCTCCACGTAGTTGTCGGCCACCAGGCCGAGCACGTCGGTGGACGGTGCGGCAGG
>Ga0209415_10011521_pt1 | contig 14875 bp, 7 predicted proteins | sample PeaSoiSIISIP2007_FD_187696 | JGI IMG/M metagenome (GOLD analysis project Ga0209415, IMG submission 187696) | Peat soil microbial communities from Weissenstadt, Germany - SII-SIP-2007 (SPAdes) (version 2) | ecosystem: Environmental > Terrestrial > Soil > Wetlands > Peat | place: Germany...
TCCGCGAGCCGGAAGACGATGTCGAGCGGATGGATGTTGGCCTTAATCCACTCCACAACCTCCTCGCCCAGGTACTTCCGCAGCCAGAACTCGAGATCGAGCTCACCGTAATAGCCGGCGAACTCGGGTCCGCGCCGGACTTCGATGCCCAGACCGTCCACGCACGCCTCGACGCGCTTCTCCAGGATTTCCATGCACCGGGCCTGGTAATCCTTCCGCGTGTCCATCAACTCGGCGAGCGAAAACAGCGTCATCATCGCCTGCTGAGGCAAGCTGAGGCCCGCCGTGTGGTTGAGTGCCACGTCGCGGCTGTCCGCGACGAGGCGGTCGATCATCTTGATGCGGCGCGGCTCGAGTGTCAGGGTGCCGTAGCGCTGGTCGAGGGCACGGAGCTCGCTTTCCGGCAGCTTCGCGATCATATCGTCGATGACGTTCTCTTCGTGGAGGGCGATGATTCCGAGTCGCCATCCCGTGCAGCCGAAATACTTCGAGTAGGAATAGACGCCGATCGTGTTGTGCGGCAGATCGGCCATCAGCGAGCGGAATCCCTTGACGAAGGTCCCGTAGACATCATCCGTGAGGACGATCAGATCCGGGCGCTTTTCCTTCACCAGCTTCACAAGCTTGGCGTTCGTCTCGGCCGAGAGCGCGACCGAGGTCGGGTTCCCCGGATTGACCAGAAACAGCGCCTTGACCCGCGGATCCTCGAGCTTCGCGATCTCCGCATCGGTCAGCTGAAAATCCTCCTCCTGGCGTGCCGCCAGATAGACGGTTTTCAAGGCGTAATCGCTCAGCTTAGCGATTTCGATGTAGGGCGTGAAAATCGGCGTGTCGATCGCGATCGTATCGCCCGGCTTCAAAATGCCGTTCGCGAACAGGGAGCGGAACACATAGCAGATCGCCGCGGTGCCGCCCTCGACGGCGAAGAGATCGAACTTGCCGGACGGCGGCTTCCCTCCGCACATCGCCCAATCGAGGTACTTTCGGATGACCTGCTCGGCGTGGACCAGGATCCGGTCGGGCACTGGATAGTTGTCTCCGACGAGTGAGTCGACAAGCTCGTGCACGAAGGCATCCGGCTCGAAACCGAACGTGGCGCCGGCGTAGGGCGTGATGGCTTTGAGGAAGGCCGCGCCCTCGCTGCCGGCCTGCCCGTCCAGCCATCGTGAGAGACGTTCTGCGATTCCGGCGCGCTCGGGCATTCCGCCGAGACCTGGCTTGTCCATCACGCGCTTGCACTCTGCGACGGCGAACCGACCGAGGAGAAAGAAGCCCTCACGAGGCACGGTCGAGACCCAGTTCGGATTGCCACGTCCCGCATTGAGGAAGGTGTGGGCGCTCCGTTGGGCGCTCGCGCGGGCCAGGCGGATGAGCTCGTCCTTGATCTCGAAGGGGCTGAGCGCATCGTAGTCGCGGAAATTGATCGCATGCATGTTTGCTGCTCCGTTTCTGTAATGTGGCGTCAGGAGAGGAGCGTCACGATGACCATGCCCCAGAGCGTGAGGAGCGTGTTGCCGACGGCGTAGGTGACGGTGTAACCGAGCCCGGGCACCTGGCTCTTTGCGGCATCGCAGATCATGCCGAGCGCGGCGGTGGTCGTGCGAGCGCCCGCGCAGCAGCCGAGCAGGATGGCCGGATCAAAGCGGAACAGGTATTTGCCGACCAGCATGGCGAGGATCAGCGGCAAGGTCGTCGCGTAGACACCCCAGAGAAACACGCTGAACCCGAGCTTCTCCAGGCCCGCCACGAAACTCGGGCCCGCCGTGATACCCACGACCGCGATGAAGACATTGAGTCCCACCGAGTTCATGAACCAGAGCGCGGGCGCGGAGATACGGCCGAAGGTGGGGTGCACCGAGCGCAACCAGCCGAAAATGATTCCCGAAATCAGCGCGCCGCCGGCCGTCGAAAAGCTCAGAGGCACCGATCCGATCTTGAGTGCGGTCGCGCCCAAGAGAGCGCCGATAGCGATCGCGGCGCCGATGAACGCGACATCCGACACGTCCGTGGCACGATCGGCGTAGCCGAGGGCCTTGGCGGCCGCGGCGGTGTCCGTCGTCCGACCGACCAGGGTGAGGATGTCGCCCCGGTGGATGACGGTGCTCGGGAGGATCGGAATGTTGGTCGAGGTGGCACCGCGCGTGATCTTGCGCAAGAACACGCCGCGCGCCGCGGGGAGCGTTGACAATTGAGCCAGGGTCTTGCCGTCAGCCTGGCGGCTCGTGACGTAGATGTCGACGCCGTCCGCTGGCACGGCCAGCAGCTCGGGATCATCAACTTCTTCGGCGGCGTGCCCCACCAGGTCGATCAGGACATCGCGCTGACCCGCGACGGCGATAATATCGCCGGCGTTGATGACCGTGTCAGCCTTGGCGTCCTGGACGACACCCTCCCGGCGGAGACGATCGATGAAGACGCGCGCTTCACCGGCGAGGGCCTCGGCCTGGGCGGCGGTCTTGCCGATTACGGGACTTGCCTCGCCGACGCGAAACGCCCGCAGCTCGTATTTGTGCCAAGCGCTCTTGGGGCCATCCAGCTCGTGCTGGCCGCCATGCTCCCGCTCATAGCGTTGGCATTCCGCCTGAAGATCGATGCGCAGAAGTTTCGGGCCAAGCATGGCCAGGATGAGGGCGGACCCTACGGTTCCGAAGATGTAGGTGACCGCATAGGCGATGGGCATCTCGTTCAGCAGCGCCTTGGTCTGATCGGCGCTCAGCGCCAGGCGGTTGATGGCGTTTGCGGCGAGACCCATGGACGCCGATATGGTCTGCGAACCCGCGAGCAAGCCGGACCCGAATCCGAGGTCATAGCCGGCAAGATGGGCCGCACTCCAGACCGCCCCGAGACTGAATACGCACGCGACTGCGGCGAACAGCGCTTGAGGAAGCCCGTCCTTCGCGATTCCGCGGACGAACTGCGGCCCAACTCCATAGCCGACCGCAAAGAGGAACAATAGGAAGGCGAAGGATTTTACGTTTGGAGAAATCGTGATCCCGAGCTGTCCGATCAGAACAGCGGCGATCAACGTCGCGGTGACGGCGCCGAGACTGAGGCCCTTCCAGCTCTTGCCGCCGACATAATAGCCGGCGGCGAGAGCCAAGAAGATGGCGATCTCGGGATAGCTGCGAAGTGTCTGTACGAACCAGTCCATTGTGGCGATTCCTTCTCAAAAGAGTCGTGTTTGCTGGGGTCGGCCGATCAGCACTTCGGCGATACTTTGCCGTGATCGTGCAACTCGGGGGGCGTGGCGTTGCCGCCGTGCTTCTCGAGGAAGGCGCACGCCTTCAGGATGTCGTCCGCGAGTTCGTCGATGACGTTCCGGTTTAGGTGCGGGCGCACCACAACTCGGAGCGACTTCACTTCCTGAGCATTGGGCGGCATCGAATAGGCCGACAGCACCCAGCCGCGTTCGCGTACTTTGGCGGAGACGTCGAACTCGTTGTAGCGCTTGACCGCCTTGTCCAGAGAAAGCGCAACGACCGGAATACGCTGCGTTTCGTTCATGATGGTGAACAATCCTGACTGGGACAGCCGGTCGCGCAGATGCTGCGCGTTGTGGAGTGTGTGCTTCATGACGTCGGTGTAGCCCGCCCGCCCTAGCCGCAGGAACATGTAGTACTGCGCCGGGATCTGCATGGCGTTGCGGCTGAAGTTCAGCGTCGCGGTGGGCATCTCTCCGCCGAGATAGTTCACGTAGAACACGAGGTTCTCGTTGAAGATCTTGCGCTCGCGGAACACGACCCAGCCGAGCCCCGGGGGCGCGAGGCCGAACTTGTGTCCGGACGCATTGATGGATTGCACGCGCGGGAGCCGGAAGTCCCACTTGTAATCCGGGTAGAGGAACGGGTTGATGAAGCCGCCGGACGCCGCGTCGATGTGCATCGGGATCGAGATGCCGGTGCGGCGCTCGTAGTCGTCCAACCAATCATGGATCTCCTGTATATCGTCGTCCTCGCCAGTGAAGGTCGAGCCGGCGATCGCAACGACGCAGGTGGTGTTCTCGTCGACCAGGCGATCGAGATGCTCGGTGGTCAGCCGGTAGTTGCCGGGCTTCAGCGGCGCGATCCTGGGCTCGACATCAAAGTAACGGAGAAATTTCTTCCAGACGATTTGGACGTTTCCACCGGTCACCATGTTGGGTCGCGAGCTGTCCTGCCCTGCCTTCTCCCGGGCTTGCCGCCAGTTCCATTTGTGCGCTAGTCCGCCAAGCATGCAGGCTTCCGACGAGCCGACAGTCGCCGTGCCGTAGATATCGACGCCCTTCGGTCCGTTCCAGAGATCGTGCAGCCAGCGCACCATCCGACCTTCCATCGCAAAGACCTGCGGATACATGTCGTGGTCGATGTAGTTTTTCGTGCAATTGCGAGCCATTACCTCGAGATTTTCGGGCTCAACATAGGTCGTAACAAAGGACGAGAGATTGAGCATCGGATTGGCATCGGTTTCGGCCTCGCTCTCCACGATGGCCTGCGCCGCGCGTGCGGTGACGCCCTCCGCCGGAAAAGTGTGCTGAGGAATTTCCATATTGAATTCATCGAATGGTGTCTGGTCGCGCATAGTGGTTTGTCCTTCAGAAAGGTTGCGAATCGAGCTTCACTCGATGGTCCTATATTCACGGCGAACCCCGCGCGCCTGAAGTGAGACGCGGTTACAAAGCGTAAAGCGTTGTGAGCATCCGCCTTGTGTGGGCCGTTCGCATCTTGAAGCCGGAGCTCGCGCCTCGGCACCGGTGCCAATTCACTCGCGATCGTAGGAGACGGCGCGGTGCGCTTAGCCCCAACGTCGTTGGGTCCGTCACTTCTCGCCCTCCGCTCGCGTCGCGCCCTGCATGAGGCGCCGGATCGCACGGCTTGGCATCGAAGGCGACGGATTTCGACTGAGTGACCTAGGGTGCCAATTTGCGAGGCGAGCAACCGGAGGCGCATGATCTAACCGCAACGGACGGTGGACGATACCCATGCTGCCGACTGTTGCAGCATCGGCACCGAGGCGCAGATGTTGCATCGCCAATCGGGGTCCGGCGCGATCGAGTTTTGGGACTCCGCTCCCTAAACCAAAGTACTAGAGATACCCTCCCGCTCGCTTATTCCACTTGGCTCTAGAGGCATCGAGCCCGTACGCACAACAGTGTCGACCTTACCAATGTCCAAATCGGCTTTAGGGGCTCCTGCCGCTAAACTCCTCTAGGTTTGTTGCTATTGGTGGAGTGGAGCCATGAGCTTTACCGCAACTGTCTCGCGCGAGAACTTCCCTTCCGCAGGTGGTCTCCCAAGGCCGGCTAGCCCTTCCCGCCTCGCAGCGGATGCGTCCCTCGGGCAATCGCGACATGACAAGATTTCTCTAGTTGGAGCCGGCCGTTTGAGCAGTGATGGCACGACGGCGATGTACTTCGGCCCATTCTGCCTGTTTCCCAGCCGCCGGCTTCTGCTCCGGGGCGACGACCGGGTCTCGGTTGGCAGCCGCGCGTTCGACATTCTGACTGCGTTGCTCGAGCAGCCGGGCGAGTTGGTCACCAAGAGCGAGCTCACCACGCGCGCCTGGCCCGGCACCTTCGTTTGCGGCGACAATCTCAAGTTTCAAGTTTCGTCATTGCGCCGGGTCCTTCGCGACGGCGAAGCCGGGGCGCGGTACATCTGCACGCTGCCCGGTCGCGGATACAGCTTCGTTGCGCCGGTCAGAACCGTGCGCAGTCCAGCAGGGGCCCATTCAGGGTTGCCGATTGCACATGCCTCGGCCGATCATCCCGCCGCACCGCCGCGCCTGATAGGCCGGCGTGATGAGTCCGGTCGGGTCGCGGAATTGTTGAGGCGGGAACGCCTCGTCACGGTCGTCGGACCCGGCGGTATCGGCAAGACGGCTCTCGCGCTTACCCTCGCCAACGATCTCGCGAGCACGTATGAGCATGGGATCCGGATCGTCGATCTGGCGCCCGTGGCCGACGCGGCACGAATGCAGTCGGCTGTGCGTGAAGCCTTGACACCTGGCGTCAGTGCCGCCGAGTCCATCTCCGACCCGGTCGCCTCTCTCCACGAGAAGTCCGTTCTCCTCGTCCTCGACAACTGCGAGCATCTGATCGAAGCAGCAACCGATTTTGCACTCGCAGTGCTGAGGTCCGCTCCGAACGTTACCATTCTCGCGACCAGCCGTGAGCCCATGCTCGCGAGGGGCGAGCGCGTCTTTCGCCTCGCGGGGCTCACCTGCCCGCCGTCGTCACCTCATCTCACCGCGGTTCAGGCGCTCGCGTTTCCCGCCGTTCAATTGCTCGTAGAGCGCGCCGATGCAGCGCCGGGCGGTTTTGAGTTGAGCGACCAAGACGCGCCGCTTGCTGCGGAGCTCTGCCGCAGGCTGGATGGCCTCGCGCTTGGGATCGAACTCGCTGCCGCGCAAATCGGTGCTTTCGGCCTTACGGGCATGACCAGTTCGGCGGATTGCGTACCCCTTTCGGCACGAAGCCGCGCACGACCGTCTCGCCAACACTCCCTCATGGCCTCGTTGGACTGGAGCTACGCCCTGCTGAGCGAAACGGAACGCCGAGTCTTGCGTGCGCTTGCCGTTCTCCCCCGCGGCTTCACGATGCGCGACGCGTGCGCTGCGGCGGCGAGTTCGATCGAAGATGACGGCGAGATGGTCGATGTGCTGGCGGCACTCATCGCGAAGTCTCTCGTCGTATCGGATCTCTGCGGGATCGAACCCTGTTTTCACCTTACCCTGACGACGCGCGCCTATCTCCTCGAGAAATCGGGCGATTGTCGCAAGATCGATGCGTCCGACCAATATCAAGCGGGTCTGCGCATGTGACGGACCCGTGGTCAAAATTGGTGGCGAGGTCAAAACCGCCGCCGGCGCGCGGGGTAGATCCATGACCGTCACCGCCTCCGGCTCGCCCCCTCGTCAAGGAGCCTCGCTTCGAGGAAGCGGCTCATTACCGATAAGCCGTTGGCGTCGCGAGCCGCGAACCTCCTCGCCTATGCGAGACTGTCGAGGAGCGCCTTTGCCGCTTTGAGGTCGGCCGTGTCGATCCCTTCGGTGAACCGATTGTATATCGGCCGAAGCAACATCAGCGCTTCGCGCGAACGGCCATGCTGCGCTTGAAGCCGGGCGAGGCTCACGGCCGCGCGGAGTTCCCACGCCACCGCATCTTGCCGGCGCGCCCAATCCAGCGCTTGGCGAAAGTAACCCTCTGCCTGTCCGGCGTCTCTATCGTGCATGAGAGCGAGCTCGCCCTTTATTCGCAGTATCTCCGGCAATCGCCAGCGCTCTTCGGTCTGCTCGCAAGGTTTAGACGCGTCCTCGATTGCCGCAAGTGCATCAGAGACGCGCCCGGCACGAGTCAAGGCTTCCGCTCGAAACAGCTTTATGAGCCACAATAGGGCGGAGGCAGCCTGGCCGAGCTCGTCCAAGCCGGCCCGGAGGAGCCGAAGTCCGTTCTCGAGATCACCCCGTCTCATGACGAGAAGACCTTCAAAGCTGCGGCCGAAGGAATGCCATCGCGCCAGCCCGCGGGTGCTCGAGACCTCGAGCAGCCTTTCGACGTAATACCCGGCCAACTCCAGATCGCTCATCAGCAAACTGATCGGGCAGGCCGCTATGGCTAGGGCGTAGCAGAGTGACGTTGCATGTTCGATCGCTCTTGCCTCAGCAAGGCTGGTTCCGGCAGTGCGAATCGCCCGCTCTGGGAAACCCTGCAACCATGCAATGCGCGCGAGAAAGACATGAGCCATCACGCGCAGATCGATTTGATATCGCCCGACATGCGATATTCGATCGTTGGCACTGTAATTGGCGATCACCCGTTCCAAGTGTCGCCGCGCTGCGCCCTGATCGCCCATGTAATGGTGCGACATACCGACCATTTGCTCGCCGATCAGCCGATCGAGGACAGCAGGACGCGTCGCCGTGAGCGCACAAAACCGGTTCGCAAGGTCGAGCGCGAAATGATACTTACCCCCTGGCATGTGAAATGACCACAGACCCCAGAGAGATCGCAGCTGGTACTCGGGATCGTCTAAGCGCTCAGCCAGTTCAAGCGCGCTTTGCCAAGCCGTTTCGACCTGAGGGACGTCACCGTGCATGTAGAGCAAACAAGCTCCCATTGCAGCGTGGAGCTTCATTTTGCTCCTCAAATCTCCGTCTGCTCGAGCATCGGGCACCATGAGCGCCCGCTCGACATAACCTCGGCATTCTTCTGTCAGCGATAAATGCATCCACAACGGCACTGCGGCGGCGGTCAGGCCGATCGCGATCTGACTGTCGCCTTTCGGGGAAACTGCCCAATCGAGTGCTGCGCGCAAATTATCGATTTCGCGCCCGTATTGCCCCAACAATTCGGGCGCAGGCCGGGTCTCCCATTCCGCCTCGGCTTGCTCGAAAAGCATCTGATAGTACTCTGCATGGCCCCGTGCGACCCTGTCGCGCTCGCCGCTCGCCTCGAGCCTTTCGAGCGCGTAGACCCGCGTCGTGTCAAGCAGCCGGAGCCACATCTCCGGGTCATCGTTTTCCGCCACCACGAGCGACTTTGTCGCCAATTCCAGCACTAAATCGGCGATCTCTTCGCGGGAATGACCGGCATCGCCGGCCACTGCCACGGCGGCATCGAGCGTGAACCCGCCGGCAAAGATCGCCAGCCGAGAGAAGACGACCTGCTCCGACGGACTCAGCAGGTCGTAGCTCCAGTCCACGGTGGCGCGCATGGTCCTGTGCCGCGGAAGCGCTGAGCGGCGGCCGCTCGCGAGCACCTGCAGCCGGTCCGCTAGCCGAGCTGCCAGGCCGCGCACGCCGAGAACCTCGACCCGAGCGGCTGCGAGCTCGATGGCGAGCGGAATGCCGTCCAGCTTCCGGCAGATTTCGCCCACCAGCGCCGCATCCCTGTCGTGCAGCTTGAACCCGGCGTCGCTCGCTGCAGCGACATCGACGAATAGTTGGACGGCCGGGAACTGTAACGCTTCGGTCGAGCTAAGGTGTTCCGACGTGGGCGGGCTCTCCAGCGGCCCCAAGCGGTAGATGCCCTCCCCCTCGATGCGCAACGGCTCGCGACTGGTCGCCAGAATGTTCACCCCTGGCGCAGTCTTTAGGATGGCATTCACCAAGCGCGCGACGGCATCGATCACGTGAGAGCAATTATCCAGCACGAGCAGCATGCGCGCATCGCGAAGAGCGGCGGCCAGGGTCTCCATCGGAGCTTCCGGATTGTTAATGCCCACGGCGGCAGCCACCGCGCTCTGTACAATGGCCGGATTAGCAGACCCAAGATCGACGATCCAAACGCCGTCCTTGTTGGCGCTGATCAATTGCTCCGCCGTGGCGATCGCGACGGTCGTCTTGCCGATCCCGCCCGGTCCGACAAGGGTGATCAGGCGTTGCGCTGGGATTTGACGAGCGAATTTGGCGACGAGGTCCGCGCGTCCGAACAAAGGCGTGAGGCGAGGCAGCAGATTATGCCTGTTCGTCGGAGGCGCCAGGACCGCCGGCGGCGGAGCGGCATCGCTTTCGATGATGACATCGGCGACGAACCGGTAACCCTGTCCCGGGCTCGACTCCAGGTAGCGGCGACCCTCCCGCCCGTCTCGAAGCGCCCGCCGCAGCGCGGCGATTTGGAACCTCAGATTTCCCTCGACCACATGGGTCGTGGGCCACGCGCGGGAGATCAACTCGTCTTTGCTGAGGAGTTCACCCGGCCGTTCAGCAAGAGCGATGAGCAGATCAAGGGCCCGGCTGCCCACACGAACGGGCTTGCCCGCCTCGAGCAAGAGCCGCTGCTGGGGCAATAGTCGGAAAGAGCCGAACGAGATGGCTCTGTCCCTGGATGACGCAGCTTGGCTTGCCCCCATAATCGCCGATCCCTGCATGGATAGTATCTAGACCAGTGGAAACTCGCGTACCAGCGCTCCATGGGGGCCTTTCACCCCGTAATCACCTTGATCTGGATCAGCACAAACCCGGAGATCGGCGTTCCAATAGCTGATCGGCTTGGCAGTGGCCGGGCACATTCAGTCCAAAGTCTTAGCTGGGACCCCTGCGGCGAATCAGTGCTCCATGCGGCACCGCACGAAGTCTAACAGCAACTAACAAGACCTCACCCCGCCTCGACGCATCGCCGGCGTATGAAAGACGCACTGGATGCGCGGGATGTCTCCTCCCCTGATCATGTTGCTATTGGTGGAGCGGAGCAATGAGCATTATCGCAACTGCGTTGCGCGAGCACTCCCCTTTCCGCAGGCGATCTTTAAGACGGGCCGGCCGTTCTCGCCTCGCGGCGGATGTTCCCCTCGGCTCAGAAATGGTGGCGAGAAGCAACGCAGCCTCCGGGTTGCCGGGGCAGATCCACGACCGTCACCACGCCTCCGGGTCGCCAACCTGCCGCCCTATCGGGGATGATTAGATGAATGGGATCGACTCCGTCGCCGGCATTCGAAGCGACGAGGCCCACGACGCGCCTTCAAAAAGAAACCCGGGGCGCCGCGAGATCTCATTTGGGCCTTTCCGCCTGGTTCCGGCGGAGCGCCTACTTCTGGAGGGTGGCACTGCCCTCCGTGTCGGCAGCCGTGCCCTCGACATCCTGATGGCTCTGGTGGAGAGGCCCGGCGAGTTGATCGGGAAGCGTGAGTTGCTGGCGCGCGTCTGGCCGAACACTGTCGTGGCGGAGTCCAACCTAAAGGTTCACATCGCCGGGCTGCGGCGTGCGATCGGTGACGGAACCGGTGATCGGCGATACATCATCTCGGTTCCCGGCCGAGGATATTGTTTCGTCGCTCCCGTGACGTACGAGTCCGTCCCAGCGAAGCCCGCAGAGATAGGGCCGACGCGGCAAATGCATAATCTGCCGTTCCTGCCGACCCGGCTGGTCGGACGTGCCGCAGCAATCAGCATGATTGCCCAGGAAAACCCGAGGTCGCGTCTCACGACGATCGTCGGACCTGGCGGAATCGGAAAGAGTTCCGTCGCGCTCGCGACGGCACAGGAGATGGCCCACGGGTACAAGAACGGCGTGTGGCTGGTGGACCTGGCGTCGGTCGCCGACGATCGATTGGTTCCAGCTGCGCTCGCGACGGCGCTCGGCCTCGAGAGCCCGTCCAGTGGCTTAACCGGCGCGCTGCGTGACAAGCGCATGCTCGTCGTGCTCGACGGCTGTGCGCACGTGCTTCGTGGCACCCGAGAGTTGGCAACCGACCTCCTGGACGGCGCGCCGCAGGTGGACATCCTCGCCACCAGCCGTGCGCCGCTCGGCATCCCCGACGAGCGGGTCCATCAAATGGGGCCGCTGGAGATCCCGCCTGCCTCATCCTGGCTCAGCGCCACTGAGGCGCTGCATTTCCCAGCGGTTCAGCTGCTCATCGAACGAGCGGCGGCGAGCATCGGCGATTTTGAGCTCCGCGACGAAGGCGCTCCAGTCGCGGCGGACATTTGCCGGAGACTCGATGGCATCCCCTTGGCGATCGAGCTCGCCGCCACCCGAGTGGGCACGTTCGGTCTGCGGGCGCTCATGTCCCGCCTCGACAATCCTTTGCGATATTTGATCTATGGTCAGCGCCGAGTCCTTGCTCGTCATCAATCGATGCGCGCGACGCTGGACTGGAGCCATCGTCTGCTCAGCGACACCGAGCAAAAAGTGATGCGCCGCCTTGCCATCTTCCCCAGCTGCTTCACTGCGCAAGCCGGTAGCGCGATCTGCGTGGATGCCGACGCTACGCAGCGCGACACCGAGTGCGCGATTTCGGAGCTCGTCCGGCAATCTCTCATCACGGTCGATGTCTCCAGCGCAGAACCGCGATACCAGTTGCTTCATTTGACCCGCGCCTATGCACGCGAGAAGCTGATTGAAAGCGGCGAATTCGATCTGATCGCGCGCCGTCACGCCCAGCATTACGCCGAACAGGACGAGGCTGCTGCCTAGTGTAGGCGACGGTCTCACAATCTGACAGGACGCGATTACTAGCTGTTTCCTTGCACTTCTGAATCTGCCCGGCTCCCGCTACCGCTGGTGCGAGCTCGAGGGAGCCTAGGGCTGGCGGCTTACCACTTTTAACCGCGGCTTACTGCGCTTCACTCCATCGCGAGCGTGACCTGGGGTACTGAATGTACGCCCGGACAGCGGGGCACTCCTCCCCCAACCCCGCCTCCGTAGCGGCCGGCCCTCTCCCCCAGGGCCGGCCGCGCCCTTTAAAGGGACTCACGATGGCAGTGACGGGTCGATCGGCGGCGACGAATGGCGCGGCGGCACGGACGCCGCAGCTGCAGTTCTGTGCATCGGATCCCGGAGCTCTCTCGATCGTGCTGATCGGGGATTGGAGACTCAAGCGCGGCTTGCCCTCGTCCGACGCGGTGGCACGACGGCTCGACATTGCGACCAAGCCTACGACGTTGCGCTTCGATTCGCGTCGGCTCGGTAGTTGGGATAGCGGCCTGGTGGCGTTCCTGGCCAGAGTCCAGGAAATCGCGCGAGCCCGCCAGATCGCGCTCGATCCGGCAGGACTGCCCGACGGTGCCCGACGCTTGTTGAGGCTGGTGTCGAGCGCGCCCGAACGAGCCGGCGGGCGCCACGGTGCCATGCGGCCCGGGTTATTCACGCGGGTTGGCGAGCACAGCCTGGCGCTCTGGCACTCGGCCGGAGCGCTGCTCGAGTTCATTGGCCAAGCCTTGCTGGCTTTCGGCAATCTGCTGATCCGACGGCCGCACTTTCGCCGCTCGGATCTCCTCGGCATCATGTTCGAGTGCGGCGCAGCGGCACTTCCCATTGTCTCTCTCATCTCGCTTCTGGTGGGTCTGATCCTCGCCTTCGTCGGGGCCGTCCAGCTGAAGCAATTCGGCGCCCAAATCTACGTGGCAAACCTCGTCGGCATCGCCACCGCGCGCGAAACCGGCGCGCTGATGACCGCCATCATTATGGCGGGGCGGACCGGAGCGGCTTTCGCGGCCCAGCTCGGTACGATGCAGGTGAACGAGGAGATCGATGCGCTCGTCACCTTCGGCATATCGCCGCTCGAATTCCTCGTTCTGCCTCGAATGATCGCCCTCGTGTTGATGATGCCGCTCCTCTGCATCTATGCCGACCTGATGGGCATCCTGGGCGGCGGAGTGGTCGGCTTCGCGATGCTCGGTCTCTCGCCCGCCCTCTATGTCGATCAGACACTGCACAGCGTCACCCTCTCCGACCTTGTCTTGGGCGTCGCAAAGAGTGCCGTGTTCGGCGTCCTCGTCGCGATAGCGGGCTGTTTGCGCGGGATGCAATCCGGCCGCAGCGCGTCCGACGTCGGCCTCGCCGCCACATCCGCCGTGGTCACCAGCATCGTCTTCATCATTGTGACCGACGGCGTGTTCGCCGTCCTCACTCAAGCCCTAGGCATTTAGGACCGGAGACACGGATGACCAGCTCCGGAACCCAGCGCCCACCTTCGCCGAGCGCCCACGTCACCGTGCGCAATCTGGACATGATCTATGATGATTTTGTCATCCAGCGCGACCTCAACTTCGAGATCAAACGCGGCGACATTTTCGTCATCATGGGCGCCAGCGGCTCCGGCAAGAGCACGCTGCTGAAGCATCTCGTCGGCCTGAAAGAGCCCGCGCGCGGCGAGGTGCTGTTCGGGACTCAGAGCCTCTGGGCAGCCGGTCCCGATCAGCAGGAACGCATCATGAGACGCTTCGGCATCCTTTATCAGAGCGGCGCGCTATGGAGCTCGATGACCTTGGCGGAAAATGTGGCGCTGCCGCTGGTCGAGTTCACCGATCTCAAACCCGCTGACGTCCGAGACGTGGTGTCGCTCAAGATCGCGCTGGTGGGATTGGCCGGCTTCGAGGATTTCTATCCCTCGGAAATAAGCGGCGGCATGCGCAAGCGCGCAGCGCTGGCGAGGGCGATGGCTCTCGATCCGGAGATCCTCTTTTTCGACGAGCCATCGGCGGGCCTTGATCCCATTACTTCGCGTTTGCTCGATGATCTTATCCTCGAGCTCCGGGACAGCCTCGGCGCCACTGTCGCCATGGTCACACATGAGCTCGCGAGCATCTTCGCGATCGCTGACAACTCGATATTCCTGGACACCGAAGCCAAGACGATCATCGCGCAAGGGGACCCCAAGCTCCTGCGCGGCGAATGCACCGACCCCAAGGTCCGCACCTTTCTACGTCGCGGCGAGCTCGGCGCCAGTGCCGACGCCGCGCGTTCTTGAGGAGCGCCACACCGCATGGCCAAGAGAACCAACCCCAGGCTGATCGGCGGATTCGTCGTTGGCGCGTTGGCGCTGGCGATCGCCGGTATACTCGCATTTAGCGGCACCCACTATTTCGCCAAGAAACTCGAAGCCGTCATGTTCTTTCAAGGCTCGCTGAGCGGGCTTTCCGTCGGCTCGCCGGTCGAGTTCCGCGGCGTCAAGGTCGGCTCGGTCACGGCGATCTCGATCCAATACAACGTGGCCCAACAAGACCTACGAATACCCGTCTACGTCGAGATTTTCCCAAAGGCATTCCAAATCATCGGAGGAGAGCACGACGTCGGGAACATTCAGAGCCTCGTCCAACGCGGCTTGCGCGGACACTTGCAGCTGCAATCCCTGGTGACGGGTCAATCGTTCATTGAATTCGAATTCGTACCCGAGACACCGATCGTCCTTGTCGGGACCGAGACCGGCGTGCCCGAGCTCCCGACGGTGCCCTCGAGCCTCGATACGATCCAGGCCGACGTCTCCAGTGTGCTTCGCAAGATAGCCAAGTTGCCGCTTGATGAGATTTCGGGACGGCTGCTCAAGCTCATCGACGATTCGGACCACTTCGTCGAGAAGCTCGATGCGCAGGTCGCCCCGCTGTCGGCGGGCCTGCTGCAGGTTGAGGACGAAGCGAGCAAGACGCTGGTCGATGCGCGCAGGCTTGTGAACAACGTCAA
>Ga0209415_10011522_pt1 | contig 14875 bp, 15 predicted proteins | sample PeaSoiSIISIP2007_FD_187696 | JGI IMG/M metagenome (GOLD analysis project Ga0209415, IMG submission 187696) | Peat soil microbial communities from Weissenstadt, Germany - SII-SIP-2007 (SPAdes) (version 2) | ecosystem: Environmental > Terrestrial > Soil > Wetlands > Peat | place: Germany...
GGTGGCTCGGGCGGCGATTCGTACTCGTACTACCTCGGTGGCGGTGCGACCATCTCGACGACCGGAACCCCGGTGTTCGCGTTCGCGACGGTGGCCGCGCCGGGGGGCAGCCCATCAGGTCTCGGCGGCTACGTGGGGCAAACCAACACGTCGGACTGACCGCCGACGGTGCGCATGCCCCAAGGCTACCTAGCCCTCGTCCTCCACGCCCACCTGCCGTTCGTTCGGCACCCGGAGCATGCGCGGCACCTCGAGGAGCGCTGGCTCTACGAGGCGCTCATCGAGTGTTACCTCCCGCTCCTCGACGCGTTCGACCGCCTCACGATCGACGGCGTCCCGTTCGCGCTCACGATGAGCGTCACTCCGCCGCTCGCCGCGATGCTCCGAGATCGCTTGCTCTCCGAGCGCTTCGTCGCGCACCTCGGTCGCATGGACGCGCTCGCCGCGCGCGAGGCGGCCCGCGTCGAGGGCGATCCCCGCTTCGCCCCCATCGTCGCCTTCTACCGCGAGGAGCTCGCCCGCGTGCGTGCGACCTGGGAGCGCCACGACGGGGACGTCCTCGCAGGCCTCGTCGCGCACTGGGACGCCGGCCGCATCGAGCTCCTCACGTGCTCCGCGACGCACTGCTATCTCCCGGGCCTCCTCCCTGCCCGCGAAGGGGTCCGCCCCCAGATCGAGCTCGGCGTGCGAAGCTTCGAGGCGCTCGTAGGGAGGAAGCCGCTCGGCATGTGGCTCCCCGAATGCGCGTTTCACCCCGACCTGGACGGAGCGGTCGCCGCGGCGGGCATCCGCTTCACCTTGGTCGATTCGCACGGCGTCCTCCTTGCGCGCCCCCGCCCGCCGCACGGCGTTCATGCCCCCATCTGCTCTCCGACGGGGCTCGCGTTCTTCGCGCGCGACGTGGAGTCGAGTCGCCAGGTGTGGTCGCGCGACGAGGGCTACCCCGGTGATTTCTACTACCGCGACTTTTACCGCGACATTGGCTTCGACCTCCCCGAGAAGGACCTCATGGGAGAGGTCGGCCCCGGCGGCTCGCGCCTGATGACCGGGCTCAAGTACTACCGCATCACCGGCCCGGGGGATCACAAGGAGCCCTACCAGCCGGGGGTCGCGCGCGAGAAGGCGTGGGAGCACGCCGGCAACTTCGTCTTCAACCGCGCGGAGCAGGTGAAGCACCTCTCGGGGACGATGCTCGTTCCGCCCATCGTCGTCGCTCCCTACGACGCGGAGCTCTATGGCCACTGGTGGTTCGAAGGGCCGCTGTTCCTCGAGGCGGTCTTTCGCCAGCTCCCGAGCACCGGCGGCAGCGTGGTGCCGACGACCCTGGGTGGATACCTCGAACGGCACCCCGACCTCGCGCTCGCGACCCCGAGCGCATCTTCGTGGGGAGCGGGCGGCTACGGCGAAGTGTGGGTGGGGCACGAGGCAGCGTGGTCGTGGCGCCACGTGCACCACGCGACACGCTACGTGAGCTGGCTCGTCCAACGTCACCGCGGGGCGGACGGCCTCCTGGGCGACGCCCTCGACCAGACGATCCGCGAGCTCTTGCTCCTTCAGTCGTCGGACTGGAACTTCATCATCAAGTCCGGGACATCCACGAAGTACGCGGAGGGGCGGATCCGATCGCACACCCATCGACTCCGCCACCTCGGGTATCTCGTCGAGAAGGGGAGCCTCAGCGACGACGACGCGCGCTGGCTCGAGGACGTCCGGCAGCGAGATACCTTCCTATCTACGATGACCGGCGATGAGCTCCGTCGGGCCTTCGACTGACGCGGCGGCGTGGTAGATGGACTCACCCTCATGAGCGGCACCTTCACCCCCTCCGGCGTCTACACGGCCATCGTGACCCCCTTCCGCGACGACGCGACGCAGTCGATCGACAGCCCCGCGCTCGATCGCCTCATCGAGGAACAAGTCACCGCAGGCGTCGACGGGATCGTCCCCTGCGGGACGACCGGCGAGAGCCCGACGCTGTCGAACGAGGAGCAGACCGCCGTGATCCGTCAGGTCGTCGCGCGCGTCTCCGGCAAGGCGAAGGTCGTCGCGGGCACGGGGACGAACTCGACGCGGAGCACCATCGAGCGGAGCCAGGCCGCCGTGCAGGTCGGCGCCGACGGCGTGATGGTCGTCGTCCCCTACTACAACAAGCCGACGCAGGACGGCCTCGTCCGGCACTTCGTGGCCGTGGCGCACGCCGTCCCGTGCCCCGTCATCGTCTACAACATCCCCGGTCGGTGCGGCATCGATCTCCTCCCGGACACGCTCGCGCGGATCCTCGAAGAGGCGCCGAACGTCGTCGCCGTGAAGGAGGCAACGGGGAACGTCCTCCGCGCGCAAGAGCTCGTGCGGCGGTTCGGCGCGCGTCTCTCGGTGATGTGTGGCGACGACGCGCTCACGCTCCCGATGATGGCGAGCGGCGCGCGCGGCGTGATCAGCGTGACGAGCAACCTCCTCCCGAAGGACGTCTGCCGTCTCGTGCGGCTCACGGAGGACGCGCGCATCTCGGAGGCGCGCGGCCTGCACCAGGCGCTGCTCCCCGTCCACGAGGCCATGTTCATCGAGTCGAACCCGGCGCCGGTGAAGGCGGCGCTCGCCCTCGGTCAGCGGACGACCGACGTGGTGCGCGGTCCCCTCGTCAAGGTCAGCGCGGTCTCGCGGAGCGCCATCCAGCGGACGGTCGAACAATACCGACAGGGCGCCGCGTGAACGCTCCGCTTCGGCTAGCGGTCGTCGGCGCGCGCGGACGCATGGGCTCGGCCGTCGTGCGGCTCGCCGCCGAGCGCGGGTTCGCGATCACGCGGGTGGTGTCGAGGAACGCCGCCGGGGGCGGCATCGGACCGTCGAGTGTGCCTCTGGAGGGGGACGTGACCGCGCTGGCGTCGGGGGGGTTCGACGTGGCCATCGACTTCTCGTCGGCCGATGCCGTGCCTGCCGTCGCGGCGGCGGTCGCGCGGTCGGGCGCGGCGCTCGTGAGCGGGACGACGGGCCTCTCGCCCGCGGGCGAGGTCGCGCTGCGGGACGCGAGCGAGCGCGTCGCGGTGCTCTGGGAGCCGAATCTCAGCGTCGGCGTTCACGTGCTCGGGCGCCTCCTGCGCGAGGCCATGGTCGCGCTGGGCGACGGGTTCGATGTCGAGATCGTCGAGACGCATCACCGGCGGAAGGTCGACGCGCCGAGCGGTACCGCCCTCCGGCTCGCCGCGATCGCGGCGGAGCACCAGGACGAGGTGCGCCCTGCGCTCCGCCACGGGCGGGAGGGGCGGCCGGGGCCTCGCGGGCGCGAGATCGGCGTCCACGCGGTCCGCGGCGGAGACGTCATCGGCGACCACAGCGTCCACCTCCTCGGCATGGGTGAGCGGCTCGAGCTCGTCCACCGCGCGACCGACCGCGATCTCTTCGCGCGCGGAGCCCTCCGCGCGGCCGCGTGGCTCGCGCACAAGCCCGCCGGACGCTACGCCCTCGCGGACGTCCTCGCGAGGGGGTGAACCACGCGGCTAAGGGTCGGTCGTCCCGACGTCCACCGCGATCTTCCAGTGGCTGTCCCCCTGGCGCTTCCACACCGTCAGGTACTTCACCGTGGCGACCCTCACCTCGGCGCCCCCCGGGAGGACTCGCGAGACGGTCGCATGGCCGAGGGTGTATCCAAGGTCACCGGACGCGGACACCGTGGCCGACTCGGGCTCCCAGCGCAGCTTGTTCGCCGGGTCGTTCAGCACTCGCGCCATGACCGCGCGGATGGCGGGCTTCCCCTTGGCGATGGGCTCCCCGGTCGGAAGCTGGATCCCGTCGTCGGTGAACGCGTCGAGCCAACCATCGATGCCCCGCTCGGTCGTGTCGCGCTCGAACGCGCGGTCGGCCCACATGAGCTCCGATTCGACGACGGGGTCGGGAGCCCACGCTTGTTTCGTCTTGGCCGTCTTGTCCGAGCAAGCGCCCACGAGGAGCAGCGAGGCGAGCAGGTACGGCGGAGGAACGGCCACGCCGTGGCCTTGCTAGAACCGGCCCACGACGGAGAGAGAGCCGTTACCCGGCACGAACGACGGCAGGAAGCGGAGGCTCCGGAAGCCGGTCTTCGCAGGGGCGGCGGGAGCTGGGGTCGCGGGGTGGTCGGTCAGGAGGAGGTAGAGCCCGCCTCCCGCGAGCACGCCGCCCAGCGCCAGGGTGACGATCTCGCCGACCTCCGCGCTGTGGGCGGCGTTGAGAGCGTCACACCCCTTTTCGGTCTGGGGTGTTGCGCTGAAGCCGCCGCCGAGCGTGCACGGGTTCGCGACGGCGGGCGGGGGGAGCCCATAGTTGTTCTGCCTCGAGGAGTTGAGGTCGCTCTGGTCGCCGAGGTAGTTCACCCCGAGCACGACGCCGGTCACGACGAGGACGGTGCCCGCGGCGATCGCGGACCACGCGATGATGGGCCGGATCGGGAGCGGCTTGCTCGGCCCCTCCGGAGCCGCCGACCCCTCGGGCTTCAGCACAATCTCGAGCGCGCTCGTCCCGGCCGCCGCCACCGACACCGACTGGTGCGCGGGTGCGAAGCCGGGAGCTTGCACCTCGATGGCGTGCGACCCGACCAGGAGGCTCAACGTCGCGCGGCCGTGGTCGAGCGTGCCCCGTTGCTCGCCGTCGACGAGGACGACGCCGGTGTCGGTGCTCGCGTGAATGACGACCGTCCCGCTGGCGCCGCCGTAGAGCTTCGTGAAGACCTCCGTCGCGACCTTCTTGAGGCTGTCGTCGTTCGCGTCCTTCAGGTTGTCGCTGTAGGACGCGCGCGCGACCTGGTCGGGCTTGCCGCGGCTCCAGAGGTGGATCTCGGCGTTGACCTGATGCGCAGCCCCCTTGTTCAGGACGCCCCACATGAACTGGTCCGTCTTGAGGGTGTCACCGATGCGGTCGAGGCAGGCGGCGTCGGGCCGCTGGGTGCAATGGAACGCCGCCGTCATCATGCTGAGAGACTGCGTCGTGTCGAGCAACGTCCACCCGGGGGTGGCGCGGACGTGCGCGCGGAGCGCCGTGGTGAGCGCGTCGGCCTGCTCGTCGGCGTCGTCGGAGTCGACCGCGACGACGTGGAGCGACGGGCCCTTTGTGACTTGCGCGAGAGCGACGCGCGACGTCCCGAGGGATAAGGCCATGGCCAGGGCGACGTACCAGGCGATGCGCGAGAGACACGACATGTTCCGCAGCCTACCTCCCATTCTTCGCGCGCTGCAAACCTCACCTCACGGCGCCGCCCCGGCCCGTGCGTGCTAGCCACTGCCCCCGATGCGCATCACCGGCGGCCTCTACCGCTCGCGGACCGTCGAGGCTCCGGCGGGCAGCGAGACCCGGCCGACCTCCGACCGGGTTCGTGAGGCCCTTTTCTCCATCCTGCACGGAATGGTCGACCTCCCCGGCGCTCGCGTGCTCGATCTCTATGCGGGCACCGGGGCTCTCGCGCTCGAGGCGCTGTCGCGGGGGGCCGAGCACGCCACGATGGTCGAGCCGGCAAGGGCAGCCCTCACGGCCATCCGATCGAACGTCCGCGCCCTCGGCGTCGACGAGCGCGTACGGGTGATCGCGACCACGGTCGAGCGCGCGGGGGCGGCCGTCGGAACGGGTGGGCCGTACCGCCTCGTGTTCGCCGATCCCCCCTACGCCCAGGTCGCCAGCGGCGACGCTCCTCGGGCGATGGCGACCGTGCTGGGCGTTCTGAGCCTCGCGCCGGGAGCGATCGTCGTGCTCGAGCACGGAAAAGCCGCGAAGCCCCCCCCCCTGCCCGGGGTAACGCTCGTTCAGAGTCGGCGCTATGGCGACACCGTGGTCTCCCTCTACGCGCGAGACGGCTCGACGCCGGGCCCCGTCCCCCCAGCACCAGGGGAGACGTGCTGACGCGCTGCCAAAGATGATGGAGTCCCCGGCGGCCCGTGTATAGTCGCCGGCTCGTAGAGGACGTGCCGTTCGGCGTACGCAACGATGAGCACCAAACCCCCGCAATCCTCAGGCCCCGCATCCCTGCGCACCCCGCCCGAAGGAGGCTCGGGCAAGTACGTCGCGGTCATGCTGGTGCTCGCGGTCGGCATGGGGGGGCTCTTCGCATGGCGTCATTTCCAGTCCGAGCCCGTCGACGTCGCCCCCGCCCCGTCCACGTCGGTCGCGGTCCTACCGCCGCCGCCTCCGCGACAGGACCTCGACATCCCGCCGCCGCCCCCCCTCCCTGACGCGACGCCGGACACCGGAGCCCTCAAGCCCCCGACCTCGACCGGAGGCGGCGGTGACGGTTGCGGTCAGACATCGTGCAGCGGCGGCGCCGGTCCGGAGCTCCGCGCCGCGCTCGCGTTTCGCGCGAAGACGGCGCACAAGTGTTACGATGAGGCCCTCGCGCTCGACTCGACGTTGAAGGGGCAGGTCGTCATCGGCGTGCGCGTCGGCTACAGCGGAGCGGTCTGCGCGGCCTCGGTCGTGTCGAGCGATCTCGCCAATCCGAGCGTCGCCCCGTGCATCGCGAATCGCTTCCGCCAGGGGGCGCGGCTCCCGTCGCCGACGGGGGGTTGCACCGAGGTCAACGTCCCAATATCGCTGCTTCCGCCGCACTGACGCGGTAGAGTCCCTGGTGATGGTCAACTCAGGCTCGAAGCTCCTGCGATCCCCGGCGGTGCGCGCGTCCGGCGTGCTCGTTTCCTCTGCGGTCGCGCTCCTTGGATGTATCGACGGGACGACCCCGGCCTGCGGGGGAGACGCAGGATGCGGGCCCGGCATCGAGGCGGGCGACTCGAGCTTCACCGCCTCCGACGCGACGAGCGCGGACGGCAAGACCACGCCGGACACGGGGGTGATCATGAACGACACCGGCGCGCCCGACGCGACGCCCGCCGACACGGGGACGCCCGCCGACGCCGGATCGCCCGTCGACTCCGCCCCGCAAGGCTGAGGCTCGCGCGCCGTGAAGCGGACGCTCGCGCATGGATCCGCTCTCGCCTCGCTCGGCGCGCTGCTCGCCGTGTCAGCGCTGCGGTGCGCCGACGTCAACCGCGGTCTCGGCGAGGCATGCATCCGCAACGAGGATTGCCTCTCGGGGCTCTGCGCGGGCCAGACGTGCGTCGCACAGCCCACCCTCTTCGACGCGTCCACGACGATCGACTCGGGCACGGACGCCTCCACGGACGCCCCGCCCGACACGCGCGTCGCGGACGCCATCGCACCGTCCGACGCGCCGTCGGCCGACGCGCGCGTGGACGCGAAGGGCTCGGGTTCCCCGGACGCTCGCGTCGATGGCGCGAGCGCGGCGGATTCGGGGGCCACAAAGGACGCCGCGAAGCCCGACGCGGCGAAGGATGCGCACGCGACCTCCGGCTGACGTCCCGGACGTCTCGGTCGATCGACGTTGCGGCATGAGCCCCGCCGAGGCACGCCACGGAGTCCTCCTCGAGGTCGCGTATGCGGGCACGCGCTTCCACGGCTGGGCTGCACAGAGGGACGTTCGTACGGTCGAAGGGGAGCTCGCCGGGGCCATCCGCGCCGTCGATCCGCACGCGTCCACGCCGCGAGGCACGAGCCGCACCGACGCGGGCGTCCACGCCGACGGTCAGCTCGCCGCGTTCGACGCGTCGGTCGCGATCCCGCCGCGCGGTTGGGTGCTCGCGCTCAACCAGCACCTCCCCGATGACGCCTGCGTGCGCAGCGCGCGCTCCGTCTCGCCCGCGTTCGAGCCGCGCTTCGCCGCCAAGAAGAAGCGCTACGTCTACCGAATCCTCCTCGACCGGGTCCGCGACCCGCGCTGGCAGGAGCGCGCGTGGCGCGTCGGCTGGCCTCTCGATCACGCGCGACTTCGCCGAGAGGCTGCCGCCGTCGTCGGCACGCACGACTTCCGCGCGTTCCGCTCGGCCCACGACGCCCGTGCGGAGACCGTGCGCACCGTGAGCCGTGCCGACGCCACGGTCGGCACGGGGGAGGACCCTCGCATCCTCGCGCTCTCGTTCGAGGGGAACGCGTTCCTCTACAACATGGTGCGCATCCTGACGGGGACCCTCGTCGACGTCGCGCGCGGGCACCGCCCCGAGGGGACGATCGCGCGGGCGCTCGCGTCCGGCCGTCGCGTGGACGCGGGGATGACCGCGCCTGCCGCGGGCCTGACGCTGGAGCACATCGATCTCGACCTGCCGGAAGACGCGGGAGCGCCATGGCCACCGCGATGAACCGCGCGCGCGTCGTCGTCCGCGCGGCCCGCCCCGGCGAGGGGTCGGCGATCTCCGCGCTCTGGCGCGAGCTGTGGGACGCGCACGAGGGGTGGGGAGGGTACGCCGGCTCGCACGACGCCCGCGTCTACAAGGAGCTCGGCGCTCGCCTCGACGAGGACGCGCGCGCGCGAGGCGGCCAACCCGTCCTAGGCCGGCACATCCACGTCGTCGCGACGGTCGACGGCGCGATCGCCGGGCAGGTCGAGGGCTGGTTCGAGCGGCAGGGGGTCGACCCAGAGACACCTCACACGTGCGAGGTGCGCTCGCTCATCGTCGCGTCGTGGGCGCGAGAGGCCGGCGTCGGGCGCGCGCTGCTCGAGGGGCTCGCGGACGCCGCGCGCACGATGACCCGCGGGGCAGGTCTCGTTCTCGGCGCCGAAGTCCTCGCGGCGAACCCCGCCCACGCGTTCTACGCGAAGCTCGGCTACGTCCCCGTGGCGTGGTCGCTCCGCGTCGCGAGCGATCACGACGCCGCGGTGCCGGCGTCCCTCCGCGGCGCGTCCGGCGAGTCGTTCGCCTCGCGCATCGCCGAGCCGCGAGACGCCCTCGCCGTGTGCATCCTCGACGGAGCGCTGGCCTCGCGCCGTCGCAACCTGGGCGACACACGCTTCGATCGACCGCGCGCGGTGGACGCGACTACCGTGGGGGCGCTCGCCGCGCTCCTCGGGCAAGCCGAGGCGACCCCGGGGGCCGTGCCGCTATCGCTCGAAATCGTCACGACGGACGGCGCCGGGCGCGTGCGCGCGTCGGCGACCTTCGCCGCGAGCGCCCTCGAACCGCCGTTCCTCGCGTCTCGCCGCGCCGTCCTGAGCCGCCTCGTCTCGGATCCGGCCGCCGACCCTGGCGCGCTCGTCGCCCCGCTGATCGCGTACGCGCGACGGCTCGCGGCCCAGTCCGGCGCTCCGTTCCTGGAGCTCACCGAGCTCTCGCCGCCCCGATCGCCGCTCCACCGCGCCGGCGTGGAGAGCGGCGGCGTCCCCTGGTCGCGCATCTTCATTCGCGCCGTGTCCCCCCGCGCGCAATTTTGACCCGCGCGCTCCGGGACCTCCTACGCTGAAGGTTCCTGCGGACGGAGGCGCGAGATGGACTGCTCCATGGACCCACGTCGAGCCTGTGCGCCGTTCGCGGCGTTGCTCGCGTGCATCACCGCGGCCTGCGGCGCCAGCCAGGGCGACCCGACCGATGGCCGCATGGACGCCCGCGGCGACGGGCCTCCGGTCGTCCTTCCGCGACACCACGCCGACGCGAACACGGGGCACGACGGCGGGCACGACGCGAGAATCGACGCGACGGTCGGCGCCGACGGGGCCTCCGACGCGGGCGAAGGCACCGACGAGGGCGGGGCGGGCCCGGACGCGGGCTTCGACGCCCCTTACCCCGCGTTCACGATCGAAGCGCCTCAGGTCATCGCCAACGGCGGTCCCGTGCTCTCGAACCCGCTCTTCGTCCCGGTCGTCTTTCCCGGCGAGACCCTCACGGCCTCCATCCAGACGTTCATGTCGAGCCTCGGAGGCTCGCAGTACTGGGCGACCGTCGGCGCCGAGTACGGCGTGGGCCCTGCCACCAGCACCGACGTTGTCGTCGAGGGCGTCGCCCCCCCGACTTCGCTCACTGACACTCAGATCCAGGCGTGGCTCGCGAACGCCATCGCGACCGACCCTCGCTTCCTCGCGCTCGGCGCCCCCGACGCCGGCGTCCAACCCGGCAACCCCGACGCCTCCCCTCCGCCGGACGTCGCCTACGTCCTCTTCTACCCGGCGGGCGTCTCCATCGACGCGGCGGGCCTCGGGATGAGCTGCACCGCGTTCGGCGGCTACCACTACGACTTCACGCTCCCGAACGGCGCGACCGTCGTCTACGCCGTCATCCCCCGCTGCGCATCGTTCAACCAGCTGAGCGGCATCGACTTCGTCACCACAGCGACGAGCCACGAGCTCATCGAGTCGGCGACCGACCCCGACATCACCACGCACCCCGGCTTCGTCGGCACGGACGTCGATCACTTCCTCTGGGAGCTCGTGCTGGGCAACGGCGAGGTCGCAGACATGTGCTCGTTCCTCCCGTACGCCAACGTCCATCCGAACGAGCCCGGGCTCGGGGCGTTCCTCGTCCAGCGCATCTGGTCGAACAAGGCCGCCGCCGCCGGCAACGACCCGTGCGTCCCCGCCCTGAACGAGACCGCGTACTTCAATTCCGTCCCCGTCACGCCCGAGATCCCGTTCGTCGACCAGGGGCAGACCTACCAGACACTGGGGACCCAGATCCCCGTCGGGCAGACGGCCACGGTCACGCTCGATCTCTTCAGCAACGCGTCCACGGACGGCCCCTGGACCGTCCAGCTCCTCGACTACGGCGCTGCGTACAACAACCCGACCATCCTCGACCTCGAGATCGTCGGGGCGAGCACCGGCGTGAACGGCCAGACCATACAGGTGCAGGTGACCCCCCTCATGGCCGGCCCGTCGACCTTCTTCGGTCTGTCGCCCTACTTCATCTACAGCGAGCAGGGGGGCGTCGCGAATTTCTGGGTCGGGGCTGTGTCGAACTAGCCACGCCGCCGGTCTCGGTGCATGAAGATGTGCCGAGTTGGCACCGCCGGAGACCACCCCCGTATGAAGTCGATACGCACCACGAGACCTCTCGCCCTCGCGACCGTCGTCCTCGCCCTCGCCCTCGCCCTCGCCCTCACGCGCGCGTCCACGAGCGCTGCCGACACGAAGGATCCGTCGCAGGCTCCGACGTCGCCGCAGCTCCAGGCCTCGCAGGCGGAGGCGCGGCGCCTGTCGGACGCGTTCGTGAACGTCGCCGAGCGCGTGAGCCCGAGCGTCGTGCAGATCGACGTCACGATGCGGGGCGAGTCGCTCGACCCGCTGCTCCGCTGGTTCGGCCGTGGCGGCGAGGGGGACTCCCCCATCCAGCGCGGCAGCGGCTCGGGCGTCATCTTCACCCCCGACGGCGCGATCCTCACGAACAACCACGTCATCGACAACGCGCTCACCATCAACGTCCACCTCCGTGACGGGCGATTCCTCCCCGGCCGGCTCGTCGGCCGCGACCCCGCGAGCGACCTCGCGGTCGTGAAGGTCGACGCGACCGGGCTCGTCGCCGCGAAGTTTGGCGACTCCGAGGCCGCGCGCATCGGGGAGTGGGTCGTCGCCATCGGCTCCCCCTTCCGGCTCGGCTACACGGTCACCACCGGCGTCCTCTCCGCGAAGGGGCGCGGCGGTCTCGGGATGAACGAGATCGAAGACTACCTGCAGACCGACGCGAGCATCAACCCCGGCAACTCCGGCGGTCCGCTCTGCGACCTGGACGGGCGTGTCCTCGGCATCAACGCGATCGTGAAGCAGGGGGCGGGGATCGGGTTCGCCGTGCCGTCGAACCTCGCGCGCCGCGCGGCCGAGCAGATCCTGCGCACCGGCAAGGTGCAGCGCCCGTGGATCGGCGCCGGCCTCCAGGACCTCACCCCCGACATCGCCGCCGTGATGAAGCTCGACCCTCGCGCGGGCGCCCTCGTCAGCTCGGTCACCCCCGGCGGCCCCGCCGCGAAGGCTCAGATCCAGCCCGGTGACGTGCTCGCCTCCGTCGCGGGGAAGCCCACGCGCGACGGCCGCGAGCTGATCCAGGAGACGCTCGCCCACGAGGTCGGTCAGGCCGTGGAGGTGGAGGTCGTCCGCGCCGGCCGGCACTACGGCACGATGGTCACGCTCACCGCGCGCCCCGAGCCCGAGATCCCCGAGCTCCCCGTCCAGCAGCAGCAGAGCCCGCAGTCGGGGCTTGGCCTCGCCGTGCGCGCGCTCACCCCCGAGCAGTCGGCGCAGCTCGGCTTCCCGGCCCACGAGCTCACGATGGTGTCGACCGCGGTCCCGGGCTCGGCCGCCGATCGCGCGGGGCTCGCCGCCGGAGACGTCATCGTCGAGGCGGACGGCGTTGCGTACCCGACGAGCAAGCAGCTCCAGGATGCGGCCGCCGACGGCCAGCTCCTCCTCCGCCTCCACAGGAGGAACCGAGACTTCTACGCGGCGCTCCGGAGAGCGGCTCCGTAGTCCCCCCGTCATTGACGCCCACCGCGCCCGCCGGTACGTCCGTGCCATGAGCGGGATCGACGTCTGCAGAGTGCGCAAGAGCGGCGAGGCGCGCGGCACACCGGACGCCGCCGCGCCACGAGGTGACGCGTGAAGCCGCTCGATTTCCGAGGGCGCTGGGTCCTCGTGACGGGTGCGTCGTCGGGGCTCGGGCAGGCGTTCGCGCGCAGGCTCGCGAAGACGCACGGCGCGAACCTCGTCGCCGTAGCGCGCCGGAAGGACCGCCTCGATGCGCTCAAGCGCGAGCTCGAGTCGGAGGCGAACGTCGAGGTCCACGCCATCGTGGCCGATCTTTCGAACCTCGGGGAGGTCGACCGCGTGCTCACCGAGGCCAAGGAGGGCCGGCAGCTCTACGGCGCGGTCCTGAACGCGGCGATCACGCACTTCGGGCCCCACGACGACCTCGCCTGGGCCGAGTTCGAGAAGATGCTCCGCACCAACGTCGTCGGCGTCGTCCGCATGACGACCGACCTCATCCCGCACCTCGAGAAGGGGCCGATGGGCGGCGGCATCCTCATCGTCTCGAGCATGGCGGGGATCAACCCTGTGCCGTACCAGACCGCCTACTCCGCGACGAAGGCGTTCCTCGTCCACTATGGGCTCGGCCTCTGGCACGAGCTCCAGGGGACGCGCGTGTCGGTGACGACGTTCACCCCGGCGGGGATCGCCACCGAGATGACCGCCGGCGAGAAGTTCGGCCCGCTCCGCGGCTGGCTCGCCCCCGTCGACGACGTCGCAGACGAAGGGCTCGAGGCGTTCCGCAAGCGCCGCTACCTCGCGATCCCGGGCGCGACCAACCGCGTCGGCGACCTCCTCTTCCGCGTGCTCCCGCGGCGCTTCGTCGTCGGGCAGGTGGCCGGCGTCTACCGGAAGGCGCTCGCGGCCGAGAAGACCACACGCCCTTAGCTGACGGGTGTTCCCCGCCGCTCCGGGCGCGATGCCGGCAGCGTGCGTCCTCGCGTGCACTTCGCTTCGCTCCGTGGTCCTCCGTGGCTCACGTCCACTCCGGGTCGGTCGTGCGCTCCGGGCGACTCGCCGCCGGCCTCGCTTGGTCTCCACGAAGACCACCCGCCCCCTCGGGCCGCTGCGCGTCGCTACTTGTCGTCCTGGATGGGCGAGTTCAGCATGATGCCGGAGCGCGCGGTGCGGAGGTACGTCGCCCGCTTCCCGCAGCCGACGGCGCCGAAGACAGAGCCCGATCCGCGCTCGGAGATGCCCGAGAGCTGCGTGACGGCGATCTTGTCCTGTGGGCAGTTGAGGTCGAACGTCGCGCGCTCGAGCGTGAGCTGGACCCCGGAGGCCATGCACCCGGTGAGGGCGGCTGCGGCGAGGATGGCAGGAAGGGTGGAGCGGAGGAGCGGGTTCATGGCGTGCAGGAGAGTAGCCGTGTCGCGCGCCCGTGACTCGACAAACGTGGCCCGCTCCCCTTCGCCCGAGGTCAATTGCGCTTGGCCGGGCGGGCGATTACCTTCTCGCCCCTCTCCCCACCAGAAGAAGAAGGCACCCCGAAGGCCATGCTGACCTGGGCTCTCAAGAAAATCATGGGCACCTCGCACGAGCGCGAGGTCAAGAAGCTCCGCCCAAAGGTCGAGGCCATCAACGCGCTCGAGCCGCGGATCTCCGCGCTCTCCGACGTCGAGCTTCGGGCGAAGACCGCCGAGTTCCGGGAGAAGATCGACCGCGGCGCGACCCTGGATGACCTCCTCATCGAGGCGTTCGCCGTCGCCCGCGAGGCCGGCAAGCGCGCACTGAAGATGCGCCACTTCGACGTCCAGCTCATCGGAGGGATGGTCCTCCACAAGGGCCAAATCGCCGAGATGCGAACGGGCGAAGGTAAGACGCTCGTCGCGACCCTGCCGTGTTATCTGAACGCGCTCGAGGGCAAGGGGGTCCACGTCGTCACCGTGAACGACTACCTCGCGCGCCGCGACGCGGAGTGGATGGGGCGCCTCTACGGCTTCCTCGGCATGCAGACCGGGACGGTCGTCCACTCGCAGGCGGACCGCGAGAAGAAGGACGCCTACCTCGCCGACATCACCTACGGACAAAATAACGAGTTCGGCTTCGACTACCTGCGCGACAACATGAAGTTCAGCGCGCTCGAGTACGCCCAGCGCGATCTGCATTACGCGATCGTCGACGAGGTCGACTCGATCCTCATCGACGAGGCCCGCACGCCCCTCATCATCAGCGGCCAGGGCGAGCCGTCGTCGCACAAGTACAAGACGATCAACGACGTCATCCCCCGCCTCCGCAAGGACGAGCACTACGTCGTCGACGAGAAACAGCACGCCGTGTCGCTCACCGACGAAGGGGTCGAGCAGGCGCAGAAGCTCATGGGGATCTCGAACCTCTACGACCCCGTCAACCTCGAGTCGCTCCACATCCTGAACCAGTGCCTCCGCGCCCACGCGCTCTACAAGCGCGACGTGAACTACCTCGTCGCGGACGACGGGAAGGTCCTCATCATCGACGAGTTCACCGGGCGCGTCCTCCCCGGCCGGCGCTGGTCCGAGGGGCTCCACCAGGCCGTCGAGGCCAAGGAGAACGTGCGGGTCCAGGAAGAAACGCGCACGATGGCGACGA
>Ga0209415_10011523_pt1 | contig 14874 bp, 21 predicted proteins | sample PeaSoiSIISIP2007_FD_187696 | JGI IMG/M metagenome (GOLD analysis project Ga0209415, IMG submission 187696) | Peat soil microbial communities from Weissenstadt, Germany - SII-SIP-2007 (SPAdes) (version 2) | ecosystem: Environmental > Terrestrial > Soil > Wetlands > Peat | place: Germany...
AATGACGATCTTCTCCCCCGGTACCTCGCGCGCGACTGCGCCCGCGATTCCCGAAGAGGCGCAGGCCAAGCTGAAGCTGATGGGTCTCGTGGCCGAATGGGATGCCGTGAACCGCGTGTTCAATCTCTACCTGCCGTCCAATCCCGCGCAGGTGTGGTACCACGTCTCCTGGCATGACTCCTGGGACCCGTCCTTGGAGAAGGTGGCCAACGACGTGGCCGCAAAATATCACGCCTCTAAAGCCGCAGGCGCGGCCAGGGGGCGTCGATGAGCCTCACCAAGCTGACCCAGCTGACCCAGCTCGCAGAAGACTTCCCGGTCGACTTCGAAGTCATTGGTGAGCACGTGCCGCACACCGAGATCCTGGCCGCGACGGGCGCCGGCGATCCGCAACCGGTCATCCCGGACAACCTGCACGCCATGCTGATCATCAGCGGTTGCACTGCCCAGTGGATCTCTCTGGGACGCTACTTCCGCGTGGTCCACAAGAAAACCGGCAAGACGACGCATCTCAGCGTGCACTTCGAATACGAGGAGTGGCGTGAACAGCTGAACCGGATCTCGAAGGATCAGGTCTACGGCGAGGCGGCACAGGGAGTGTTCTGATGACGCGCATCGACGTCGGCCATAGGGAAAGGGTCAATTTTTATTTAGATGCCAACATCCTGGACGGCATGAAGAAGTTGTCCGGAATCCTGAACATGACCTACAGCGAGGCCATTCGGCAGGCATGCCGCGAGTGGCTGATCCGCGAGGGCCAGAAAGCCATCGACGGCCAGAAGACAATCATCGAGATCAACCATGAGACTCCTTGAAGGTCGCGCAGCCCGCGAAGATGGGTGGGATCTGAACGGTGGGCAACCGCGGGGGCCGAAAGTCATCATCCGCGGGGCCAAAGATCCGGTCACGTTCCCGACCGATCCGGGACTGCTCAAGACCATGACCGATAATATGTGCCTTGGCCAAATGGGAGAGGACTGCTATATCCTGAAGAACGTCTATGATGACACCCGAAAAGTGCGCTACGGAGCATCGGTTGAGGAGTGGAATATCGCTTGCAAGGAACTATTGGATATCGCTCTCGAAAAGAGTCTCACACCATGATCGACCCAAGCTTCTGCCCTCCTATTGTTGCGCCCCTCCCTGCAAGCGAAAGGCTTGATGGCATTACTGATCACGATGCACGCCTGATCTTTGATCTGGTCGCGAACCTGCGGCCGAAGTCCGCGGTACTGGTTCAGTATGGTATGACCGTGCAGGATCTGGCATCGAAGGCGCAGAGTCCCATGTGGCAGGCTGCCTACCGCGAGACCGAGCGCCTCTGGAAGTCGGAGATGAACACGGCGCAGCGCATCCGCCTGAAGGCCGCGTTCCTCCTGGAAGACTCACTCGTTCCGCTGTCGCAGATCGTGCATTCGCAGAACATGCCGGTGAGCTCGAAGCTGCAGGCGATCGAGCAGCTCACGAAGATCTCGACCGTGGCTAACGTACCGAAGGATTCGGCTACTGGCGAACGGCACAGTATTACTATAAACATAGGGGGCGGAAAAGCGCCCATCGTCATCTCAACGGAGAAGCCCCATGGCGGAACCACAATCGACGCCTAACCCGCCGATCGAGGACGGGAAATGGTACCTCACTATGGTCGATGGCGTTGAGGCCATGATCGTGACGAAGCGTACCGCGCTCCAGGCGGGCACCGAAGCGGAGGCGCTGCGGCAGCTTGCGTCGAAGCAGGACGCCCGTATCAAAGAGCTACTGCGCCAGAACAAAGATCTCCAGTCCGTCAACGCGGATCTCGCGGAACGGCTCGACTATTTGCGTAGAAATCACCGCGCGGTGATCGCCGCAAAAGTCGAGCAACAGATGAGCGATCTCGGCTATTTATCAACCACACCTGAAGGATGAGCAACATGTCCAAGTCAATTGAGACCCTGACCGTCGTGCTGTCGAAAGTGCAGCAGAACTACCTCAACGTTACCAAGGGCGTCGCCCAGGCGCGCGCACAACTGGCTGACCAGCCGGAAGACGTGATGGCTGCCGTCAAGCTGCTGGTCGACACGTTCAAGCACCCCGAGGGTGTGATGGCAATTGTCAAATCGTACGGGCAGATCAATTTCCTGGAGACGACCCAGGTAGAACTCGCTGCTATGATCGCCGGCCTCCAAATCGTTGTCGGCGAACTTCCGCCGGAACGCCTGGATGCGCAGGTCGCGGCGAACGAAGAGGTGCTCGACTCCCCTCTACCTTCAGCCGGCGCAGGCCGCCAATCTGCGTCGGCAGATCCGGCCGCACCTCATGCGCCTGCCGCCGTCTCTACGGAGGCAGATCACTCGGGGGATGAGGGATCGCCGATTTCTGAAGACCACTGACATACAGCTGCGTAAGCTATTTGGGACGACGAAATGAGCGCCAGAAGGTTGATCGCAGAGCGAGTGATCTATATTGATCCTGTCAACTGTGCATCCAGGATAGGCTACCGTATCTATCGGGGATACGGTGGCATCCTTCTGGGCCAGATAAGTCTGACCGAGTGTAACAAAGAGATCAGCTGGGATTTGCGCCTTGATAAAAGCACTAATTCTGATCTGAAACTATTGCTCGCTGCCAACTTTCTTTTGGAAGCCAGATACAAGTGGCGCGTGGCGGTAGCAGCAAAGAGGCGGAAGCGCCGGCGGAAAAGAAGTGACTGACCTGACCTATGACGCGCCGCCCACTATTGCTGAGCTCATGCGTTCAAACCAACGCGTGCGGATTATCCGTGGCCCGGTCGGCTCCGGCAAGTCATCAGGCATGGTCATTGAGCTTCTTAGGCGAGCAATGGAACAAGCACCGGATCCGCGGGATGGCATCCGCCGCTCCCGGTTCGTGGTCGTCCGTAATACTCTCCCACAGCTTCAAACTACCAGCGCCAAGACGATTGCCGAGCTACTGCGTGGTATCGCAGTCTATGAGGCCCAACACAAAACTTTTTGGATCAAAGTCAACGACGTGGAGTCCGAATGGATAATGATGCCCCTCGACACCCCGGAAAACGTTCAGCGTTTGTTGTCGTTGGACATCACCGCGGGGTGGCTATCCGAATTGCGGGAACTCCCCCCGCAGATCCTTCTGGATGTCCTGTCTCGGTGCGGACGATTCCCGTCGATGATGAACGGCGGACCCTCCTGGTACGGGGTTATAGCGGAAACGAATTCGTTCTCCGAAGACTCCCCATGGAACAAAATACTCGAAGAAAAGGATCTGATGGGAAAGCCGCTTCCTCCGACGTGGGGGTATTGGGTCCAACCTGGAGCCCGAGACCCAGGCGCGGAAAACCGAGACAACCTAGTCCCCGGATATTACGAGGACCTTATCGAGTCCAACAGTCCGGATTGGATCGAGCAGTACATCGACAACCGCATCTCGCCTTCTCTGTCCGGCGAAGCTGTGTACCGGAATTCATTCAAGACAGAATTTCACGTAGCGAAGTCTATTGTTATGCCCATCCCGGGGACAATGGTGATCATCGGTATGGATTTTGGCCGGAACCCAGCAGCGATCGTTACGCAGATGGACCCCCGTGGCCGTTTGGTGGTGCTTGATGAACTCTTCGCGCCTAGCATGGGAGTCGAACAATTTGTCACGACAATGCTTCGGCCCCTATTGTCGCAAGCTAAATACGCCCGACTCCCGGTCGGCCTCGTGGGGGATCCATCCGGTATTGCACGTGGGCAGATCGGCGAAGAGAGCGTCTTTAAAGCTCTCGGGCGGCTTGGTTTCTCTGCCCAGCCCGCGCAGACCAATCTTATTGACCCGCGTCTCCGGGCGGTTGAGAAATGGCTTCTCCAGCAGCGTGATGGTGGGCCGGCAATGCTTATCAGTCCAAATTGTGTCGAACTCATTCGGGGACTTCAGTCGCGCTATCGTTTCGGAAAACTTAAGGACGGAAGCCTCAAACCTGTTCCGGAGAAGAATCACCCCTGGTCGGATCTGGCTGACGCTCATCAGTACGCGGCGCTTGGCCATAGTGGGACGGTTCTCTCACGATTGATGCGTGTACGCCGAGACAGCAAACCACGGCCGCCTCCCAGCGCTAAAGGCTGGACTTGACGTGAGAAGCGTCGTAACATAACGCAGACGTAATTCCCACGAGGCATTCCCATGGCTGGCAAACCCTTCGGACATATCAACAAAGGCGGATTCCATCGTTGGCTAGGCAAGTCTCAGGATGCCCCGATCACGAAAGCCGATATTGCCAAGGGCAAAGCGGCCGGCGGCCACCCGGCGAAGATGGCGAGTTTTGCGGACAGCGCGCAGAAAGGTAAGTTTCATCACGCTGGACATCGCGGCCACGTAGCTCGCCAGTATCAGGCAACGAAGTAATGGACCCGAGCCCGATCCCGACCAAAGGCAAGGCGCCGCGGCAGTCGCAGCGTAAAGGCCAGGGCGGCAACGGCCCTGCGGCCATCGGCTTTACTGGGCCGGGCGGCCAGGGTGCGAACCTTGGAACCTCAGCCCGCGCAGCAAGCCCCGTCCCAGGCGTCTACGATGGCGCTGCAGCCCCGAGCGCGAAGCAGGCGCATGACTACCTCCCTATGAAACATCAGGGCAAGGGGCTGCTCCGCGTGGTCGGAAACGACGAATTGGACGCAGCTGAGAAGCAATCCAAGGATTTGTCGAATCTCGACAATGAAGTCATCACTGATTTGGCGAACTACATCCGGCAGCGGTTCGAGAAGGCGGTTCGACACCGCCGCGTGATCGCGGTCGATGACGAGCTTATTCGCGACATGCGCGCCTACAACGGTCAGTACGATCCGGGGCAGTTGCAGGCGATCTCACAACAGGGCGGCAGCGCGGTGTACTCGCGGCTCATGGCGATGAAATGCCGTGGTGCCACTGCTCTCCTAAGAAACGTCTATATGAACTCAGATCGTCCATGGAGTCTTGAGCCGTCGGCCGATCCTGTTGTGCCGGACTCAATCGACAGCCATGTGGCGAACATCGTCACGCAGGAAGTCCTGCATGCGAACGCACAGCAGGTAAAGATCCCGCAAGAGCAGATCGAGGACCGGCTGGAAGAACTCTACGAGGCAGTGAAGCTCGCCGAGCGCGAGAAAGCACGGAGCGAGGCCAAGGATGCTGAGCGCAAGATCGACAAGGTTCTGGAAGACGGGCAGTTCTACCACGCCCTGTCCGAGTTCCTATCTGATCTGCCCGTCTACAAGTATGCGGTGATCAAAGGTCCGATCACGCGCAAGATGACGCATCTGAAGTGGGATCGCACGAAGAAACTGCACGCGCACGAGGAGGCGCAGTTCTTCTGGGATCGCGTCTCCCCCTGGGATATCTGGTTCTCGCCAGGCGCGACGAACATCAAGAACACGGAAGTCTTCGAGCGGCAGCGCCTCTCGGTGACGGATCTCTACAATCTAATCGGCCTCCCCGGGTACCGCGAAGATGACATCCGAGCAATCATTCAGGCTTACGAGGGACGAGGATTCAAAGAGTGGATTCAGATTTTCGACTACGAGCGCGCCCAGATGGAGGGTCGCAACAACGTTCTCGATGACACTTACATCAACGCCATCGAATTTCATGGCTTCGTGCTGGGTCGATATCTCAGCGAGTATGGGGTGCCGGGTGTTGACGACCCCTATAAGCCCTATTTCATCACCGCATGGATGGTTGACAAGCGCATCTTTAAGGTCATGCTTAACCCCAGTCCTCGGCTCCGTGTTCCCTATTACGTTACGAGCTTTGACAAGATGCCGGGAACGCTATATGGGAACGGGATTCCGGCTCTTGCCAACGATCTCACGGACGTCATCAATGCCACCCTCCGTGCGCTGGTCAACAACATTGCGATCAGTTCAGGCCCACAGGTATGGTTCGACGAAGAGTTGATGTCGCCTACCCAGGACGATAGCCTCTATCCTTGGAAAATATGGAAGTTCATCGGCGATCCGGCTAACCCGAGCCGCGTGCCGATCAACTTCTACCAGCCAGCGAGCAATGCTCAGGAGCTGATGGCAGTCATCGACAAGTTCAGCGTCATGCTCGACGACGTCTCGACCATCCCGAGGTACCTTACTGGATCCGGTCCTGCGGGTGGAGCCGGTCGCACGGCGTCGGGCTTATCCATGTTGATCAACAATGCGAACAAGACCCTCCAGAATGTGGCCGACAACATCGACAACGATGTGTTTTCGCCGCTTTTGGAGATGCTCTACGACTTCGTGATGCTCACGGACAAGACCGGGATGCTCCGCGGCGACGAAACTATCGTCGTGGACGGTGTCCGGCAGGCCGCGAAGCAGGAACAGGACGTCACCAAGCAGCTGCAGTTCCTCCAGATGGTCTCGAACCCACAAGTTCAGCCTCTTCTGGACCCGGCCGAGATGGGCCGGATCGTCCAAAAGATCGCCGACAACACCGGGATCGAGATCAAGATCAGGCAGCCAGGCGATGTACCGGGCTCGCCGCCTCCGGGACTGCCACCGGGCGTCGCGCCGGGCGCAAATGGGGACACTTTTGGACCTCAGCCGCCCCCGGCACCTCCTCCGCCGCCACCGCCGCCACCTCCTCCGAAGGTACAGGTGCAACTGCGGGGGGGTCTGCCGGCCAATATGACTGGCGCAATGCTCGGAATGCCCGGCGCAGGCCGAATCGGACCCGCTCCGGGTGGCATTGGACCGAATCCGAGCGGAAACAACACCCCGGCGCCCTCTGGAGCCGCCCCAGCAGGTGCTGGAGGCGTCCAGGGGATCCCCGTGGCACCCCAAGTGGCTCCTATGAACAACGTTTCTAAGAACGTTAAGGGCTTGCGTGGGAAAAAGCGGTGAGTTATTATGTCCAACGCAGGATCTTACCAACTTCCCTCTGAGGAACTGTCCCCATGAAGATGCACACCGGAAAAATTAAGGCCAAAGGCGTCGTTCCGCATGCCAACGGCCCCACCAGCACCATCAATGACGCCGCCAAGTTCCATGGAGCTGGCAAGATCACCGGCAAGTACGAGAACGGCGTCATCTCGCAGAAGGCGGGAGCCATTTTCACCGAGAACTCGACTCATATCCCCTCGATGAACCCGTCCAAGCACGGTAGCGAGAAGGAACTCAAGTCGAACAAGTCGACTGTGTCCATCAAGGAGCACATGACGACTGAGGATTTGACTGTGACGCAGAAAGGTAGCGGTGAACCGACCGACCGGCCGTATCCGCTGGCCAAGAGTTACGAGAAGTCGGGCAAGACGGATCGCATCCCGAATCGAGCGGACCGATAATGGCGCTTCCAGGGACCAAATCTCCTCCTTGCTGCTTTCCGAAAGCTGCTGATGGCGAATCGCAGCTGGGTGATGGGTGCAAGCAGATCAAATATGAGAACCTCCGTTTCGATGGCGGGATCTCAGACATCGGCACGGCGCCAACCAGCCGTGTCTACACGAAGGATTACAGGAAGATCGGACGTGACGTGGACGACACGGACACTGTTACCGAGGCCCTGGGGAACCCACTCCGAGCATGAGCTATTCCCGAGAAGAGGCGGCGGTACACATCCGCCAACTCAAAGACCTTGTCAGCTGGCGTCATTATGTGCAGACGCTAGAGACCGAATTCAATGAACGTGTGACCGCTTTGCTGCTTAGCGATTACCCGGATGAGGCACTCCGTGGAGAGTGTCGCGCTCTTCAAAAGCAGCTCAAACGCATTAACCAGGACTCCAAACCATGAACGCACCAGCAGCTCACGCACCGTCACAGCCGAGCCTCCTGCCGCCCGCGGCAAGAAAGCAGGTCGACGAGGCGAATCGCCTGATACGCGAACTGAATCAACAGCCTTCCGACGCCCAACCGCCCGTCGCGGCCGCGCGTTCCGAGTGGGTAGCCGCCACCCCGCAGCCGTCAAATGCTGCTCCTGGTGTACAGGACCCGCCTGCCCCGCCTCCGACCCGTGGCGCCCCGCCCCCGACTGCCGCCGCAGTAGCTGCAGCCGCCGCGGCCGCTGTGCCCGCGCCCCAGGACGAAGAGATGCGCCGCTTGCGCGCCGCCTACGCGACGCTGCAGGGCAAGTATAATTCCGAGATTGCCGGCCTCCGCGCTGTCACGACTCAGCAGACTGAGTTGCTGAACCAGCTCGTGAAGGAGCGCACACCGGCTGCCGCCCCCGTTGCTCCGAAGACGCCCGAGGAGGTCATGAAGGCCCTCGGCGCGACCGACAAGGAGATCGAGGACTTTGGAACGCTGCTCCCCGTGGTCGCCCGGATTGCCGAGAACATGTTCAAGCCGACCCTTGCGAAGCTCGAAGGCGAGATCGCGCACCTACGGCAGTCACAGAACGTGACGCAGAATACTCTTGTCAAGTCCCGTCAGGACTCCCTGGAAGACATGCTCGATACTGACATCCCCAACTGGCGTGTCATCAATGAGTCTCAGGAGTTCCTTGACTGGCTCGATACATATGACATAATGGCTGGTACTACTCGACGGGTTGCACTGTCGAGCGCCTACAAGGCCCTTGATGCGGTACGAGTCTCGGGGATCTTTCAGGCGTATGTGCGGGAATACCCCGCGGCTCTATCAGCCTCCGACGGCCCAGCAGTGGACACGGAGACACTGATCCAGCCCGCCCCAGCAGGCGGGCAGCCGCCGGCGGCTCCTGGAGGTGGTGCGAGTAAGAGGATCATCCCCGAATCAGAGATCCGAGACTTTTACACGCGCGTACGGAAGAAACAGGTTTCGCCAGAGGAATATGCAAGGTTCTCGGCGGAGATCGCTGCGGCGACGGCAGAGGGACGGGTGAAACCGGACCGCGTTGATCACCACGGCAACAGCAGATAATTCTTTCGAAGGCAATACCTTCGGGTGGTTTAGAAGATGAGCGGCTATCCAGTTTCAGGTGTCCCGTATCTTGGTACAAGTCCAAGTCCGGCATATACCGGCGTTTTCATCCCGACGATCTGGTCGGGCAAGTTCGTAGAAAAGTTCTACGATGCGACGGTGCTTGGCGCGATTGCCAGCACGGATTACGAGGGTGAGATCCGTAACTACGGTGACACCATCAACATCCGTACGCACCCGACCATCACCATCAACGCGTACTCGGCGAACCAGGCACTCACTGTGCAGCGTCCGTCCAGCCCGTTGGTGCAGCTCCAGATCAACCAGGGCGCGTACTTCAATACCGTCCTCGACGATGTCATGGAGATTCAGGCGGACGTCGACATGCTCAGCAACTGGGCTGACAACGCGTCCGAGCAGATGAAGGTCTATGTCGACACCGCGGTTCTGACGATCGACTCGATCGGCAACCTGGTGAGTGCGAACAACATGGGGACCGCGGCCGGCCGCATTTCCGGTTCGTTCAACCTGGGCTACAGCGCGAATACGCTGACGGCCTCTTCGACGTCTGGCGTCCCTCTGTCGCTGGGTTCGGTCGCCGCGGGCACGGGCTCGGGCAGCACGAACACCAATGCCCGCAAGGTATTGGACTTCATCATCGACGCGGGATGCGTCCTTGACGAGCAGCGCGTTCCGGAAACTGGCCGCTGGATCGTGCTACCGCCTTGGGCGGCCGCGATGGTCAAGCGATCAGCGTTCCAGCAGGCGTACTTGACCGGTGACGCGGTGTCTATCGCGCGCAACGGCCGCCTGGGCATGATCGATCGGTTCACGGTGTACGTTTCGAACCTGCTCCCGTTCGGCCTCTCGGCCAACTCGCAGGCAACCGGCACCTCCTACCCCGAGCTGGCTTCTGCCAGCAACGGCGGCGGTCTGGCGGCGGGCGAGTACGCGGTGTACTTCGGCCACAGCTTGGGCCTGACCTTTGCGTCGCAGATGACGAAGGTTGAGACCCTGCGCAGTGAGTCGACTTTCGGTACACTAATGAGGGGTTTGCAGGTATGGGGATTTCAAGTAGTAAACCCCACACTTGTCGGGTATGCGGTCGTAATTAACTCTGGCTTGTAAAAGTCTAGGGTTTAGAGTATAAAGCCCCTACATTCAACTGTAGGGGCTTTTTCTTTATGAGCACTCCCGAGTACCGCAAAGATTGGATCAAACGGAACCCAGAAAAACGACGCGAGTACGAACGGCGGCGCCGGGAAAAGAATCCGGATTACTATCGAGCAAAAACGCGGCGCGCTATTCATAAGATGCGCGGCATGCCGACTCCGACAAGACCACGGCCGGAACTCTGCGAAGCGTGCAGCAAGCCTGAAGTACTTGTTAAGAAAGGAACACTTTGTTGGTTAGGTCTTGATCACGACCATGAAACAGGCGCCTTCCGCGGCTGGTTGTGCAGTGCATGCAACTTGGGAATCGGCAAGCTAGGTGATAACATAATGGGGGTCAAATTGGCCTTAGCCTATCTAGAGAGAGCTGCTACAAATGGTAGACCAGAGCCTGAAATCGATCGACGACTGCATCTTCGAAGCGAGGCAGATGTGCAATGATGCAGTGCAACCGTATCGCAATCCCGATACGACGCTGATCTACTTCCTGAACACGGCGCTCCGTGTGGTGTACTCGCAGCGCCCGGATGCCTACATCGGGAATTTCTCGTCTGGAATCATCTCGACCGCGCAGCCAAATACGTACTACACAACTGACCTGGGTCTGACCCCGGCGACCGTGTTCCCTCTCGACGACCGGTTCTTCTACTATCCCGTGGTGGCCTACATCGCGGCGCGTATCGAACTTGGCGACGACGAATTCACTGAGTCCGCCCGCAGCGCGCAGCTGATGGCGGCGTTCATCCAGCAACTGACCGGAGTCTGACATGGCGATTGTGACACTTGATGGCGGCCAAAGCAGCGAGGCCCTTGGCGGCCAAGTCATTCAGTACGTGCAGCAGCTCGTGGCGATGCAAGTCCCCGGCGCTCCTGACACTCTGATCAGCGCAATGTTGCAGCTGGTGCTCCGGGAGTTCTACACGAAGTCCACCGCATGGCGCGACGTTGTAGGACCGTACCCTGTGACGACTGATCCTTATGTAGGACTCAACCCTGTTGATCAGAACAGGTACCTTCAGTTCGTATTGGAGGCATATCTGTTCCCGTTCGAGCAGTCGAACTCGCCGCAGGAGCTGATTCCGTTGACGCGCAAACCTATTGGCGGCACACCGCAGCCTCCGTCGCGCTACTACATGGAACGCCCGGATCTGATGCTGTTGAACCCAACGCCGGACAAGAACTACGGTACGATTCTCTTCGCTTACGGCGCCCTGATTCCGACTACGACCGCGGCAATCCTGCCGGATTACGCCTACACACAGCACGTTGACGCGCTCATGTTTGGTACGCTCGCGCGGCTGTATGGCATGCCGAAGAAGCCTTGGTCGAGCAAAGAGCAGCAGATGGAGAACACTCGCAAATTCCGCATGGAGATCCTGATGGCTCGCGACATTGCGAACCGCGGCTACGGCCCGGGTAATACGTCGATGCGCTTCCCGGTCTTCGCCGGCCGCGGCGGATCGCAGGTTCTACCGAGGGCCACTGGATGAGCCAAGTTCCAACGGATTTTCTCTACAACAACGCACGCTATTTGTTCGCCACTGCGGGCCTTGATTGGGCCACGGCCGACGTAAACGCGATGCTGGTGAGCCTGTTGTACAACCCGTTGCTTACTGACCAGCACGTCAGCGACATTCCTTCGGGTGCGGTCATTGTGCGCGATGTGGCGCTTACTAGCTTGGCCGTGTCCGCCAATGGCATCTGTTCCGGGCTCATCCCAGAGTTCGATTCGCTGGACTCGACGTACGCAGTGAAGGCGTTGGTTCTCTACAAGAAGACCGGCTCTGATTCTACCTCGCCGCTGATCTACTACACTTCAACAGGAGTCGGCTTTCCGTTCGCCGCGCAGGGATTCAATTACTACGTCGCTTTTGATAGCACGAACATCGGCTGGTTCCAAGTGTAGCCATGGCCTGCGATACAAACTACAGCGACGTTGTCATTCTCCTTCATTTGGATGGCCCCAACGGCGGGACCACTTTCACAGATAGTTCGCCTGCCCCCAACACTTTCAATGCGAGCGGAGGCGCCGATCTGACAACGTCGAACCCGGCATTTGGAACCGCTTCGCTCAACATCGGGGCTTTGTCCAGTTCGACGAACGACTTCATCGCGACCCCCGCCGCTACCCACGGGCCGCTGGACATCTTCTCTGCCGCGGTTGATTTCACGATCGAAGGCCAGTACATGGCCCCGGTCGCGGGAAACTCCAATAGCGTCACCTTCGATTACCAGGGGAGCACCGTCGATTCGGGAATAGTGCTGACCGTCAATCCATCCAGCGGCGTCCTGGACGTCGTGCAGTCCAACAATATGTTCTTCGCTGGCTGGCCTTCGCTCACAGCCACGGTGGGGGCTCTCTCCGGCGGCACGTGGTATCACTTCGCCGTCGAGCGAAAGGGGTCCAACGGGTATCTCTACTGGAACGGCACCCTTGTGGCATCAACAATTGGACACTGGGCCGGCACCCCATCGCCTCCGACCGGCACCAATCGGGTTTCTCTTGGTTGGTCGGTGGCCATCTCTGGCGGTATGGAGCCGTGCCAGCTAGACGAATTCCGCGTCACGATCGGCCTCGCGCGCTATACCTCGAATTTCACGCCTCCTTCGTCCGCATTCGGAGGTGCCTGCGGGCCGTCCATCAGTACGCAGCCACAGGATGTTTCTGTTGAAGCGCCCTTCTCGGCTACGTTCTCGGTGACTGCTAGCAGCTCGGGCGGTCCGCTCACTTACCAATGGTACGTGAATGGCGTCTCTATCCCCGGGGCTACGAGTTCAACCTACGTGATCGATCCCACGAGCGAGGCTCTGAACGGCAATAGCTATACAGTCTACGTGTCGGACAATAACGGGAGCCTTTTGAGCAATGCAGCCGTCCTGACGATTACGGGAGTGCGCGGCGGGACGGCTTATGGTAAATTTGTCGGGGCTCCGCCGGTCTTCAAGGCAGTCGAGATCGCGAATATTGGGGACATCGAGCCCAAGGTTTGGCATCCATATAGCATCTCGACGGTGCGGAGCAGGTCATGAAGATAACTGCCAGATTCACGCAGGGCAACCTAGAGGTCAAGCGCTATGCTCTTGATTACACTCTAGATCTTGCCGTAGGTGAAACCGTCCTTTCGATCGCTACGCCGATCATAGCGGCTGCCCAAAATCAATCCGATGCCCAGGCGCCTATGCTGGTCATAAACAATGTCGTTGTAGGACCCGGTGGTCTGCAGGCTGTTTTCTACGCGAGCGCGGGCGTGGCGCCCGGCTCGTACACTGTCACTTTCCTGGCCACTACGAGTATCGGGCAGGTGCTTGAGGACATCGTGGCCTTCAACATTCGGAGCTTTACATGACCGTAGCACTGGACCTTTTCGCAGATAACGCCAGCACTACGCTAGCCAGTAGCTGTTTGAGCACAGATACGACCCTGGTACTCACGAGTGCCACGGGTTTCCCTAGCCCATCGGCTGGCCAGAAGTACGTCGCCACGCTTGAAGACTCCGGCGGCAACATTGAGGTTGTGTGGGTCACTGCCATGAGCGGTGCTGATGCGACCGTCGTACGCGCGCAAGAAGGCACTTCGGCTCTCGCCTTCAGCTCAGGCACTGTCTTCGAGATGCGCGTCACTGCGGGTGAGCTCGCGTCATTCCTACAGAAGAACGGCGGTGACACTCTAGCCGGCACGACTACCTTGACCGGCGTCATCAATGCAGGCAGCGGCGGCTCTATACAGGGCGGAGAGTACGCAGGAGGCTACATCCGGTCGGGCCCCGGGGTTACATCCAACCAGATCCGAGTGCCCACCGGGAGCCCTGCTACAGCGGCTGGATCGGTGATTCTGACCGCGGCGAACATACAGTCGAATCTCGGCTCGGGTCAGTCTCTTGCCCTATCAGGTATGATCGTTCTGTGGTCTGGTGCGATCGTTGACATACCAAGCGGATGGGTCCTCTGCGATGGCACCAACAGCACGCCGGACTTGCGCGATAGTTTCGTGATCGGCGCTGGCCTTACCTACGCTGTGGACGCTACTGGCGGCAGCACCAACACCGGTAACGGGAACTTGAGCTTCTCCGGTGTCACCACGGATTCGCACACGTTGTCAACAGCCGAAATTCCTTCACACAGCCACGATATATGGCAGAACCTGGCGTTCTTCCAGGGGAGCGCTGGTCCTGCGCAGGCTGATCGGACGGATACTGGTGGTTCGTACCACACTTCAGATGGCGCAAGCGGCGCCAATCCGATCATCAAGGTCACTGGCGGCGGCGGTGGCCACGTCCACGCGCTGACGGCACTTGCGGCTACTACGCCACACGTCCATACGAACCTGCCGCCCTACGTGGCTCTCGCGTACATCATGAAGACCTAGAGGTGATCAGTGGGTGCAGTAACCGCTGTCGCCATTCGGCAGCCGACGGACGATCCGAAGAACCACACGATCGTCCTTCGTTCGCTGAAAGAGTCTTCTGAGACTGCGTCTCGACAGCGCGGCGATCCCAGCAATTCGTATGCCCAGGTCGGCGAACTTGTCGCCACAGGGCAGTTCAAGCTCGTCAATGACACACTCGTCTGGACTGGAGGGGCTGCTAGCCCAGCTGTTGGCGGAGGTCCAGCGGGGCCAGTCGGTCCGACGGGTAGTATAGGTGCCCCCGGAGCAACTGGATCAGTCGGCCCGCCCGGGCCTATGGGTATCGGTCGTCGCGGAGAAGAGGGCGCGCAGGGGCGCATCGGTTATCGCGGTCCCGCTGGATTGCCTGGTCTGCAGGGCATACAGGGGTTCACCGGTCGTCGCGGAGAAGAAGGCGAGCCGGGGCGCATCGGCTATCCCGGCCCTATCGGAGTAACTGGGGCTACAGGAACTACTGGAGCGACGGGAGCTACCGG
>Ga0209415_10011524_pt1 | contig 14873 bp, 11 predicted proteins | sample PeaSoiSIISIP2007_FD_187696 | JGI IMG/M metagenome (GOLD analysis project Ga0209415, IMG submission 187696) | Peat soil microbial communities from Weissenstadt, Germany - SII-SIP-2007 (SPAdes) (version 2) | ecosystem: Environmental > Terrestrial > Soil > Wetlands > Peat | place: Germany...
ACCACAAACTGGCCGCTGTCGTCGACACAGACCGAGGGTCCACCGCTCAACTCTGCCAGCTCCGTCGGGTCAACCACTGGGAACACGTCCTCGAGCGGTAGGTTGTTCGCATCGAACTGACGTGCCCAGAGCCCGTTGCCGACGTCGGCCTCCCAAGCAGCAACAAAACCGTCGGAGGAATCGCCAGCGATGGTGACCCCGTTCAACGCGAAGTCAGCTGAGGCGACGACGATCGGCGGGCTCGAGGGATGCAGGTCGCCTGTCCCGTAGCGTTGCGCGAAAACCGGACCGAGGTCCGCCCACGTCAGGACAAGGTCGCCGCTGGATGTCAACGTGAGCGCCCGAACCCCGGTGCCTGGTGGCAAGCCCACGAGCTGAGTGAGCTGCAATACGCCATCGAGGGTGAACGCACTGACCAGTGCGTTCCCTTGCTGGGAGAAATAACTCACAATAAGCCGGTCATTGGCCGCGACGATCGGCGGAATCCCAACCACGCCCGCCAACTGAAATTCGGATCCCACGGCGGTGCCACTCGCATCGAAGCGGCGACCCGTCGCTGGCGGCTGATTCGGCACCCCCGCTCCATTCCAGATCACGACGAACCCGCCGTCGGGTAGCGTCGTCAGGCCGGGAGGCTGCTCGCCGTAGACGTCCGCGGAGACGGATGTCGTGTTCGCCTGCACAGCGGCGCCGAGCGGAACGATGCGGGCGCGCGCCGGGGCGAGCAGAAGGGACAGCTGCGCGAGGATCAGAAGCGCCACGGTCCGAGTCAATACAAGGCTGCGTGCCATTCTCTATGCACATACGTCGCCGGAGAAAAGTATGTCAAGTTGTGAATGAGCTCCCGTAAGGTGCATTCGATCTCGGCGAGCCGAACGTTCAGAAGACAGGTGGCCGCCAACGGCGGTATTTCGAGAAACCGAAGGCGCGCTCGCGGGCCTCCGCGCTCACAGCTGCGCGGCGTACGACTCGAATTCGTAGACCGGGTTGCGGCGCTTGGTGAGATCGTCGATGAGAAAGCGGTCTTGCGGTTTCTCCGACGCCGTCTTCGGAATTTCCTTCAGCACCTGCACGTAAGACGGCACTTGATTGCGTTCCAGTTGCTTGACGCAGTTGCCGAAGAAATCGATGGGATCGAACATGTCGCCCTCGAGCAGCACGACGGCGGCAACGACATCCTTCTCTCCCGGCGCTCCCGACTTCGCGGGCACGCCGTAGACGTAGACGTCGGTGACCTCCGGAAACTCGGCGATCACCTTCTGCACGAAGTCGGGCTGGATGAACTCGCCGTTGTGACGGATCTCGCTGCCCTTGCGGTAGTCGAAGAACAGCCAGCCGTCGGCGTCGCGGTGGCACATGTCGCCGCTGCGCAGCCAGCCGCCGCGCGTCTTCTCGGCCGAGGCCTGCGGGTTCTTCAGATACTCGACTTTGGTTTCGGCGCCGGCGACGCGCGAGATCAGCTCACCAACCACGCCCGGCGGGCATTCGTTGTCGTCGTCGTCGACTATCTTCATCTCCATCACGCCGGGGATGGGCCTTCCAAAACTCCCGATCGGGCCTTCGCCGATGGGCTTGAAGGCGAAGCCGCCTTCGACGGCCCCGTACCATTCGAGGATGCGCACATTGAAGCGGCGCTCGAAGTCTTCCCAGATGGCGCGCGGCGTGCCGGCGCTGAGGACGAAGCGCACCGGATTGTCGGCGTCGTCGGGGCGCGGCGGCTCGGCGTAGATCGCCGCCATCATGCCGCCGAGCAGCGAGAACGTCGTGCAGCCGTAGCGCCGGCAGATGTCCCAGATCTTCGACTTGGTGAAGCGCGGGCTGAAGACCGCCGGCACCTCGTTGTACAGCCCAGCCAGGAATGTGACCACCTGAGCGTTCCCGTGCGTCAACGACAGGCCGGTGTAGAGCCGGTCGTCCTTCGTGTAGCCGAACACCGCACCGACCATGCCCGCGGTGCCCGTCCACCGGCCGGTCTCGGCCACCACGCCCTTCGGGTCGCCGGTCGTGCCCGACGTATAGATGACCTGGATCGGATGGCTCATGTCGGTGACGCGTTGCGCGGGTTCGGCGCGCAACGGCTCGCGCAGCACCTCTTGATACGAACGGACGATTTGGCCGGTGGCCGGCGGGCCGCCGGGACGTTGCGTGGCGATGATGCAGCGCACGCCGGGCACCTGCGGCAGCACTTCCTCGAGCTGCGGTAGTAAATCAGTGCTGGTGAGCACCGCCTTGCACTCAGCGTGCATCAGCTGGTAGCGCAGCTTGTCGCCCTTCTGCCGCGGGTCGATCGGCACGAACACGGTGCCGCTGATCGAGCCGCCGATGAGCCCATAGACGAACTCGGGATGATTGCGCATGAAGAGGGCGAACGTATCGCGCGGTTGCAGACCTTGACGCACCAGTTCCTGCGCCACCTTCGCTGAATTCTCCCACAACGAGCCGACGGTGATCACTTCATCGGCGATGCCGCTCGACCAGCCCTCGAAGGTGAAGATCACCTTGTCCGGCGACTCCTGCGCCTTCAGTTGGACGTACTGACCCGGAATGCGGGGATTCAATTCCATGGAATACAAGGGATAGGGGGCTGGGGATCGGGACCAGTCCCTGCCCCCGATTCTCCAGCCCCTGCAGTTCTCACGCCGCCTTGCGGCCGGCCTTCTTCTCCATGCGGTGCCACTTCTTCATGTGGTCACGGTGTGTGTGCAGGTATGAGCCCGGCCGGTAGTACTTGTCGTAGAACTCCAGCTCGATGTGCTGCACCTGGCAGTAGGCGTAGAGGATCATCGGGTCGACGTGCGCCGGGAAACGCCCGAAGGTCTCCCAGATGTAGTTGCAGGTGTCTTTGCACAGCTGAACGGTCTTCTCCGGCGTGCGCGGCACTTGGCGGAGAAAGTCAGGGCGGTTCATGTACGGCGCGGGTTTGCTGCTGGCGGGATTGAAGGTGCCGTTGGGACCGAATTTCTTCGCGACGACCGCATCGACCGCGGCATCCATGTTCTTGAAGTACGGCGGGCGAAAACTTTGGAACACCCCGTCGACACCGACAGGGTGCGGCATCTCGTTCTGATCCTTCGGGCTCGATTCGAAGTGGAAACCGAGCCCCTTGCACACCGGTGTACCGCCCATGGCCACCAGGCTGGTGACGCCGCCGAAGATCCAGCCGCCGAGCCCCATCGCCTGGCAGGCGAGCATCATGTTGTGATCGATGAACCCGGCCTCGACGCCGGTGGCTTGCATGATGCCGTGCTCGAGGAACGACAGCGGCACGGGGTTGTCGACGTGGCCGTCCTGCACCCAGCGTTGGTTGCCGCACGGCCGGTAGCCGTTGCGGTCGTCGACCAGGTAGCCGCCAAGATCGGCCATCAGCATGATGCCGTTGATGAACTCCTCGGTGATGTCGGTGACCGGCATGAACAGCGTCGCACCGGGCATGTTCACGTTCCACAGGTTGAACGACATGATCGCCGTCGTGTTGCGCGGCAGATCGATGCGCTCTTTGCTCAGCTCGACGCGATGCGCGCGCACGAACTCGGTCAGCTTGTCGCGATCGTCTTTGCTCTCGAACTCGCGCATGCGCGACGGCTGCACCTCGCGCAGGTTGAGGAAGAAGAGGCCGTCGTCGTTGCTGTAGAACAGCTCCGTGCCGTGGTTCCCGCACGGGCTCGCCCAGGTGCGCCCGACGTGCTCCATCATCGTGTTGCACATGCCGTCCCACTCGCCGAGATCTGCGGCCTTCTCCGGCCGCGGCGTGTGCGGCATGTCGGAGAGGTTGAGACCGGAGACACCGGTCCCTGCCTCGATGAGGATCGCTTCCTCGACCTCGGACAGCGGAATCGGCTCATTTTCCGACTTGAACGCGTTCGGCCCCTCTTTGATCTCCATTCCGAGACCGAAGCGGCGCGAGCGCCGGTTCATGATCGCTTCGAAGAGCGGAAAGTTCCACACCTCGTCCAGCTCCGGGAGCGTCGACAGTTTCTGCTGTGTCATTGAACCTCCTTTGAAGAGAGCGATCAGCTATCGGTTTTCACCCGGAGACTATCACAGAAGAGCGCACGGCTGAACGGCGCCGTGGTATGCACCTATTTCTTTTCTTCGAGCGGCGCGATGGCTGCGGCCGTCTGTCCTTCGATCAGGTTGCGCAGGTAGCGGAATCCGAACAGCGCGACGAAGTCGACGACGTTGGCGCTGATCTTCAGCTCGCCGAGCATCATTTGCAGCTCCTCCGCACTGAGATACGTCTTCGCCTGCCACACCCCCATCTTGCCGGTGAGCACCAGCTCACCGTTTTCGGTGCCGACCTCGCTGATCGTCATGTTGAAGTTGCCGGCGCGTGACTTGATGCGCATGCTGCCTCCTCACATGTGCTCGATGATCGCTTGGCCGAACTCCGAGCACTTCAACAACCGTGCGCCCTCCATCAGGCGGTGGAAGTCGTAGGTGACGGTCTTGGCAGCGATGGCGCCTTCGATGCCCTTGACGATCATGTCGGCAACCTCATTCCATCCGAGGTGGCTGAACATCATCACGCCGGAAAGGATGACCGAGCCCGGATTGACCTGATCCAGGTTGGCGTACTTCGGCGCGGTGCCGTGTGTCGCTTCGAAAATGGCGTGACCGCTGTCGTAGTTGATGTTACCGCCCGGTGCGATGCCGATGCCGCCGACCTGTGCGGCGAGCGCATCGGAGAGATAGTCACCGTTCAGGTTCATCGTCGCCACGACGTCGAACTCGCGCGGTCGGGTGAGGATTTGCTGCAAGGTGATGTCGGCGATCGCATCGCGGACCAGCAGTTTCTTCTTCCACTTGCCGTCGCCGTGCGTACCCCAGAGCTGCATGCAGGTCTCGACCTCGGCGCGTACCTTGGCCTTCTGGTCGGGAGTCATCAGGTCGTAGCCGGGATCGATCTGCCGGGCATTCTCTTCGGCGGAGATGCCGGTGGATTTCTCCTTGTTGCCGAGGATCCAGGTCTCGCGTTCGGTGACCGTCTGCTCGCGGAACTCGCGCGCCGCCAAGCCGTATCCCCAGTCGCGGAAGGCGCCTTCGGTGAACTTCATGATGTTGCCCTTGTGCACCAGGGTGACGCTCTTGCGGCCGAGGCGCAAAGCGTACTGGATGGCAGCGCGCACCAGGCGCTCCGTGCCCTCACGCGACACCGGCTTGATGCCGATGCCGCTGGTCTGCGGGAAGCGGATCTTCTTCACGCCCATCTCGTTTTGCAGGAAGGCGATCAACTTCTTCGCTTCAGGGCTCTCCGCTGCCCACTCGATGCCGGCGTAGATGTCTTCGGTGTTCTCGCGGAAGATGACGACGTTGACGTGTTCGGGATGGCGCACCGGGCTGGGCACGCCGGTGAAGTAGCGTACCGGCCGCAAGCACACGTAGAGATCCAACGTCTGCCGCAACGCCACGTTGAGCGAACGGATGCCGCCACCGATCGGTGTGGTCAGCGGCCCCTTGATGCCGACGATGTAATCCTTGAACGCGGCGACGGTCTCGTCGGGCAGCCAGTTGCCCGTCCGGTTGAATGCCTTCTCACCCGCGAGCACTTCCATCCACGCGATGCGCCGCTTGCCGGCGTAAGCCTTGGCCACCGCGGCATCGAACACGCGCTGGCTGGCGCGCCAGATGTCCGGCCCCGTGCCGTCGCCTTCGATGAAGGGCAGTATCGGACGATCCGGGACATCGAGCTTGCCGTTCACGCATCGGATACGTTCACCCGCTGGAACTGCGGTTGCTTCTGCCATGAGGGGATGACTCCTGTCGTTTCGTCGTGAATACGTGAGCCCGCAGCGCGCGAACTGCCCGGCACCGTACATCAATCGACGGAGAAAGTGTAGTTGCGACGACTACGGCGCTGTACCCCACGCGGCCGCCGCGGCCAGTTCGCCCGAATGAATGCAGTCCGGAATACCGACACCGCGATACGCGTTGCCGGCGACCGCCAGCCCCGGAAGCTGGGTAAGGTGCGCGTCGATGCGCTGCATGCGTTCCAGGTGCCCGACGCGATATTGCGGCATCGCCTGTGGGTGTCGGTGAATCCGCGTGAGCACCGGCTCGCTGGTGACGCCCAGCAGCTCGCGCAGCTCGCGGCGCACGCTCTCCGCCATCGCCGCGTCGTCCTGGTCGAACAGGCGCTGTTGCATCGCGCCGCCGACGAACGCGCGCAGCAACACGTGCGTTGCGGGCGCACGGCCCGGATACTTGATGCTGCTGTACGTGCACGCCACGATCGAGCGCGCTTCGATGAGCGGCACGACGAACCCGAAGCCGTCGAGCGGATGCGGAATCTCTTCGCGGCGATACGCCAGGCTCACCGTGGCCGACGACGCGTACGGGATGCCGTTCAGCTCATCGGACAGACGCGGATCGATCTCCGCCAGGAACCGTGCGCTCTGATGGGCTGGCGTCGCCAGCACCACCGCGTCGGCGTCGAGGCTGCCGCCGTCCGCCAATACAATCTTCCAGCCTTGATCGCGTCGCAGCCCCACGACGGCGCTGCCCAGCCGCACGACGCCCTCGGGCAGGCGCTGCGCCAGCGCATCGACCAGGCTCTGCATGCCGTCGTCGACGCTGACGAACAGGCTCCAGCGCGCGCCGCTCGTCGCGCGCGCTGCGGGCGGCGTGCGCCGCATTTGCCGCCACATCGCCCAGATGATGCTGCGCCACTGGCGTTCCATTTCGAGGAAGCGCGGCATGGTCGCCGCCAGGCTGAGGTCGCTCGGATCCGCCGTGTAGATGCCGCCGACCAGGGGCTGCGCCACACGCTCCAACGCTTGGCGACCGAGGCGTCGCGTCACGAACGAGGCCAGGCTCTCATCGTTGCGTTGCGGCCCGCGCGGCAACACCAGGTCGAGCCCCATGCGTAACTTTCCCGGCCACGTAAACAACCGCGTCGAGACGAGCGGCCACAGCTGCGTCGGCGCGAGGAGCAGGAAGCCGTCGGGCAGCGCATGCAAGCGGCCGGCGTGCACCACGTAGGTGCGCCGGTACTCATCGCGCGTGCGCACCAGACGGGAAGTGAAGCCGAGGCGCTCGCACAGCTGCAGCGCCCATGGCTTCTCGGAGATGAACGAGTCCGGGCCCGCTTCGATGACGAAGCCGTCGCCGCGCTCAGTGCCGATCGAGCCGCCGAGCCGGCGGCCGGCCTCGAGCAAGGTGAGAGTGATCCGCCGATCGCGCTCGCGGCTCAGCTCGACCAGCCGATGCGCGGCGGCGAGGCCGGCGATGCCGCCGCCGATGACGGCGATGTGCGGGATGCGCTCCGCGGTCACACTCTTCTCCCTCGCCCTCCGGGAGAGGGTCGGGGTGAGGGCTCCGTCTGCGCCCGCCGCAGCACCACGTCGGCGAGCATGCGGATGAACGTCGGATGGTCGTTCACCGTCGCCGCGCGCACGAAGTTGATGCCCATTTCCTGCACCACCTGCCGAGCTTCGATGTCGAGGTCGTAGAGCACCTCGACATGATCGCAGACGAATCCGATGGGCACCACGACCACGTCGCGCGCACCGTCTCGCGCCAGCTGCCGGACGACGGCACAGATGTCCGGTTCGAGCCACGGCTCGCGCGGGCTGCCGCTACGGCTCTGATAGGCGATCGACCAGTGCGCGTGGCCGATGCGTTCCGCCACGAGCCGCGCCGCCTCGCCGATTTGCTCGACATAGGGCGACGCAGCGGCCATCGCCGTCGGTACGCTGTGTGCCGTGAACACCATTGCCGCCGTCGCCCGACGCTCGGCTGAAACTTGTGCCAGCGCGCGCCCGACATTGTCGCTCATGGCCTCGATGAAGAGTGGGTGGGCGTGCCACTCGTCGACGTAGTCGACGTGCGGCGCAGACGCGCCGACCTGCTCGCGCGCCGCAGCGACATCGCGTTCGTAGCGCCCCCAGCCGGCATCCGTCTGCTGCGCCGCCATGATGACGCCGACAACCTGGCGCACGCCATCAGCCGCCATACCCTGCAGCGTCTCATGCAGATACGGCGTCCAGTTGCGCATGCCGACGTACACCGGCAGCGCCGAACCGCCGGCGCGTAACTCCGCTTCGAGCGCGCGCGCCTGACGAAACGTCAGCTCGTTGAGCGGTGAGCGTCCGCCGATCAGCTCGTAGTGATGTGCCACCACCTCGAGCCGCTGGCGCGGCACCGGCCGGCCGCGCACGACGTTGTCGAGGAACGGCCACACCTCGCTCATCGTCGTGGGCCCACCGAAGGCGATCAGCAGGACGGCGTCGTAAGGATCGGCGATTGGGGATCGGGGACCGGACGGCCGAGCCGCGCCGCTCGCGTCGTCATTGCCTCTCGACTGATCCCTGATCCCCGGCACCTGATCCCTGTGCTTACCGCCCGCTCATCTCGTGCACCATGTCGACGAGCGCGATGACGTTGTCGACCGGGGTGTTCGGCAGGATGCCGTGGCCGAGGTTGAAGATGTGGCCGCGCTGTCCGCGCGCGCGTTCGAGGATGCGGGCGACGCGGTCGCGGATCTCGTCCAGCGGCCCGAAGAGCGCAACGGGATCGAGGTTACCCTGCACGGCGACGTCGTGGCCGACACGCTGCCAGGCCGTCTCCAGATCGATGCGCCAGTCGATGCCGATCACGTCGCCGCCGGCCTCGCGCATCAGCTCGAGCAGGCCGGAGGTGCCGGTGGCGAAGTGGATCACCGGCACGCCGGGCGTGATACCGGCGACGAGGCTGCGCATGTGCGGCAGGACGTAACGCTGGTAATCATCGGGCGCGAGGCACCCGACCCAGCTGTCGAAGAGCTGCACCGCCTGCGCGCCGGCGGCGATCTGCCGGTTGAGGTAGCCGACCACCGCGGCGGCGAGGCGGCGCATCAGCGCGTGCCACGCTTCCGGCTCGCGATACATCAGCGCCTTGGTGTGCACGTAGTTGCGCGAGCCGCCGCCTTCGATAACGTACGAGGCCAGCGTGAACGGCGCACCGGAAAAGCCGATGAGCGGCACCTTGAGCGCGGCGCGCGCCTTGCGCACGGCATCGTAGACGAACGACACAGCCGCCGGCGCATCAACCTCCGGCAAGCGCTCGACGTCGGCGGCGCTGCGGATGGGATTGTGCAGCACGGGGCCGTCGCCCTTCGAGAATTCGAGCCCGACGCCCATCGGCTCGACGATGAGGAGAATGTCGGCGAAGATGATCGCGGCGTCGACACCGAGGCGCTCCACCGCGGTCACCGTCACCTCGGCCGCTGCGTCGGAGTCCTTGCACAGCTCGAGGAAGCTTTTCTGGGAGCGTACCGCCCGATACTCCGGCATGTAGCGCCCGGCTTGCCGCATCAACCAGATCGGTGTGAAAGGCGTGGGCTCGCGGCGGCAGGCTTTGAGGAAGGGGTGGTCGTTCATTGGCGCGTCGCGCGTGACTGGTCGCTCGTCAAGCGTGGGAGGAGCGGTGGCACGAGCCCCTTCTAGCGCGTCACGCTTCGCGATGCACGCTTGGCAGTGAGCATGTCCCGCGCCCGGCGCGCCACGGCGCCGACGAGCTGTCCCATCTTCGGATGCTCCGGCTCGATGTCGGGCGTCAGGCCATGCGCGCGCAGAGCCTCCGAGCACACCGGGCCGATCGAGGCGATGAGCACCTTGGCGAACCCCGCACGCAGCCGGTCCGCATCGGCACCGGCGACTTGGAAGAGGTGATACACTTGTGTGGCGCTGGTGAACAATCCGATATCGACGGCGCCGTCGCAGACCGCACGGATCGCTTCCTGCAATGGCCCGACGTCTTCCGGCAACGCCCAGCGGTACACGGGCACGCGCAAGACCGTGGCCCCGCGCGCTTCGAGTCCCTTCAGGAAATCACTGTTGGTGACACCGTACTCCTGCACGGCGACGTGCTTGCCTGCGACCGGCAGCGTGGCGTCGAGCGTGCCGAGCACCTCGCGCCACGTGTTCGGTTCGGGCACGGTGATGGCGGGTTGCAAACCCAGCTCGCGCAGCGCCGCCACCGGCTTCGGTCCGCGCGCCACCAGTGTCGCCCGTCTGAGTGCGGTTGCCAGCGCCGCGCGCGGCCATTCGCCGGCGACCACGTCGACGAGCGTACGCAGGCCAACGCCGGTCATCACTATGACGACGTCGATCTCCCCCGCATCAAGCTTGCGGACAAACTCCAGCGCCGCGGTGTTCTCGGCGAGTGGGACCTCGCGCAGCGACGGCGCGATCAGCGGCTCACCGCCGTGGCGGCGGATCAGCTCGGCGATCTCACCGGCGCGCCGGCTTTCGAAGGCGACGACGCGCAGGCCGAGCAGCCCTTCTGTACGATGCGTTGGGTCGTTATCGGGAGTCATGTCGCGGTGAGCCACGATAGGCTCAGCTCCGCCCTCTGAAACGGTCAAGCGGCAGCGCCGACCCGGCGGCGCACGATCCGAATCTCCACACGTCGGCGTGGCCGCGGGATGGGAAACCCTTCCTCCGCAAGGTACTTCAGGTGTAGATCGATCGCGTGGCGTGCCTGGGTGATGGCATGCTCAATCGAACGGCCGGTCGTTGTGCATCCGAGAATGTCTGGAACGGTCACCCCGTAGAAATGCGGATCGTCGGTTTCTTCGATCTCGATGGCGAATTGAAGGCCGCACGGTCCGACTGGCGCTCTACTTCCTAATCCTCGCGTCCTTGAGGATCTTGTTGACTGTACCTGTTGGAACTTCTTTCTTCCCATGGAAGTCGACCTGCACGAGCCCCGCAAACCCAGGTTTCCCGTAAAACCGCTTGCTTCCTGTGCCGACGAAGTTCGAAGCCGTGCGCACGCAGCAGCCGAACCAGTTCGGCGAACGTCATTTCTCGCTAGGGTACAAGGGTGGGACTGCGATGGCAACCTGAGGTCATTCGCACCCATGTCGCTCGACCCTCCGCGTCACATTCGACGCTCTACGCCTTCTTGGGCAGGGAACGAACCACCACCTGACTGAAAGACGAGATGACCGACAGCCTCTCTGCACGACGTAGTGCAGTCGCTGCAAGATATCGGACGCATCTCCCATGGCGAGGCGCACCGCCTGGAACAGCGCATCACGGCCTGGGCCGATAGCCAGAAGGCCAAAGGCAGGCAGGACGGCAAGGCCGAAGCCGCACGCAAGGCGAAATTCGTCGTGGCCGGCATCAAGAGCCAACCATGGAGCGGGGGCGGAGAAGGTCCTGCGCGCGCTCGAACGGCTCTTGCCTCAAGGGCCGGACGCAGCCAAAGAGGCTTACATGGTCAATACAGCGGGCAGACCGTAGTTGCCACCCATGATCCGACAAAAGCGAGTGCGGCTGCTCCAACAAATGTGTGCTTGTGCAGCGACCGATGAGCGAGCAGCGGAATCGCAAGACAGAGCTCTCCCGCGGTAAGATAGTATGGAATGTAGGTGATCGCGGGCCACGGTTGGAGCCCGGCGCTTAGAAAAAGGCAGAGCGCCGCCAGCAGTACCACCGCGCTCGCTGCTTGCTCCGCGCGACGCGACAGGGTGAGGCCCGCAGGCAGAACGGCACGCAGCCATATCTCGATTCCCGCACAGGGCACGAAGAAGATCGGGAAACAGATCACCAATGCCAAGACCTTCGTAGGCGAAGGAAAGGCCTCATACCAGCCAATCAGAGCGGCAGACACCGCTAGCACCTCGACGAATCCAACCAGCACACCGAGGCTGGCCCCGCGTGGACAGCCAGACCAAGCCAGAGATCGGAAGCGTTGGTAGGCATCTCGGCGATGCGCCGACGTTGCGAGGCCTGGCGATGCAGTGACGCAGGCCCCAATGAACACACCCCACGGAAGCGCCACAAACCAGTGCGCTCCGTCGAGAGGGACCCACGTGAACAGTGGGTCAATCAGCCGAGCAATGAAAGTCGCGCTGAATACACCTGCCCCGAAGAGCGTGACGCGCAGAATGAGCCAGAGCAGCGTCTGTCCGACAGCCACCGGAGGAGCCGCTTCAACGGCTTCGAGATCGTCGACTTGATCGGAGAGGACCAGGACCAGCGCAGCCATGACGAGCAAAGCACCCCCTAGCCCGACAGCCAGCCAAAAATAGGGAGGGCGTAGCGCTGCAACGCTTTCACGGGCCACCGGCACCGACAGTGACCGCGTCAACCAATCTATCGCTTCGCGGACCGTCAAGGGGCTGAACAGCGCGGTCACGTGTCCGGCCCCCGGTATGGTCATCAGCAGGCGAGCATCACCCTCGGACACGTCCCCCACCAGCTCTCCCGGCCGAGGGGGATGGCCGTCAGTGGCGCGCGTCATAAGGACCTCGCGGTCTGCCGGTGTGACGAACCGATCCTCACTGCCGTACAGAAGAAGGAGATCCTTGGGGACGATCTCATTCATCCAGTCCGCGGGGTGCCCCGTGGCGCTGACCCCGACGGTCGCTGCTATGCTCCAATCTGCGCAGGCGGCCATGATCACCGCTCGTGATCCATCGCTATGTCCGACGAGTCCGATCCGCAGCGGATCGACGTGCGGTTGAGCGCGCAGGAACTGAATCCCTTCCGCCAGACCCGGATCGAAGTCCTGCAGTCGAACGCGCGAGGGCGGCGCGGCCCACAAACGGCCGCCGCTCCACCCGTTGCCATGCCGATCGAGACTCAGCACGACAAAGCCTGCAGCGACGAGCGGCCGCACCAGGGGCTCTTCAACCATCCCCAAATTTGCCATGTAGCCGTGCGTCACCAGGATTCCGGGCGCCGGATCAAAGGGAAGACGAAGCGGAACATGCAACCTGGCATAGATGCGCGTGCCGTCACGAGCTTTGATCCAGTGGCCCGAGACAGAACAGAGGTCCGTCAGCGAGTGCCGGGTCGCGGCGACACTCACCGCGATGAGGGCGACGCCGACGATGCCACAGATAATCGCGCGCCGCACGTTTCGGAGAATACTTCGCGATTGCGGCACGCTCAGAACAGCACCCGCTGGAGCAGTCGCGGGACTGAAGCTCGAGGCGCAGGTCTCACGGGCAGCCGTTGAACGCGTATTCCACCGCCCGTAAAATCTCATTGATCGTGACCGCCGCACGGTCATCACTATTCAGTGACGGCCAGGACGCCGCGGGGAAGCTCCCCAATCCCAGCTCGGCGGCCCGAGGGTGTAACGCGCCCGCAACGTATCGAGCACCCGGCCGGGGGCCACGACGTTCGGCGCGACGACGCCGGAGGTTGGAGCCTCCGGGCGAGCCGGACCACCAATTCTCCAGGATTTACGGGGCGGGCCATCGGCCGCGCGCGGGCAAACGGCAACGAACTCGCCGGTAACGGCCATGACGCCACGGCGGCTACGCACAGTACCAGCCCCAACAGAACGGCACGCGGGAAGACAAACACTCAGACCACTCTACGCTGTAGCGCAACTCAAAGAATATTTGAGAGCGCGCGGCACCGAGCATCGGACCACCGCCTGTCAGGTGAAAGTAGGAACCCGCGTGCCGCGAATGAACACGGTGAGACGGCGTAGACCTGCAGGACCAAGTGTCTACTCTGCCCTATAGCTGTGTTCGCCGCGTCCACGGCTCCTGCCGGCGCTCTAGTGCGTCGTCAGTGTTCCCGACCAGACACCATGGTCCCCAACTTCCGACGTGTATGTCCCCGACACGGAGTTTCCCGTCACCGTGCCGGTAAACCGTGCGACGTACTCGCCGTTCTCGATCACGCCAAAAGTCACCGCGTCATTTGTAATGGTCCCAGAAACGCTTCCACCACTCGTCGCAGAACCGGTGAGCGCAATGCCGCCCGCGATCGTATCGTCTGTGCGTGAGAGGTCGGCGTTCCACGTGCCGTTTGCAGCGAGGGCGTCGCTCCGCCACGTTCCACTGCCGTCCACACTCGCGGCATTTGCCGACAACTCCGACGCAGCGAGTAGGCACCCGACGGACACTATCACTAGGATCAACAGGCCGGCTCGCAACTGATTCTTGGATTTCATGTCACACTCCCTCGCTCTGGTTGTGCGCTCGTTCGCAGAGGCCTCGACTCACGGTGTTGGCGTCGGTGTCGGGTTATTGGTGCACAGTGCCCCTGTGGCGATGAGCGGCGTTGGGGTCGTTGGGGGGATGTTCACTTCAGGCCAGCGGACAACGGTCACTGTCACCGGCTGCGCACAGGGGATGCCCAGTGACTCGATCGCAATATCCGTCGGCGTGACCGACACCACGTTCGGAATTTTGGTTATGGCCACGCCTGAAATATGTAACCACACGCACAACCCCACGCCCCCTGCGGGATAGAGTGTGCTGCTGTCGCAATTGTTGAAGTTGGTGGTCGCGCAGGAATCGCTTGAAGGCAACGAGCCCACCGCATCGAAGCCGGTTCCTATGATATGCACAATGTCGTTCTTCCGCGGTTTGTTTGGCACAAAATATGCGATCGACATTGGAAATTGGGTCAGGTTTCCCTCGTATGGCTCCCATGGGCTATCGCTCACCGCACCACTTATTCTCGGCTGGCAAGGTCCCGAACTCGTATTGCAGCCCGGTGTGGGGGTGGGGGGCGGGAACGGCCCCCATTGGTTATACACCGCGGCGACCGGAGTAGGATTGGCATTGTCAAAATCGTAGAGGGTCCCGTTCTGCGTAAATGCATTGTTGCCGGGGTTCGTGCTGCTGATACCAAAGTCGCCAGACGATGAACTATTGACGGATACGCCGGAGTTCGTGTTGTATGCGAATGTACTCCCGCGCACGGAAACGACGGCGGTGCTCCCTCCCGAGAGGCCCATGCCGTTTTGGGTGCTCCCGCAGACAAACGTGTTATTCAATGAGACGTTGGCATGCGGATTGCCCGTGATCACACCGTCTTGCGAATTGTTGCGGACGATATTGCTATTATTGAGCGTTGCATAAATAATAGAAAGTCAGGACGAAAGAAAAGGTGGCAGGTCGGATGTCCGAATGAAGCCGC
>Ga0209415_10011528_pt1 | contig 14867 bp, 12 predicted proteins | sample PeaSoiSIISIP2007_FD_187696 | JGI IMG/M metagenome (GOLD analysis project Ga0209415, IMG submission 187696) | Peat soil microbial communities from Weissenstadt, Germany - SII-SIP-2007 (SPAdes) (version 2) | ecosystem: Environmental > Terrestrial > Soil > Wetlands > Peat | place: Germany...
GTCCTGCGCACGCTGACCCCGCGCGAAGAAAAAGTCATCAAGATGCGCTTCGGCCTCGAAGACGGCAGCGAGCACACTTTGGAAGAAGTCGGGCAGAGCTTCGCAGTCACCCGCGAACGCATCCGCCAGATCGAAGCCAAAGCGCTGCGGAAGCTGCGGCATCCGTCGCGGTCAAGGAAGCTGCGGGCGTTTATGGATGGCGTAAGAGACTAGGCGCTGTCAATGTGGGGCGGACACTCCTGTCCGCCAATCTCACCATAGAGGCACAGAGTCACAGAGTCACAGAAAAACGAGCTGCGTCTCGGGCACGGCTTCGGCCGTGCCTTTTTTCTTTGGGGATTCCCAAATCGGTATGCAGTTCCAAAATATTAACCGGTTGATCCTCTTGTCCGAGAACTCGGCTCTTACAATTGCTAACGGCAGGCAGGCGTTTAGGAGGGCATTGCCAGTGGGTACTGGACGCTGCTTGCCGAGCAGTCGAGTGGCTTTTCAGCCACTAGGGTTCGACTCCCTTGCGCCCTCCCCGGGTCACTCGACCGGAGTGAATGAAACTTGACAAAGTTGTTTTCTGAACTATCATAGAAATTGCTTGGCAAGCAGCGTCTGGTATCTTGAAAGCCCCGAGGAGTGACTCGGGGCTTTCGCCTTCTGGGTTGCTTTCTAAGCAAACAAGGGGAGCGGAAGTCGCCTTAGCGGCGTCCGGCTTGGTATCGGCGGGTGGCCCACCTTTAGCGATTCCTGTGTGCACCAATTCACAGAGGGTGCTCCATCCTTGCGTTTTTTGCAAGGGTGGGGTGCGATGCTGCGCGGGCGATTTGATTTGTTGCGGCACGGCTGATAGAGCCCACGGGCCCCGGCGATTCCCGACTCCCGCCCTTCAGTAATCACGGCTCCTCAGAGGCTAAAAGTCCATTTATTGTTTATGGGCAACTTACGCGGCGCTGAAGCGCCGCTCTTCCACGATACCCACGGCGGCTAAAGCCGGTTGCATTGATCGTGTTCTGCGACACGACTGAAGTCGTGCCCTTCCCGGTTCGCGCCGTTCCGTTGAAGCGCCGCGCCCCTCAAAAGCAAAGCGCGGGATCGAGTTATTCAACGGTCTGCGGCGGACGGGGGCGTCCACCGCTCCACAGTCTCTTCTAGATGCGCAACTCCACTACCGTGGCGCCGGCGCCGCCTTCGTTCTGCGGGGGCTCGGTGACCGAGGCGACGTGGGGATGCTGCTGGAGCATCTGGCGAAGAGCTTTGCGGAGGATGCCCATGCCGCTGCCGTGGACGACGCGCACGCGGGGCAGGCCGGCGAGGAAGGCGCGGTCTACGAATTTTTCGACTGCGCGGGAGGCGTCGTCTACGGTGTGGCCGATGACGTTGATCTCGGTGGGCACGGCGGCGTTCTCGCTGTCGCTACTCAACGAGATGGAAATGCCGTGGGCGCGGGCGGCTTTTACGGGAGAGTCGGCGGCGCTGGTGGCACTGGCTAAGACTTCGGCGATATCGTCGCGGGCGATCTTCATTTTCATCGCGCCCATCTCGACTTCGAAATGGTGGTCGTCAATCTTGCGGGCGACGCGGGCGGAGCGGCCGGTGGACTTGAGCTTCACGGTGTCGCCCTGGCTGACTTGCCTAACGACCTGGGGCTGAGCATGGGGATCGCCCTCGTCGGCGCCGGTGGAGTGGGCGACGACGGTCGAGTCGAATTGCTCGCGGAATTCGCGTCGGAGCTTGGCAATGCGGCGCTCGGCATCTTTGGAGAGCTTCTGCGCGGCGGCGCGGTCCTGGATGGCGTTGACGGCTTCGCGGGCGTGATATTCGAAGTCGCGGAGAAGACTTTCGAGCTTCTTTTCCATCTCGCGGACTTTGGTCTGAGCGTCTTTCTTTCCTTCCATTGCCAGGCGATTTTTTTCACGGTCGAGTTCTTGCTGGCTCGTTTGCAGGCGCAGGCGTTCGGTTTCGGCTTCACGCAGCTCGGCGTGGAGCTTGTCGAGAAACTGGGCAACGTCGCGGGCCTGGGTGCCGAGGCGGGCGCGGGCGCTCTCCGTGATGGCGGGATTGAGTCCGAGGCGCTGCGCGATGTTAATGCCGGCCGAGGCTCCGGGGACGCCGACTTTCAGCTCGTAGGTGGGCTGCAGAGTTTTTTCGTTGAAGCCGACGGCGGCGTTGAGGACTCCGGGGGTGTTGGCGGCGTAGACCTTGAGCGAAGTGTGATGGGTGGAGATCACCGTCATGCATCCGATCTGGCCGAAGTGACCGGCGATGGCGACGGCGAGGGCGGCGCCTTCTTCGGGATCGGTGGCGGAGCCGAGCTCGTCGAGCAGGACGAGTGAGTGGACGGTAGCAGTGCGCGAGATGAAATCAATGTTGGTGACGTGGGCGGAGAAGGTCGAAAGATTCTGCTCGATGGATTGATAGTCGCCGATGTCGGCGAGGATGGCGTCGAAGACGGGGAGGACGGCTCGATCGGCGGGAACAGGAAGGCCGGACTGGGCCATCAGGGCGAGCAGGCCGACGGTTTTGAGGGTGACGGTTTTGCCTCCGGTGTTGGGGCCGGTGATGATGAGCTGGCGGCGGGAGCCTTCGAGTTCTACGGTTACCGGGACGATGGTGATTCCTTTGGCTTTGAGATTTCGCTCCAGTAACGGATGGCGGGCGTTTTGGAGGAGGGCGCTCGGCTTCGCCTCGCTGGACGGACGAATGCGGCCGTCGCTACATAGGGCTACCGCTACGCAGTTGTAGTCTTCGGCGAAGCGGGCTTTGGCGAACTGGAGTTCCAGTTCGGCGAGAACGTCTACGGCGGCGAGAATCGGCCCGGCTTGGGCTCCGATGCGCTGGGTCATTTCGAGCAGGATGCGGTGAATCTCGGCGAGTTCTTCTTCGAGCAGGCGGACGAGTTCGTTGTTCTGCTCGATGGTTTCGAGGGGCTCGACGAAAACGGTTTGGCCGCTGGAGCTGGCTCCGTGGACCACGCCCTGGACGCGGCGCTTCTGCTCGACTTTGACCGGGATGACGAAGCGCTCGCCGCGAATGGTAATCAACTCCTCCTGCACGGCGCCGCCTTCGGCCAGGCGGCGGAGGTAGCCACGAAGGGATTCCTGGATGGCGCGGCGCTGTTTCTCGATCTCGCGGCGGATGCGGGCGAGTTCGGGGGAAGCTTTGTCTTCGAGCGTGCCGTCGGGCTGAATCTTGTTGCGGAAATAGCGCAGGAAGTCGGTGAAGTCGGCGATGTGGGTGGAAAGCGTGCCGACTGAGCGCCATTCCGAGCGCATGGCAGCGGGCGGGCGCAGCGCGATCTCGCGCCACTCGGCCGCGCGGTCCACCGCGAGGAGGACGTCGCGGATATCGGTGGTTTCGAGGGCGACGCCGGCGATGCGGGACTTTTCGACCAGCGAGGAGATTTCGACGAGGCCGGAGAAGTCGAAGCGGCCGCCGACGCGGCGGAATTCGCGGATTTCGGTGGTGAGTTCCTGCTGGGTCTCGATCCAGGCGAGGTCGGTGGAGGGAGTGAGCGCGGCGATGCGCGATTGGCCGAGGGGGGAGGAGGCGTATCCGCGGAGGAGTTCGCGGAGGGCGTCGAACTCGAGGACGCGGGCGGAGGTGTGGAGCAGGTTGGACATTGCAGATTTATGGTACAGGAGGGTGAGGAGTTGGCGCGTGCGGCGCGGGGGAGAGTCAAAACCCCCACCCTATCCGCAAAAAACGCGGGTCGGCATTTTGTAGGTGGCGCTCGCTTCGCTCGCTGGACGGACGAGGCGTCCGTCCCTCCATGGTCTGTGGCTCATGGTTCTGGTCAGGCGCCGGCGGTCATGGTGGCGGCTTCGGCGGGCAGCCGGACGCTGAACAGCGCCCCGCCATTGGGTTTGTTCTGGCAGGTGATCTGGCCACCGTGGTCCTGAACGACTCCATAGACAACGCTCAGGCCGAGGCCGGTGCCTTTGCCGACTGGCTTGGTGGTGTAGAAAGGATCGAAGACGCGTTCCGGTTCGCGCAGTCCGGGGCCGGTGTCGGAAAACTGCAGCACGGCTTCGCCGCCCTGGCGGCGGGCGGTGATTTCCAGCGAGCCTCCGCCGGCATCCTGCAGAGCATCGAGGGCGTTCTCGATGATTTCCACCATCACCTGGAAGAGCTGATTGGGGTTGCCGTGCACGCGGGGGAAGTCCTTCGCAATTGACAGTGAGACGCGAACTTTGCCGCCAGGATAGCGCGACTCGAGCAACTGGGCGGCGCGGGACAGCAGGATGTTGAGCTCGACCGGAACTTTTTCGCCCGGGTTCTGCTGGGCAAAGCTGAGCAGATTGGCGACCAGGTCGCGGGTGCGCTGGGCATGGGTGGCGATCTTGCGCAGCAGGACATTCTGCTCTTCGGAAAGTCCTTCCTGGGTCCAAAGCAGGTCCACATTGTTGAGGACGCCGCTCAGCGGGTGGTTGATCTCATGGGCCGCGCCGGCGACCAGATTTCCCAGCGAAGCCAGCTTTTCCTTCTGCACTAACTGGGTCTGCAGGCGCTTCTGAGAATCATAGGACTGCCTGGATTCCTCGAGCACGCGCATCAGCGCCTGGTCCTGAATAAACTGGCGCAGGAAGATAAATGCGCCCAGCACGAGCATCGCGGTCAGGACGGCGAAGACCCGGAAGATACGCGAAGGCACGGGCGATTTGTCGAAAAACAGCGTCCAGAATCCCAGGACCGGCAGAGACAGAATCGCCAGCATGGCGAGGCGGGGAATGAGTTTCTTCCAGCGCGGATCCAAGCGGAATTCGTCGGTATCAAGATTCCACTCGTGCGCGGACAATACGGCAGCGGTGAACCAGGCAATGGCACCGACCAGCGGGACATCATACAGGCTGCCGGAGTAGTAACTCTTATTCGCCACCGCCCAATCCAGCAAACGGGCGCCGCAACCGTAGACGGCCGCGACCCCAAGAACATTGAGGTACAGGCGGCGCCATCCGCCCGAACTGGTAAAGGACGCCAGCGCCAATACCAGCAGAAGCAACCCGTTCTCCAGTTCGTAGAGCCGATCGTAATAGAGATCGCATAGCTGCACATTCACGACTACATACTGGTGGGGAAACACGACAAAGGCATAGAGGAAACTCCACCATGCCAGCAACAGCAGGAAATTCAGCGTGCTGAAGTGTAGCCGGCCTTCTTTCTTGCGCAGGTCGGGGCGCCAGGCGACCGCAGCAATCATGGGAACGAGATGGAAAAACAAAACAATATCGAAGAAAAAAGGGTCGGGGATATGGCGGCCGAGCACAATTTCGTAGTAACACCAAGCCGCCTCGTTGCAAGCCCAGAGCAACAGGCCCAGGGACATTAACGACCAGAAGCTGCGTTCCTCGGCGGGGCGGCGAAGGCTGTTGGAAAGGGTGGCGGCAGCCGCCCCCAGCATCGCCAGCAGGAGGGCGAGGTCACCAAAAGCGGTCAGGGTGGGACCCTGGCGCGCGGTCAGAGACACGACGGCGTAAGCCAGAGTGATCCCGGCCGCGGTGGCATACCAGCGGTGGCGGCGAAACAGACTCATCCGCAATGATTCTATGAGACCGGAACCGAGATTCCGAGCATCGTTGGGAATGGGAGTGGTTACTTCGGTTACACCGGGGAGATGAGAGAACATCGGAAGCCGCGGTGGGCTGCGCCTTTCCTCAGCCTGCTAGAATCTACGCAGGGAAGGTTGCTCCATAGTTTGCTTCCCTTGGGTGATCTGCCATGGCATTTCCCGTAACCCGTCTACGCCGGCTGCGCCGCACGGCCGAATTGCGCAATATGGTGAGCGAAACCCGCCTCACCCCGGACGCATTCGTCTATCCCATGTTCGTCTGCCCGGGCGAAGGCGTGCGCAAAGAGGTCCGCTCCATGCCCGGGGTGTTCAACCTGTCGGTAGATGAAGCCGTCAAGGAAGCGCAGGGAGTTCAGGCGTTCGGGGTGCCGTCGGTTATTCTTTTCGGCCTGCCCGACAAGAAAGACGAAGTCGCCACCGGAGCCTGGGCGGAGCATGGCATCGTGCAGCAGGCCGCGCGGGCGATCAAGCGCGAAGTTCCCGGGCTGGTGCTGATGGGTGACGTGTGCTTGTGCGAGTACATGTCGCACGGCCATTGCGGGATCGTGAAGGCAGCTCCGCAGTCGCTGGGCGCGGCGGTGGCGGCGCCGCCGGGGGTAGCGACAGACTATGAGATCGTGAACGACGCGACCCTGGAACTGCTGGCTCGGACGTCGGTATCCCTGGCGAAGGCGGGCATTGACATCATCGCGCCGTCCGACATGATGGACGGGCGGGTGGGGGCGATCCGGCGCGCGCTGGACGATGCCGGACTGATCAATACGCCGATTCTTTCTTACGCCGCCAAGTTCGCCTCCGGCTTTTATGGACCGTTCCGCGAAGCGGCTGATTCAGCGCCGCAGTTCGGCGACCGGCGTTCTTATCAGATGGATGGGGCTAATATTCGCGAGGCCATGCGCGAGATCGAGGCCGACATTGAGGAAGGCGCGGACATGATCATGGTGAAGCCTGCCATGCCGTATCTGGACGTGATTGCGGCGGCACACGCACGCTTCGGCTTGCCGCTGGCGGCGTACCAGGTGTCGGGCGAGTACGCCATGATCGAAGCGGCGGCCCGCAACGGCTGGATCGAACACGACCGCGTCATGATGGAGTCACTGCTCAGCATTCGCCGCGCCGGGGCAAGCATCATCCTGACGTATTACGCCAAAGAGGCGGCGAAGCTGCTGGGGTGAGTTGACTTCGGTTCGCCACGGATTCACGCGGATTGACCCCGGACGAGGGCGTCCGGGGCTCCATCCCAAGGCGGGCACCCGCCTCAGAACTTGAAATCCATGCCGGCCGAAACTCCCATCAGCCTGCCTCCAGTCCAGCAATGAGGGTTGGAGCCGACCAGTCCGCCAGTGGCGGCAAACGCATCATGGCAGTCAGTGGTCACTGAGCGTCCGCCGGCACCGAGGTCGCAGTGAGCCGCGGGACCGTTGTCGGTGAAAGCCCAATCCACATAGGCGGTCAGATTCTTGTCCAACTGGTTCTTGAGCGCCAGGGTGAACAGGTCGGCGGTATTGTCCACATGAGCGCCGGCAGTGGCGTCGGTGGTGGGATCTCCGCCGGGAGGCACCGCGCTCGAGTCGTTGTGCTGGCCCGGGTCGCCGGGAGTGCGGAAGGCGTGGGCCCATCCAAAGTGCGCACTGTAGTTGTGGCCGAGTTTCTGGCTGGCCACGAACCAGGTGCCCAGGCGCTGACGCTCGTTCTGGAACTGAAGGTCGGCAGGAACGTAGCGATGCATGGTTTCGAATACCCCGCCGAAGGTAGTTTTGGATCGAAAGGTGTACATGGCGCCGACTTTGCCGGCGTCTTCGGCCGCGACGTCCTGACCCTGAAGCAACACCGAGACGGCGTTGCCGGAGGCATAGATGGCGGTGATGTCGCTGGAGCGGTTGACGTTCTGGTGGCGCTCGTAGGCGCCGGTGAGGTAGAGGGGTCCTCGTGTGTAGGACAGGCTGGCGCTGGTGGCCAGGCCGAATGAGCCGTCGCTGCAGGTAAGCGGAGTGATGCCGCCGCTGCCCGGGATGTTGCCGCCGGTGCAGTCGGATTCTCCCGCAGCGATGTTGTCGCTGTTATTGGCGCGGTTCTGGCCGGGTGAGATCAGCGCGTCGAGGACGAACCCATGCCGGTTGGGGGATTGGTACCAGATGGAGTGGTCCAGGCGCGTTCCAAATTCGACCCGGTTGTCTCCCCCGGTATTGCCCATGATGACCTGATAATCGCCGATCATGGCATAAAAGGGATTCAGCTTCATGGTCGAGTTCTTGTAGGGAGCGTCGGTCTTGCCGATCATCAGCGATCCCCAATGCGGAGAGGCAATTCCGAGATAGCTGTTGCGGGAGGTAAGCCCGCCTTTGACGACATTGCTCTGGTTGCTGTTGGTCTCAGCGGTGCCGGACATGGCGGCAATGTCAATCTGGGTTTCGAACTGGTAGATGAAGTTGAAGGGCAATCCCTTCAAGGACTGGAAGCCGCGCACCCCGAAATAAGAGAGGTTGGTGGAAACGGCCGGCATCCATCCCATGTTGCCCACCGGAGGATTGCCGTCGGGGCCCAGCTTGCCGCCCAGACCCTTGGTGGTGGCGTCCACGGAAACATCGAGATTAGCGTAGGTGGTGAACTCGCCCCCGGGCAGGTAGAAGGTGAGGCGGTCGCCGGGCTTGCGCTCGAAGAAGCCGTGCTTCGCGCCCGGGGGCTGAAGCAGATGAGCTGTGTCTGCCTTGGCGGGCGCGGCGCCGGATACCTGGTCCATCTTCTGTTCGGGCTTTGGTTCGGAAGTCGGTTCGAGCTTCTTTTCGAGGGCCTGGATCTGCTGCGCCATCGCGGCCGACTGCTTCTTGAGGGCTTCGAGTTGAGCCTTGACGTCGGAAGTGTCGTCTCCGCGGGAACGGATTGCCAACATGGTGATCCCGACCAGCAACGCCATCTTCTTGTAGGTTTGCATAAGTCTCTTTTTCCCTCCGCCTCGGGTGCGCCTGAAACCGCTTTGAATCAGCACGCGCGCGTGCTCTCGTGGCAAGTCACCTAGAAGATCGGCGGATAGTCGAGCGAGTTCAGGAGCGGCGGGAGAGATTCGTGGCTTCCTTTAGGACGTACCCCCAGGACTCACCCCAAGTTCGTCTCCCAAAAGGTCGTATCCCCAAGTAATGCCCGTGACGGCGGGCTGGTGCGGGATCAACTTTGGTCACTAAAGGGAAGCGAGGACACGCCCGATGGAAGGAAGGGGAACCACTAGTTCTTCCATTCGCCTAAGTAGAGTCAATGCCTGCCACGGAGGAGTTTGCCTTGTGAGTCAACTCAACGATCTGAAATTGCGGATAGAGGAAAAGATTAAGGCCGATGGGCTGGATGCGACGGCCGTGAAAGGCCAGATCGGACTGCACGCCGGGAAGCTCCTGGCGTTCATTACTCCCAGCACACCGGATGACCCGGCGGTCGTCGCCAAGCTGAAGCAGGCCGCCAGGGAAATACTGAACATCAACTTGTGAGGAGTGTTGGCATGAAATGGAATTCGATTCGAACCAAAGTTCTGGCCACATTGATCGGCTGCCTGGTGTTAGGGGTGGGCGGCATCCTGGCGCTGATGCGCTACAGTTTCGAACGCAACTCACAGGTCCTGGCAGTAGAGTCGGTCACCGGCGCACAAAAGCTGTTCTCGATTCTGGAGACCAGAGAGATCAGCAAGATGACGGCGGTCAGCGAGACGCTGCTGGTGAACCCGCAGGTTCGCGACGCCTTCGCCGCAAAAGATCGCGGCCGCCTGCTGCAGTTGACGGCACCGCTGTATGTGAGCCTGAAGAAGGAAGGCATCACCAACTGGATGTTCCACACTCCGGAGCCGGATATGACCGTCTTTTTGCGGCTGCACAACCCGGGCAAGTTCGGCGATCATTTGAACCGCTTCATGGACAAAGAGGTGGTGCGGACGAATGCCATGGTGACGGGGAACGAGCTGGCCAAGGCCGGTTTTGCGGTGAGGATTCTGCGGCCGTTCCCCGATGCGCAGAGCGGTGTGACCGGGTACATCGAGCTGGGTGAAGAACTCGGACAGTTCATTCACACCATGAAGAGCCAGACCGGAAACGACTACGGACTTCTGCTGAGCAAAAAATTTGTGGACCGGCAATTCTGGGCGGATTCGAGCGCGGTCTGGAAGCGCCGCGACAACTGGGGCGACAATCCAAACTTCGTGGTGGCGGATAAAACCACGGACTCCGACAGCATCATTCGATTCGACGGGGACCTGAGTGCGATGCCCGCCGAGGGCAAGGTGCTGGAGCGCTTTCAGGAGGGAGACTCTGTGTTCGTGCGCGGGATCTTTCCCATCCACGATGCGGCCGGGAATACGGTGGGGGGAATGTTCGTGGTGCGGGACATTTCCAGCTTCTACCTGGCCATGTGGCGCACGCAGAATGTGCTCGTGATTTTGACGGTACTGGCGCTGGCGATGGGCACGACGCTGGTGTTGACGCTGCTCACTCGGCTCGTGTTCCGGCGACTGGAGCATATCATCACGGTTGCTATCCGAGTGGTGGGTGGAGACTACCAATTGAAGATCGAGGTCAGCTCTGACGATGAAGTCGGCCAATTCGAGCACCTGTTCGAGCAGTTCCGGCAGGTGTTCGTGGACGTACTGGCGCATGTGCCGGAGTTGCAAGAGAAACACGACGAGGATGCGCAACCGGCGGAGGCTGCGGCGGGAGGCCGCAGCGAAGCAGCTGGGGCGAGTTGACGCCGGGGGCCACGGCTATTTGGGTAGTGGGAAGCCCTTCATGCAGACTACCGTGCGGTCCGCCTCTTCGATCTTCGCGTGGAAGAAGCCGAGGTTGGCGGTGCAGAGAACGTCGCCTTTCAAGACCAGGCTGGTGTTGTTGTCGAGCGGTGCGTTCTCTTTGTTCGCGATCAGGATGCGCTGCGAACCGTCGGGCGACAGAACCCAGATCTGGTTGAGGAAAATCTCCGATACGTAAATGTTGCCCCGGCCATCCAACTCGATGCCGTCGAAGGCCGAGAACCCGTAGGGCAGCGGCACGGGTTCACCCGCCGTCCCATCATCCTTGATGGGGATCCTCAGAATCATGGGATCGCCGTCGGTCACGGCATAGATATTCTTCTGCTGCTTATCCAGCACGAGATCATTGACGCCCAGCGGAAAACCCGAATAAGGCTTGGGGGACCAATTGAGCAGCGGATGCGCCGACCACAGGTCCACTTTCTTGCCGTCGGGAGAGATTTTCCAGATTCCGGAATAGGTAAGGTCCGTCATGTAGACATTGCCGCTCGAGTCAATGGCAACGTCGTCCGGATAGCAAAACGGCCAGCCGTCAGCTTTGGTCGCGAGGGGCGTCACCTTTCGGGTCTTGGCGTCAATTTTGTAAACCCCAGAACCGGTTACCGTCGCATCCCGGCAAGCGGGATGAAATGGATCAACCAGGTCTTTCCTGAAGTCGCGCTTCGAGTGGCCGGTGTAGGCGACGTAAATGTTGCCCGACGTGTCCAGATCGAGCCCGATCAGGTCTCCCTTGCCGCTTTCCTCTTTCGACGGGACCCAGGCGATGTGATCGTAGCTGCCGTCATCTTTGAGCATGACGACCTCCCCGATATGCATCAGGGTGGTATAGATGTTGCCGCGGGAATCCACTCCGAGGCCCTCAGGCGTGTCAGGGAGCTTGGCCAGGACCCAGGCCTTGAACTGTGCCGCTGCCGGCGGGGGAGCGGCAGCAAAGAACATTGCACAGCCGACCAGACAGAATAGAATCTTCAGGCGTTCTGCCGCGCGCAGTGACCGGAGCATGTAATTCCCTCGTCTCGACATTTAGGTTTTTGGGGTCCGTGACTGCAGACAATGTAACTGAATCTACGGATGGGATCACAAGGAAATTAGAATCCCCACTTCTCGCACAAAGGACGCGCGAGAAATGGGGCACTCCGGCTCGACACGCACTTACGCTCCGGCGGCGCCTTTGCTCTGGAAGCTTACTTCCACCAGCTTGCGGTCTTCGTCGGAGACTTTGAACATCTGGCGGGGCTTGAGTGCCATGAAGCTGGCGACGAAGACGTCGGGGATCTGGCCGATGCGGGAGTTGTAGGTGGCGACGTCGTCGTTGAAGAACTCGCGGCGGTCGGCGATGCGCTCTTCCAGTTCGGAAATGCGGTTTTGCAGTTTGAGGAAGTTTTCGTTGGCTTTGAGTTGCGGATAATTTTCGGCGACGGCAAAGAGACTGCGCAGGGCGCTGACCATCTTCAGGTCGGCGACGGCTTTCTGGCCGATGCTGGCGGCGTTCATCGAAGCGGCGCGGGCCTGGGTGACGGCGAACAGCGTCTGCTGCTCGTGCTGCATGTATCCTTTGACGGTTTCGACCAGGTTGGGGATTTCGTCGTGGCGCTGCTTGAGCAGCACGTCAATGTTGGCCCACGCCCGGTCATTCTCGTTGCGCAGGCGGATGAGGCCGTTGTAGAGGATTACGGTGTAGATCAAAGCGCCGGCGATGAACAGAAAGAATGCCAGGCCGGAAACGATGCTGCTGCCCATGGATGCCTCAGAGTAATTGTTTTAAGGTGCCAGCAGAATGGAGCAGTGGCAAGTGACGGAAGGGTTGCCGCTCTGGGTAGAGGTTTATTTATCCATCCTTCGGAAAATAGCGTAGGGCGGGGCGGGCTTTGTTTGCCGGCCGCTCGGCTTCGCCTTCGCGGGACGGCCGAGACGGCCGTCCCCACATGGACCTGATCAGAATCAAGCTCAAAGACCACTGCCTTTGGGCTAGTCTTTGCCGGGCTTTTTGGGCGTCACGTCGCAAACTTTACGGACTTCGTCAAGACTCAGGCCTGCCGGTGAAAATTCAGCGATCTGGCGTCCACTGGGGGTGGGAAGCGCGATGTTGAAAATCTGCGAGCCGATCAGGCCACGCACGGTGCCTTTGTCCATCGAGAGAATGCGGCCACGCCAGTTCCAGCCGTGGAAGTTGTGCACGTCATCCACTCGGACTTCAACTCCGAGCTGGGGCTGACCCCAGAATCCAGGGCGATTGGGGCGAATCCTGACTCCGGGATTAAAGTCGCCAATCTTAAATTTGCCGTCCTCGCAAATGAGTTCGACGCGGGGCTTGAAATCGGGGTCCTCGCTGAAATAGCTATTGGCGAGGAGCTCGAAGCGGGCGCGCTTGGCGCCGGTCATTTTGTCTTCGGACTGGAACTCCATCCACTTGCCGCCGGCGCTGACGCCGTCGCGCTCGCCCTGGTAGGGGCTCATGGCGCCGCCCTGGGCGACTGCCGAAACGGCTGCGGCGCAAAGCAGCCCCAGGCAGGCGAAAAAGGCCTTGACGGCCGGGAGCGAGCAGATGAGGTTGAGTGACGAATGTGTCTTCAAGGTGTCCTCCAGACAGGGTCCTTCACAATATATTGAACCCGGATCGTGGGGGGAAAGTTGCATGAAAAGATGCGGGGGCGGGGAATTCAGCAGCCAGGGACGGCGCTCGGATCGGGTAGGGCGTCGGGAGTGGGTGCACGGGAGATCCCTCGCCCCGCCGGAAAAGACGCGGGGCTTCGGGATGACACCCTTCACTGGTGGACAGGGCGGCGGCTAGCGGGTATCCACCCTCAGGTCGAGGTAGACCTGGGAGCGGTCGTCGAACTGGCTGACCGACTTGGTGTCGCTCTTGTGGCCCTTGTACTGCGCGTAGACCTCGTAATCCACGGCTGCGGACAGGGCTGGAAAGCGGTAAGTGCCTTCCGGGCCAACGATGTAGGTTTTGATGGCGCGGGTACGGGTGTTGGTGAGGTAGACGACGGCGTCGGGCACGGGATTATCCTGAGGATCGAGGACTTTGCCGAAGAGCAGGCGACCGTTGGATTTTCCGTTTCTCTGGGCGGAAACCGCCGTAGCAAAGGTCAGAAGCAGGGCGCAAACCAGTGCCAGAGCCATGAGCGACGGAAGGTGGCGATTCATCCTGGGCCTATTGTCTCATGGCTGGTCGAAGGCCAGATGCAGGCCGGTGTCCTGGCGCTCATCGTTGTAGATGTGAACTGTGACCTCCTGCACCAGGCGCAGGCGCTTGCCGTCGGCCAGTTTGAAATGCTTCAGATCGGCGGAAAGGATGTAGTCGCCTTCGCCGGAGGGAACCCGCTGGGCAAACTCGCCGTGATGATCAGAGTAAACCTCCCAGCGGACTTTCTTGGGCTTGTCTTTGGCGCGGCGAATTCGCACCGTCACGCCGTACACGGGATGATCGTCGGGACCCCAGACCGTTCCGACGATGACGGCATAGGGCTTCTCGTTGTCGTTTTCTCGGGCGCTTGAAGCAGCATGGACCGGAGGCGAGATCCATCCTGGAAGGAGGAGCAGGAGCGGCAGCAAGCGCATGGCGGGAGCGCGGCGCAGTGATCTAAGAGTAGTCACCGTCTTCCTTTTCCTCTTCGGCTTCTTCCTCTTCTTCTACATAGCCTTCTCCGACCGCCTTCAGTTCGAGCGGACTGGTGGTGACCACCTCGAAGTCGGTGCCGCACTCGGGGCAGGAGATGACTTCGCCCTCGTCTACCTCATCTTCCTGGACGTCGAGATCGGTGTCGCACTCGGGACACAAAAGCATACCGGGCCTCCCTTTGCCTATTAGAGCCTCCTGATAATATTTAGATTCTCCCCGGCAGTTGGTCAAGGGGTAGGGGTCCGGACGGGGTTTTGCGGGCCGGTTTTGCGGATATGAAGGTTCCGCCGGGGATAGCCGCAGCAGGGAGGGGGCGAATCATGCTTCGTGGGCTGAAATCGGAAGCGGTGGCGGCGGCAGTTCTGCTGCTGGCGGTGACCATGTGCGCGCAGTCGGAGAAGACGGCGGGAGATTTGGCCGCCGATCCGCAGATTGCGGCCGCGCTGCGGCAGATTTCTGCGCAGCGCATTCAGGCAAACATCGAGAAACTCGTCAGCTTCGGCACGCGGTCTACACTTTCGGCGCAGGATGAAGCGGCGGTTACGTCGGGCCGCGGCATCGGCGCGGCGCGGGAGTGGATCAAGTCGGAATTCGAACGCTACTCAATAGACTGCGGCGGTTGCCTGGCGGTGAAGACCGACAGTTTCGTGGAACAGCCGGCGGATCGGATTCCCAAGCCCACGGAAATCACCAATGTTTATGCGGTGTTGAAGGGCACCGATGCGGCAAACGCAACCCGCATCGTGCTGGTGACCGGACACTACGATTCGCGCAACAGCGATAACGCCAACGTGACCGATGACGCTCCCGGGGCCAACGATGACGCCAGCGGAACGGCGGTGAGCCTGGAATGCGCGCGGGGGCTGAGCAAGTTGAAGTTTCCGGCGACGATTGTCTTCCTG
>Ga0209415_10011529_pt1 | contig 14864 bp, 5 predicted proteins | sample PeaSoiSIISIP2007_FD_187696 | JGI IMG/M metagenome (GOLD analysis project Ga0209415, IMG submission 187696) | Peat soil microbial communities from Weissenstadt, Germany - SII-SIP-2007 (SPAdes) (version 2) | ecosystem: Environmental > Terrestrial > Soil > Wetlands > Peat | place: Germany...
CGTCCCCACGGTCGCGGGCGAACGGTTCCATGTCCCACGCGGTGTAGGTAAGCTCGAGCACCCGCGTCTCGATCCAGTTTGCGAGCAACTTCCCTCGGTCCCAGGGAGCGGGCTGATCGTACGCGCTGGGTGGCAGTACTGGAAACTGCGTGACATAACCGTACGTGAGGTGAGTCCCAGCGATCTTCTGGCGGGCGACATAGTCAAGGACGAAAGAAGACAAGTTGGCGTAGAGAGCCGAAGCACGAGCTTGCGTAAAGATGAGTGGGAAGGTATGGCCAATACCCGTTTGCGGTAGAACGTCGGCAATCATGGTCCGCTCGTCTGTGCTGCGGGCAATATCGCGCCAGCCAAGGAGCCAGCCGCGGTCCCAGTCCCGGGATTCCAGACGCTTATCAACCCCTGCCGGATCGTAGACGGGCTTGCCAGGCTTGGATCTCCGCTCGTCTAGTACAGACCATTCCTGGACCCAGTAGCGGGGCATGATCACATAGTCCGGGTCGGCCTTCTGTTCCCGAGTGGGGCGGGGCAGGGTGCCGACGTTGGCCTGGGCCTCGGTCTGGCCCTCATAAGTGCCGTAGCGGTGGTCGAAGTGATGGACCATCTTCGCCTCGTACAGCGGCAGCATCCGTTTGTTGCCCTTGACGAAGATGTTCCTGTCCAGCTTCCAGCCGTCGCGCAGTAGGTCCTCGTCCGTCCGAAACAGCCACGCATCGGTGGACATATTGAACAGGCCCTGCATGAAGGAGATCTGCCAAGGGTTCCCGTCTCGCTTGCCGTCTTGCCAGAGAACCGGCACATGACCATAAATGCCGAGAGTGATCCGCGCGTCGCGGGGAAACCGGAAAAGCGGCATGGTCCCCGTGTTCGGGTTTACGAGGAGGAGGTCGCGTGGCCGGACCGTTAGACGCCGCTCCGGCAGGTCCGCGATGTACCGGACGCCGAAGGCGACGCTTGCCTCATCCACTTTTCGAGCCGACCCGGTCATGGAAAGCAGGCAGAACCGGAAACTGTGATGCACAGCCCGGCTGAGCAGCCAGGCCTCGTTCTCGAACTCGAGGAACGCGACGAGGGCGGACTTCTTCACCACGTCGCCAAAGAACGGCGCCGTCGTCGCGTCGATGCCAATTCCTGTTGGAAGTACCATCCCACTGCGGCCAGAGGGTGCGACCACAGTCCGAGCTGTCTCCGCGAAGACCGCATAGGTATTGAGCTTGCCGCTTCCTGTCAACGGGTAGCGCGTCGAGTTGCGAATGAAATGGCTCTCGGCCTTAGACTTGCGGAGCTCGGCCAGGTAGGCTTCATACAGCTGACGTTCCACTTGACCGCCCCCGACCAGTTCGTCAATCAGCTCCTTACGCATGGCCGTGGGAGAATTCGCAATGTCAACGCGCCTTGATTTAAAGAATTCTTGTTCCTTAAACTCGACCGTTTCCCATGGCGGGTTGCCGACGACGCAACTAAAGCCGCCTTGCCAGCCGGTCCCCGCGTTGTGGTCCGGGCCCTCATCGTCAACAACCCGAAAGACGTCAGGGAACTCCAGGTGCCAGTGGAAGAACTGGTGCTGTTGGTCAAGTAGGTTGAGCTCATCCTCGACGTCTGACGGGAGCGGTTTGCCCGCCTCCAGCTGGCGAAGCCGCTCGGTGGTGATCGCCTCCGGCGCGTCCCCGTGCTTGCGCCAGACGAACGCGGCGCACCAGGCGTTGGCGACCTTCTTGTCTCGTATCAACTGCGGGTCGTCCTCAAGCTCCTTGAAGTCCCTAATCTGCTGGCGAATGCTGGCCAGCGAATATGCAGGCCGCGCAGAGAGCGTGCGGACCCGGTGCCCCAGTCTGGCGTTGCTGACCCGGATGCCCGGGACGAAGTCCAGGGTGGCCTGGATGTGCGGGCCGGTCTCCTTCTCGTTCTGCCTGCGCAGGGACAGGACGACCTTCGGGTCGTCGCCCTCGATCGACTTGAAGGCACCCTCCGGGATACCTGCCTCAAGAAGCCTGGGGGTGACGCCAAGCAGGGCGTTGCCGACCTTGATCCGGCCGTCGAGAAAGGCAAGCGGCAGGCCGGGCACCTGCGACTCCATCCATAGCGATACCTGCGCGAGCTCGGCGGCAAGCGGGTTGATGTCCACGCCGTACACGCAGTGCGTCACGACGTCACGCATGGCGGCGGCCACTGCGCGCGGCGACGGTTCGTCATCGCCGGTCTTCATCGCGGCGAAGCGGGTGGCAATCCGGCGGGCGGCACCGACGAGGAACGCCCCAGACCCGCAGGCGGGGTCGCAGACCGTCAGTGTGAACAGGTCTGCCGGAATCCCAGACCTCGCCGTCTCCTCGATGACCGGGTCCAATGTGTCGTCCAGCAGGGTGTCGATGAGAACGCGAGGCGTGTAGTACGATCCAGTGGTCTTACGCGGGTTGCCGGGCAGTTTCTCAAACGAGAAGTTCAAGGCCGACGTGTCCACTTGGGGTTCCAGCTCCAGCAGCGACTCGTAGATGCTGCCTAGCTCCTCGGTGCCCAGATGCTGGTAGTCGACTCGCTGGGGCCGTCCCTTGTCGTCGCTGATCTCGTCTAGGCACCGGACCGCGGCCAGCAGGCGGTCATTGCGCAGGTCGGCATCGCGGAGCAGGTCAGGAACCATAGCTGCCGACCCATTCCTGTCAAAGCCCCTAAAGAAGAGGCCGCCAAGACCCGCCAGCCCCAGCGTTGGCTGGCCGCCGTCGGCGCCAAGGGCATCGAGGACCCTGCCCAGGGTGCGCCAGAGGTCTGTGTGCCGGTCACCGCGGCGCACGCGGGAGATGCGGCGGAGCCGGGCGGTGGAGAAGTACCTCTGGTAGTTGTCGATGGCCGTTGGCGTCGCATCGGGATCGTGCAGCATGCCGCGGTCTTCGCTGACGAACAGGAAGATGAGCTGATAGGCAAGGCGCAGCAGTTCGTGCCGCAGGTCCGACCGGCCGAGCCTGCCAGAGTCCAGGTCCGCGCACAACCTCGGGTTGGCCTCCAGGAACCCGATGCCCAGTTCTTCCAGGGCCTTCTCCACGGCGTCGCGGAGCCGGTCGCGGGCGCGGGTGCCGGTCTCGTTGGCGTCGATGCGCCATCTCTCTATCCAGCAGTCGCCGGGGGTGGGGGCAGCGTCGTCGTCACGTGGTAGCGACTCGAAGCGGGACTCGTGGACTAGGGCGAACAGCAGAAGGAACTCGCTGTACAGATCGCCGTCGAAGATCGACTCCAGGTCGAACTCGACGTACGCCGATCCGACGAGCGCGTTGGAGTCGCGCAGGAGCCGAAGCTGGCGGCCGTTGGAAAGGATGCCCCAGAGGTGGGCGTCGCTTTCGTTGAGGAACTCCTGCATCATCGACTGCGGGGCACGGCCGTGCTGGCTGCCGCGGTAATCGAGCCTGGTCTCCCAGCCGACCAGGTGCATGGGGACACGCTGCTCCCACAGGTGGCTGACCGGGTATGCCTTTCCACCTGCCTCGATCGAGCGAACGAAGGGCACCCGGCCGAAGCCGAGCTCTGCGAGGAGGATCAGCAGCCAATGCTCGCGGGTGTCCGAAGTGGCCTCGCTCGTCTCGGGCAGCCTCTTGAGCCGGTCCCGGAATGCCTGGTACACGCCGCGCAGGTAGAGCCACTTGCGGCTGGCCGCGTCACCGAGCCGTTCGGTGGCGGCGAGGTGGTAGTCCGCCGGGGTGCTGCCCTTGAGGTCACGGCTGCCTGCCGTGACGCGCTCGAGCAGGCTGTTGGCCAGCAGCCCGCCCTCCAGCCGGATGCCGATGTACTGCTCGGTCAGGCGCGTCACAGGGCATCGCCCGCTCCGGCCGGGTCCGCCGGCAGGTACACGTAGACGCCGAGCACGTCAGCGTTCCCGCTAGGCGTGACGGCCAGGCCGCGCAGGTGTGCACCGACGGAGGCGCGGACCCGCCGGTGCGACTCAAGCAGGCGGACGGCCAGCTCCGAGCCGTGCTCGTCAAGGTGATCCTGCATTTGGTCGAGCTCGTCAATGGCGCGCGCGGCGGCCCGCTGGACCAGTTCGGGGAGGACGTTCTCCGGGCGGGCATCGAACAGTGCCGGGATCTCGTTCTCTGACAGCCACTCGCGGCCGTCGGGCGTAGCGCGGTAGGCGAGCAGTTGGGCGTCCTCTGCCACGATCCGCCTCGTTTCGGCCCGGCCGGGCAGCGTGACGTGGAACCGGTAGCGGGTCAGCAGCAGCGTGGTCCGCGCCCGCACGGCCGGGGTGCGGATGACGCCGCAGCGCCGGGCGGGATTGTCTTGGCCCGTGACCTCGGGGTCGAGCGTTGCGTCGAGGACGTAGCGGGCCAGGTCGCGAATGAAGGGGTCGGTCCGCACTAGGGCGTGCTCGCCGGGCGGGACCGGGAGGTCGGCGTGGAAGACCAGGTCCCTGGCGGCGGCCTCCTTGCCAGCGGGGAGGCCGAGGGCGTTGCGCGGGGCGGGGCGCAGCCCGAGCATCGGGACGGTGAACCCATTCTTCTCGGGGCGGACGCTCGCGCCGAGGGCGGACAGCGTGGTCCTAACGAAGTGGGCGACGTCGGCGTGGGTGCCGACCGCGCCCCGGGCAGCCCGCGCCTCGGCCTGCACTTCGTCCAGCTTGACGCCGGACTGGGCGTACTTGGTGAGCATCTTGGACTCGCGCTCGGCGGCGCTCTCCCAGCTCCGGTGCAGCTCGTCACGTGCCTGGGTGAAGTCCAGGTCAAGGGTGAGCTGCGCGGGGTCGTCGTCCCGGCGCAGCAGCACCCCCTCGACGAGCGCCTGAATCACGCTGTCGTTGCGGTCCGGAACGGGGACGGCGACTCCGGTCCGCCGGGCGATGGCAGCGTGCTTGCGGAGAAGCACGTCGAGGACGATGCCATCGATGCCGTTGTCCTTGCCATAAAGGGTGACGGCACGGACGTAGGTGCGCCGCTGGCCGAACCGGTCGACGCGGCCCTCCCGCTGCTCCTGTCGGGTGGGGTTCCAGGCCAGGTCGTAGTGGACGACGGCCTGGAAGTCCTCCTGCAGGTTGACGCCCTCGGACAGGCAGTCCGTGGCGACGAGGACGTGCCGCCCCGCCTCGCCGGTGAGCTCGGCGATGCGGTCCTGCCGTTCGGCGGGTGGCAGCGTGCCCGTCACCGCGGCGACCCGTGCCTTGCTGCCAAGCTCCTTCGCGAGGTGCTCGGCAACGTACTCGGCGGTCGGGATGAACCGGCAAAAGACGATCGGGTCATACCCATCGGCAAGTAGCCCCTTGACCTCCTTGATCAGGGCGGCGAGCTTCTCGTCGGCCTGCTCGCCCTCAAAGGCCTTTGCCTCCTTCGCGAGCGCCATGAGGCGGCCCCTGGCGCTGTCTGGCAGGTAGTCGTCCTCGGCGCCGGGTGCCGGGTCGGTGCCCTCAGCGTCCTCGTCGTCCCGCAGGTCGAAGACGCTGGTACGGCCGAGCTCGTCGGCTTCCTCCGGGGTGATGGCTGCCAGGGTGGACGACCGGGTCTGCAGTGTGGCAGCGGCGGCGCGTGGCGATGACGCGACGGAGCGGAGCAGCGCGAGCGCCGACCACCAGCGCAGCCGTCGCCGCAATGCGGCCTGGTTTCCGAGCAGGCCCTCAGTCTCCGCGACGGTTTCCCGGGCGTACGCGAGAACCTTCCGGCTGAAGGTGGCGTAGCCGCCGTTGAGGACGTACGGGACCTCGCGGATCTGCCGATCGCGCGGGAACGGTGTCTCCTCGTCCAGGTAGCTGCGGATGTCCCGACGGCGGCGCTGCACGTAATGCCGGGCGAGCCGTTCCCGGTCCTGCGGCTGATCTAGGTCGAGGTGGGCCAAGGCGGGGTCGAGGAGCCCGATGAGGTCGCGGAACGCGGACTCGCTGCCGCTGTGCGGGGTGGCAGTGACCAGGATCAGGTGCCTGTCGCGGTTCCTGGCAACCTCGCGCAGCATGTCATAGCGGCGCTGCTGGTCCCGCCCGCGCTCGCTGGCCGAGACGCAGGTGTGGGCCTCGTCCACGATAACCAGCTCCGGGCAAGTGTTAAGAAATTGCGCGCGCCGGGTCTCCGACTTGATGAAGTCGGTCGAGACCACCGTGTACTGGTAGCGCTGGAACACCGACTCGTCGGCGCGAAGCGGGCGCTGCAGCGCTTTAATGGTGGAGGGCAGGACAAGCTCGGCATCGATAGCGAACTTCTCGGCGAGCTCGTCGCGCCACTGCTCGGCGAGTGCAGGGGAGCACAGTACGCTCAGCCGTTTCGTCTCGCCCTGCTCAAGCATCTCCTTGGCGATCAGCCCGGCCTCTATAGTCTTGCCGATGCCGACGTCGTCTGCGATCAGTAGCCGGACCACCGGCATGCGGAGGGCCAACAACAGAGGGACGAGCTGGTACTGTCGGGGCTCCACTGCGATCGAGCCGAGCGAGCGGAATGGTCCTGCGCTGGACGTGAAGCCCACCTGCAGCGCGGTTCGGAGCAGCCCGGCGGCGAGGTTGTCCCCGATTTCGCCCGGGCCGGTGGCCGGCTTCGGGAAGGTGGCTTCCTGGACCTCTTCTGCGAAGAGCCCAGTAACCAGCTCGGGGTCGCCGTTCAGCGGACGTGCCACAAGCAGGCCAGGGGCGCTATCCGGGAGCACCACCCAGTCCCGGCCACGAGCCTTCACCAGTGAGCCGGGCGGGAACCCTGTACCCTTGAGCGCGGTCCCGGCCACTACCGGCCCGCCCGGCCGGTGCCAAAGATGCCAGGATGCTTGCGCACGGTCTGCTGCCACCCCTCGGGTGCCTCGTCGTACCTGAACCTAATGACCAGCGTGCCGAGGTCCAGCAAGCGGTCCTCCGCCGCCGTGTCCCGCTCGGCGACCGGCCTATTGTCGTGAACCGGGCCATCGATGAACACGGCCACGGAGCCAGCGGCGAGGCGGTAGACGAAGTCGGGCCGGGAGAGTGCCTGCGGGATCAGGCTCTGACCTTCGTCAGGAAGACGATACCCGCCATCCCGGAGGAACGTCACCCACTGGCGTTCGAGGCTGGTCGCGCTGGCCGCAAGCAGCGCCGCCGCGTGCTCCTCAGCCGACCCATGGCCGCCCGTCGGCCCGGTGCGGGAGCCTGCTAGCCGCAGCAGCAACGGCACGACGGAATGGCGATCGATGGCGGAATGGAAGATCTGGTTGGTGTAGGAGAGCAGGCAGTCGTAGCAGCCGCGCTCGCACCGCTCGGTCGCGCCGTGCGCCTGGCCAAGGTCGGCCCCGGTCGCCGGATCGTAGTGGACGATTCCCAGCGCCGTCCGGGCAACGTCCGCGAGCGCGCCGGGCTCGCTGTGCAGCCGCCGCAGCACCCCAGCGCCACCCTCGGCGCTCTCGATGAGCAGCATCCGCCCGCGCCCGTCGGCGTCGGGCAGTTCTTCGCTGGTCAGCTCAGCGTCCTCAAGCTGGAACATCGCCTCGATGCCGCGCTCCAGGGCGTACCGCAGCGTCACCGCAGTCGACTCCGGCACCGCCTCGGCCAGCCGCAGCACGCAGATGTTCTTGCGGTCCTCCACGAACGGGACGACCTTGACCGTCCTTATGGCGTCGCCGAATGGCTGCAGCCCCTCGTCCTCCGGCGACAAATCGGCAGCAGCGGTCTCGCTGAGCCAGCGGCCCCGTACCGGGTCAAGCCAGTAGCCAACGTCGTTCGGGTTCTTGCGCCGCCGTCGGCCTCGATTGATGACCCGGACGGTGGCCGCGTCGCCATAAACCAGCTCGGCGAGCTGCTGTTCCCCGTCCCCCACGACGTCGCTCACCGTCGCGCGGAGCCGCCCGGAGCGCGCGCCGTGCGCGCTGAACCGATAGGCGGTCTGCAGCTCGAACCCGCCCCGCCGACGTTCCTCCTCATCGGAGGAGATGCGGTGCCGCCGGGTGGTATGCACCGTCTGGAGCTGCATCATGCCGGACAGCGCCCCGCCCAGCTCAGTGCCGCACTCCTCGCAACGGTTGACGTGCGCCTGCCGATCGTGCCAGTATCCGCAGTTCGCGCAGATCCGCGCCTCCGACGTGGCGACGTCTCCTGCTTCCGCGTCGGCCGGCACCTGGACGCGAGTCACCTGGTAACGCTGGCCCTCGTGGTAGATGAGCGCCCCCGGGCCGAACTCGCCGATCGCGACGAACCGGGGCCGCTGCAGGTAGGTGCCGCGCCGCCGCTCGCCAGGCACATAGGCGGCCAGCGGCAGCCGCGGGAACGAGTAGCCGGGCAGGAAGCCCTCGCTGGCGAAGTAGCGGTAGCTGTAGAAGTCGCTGAACTGCTCTTCGCCATCCTCGTTCTTGAGCAGCCGGAGCTGGTTCTCCGCGTCCATGCGGCGGCGCTGTGCGAGCTTGCGCGCGTCCGGCTCGGTGGAGTTGTCGAGCACCCGACGGTTCTGTTCCCGCTGCTCGGTCAGCGCTGCCCTGTACAGCCCGCGCCACCGATCGCAAGCAGCATCAAACTGGCTGGCCGCTGCCCGCAGGGTGTCATCGACCCAGTGCTCGGTCCACCACGAGTCCGCCGTGTCCAGGCCCGGGAGTTCAGCGAGGACCGCATGCGCACGCTCCGTCGCCCGGCGGCGGGCCGCTGGGTCAGCGAGCTGCGCCGACAGGTGCGGGTGGACTTCCAGAGGCAGTTCCTCGCCTATTTCATCGAGCATGGCGGTGTCGAGCACGTCGGTCATCCGGCTGCCGAGGCTCAGGCCGGTTTCGGCTAGCCAGATGGCGTGGACGTGAGAGCGCACGAGGTCCTCGTTGGCGAGGTCCAGACGCGGTGGCGCGACGGTCCCCGCCACCATTTGCCGGGATCGCCGGAAGTAGTACTGATCGTGCGCGCTGCCGGTCGAGCAGTATGTGGTGACGAGCGCGGGCTGCCCGCCGCGCCCGGCCCGGCCTGACCGCTGGGCGTAGTTGGCGGGTGTTGGCGGAACGTTGCGCATGGCGACCGCGTTGAGTTCGGCGATGTCGACGCCCAGCTCCATCGTTGGCGAGCAGTAGAGCAAGGGCAGCTTCGCGTCCCGGAACTGGGCCTCGCGCTCCCGGCGAATCTCGGCCCGGACCTGCGCGGTGTGCTCGCGGGCGGTGATCCCGCGCAGCTCGCTGGCCATGCGTGCGTACAGGTCGCGGAAGAACTCGTTAACTCTTGCGCCGACCTCGGGATCGACCGTCTTGCGCAGCGGGTCCGGGGCACCGGCGCGCCCATCCCCGGCGCGCCAGATGAGGGCGGCAGCCTTGATCCGGTAGCCCCGCAGTACCTCGTCACCGCTGGCCCGGCGCCGCCCGTAGGGCCCGTCATCGCCGGCCTCATCGATCAGTATCCCGTTGTCGGCCAGGAGATGCAGCAGGCTGACGATGATCGCCTGCGCGTCCTCGACGCTGATCTTGCCGACTGTGCTGGCGAATTCCCTTGGCCGGCGCAGGTACCGGCCGACCGAGCTGCGCGCCGTGAAGTGCACGTTGCCGCGGCTGCCACCGGGACCGGCGGGCCGGGGGTACACGGTGCGGGCCCGGGTGCCGGACTCCTCAAACGGGATCGCCCAGGCACCCGTCAAGTGCTGATCGGACACCTGCTGCAGCCGCTCCCAACCTTCCCTGGTCAGCAGGTTCACCTGGATGGCCAGCGACCGGCGCATCTCATCCAGGAAGATGCGGGCGATCTCCGCCCGGTGCTCCGGGGTATCGTCGCGCAGCGCGTGGTGCGCGTCGCGCCAGCAGTCCGGCTCGGCGGCAATCTCGTCAAGATCGACGTAGTCGAAGCGGAGCAGGCCGGTCTGCTCCAGATTGGGCATGGTGATCCGCCAGCCCCGCTCCAGGTCGGCGTACAGGCGGTAGGCAAGCACCTGCCGCAGCGCACCCTGAAGGTACTCCTTCTGGCTGAACCGGACGGCCGGGTTCTGCGCGTAGGCCTCCAGCGGCAGGTCCAGCACCTTGGCGACGTTCTGGGCGAGATCGTCGTGGCGCAGGCCACGGTCGCCGGCGGTAGCAGCCGCGTGGTATAGCGCGCCCCGGATCTGGGTCACCTGGACGAAGTCGTTCAGATGACCGGCCTGCAAGCTGGCGTCCTGCCGGTTGTCGACGAAGGCCAGCATCTTTTTCGCCTCGTCGGGCAGGTCCGGCTGGTCGCGCAGGCTGCGGATCACGCTGGTGGAGACAAGGGACAGCGCGGAGCTGCGGCCCTCGGCGGCGTAGGTAGCTAGCTTGGCGAAGTCCTGGCCGCGGGTCTGGCTGTAGAACACCCGGCAGCGGAGGCAGAACCGGAACGGCGCGGGCACGTAGGCGGCCCGCAAGCCATTCCCGGACGGCTGTTCTGTTCCGTCGGGGGCCAGCCAAGTCTCTTGTGGCAGGTAGTCGGCGAGAGTTCTCGGCACGTGAGCGTTTCCGTCGGTGCCGACCTCATACCAGGAGTCGGGCAGGCGGCCTTCGCGCAGCGGGTCGGCGGGCCAGGGATGCTCGTCGCTGACGTAGAGGTACCCGTTGACGGCGTCGCCGCCGGACGCGTCCTGGTCCTGCCGGGGCGCGTACGACACCTGGCCGCTGCGCGTGTCGCGCTTCACGACCAGATACTCCTGGCCGCACTCCCGGCAGAACGCCAGCGGGAGCAGGATCTTGTCCCGGTCACCGGGGACGCTGACTTGGTACTGGCTGGTGACGTGCCGCGTTCCCTCGGACTCCAGGCTGACGTACACCGTGTCGCCCTTGGACAGGAACTGATGGAGCCGGAAGGCGAACAGCGGCCTCTTAGTCTCCGGCTCTTTCGCGAGGGCGCCGCACCGCAGAGCCTCCTTAATCGCGGCCTCGCAATTCGCGACCGGCATCCCAGTGACCTCAGCCAGCGCGGTGGCGGCGGCGGGCACTGTCACGGGTCGCTGCCGGATCAGTCGGCCAGTGCTTTCCTCGGTGGCAAGCCCAAAGGTCATCTCGATCCATCCGGCGAGCGCGTCCTGGGCGAGGTACCTGTAATCAGGCGAGTCTTCACCGGTACTGACCTGCCGCGTGCCGTCCAGCAGCGTGTCTATGCTGGCCCGCAGTTGCGGTGCGTCGACGGTTGCCTGGAGGGTGGCCCTTCGCAGGCTCTCGCCGATGACGTGCTCCGGCTCGACCGGAGATCCGAAGATCCGCCCCGCCACGTGCGCGACCGTCTCCTGGATGCCGGCGAAGCTCCGCCCCGTCGCCATTGTCGCCGACGTGCCGATGCACTTCACGTCCGGGGCTCGGCAGGCTTCCCGGAGTCGGCGCACGAGCAAGGCGACATCGGCGCCCTGGCGGCCACGGTAGGTGTGCAGTTCGTCCAGAACAAGGAACCGCAGCCCCTGAGCCCCGCCGATCAGCCGGTCGCGCTCCACGGGCCTAGTGAGCAGGTACTCCAGCATGACATAGTTGGTCAGCAGGATGTCCGGCCTGCGCTTCAGGACCCGGTCCCGGGCTTCGGCGTCCTCCTGACCGGTGTACTGGGCAAAAGTGACCCGCCGCTCATCGCTGGGGATGCCCCAGGTGAGGTACTTCCCTAGTTCCCGCTGCTGGCTGTTGGCCAGCGCATTCATCGGGTACACGACGATCGCCTTGATCCGGCCCGGATCGGGATCGCGCAGCACCGCGTCGACGATGGGGATGATGTAGGTGAGGCTCTTGCCAGACCCCGTCCCGGTCGTCACGACGTAGTTTCCGGCCTTCCGGGCGACCCCGATGGCCTCCCGCTGGTGCCGGTGTAGTGTCAGCGTGCGACTGCCGGGATCTTGCGGGGATCTCTTGTCGCGGAACAGTCTCTCGCACTCAGGGTGCAGCAGTCCGTCGCGAACCAACTCGCTGATCGTTCCGCCGGCCTCAAAGCTAGGGTTCAGCGACAGCCACGGGTCGGGCCAACGGACCCCCCGTTCCCTCTCGTCGGCCAAGTGCCGTGCGATCCGCTCGTCGCGAACCTGCACAAGCGAGGAGGTGAACGCGTCATAGTCAGAGATCAGCCGACCATGCAGATCAAAGACGTCCACCGGCCCTCCATGATTTCGACCTCCCCAGTTCAACGTCGGACCAAGGCAGCGCCTTTCGGCAAACCCGGTCTAGGTGAACTCGCGCCTGCGCTCAGACGCTACCGCAGCAGTCCACCAAACTCAGCCCTCCGCGCAGCAGATCGGTGGTGCGAAGGTAAATAGGCGCGCTGTGCTGCAGGCATGGTCTGGCCTGCCAGATGGCGGGCAGCAGGCGCTCCGCGGCCAGGAGCTGACAGGGTTTGCTGAGAGGCGCAGGCTCTGCATTCAGCATCGGCGGTACCCCGGCTGCGGTGCAGTCACCCCCAGCCGGGGGTCGTCGCCGATGGCGCCGCACCGGCTCGCTCGGCATTTATCATGCGCGTCAGAGCGCTCAGTGCCGCGTTTGAGCCCGTGACGCCGCCGCTGCGCAACGCTCGCCGCGACACCGGTCCCCCCGCTGCGGCCAGCCTGCGGGCGACAATCCGGGCCTGCTCCACCTGTGCCTGCGCGAGCTGTGGGCCAAGCCCGGTGATCCCGCGGCCGCGTTGTGGTGCCGCCGCGGGATCAGTCTGGTCCCGACTCGCGGACCGGTCCCGGTCGGCCTCCTGCCGTCTGCGGCTTGGTCCCGCCTGGTCCTGCGGGGACCAGGACACGGACCGCAGGACGGTTGGCGGTCCGGTCCGGTTGTCTAGTGAATCAACGGCCGCGGCGTCGGTCCGCAGCATGTGCGCCAGCGCGGTCCCCATGCCCAAGACAAAGACCGGCAGGCAGGACACGATCGTGGTGATCGCCCACGGCGCCCGGACCATCCCAGCCTGGGCCATCAGGTGGTAGGCCACCTGCCCCGCCATGCCGAGCGCGAACGAGCAGATCGCCGACCACTTGGCGAACCGGCGAGTCCGGACGCTGACTGCCTGGTCCCGGGCCAGCCAGGCACGCAGCGCGTACGCCGCGTAGGCCTCGACGCCGACCGGCAGGGTGATGGCGGTGTCCAGATGCAGCGAGGGCCAGATGCCCGGAAGCGGGGAGACCAGGCCGAACCCGGTCTTCTGCGCAATGCCGACCCACCCGGACCACACCTCGGCCGCCGCCGGGGCGGCCAGCACCAGCAGCGGCCAGGACCGAACGGTCCGGCCCGGCCCGACAGCCGCGAGGGACCGGTCCGCGGCGGCCGGTCCGCTGGTCCTAGCCGGGACCGAACCACGGGGACCTTGGTCCGCAGCCTGGGACGCACCGATGGGGACTGCAGCCATGCCGGTCACCACTCTTCGGTCGTGGCGAGCGGGTGGGGCTCGCCAGTCAGCGCGGCTAGGGCGGCGGCGACCTCGCGGAGGCTGGCGCGGACGTAGGTCGTCGTGGTGCCGGCATCGTTGCCGCTGTCGGTGTGGCCGGCGTAGGCGCGGGCGACGGCGTAGCCGAAGTTCCGCTCGACCCAGGTCAGGGTGGTGTGCCTGATCCAGTGGGTGCTGATCTGCTGGGTGCGCACCCAGGGCAGGTGTCGGCCGATGCGGATCCACAGGTGGTCGTACCGGCGGTAGGTGATCGGGCGTCCGCTGGCGTACCGCAGCAGCTGCCCGTCCGGCGGGGCGTGCCGGTGGCGGCCGTGGTCGATCAGGCGGCCCATCAAGGTGGGGGAGACCGGCTGCCAGCGGACCGTCTCGCCCTTCTCGCGCAGCCGGATCAGGCACTGGTCCGGGTCGAGGTCATCCCGGCGTAGCGCCAGGGCGCCGCCGCGGCGGCAGGCGGTCTCGGTGTGCAGCCGGAGCAGCAGCGTGTCCAGCTCGGGATCATCGCCCGTGGCTGCGGCGGCCTCGTTGATTTCCGCCAGCCGGGTGTCCGGGACGGCCCGCCGGGTGGAGGGCAGGCGGCGCGGCTTGGCGACCTTGCGCGCCGGGTTGTCCGCCTCGGTGATCAGCCCGTCCTCGACGGCCCGCTGGTACAGGCAGCGCAGCGCGGCAACCAGGTGCTCGGCCGCGCTGCGCCCGCCGCGGGCGTTGCGGCGGGCCACGACATGGGATTTGACGTAGGCCATCAGCTGCCGGATCTCCGACGGCGACGGCTCGTCCAGGCGCCGGTTGCCCCACTGGTCGACGACCCGGTTCCAGTACGAGCCGTACGCCCGGCGGGTGCCGGCACTGACCGCCGCCGATACCACCGGGACGTACGCGGCGAAGGTCGGCACGGGCTTGCGGGGCTGCGGGACGGCGGTCAGGTCCGCTGGGGACAGGCCCATCCGCTCCAGCAGCACCAGCGCCGCCTCCACCACCGCCCGCTGGGAGGTTCCCGGGTTCTCCGCGGTCATGACAGGTTCCTCTCGCCAGGGATCGGGGCGTGTGTCCGTAGCGCCTCGTCTACCACCGCGAAGGAGTACGCAGCCAGCGCGTCCCGGGCCGGGAATACCGCGAGCAGCACCCGGTCACCGGGCCGCAGCCCGCAGCGGCGCCGCAGCGCAGCCGGGATCACGATGTACGGCTTGGCCGGCAGAGTGACCATCCCGTCTGGGTCGCGGCGGGCGATGATCATCCCCGCGGCGGCGGTGAGGGTCAGCCGGTCCCCGGGCTGCCAGCCCAGCGCGCTAGTCATCGTCCGGTCGGCGACCCGGCCCGACTCGTCCATCCGGCCGAACCCATACACCACGTCATCCGGGACCACCGGGACCTCTGGCATGGCGGCGACCGGCAGGCGGCGAATCGGAGCGGCCCGGCCATGCTCACGACTGCCTGACCGGCCACGCGGCGGAATCAAAGGAGCGATCAGCGGGGCATTCATGGCCGCCTCCCTGCAGGAAGCGGCCGGGGCAGCCCGGCGGTCGGCCGGGCTGCGTGTTCGAGTGATGCCTGGTTTAGGGGAAATTTCCCCGGTATGGGTGTCCGAGGGGGGACTTGAACCCCCATGCCCTTAACGGGCACTAGCACCTCAAGCTAGCGCGTCTGCCTATTC
>Ga0209415_10011531_pt1 | contig 14864 bp, 12 predicted proteins | sample PeaSoiSIISIP2007_FD_187696 | JGI IMG/M metagenome (GOLD analysis project Ga0209415, IMG submission 187696) | Peat soil microbial communities from Weissenstadt, Germany - SII-SIP-2007 (SPAdes) (version 2) | ecosystem: Environmental > Terrestrial > Soil > Wetlands > Peat | place: Germany...
TCCAGCACCTTGCGCACCTGGTCCGGCCGGGCCCGCGCCTTGCCGACCATGGACAGGTTGGCCTCGTGGACCTTCATAATCTCGGTGCCGGTGGAGATGAGCGAGAACAGCGACTGGACCAGGACGCCGCCGGGCCGGCACGCCGGGACCGGTGCGTCCAGGACGGTCAGCTCCCCGGACTTGTAGTTCTGGGCTATCTGCTTCATGATGTCCCGTCCGTCATGCCGCCACGCCTTGTGACCGCACATTGCGATACCAGAGCTCCAGGCTCAGCAGCTGCCATATCTGCTTGGCGTGATCCTCGCGGCCGGCTTGCTCGTCCTGGATCAGGCGCCGCAGCGCGCCGGAGCGGATCATTCCCGTCCCCACCAGCTCGCCCCCGACCAGCACGTCGTTGATGACCTCCTGCAGGTCGTTATGCACCCACGCGCGCAGCGGGGCGCTGAAAGAGGCCTTCGGCCGGTACACGATCTCGCGCGGCAGCCAGCTCTCGGCCGCGCGCTTGAGTGCGACCTTGCCCTGCCGGCGCTGGATCTTCTCGGTGCCCGGGATGGAGAACGCCGCCCGCGCGACGACAGGATCGACGAACGGGACGCGCACCTCCACCGACGCCGCCATGCTCGCCCGGTCCGTGTAGGCCAGGTTGAGCCCCGGCAGGAACAGCCGCGTGTCAGCCAGGCACATGCGGTTGATCTCATCGGCCAGCGAGTTGTCGTGGTAGATGTCGCTGTGCTCCGCGATGACCGCCTCGACGTGGCCGGACAGGTCCGGGCTGAGCAGAGCGCCGAGCTCATCCGGGTCGTACAGCGTGTAGCTGCGGCGGAACCGCGGCTCCTCGGGCAGTTCGGCGAAGGTCAGGAAGCGCTTGGCGAACCGGGCGTAGCGCAGGCCCCGGCCCTTCACGCTGACCGGGAACCGCTCGACCGCGAACCGTACCCCGGCGCGGGGCGCACGCGGCAGCCTGCTGTACTGGCCGGCCATGACGCACGCAATCTGCTTGCGGTAGCCGCCGAACAGTTCATCGGCCCCCATGCCGGACAGGATCACCTTGACCCCGCGCTCACGCGCGGCCTCGCACATGAGCAGCGTGTTGATCGCGGCCGGGTCGCCGATCGGCTCGTCGAGCACGTCGACCATGCGGGGCAGGACGTTGACGATATCGGGCGAGATCTCGATCTCGTGCAGGTCGATGCCGTACCGCGCCGCGACCTTCCGCGCGTAGACGGCGTCGTCCGGCATCGCTTCGAGCCGCTGGTCCTCGGGCCGGAAGGCGATCGTGTAGGCATCTATCTCCGCGGCGGCCTGGTGGGCCAGCACGGTCACGATGCTCGAATCCAGGCCGCCGGACAGAAAGCTCGACACCGGCACGTCGGACACCAGGTGCGCGGCGACCGACTCCTGGATCACCGGGCCCAGGTCAGCGGGCGGCCCGGCCGCGGCTTCGGCCGCCACGTCCGCGGTGCGCCAGTACTGCCGCACCGTCAGCGTACCGTCCGGGCGCAGCAGCGCCCACGAACCCCCGGGCAGCTTGTGCACGTCCTGGATGGCGCAGCGCTGCTCGGGCAGCCAGTAATACAGCATCGAGGTGACCAGGGCGCCGGGCTCGATCCGCAGCTCAGGGCCGATCGCCGTCACCAGCGCCTTCAGTTCCGACGCGAAGACCGCGCCGCCGCCCCGGGGCAGGTAGTACAGCGGCTTGATGCCGAACGGGTCACGAGCCAGGGCCAGGTCGCCGCTGCGCTCGTCGAACACCGCGAACGCGAACATGCCGCGGAACCGGGGCAGGGCATCGGCGCCCCAGCGCCGCCAGGCCTCCAGCACCACCTCGGTATCACCCTGCGTCCTGAACCGGACACCGCCGGCCGCCAGCTCGGCTCGCAGCGCCCGGTAGTTGTACAGCTCGCCGTTGTAGACGATCGTCAGGCCGTCCTGGCGCATCGGCTGATCCGCCGCGGTGCTGAGGTCGATGATCGACAGGCGGCGGAAGCCGAGCTGCGCCGTCACCCGGTCGTCCTCGTGACTCCAGAGGCCGGCCGAATCCGGCCCGCGGTGGGCGATCCGGTCGGTCATGAGATCGGCCAGCTTGTGGCCATCGGGCTGCTGATAGCAGCCGGCAATCCCGCACATCTCAGCCCCTGCTCCGCTCGAGCGCCTCGGCCCCCGCCGTCACGCGCTGGTACACGTCCAGGTAGGCGCGCTCCTGGTGGGACCAGGCCAGTTCCTGCTCCACCCGGGTCCGGCCCACCTTGCCCAGGAGAGCCCGCTTCGGCTCGTCGTCCATGAGCTGGACGATGGCCTCAGCGTAGTCGCGTACGTCGTTCGGCTTGACGTACACCGCGGCGTCGCCGCATGAAACACGGGTCTCGCGCAGGTCGAAGGCGACCACGGGCAACTCGAACGCCATGTATTCCATCGACTTGTTCATGGTCGACACGTCGTTGAGCGGGTTCTTGGGGTCGGGGGAGAGACCGACGTCGGCGGTAGACAGGATGCGCACGACGAGTTCGTCCGGCGCCCGGCCGGTGAACTCCACGTGCCCGGCCAGGCCCAGCTCATCGCGCAGCGCCACCAGTTCCTTGTAGCAGTCTCCGGAGCCGATCAGCGTGAAGGCGATGTCGTCGCGGCCGAGTTCGCGGACCACGATGTCGGCGGCCCGCACCACGATGTCGACGCCGTCCTGCGGCCCCATCACGCCGATGTACGCGGCCAGGAACCTGTGCCCGCGGCGCAGCGCGGCGTCGGCGGGGCCGCGCCGCAGGCGCTGCGGGTCGGGGCCGGTGCGGACGACCGTGACGTCGGCCGGGGACTTGCCGCTGCGCCTGATCGCGATGTCGCGGTAGGAGCCGTTCGTGGAAATGACGTGATCCGCCGTCCGGTGCGTTCTGCGCTCCAGGAAACGCAGGGCCCGGTAGGGCAGCTTCGGCCCGTCGGGGAAGCGGGACTGAAACAGTTCCGGGCACAGATCGTGATGATCGAAGACGAACCGGGTGCCGTCCAGGGCGCGCAGCAGCATCGCGATCGGCCAGAAGATGTCGGGCGGATTGCAGGCCTGCATCACCGCGAAGCGGCCCGAGCGCCGCGCCTTCAGCGCCAGCCAGGCCGTGGCGAGGAACGAGTAGGCGTACTCGGTGACGAAGCTGAGCTTGCTGCCGCCGGGTGCGTACGGCCGGTACTTGTACAACTGCACCGTGTCCACGACCTCGTACGCCGGGTCTCCGCCGCCCTTGGGGCATACCACTGCCACCTGGTAGCCGGCCGAGACCAGGGCCTGGCACTCAAGCCACACCCGCCGGTCGAAGGGCACCGGAAGGTTCTGGACGATAATCAGGACGCGACGCTGCACCCCTACTAGAGCATCCGGCGGGCGATCGTGATACGGCGGCCCTCCGGAGCCCCGGTGGTGGTGCGGTGATGGACGGGATTAGCCCGCGAGGTATCAGAACGGGATCGTGGCGGGTCTTATTGTTACGGGTTGGCTGTCGCCGTGCCGTGAACTGATATGCCGGACCTGGAGCGTGGTACCGATGAGAGTCCTGGTCGCGGGGGACCTGCCCGCCGCTGGTATGCTCAATAAGATGTTCGGCCAGAACACCGGGCATTCCGCGCCGGACGCCCGTCCCGCTGCCCGTGGCTAACGGCGGCCGGGGCCTGGCCTCGATCGTGACCAAGGTGGCCGGCCGCTTCAGCTGGGGCCTGGCCGATCAGGGCATGTCCAGCTTGAGCAATGCCTTCGTGAGCTTTTACATCGCCCGGGAGCTTGGTGCGAGCAAGTTCGGCGCGTTCAGCCTGGCCTACGTGACCTATTCCTTCGCGCTCAACGCCTCCCGCGGCCTGGCCACCGACCCCCTGCTGGTCAGGTACAGCCACACGGACGCGGGCACGTGGCGACGGGCGGTGGCCAACTCCACCGGGACCGCCGTGATTACCGGCCTGGTGGCCGGCGCCCTGGCGCTCGTCGCGGCCGAAGCGCTCGGCGGCACGACCAGGCTGGCCTTCCTGGCGCTCGGGATAACCTTGCCCCTGCTGATGCTGCAGGACAGCTGGCGGTATTCGTTCTTCGCGGCCGGGCGTGGCCAGCAGGCCTTTCTCAACGACACCATCTGGACGGTGTCGCTGCTGCCAGCGCTGCTGATCCTGCGGTTCACCCATCACGACGACGTGTTCTTCTTCATCCTCGCGTGGGGTCTGGCGGCGGCCGTCGCCGCTCTGGCCGGGCCGTTCCAGGCGCGGGTCGTCCCTAGCCCCTCGGGCGCCGTGACCTGGCTGTCGAAGCACCGTGACCTCGGGCCTCGCTACCTGGCGGAGAACACCTCCAACGCCGGCGCCAGCCAGCTGCGCACCTACGGCATCGGGATCATCGCGGGTCTGGCCGCCGTCGGCTACGTGCAGGCCGCCGGGCTGCTGATGGGGCCGTTCCTGGTCGTCTTCATGGGAATATCGGCGGTCACCGTGCCAGAGGCGGCCCGGATTGTGCGTCGTTCACCGCGGTACCTTCTGCTGTACTGCCTGCTGGTCGGCGGTGGACTGTCTGTCCTGGCGCTGGCCTGGGGAGGCGCCCTGGTGTTCGCACTGCCCAGGGGGCTCGGGAACTTGCTGCTCGGCAAGCTCTGGGAGCCGACCGCCCACCTGGTGCTGCCGGTCACGATCGGGGTCATGGGGGCGTGCCTCACGGTCGGCGCCACCGCGGGGCTCCATGCTCTCGGTGCCGCGCGCCGGAGCCTGCGCGCGATGGTCTTCGCGTCGCTCCTCTACCTGGGCTGCGGTCTGCTGGGCGCGCTGCAGGGGGGAGCCCTCGGGACCACTCGCGGTGTCGCGCTGGCCACCTGGATCGGGGCGCTGCTGTGGTGGCGGCAGCTGCGCGTGGCGATGCGGGAGCATCGTATCCCCACGTCCTTGGCCATACGCCCCTCGCGGGACGTGCAGCCCGCGGCCACGCTGCGGCCGGCGCATGCCGCGCCGCTGCCGGCGCGATCGGGACAGGCGGGCCTCGCGCCGGCCGCGGTCAACGCTAACGGCAGCCTCGGCCGGCAGCCGAGCGGCGCGCTGGCCGTTATGGACGCACATGAATCGCAGGACCCCGATCGCACGCTCGCGTTCTCACTGGACGCTGACGCCGCTGATCGGCCGGCTCACGTCAGCGGAAGCGGAGCTGGTGACGGCCGCCGGACCGCCCAGGGCAACGGAGACGACACGGTGATCTTCGAACGGCCGGCGCACGGCCGGTACAAGTCGGCATTCCTGCCGCTGGATGTCAACGACGACCTGACAAGTTACCAATGGGACCTCGACGACTCGGCGGAGGGAGATGAGCAGGAACGGCCGCCGGTTCCCGGCGCCGCGAGCCAGCGCTTCACTCGCCTGCCCTACCTAGTCGCTGCTCTGCGCCGCCTGGCCTGGGTGTGGTGTGCTGCCGCCCTGATCGGCGCGCTGGCGGGGGCCGCCGCCTTTAAGGCCTTTCCTCCCGCCCGCAGCGAGGCCTCGACGTCGATCCTGGTGAGCACCAACCCGGCGGACATTCCCACTAGCGCGATATTGACCGAGGTCGCCCTGGCGCAGAGCCGCCCGGTCGCTGAGCTCGCGCTGAGCAAGCTGGGGCTGAGTCAAAGCCAGGTGGCCAGCGATCTGAGCGGTTTCCTCAAGGCGTACTCGGTCACGAGCACCACCGATAGCGTGATCATCATCACGGTCAAGGCGCCATCGGGCACCGAGGCGGCCAACGCGGCCAACGCCCTGTCGGCGGCGTACCTCCAGTACCGGAAGGACATGCTGCAAGCTCAGGAGCAGGCCGTACTGGCCGCTCTCCAGCAGAAGATCAGCCAGGCTGAGCAGGATATCGCGGCGATCGGCACGCAGATCGGCCAGATACAGGCGCTCCCCGCGTCCCCGGCCGAGGAGGCCAAGCTCAGCGAGCTGAAGAACCAGCGAGCCCAGCAGCAAGCGGAACTGACTCAGCTCGAGCAGACCATCAGCACCAATCAAGCGACCACGGAGTCAAACACAGAATCGATGGTGCGGGGTACCTCCGTGCTCAATGTCGCCGTACCCACCGCGCACTCTCGGCTGAAGGTGGCACTGATCTATGTCGCTGGAGGCCTGGCCGTGGGCTTCCTGATCGGTCTGATCATCGTCGTGATACAGGCGCTCGCGTCCGACCGGCTACGCTGGCGCAGCGATATCACGCAGGCCCTTTCCGCCCCGGTCAGGCTCAGCGTCGGGACCGTACGGGTCAGGCGCTGGCTTCCGCGCCGGCACAGGCTCGCGGTCGTTCACGACGACGAAGTGCGGCGTATCGTCTCGTACCTGCGCACCGTCGTATACGGACGGGGTGTTTCCAGCCTCGCCCTGATCGCGGTGGACAACGAGGACGTCGCGGCGGTCACCCTCATCTCGCTGGCCGTTTCCTGTGCGCAGGAGGGCAAGCGGGTCGTGCTGGCCGATCTGTCCGGCGGTGCCCGCGCGGCCCATCTCCTGGGTACCGGCGCCGCCGGGATCCACACGGCGGTCGTGGACGGCGAGAGCCTGGTGGTCGCGGTACCAGGCCCCTACGCCGTGGTCCCCGTCGGTCCTCTCGACCGCTCCCCGGCACACGCCCTGCCGGAGGCTGGCGAGGATCTGCTGGCGGCCTACCATTCGGCTGACCTGATGTTCACGTTGGTGACCTTGGACCACTCGATGGGCGCAGAGTACCTTGCGACCTGGGCGAGCGATGCCGTGGTCGCAGTGACCGCCGGCCAGTCGTCGGCGACCAGGATCCATTCCGTCGGCGAGCTGATCCGGCGAAGCGGGACGCAGCTCGTCTCGGCGGTGCTCGTGGGCGCGGACAAGTCCGATGAAACGCTCGGAATGGCTCATGCACCGGGCCAGCTCGCGCCGACGGGCCAGAACGGGCGGGCGGACAGATAAGCCGCACCCGCCGCGGGCCAGTGGATTTCACCGGCCGGCACTGACGCGCACGACAGGTTCTCCTGGTCAGGAACGTCTCGCGGCCACGAGGTAACCCGTGGCCAGCCAGCGGCTCCACCTGGTCCTGGCCTCGCGTTCGTGGTCCGGTCGTCCGGCCCGGCCTGCCGTCGACGGAAGACGGCCGAAGGGCGGGACGGGCAAGGTGAGGTCATAGTAAACAAGCTCGACCGGTTCGAGATTGGCTTGCCTCATCAGTCGCCGGAGTTTACCCGGCGTAAGCCCATGGATCCCGGTAGTGCCCGTCCTGTGCCGCCGCTCAATGGGAACATGAAGGAGTATCTCGACCGTTCCGAGCACTCGGAGCAAGGGGCGGTAGATGATCCACTCGGTGATCCGGTAAAGGCTCAGCGGGTTGAGCATGGTGGTCACCGCCAGACCGCCCGGCCGGGTAACACGGGATATCTCACTGACCGCGGTGCTGGCGTCGGTGTACTCCAGCACGCCCATGGCCAGCGTGACATCGAAGGTTGCGTCGGCGTAAGGCAACGCCTCGAGCTGGCCCACCGCCGGATACACCTTACCGAGGGAGCGCGCGCTCGCCGCGCAGTATTCGACCATGGCCCGGGACTGGTCGAGCACGCTGATGCGGAAATCATGGGGCCGGGACTTCAGCAGAGCCTGAGCCATGACCCCTGGGCCGCATCCCGCATCGAGCAGATCCCCCCCGGGACAGCTCGCCAAGATGTCTTGTACGAGCCGGAGACGGGTCCGCAGGAATCGTCCCACCGCTCGTGAATTCTGGTAGGCGCCCGCATATTCGTCGGCCGATTGTGCACTGCCGTACTGAGCCGCGACGCGTTCCCTGCGTGACGATCTCTTAAGGTACTTCGGCGTCATGGCACCAATTCCGCCTGAGCTCTTTAGCCCGCGGGCGGCGGCCCGCAGGCGGGCGGTCGTCCGTGGGGATCACTATTGGCCGGAACAGCATGGCGCCACGGGCACGCGGAATAGAGTTGGTATCACCAGGCCTCCCTCCCAACGGCAGGGCAATGCTATCGCTCGTGATAACGACGGCAACAGACGCAGGGTTCCCGCCGGACGGCGTGGTCCTTATGCCGTTGCGCGGTCCCTCCACTAGGCTCCATTGGGGGAGACCCGTAGGGTCCGCCCGTATCAGGAACGCGACACGAGCACAGGCAAGGAGCCGACGGTGGCCTCCATTGAAGCGATCCATGCCCGGCAGATCCTGGACTCCCGGGGCAACCCGACCCTCGAGGTCGAGGTGGCGCTGGACGACGGGACGGTCGGGCGGGCCGGGGTACCGAGCGGCGCCTCGACCGGCGCCTTCGAGGCCGTCGAGCTCAGGGACGGCGGCTCTGAGTACGGCGGCAAGGGGGTGACCCGGGCCGTCCAGAACGTCATCGACGAGATCCAGCCCGAGCTGCTCGGGCACGAGGCCGACGACCAGCGGCTGATCGACCAGGCCCTCATCGACCTGGACCGGACGCCGGACAAGTCACGGCTCGGCGCGAACGCCATCGTCGGCGTCAGCATGGCCGTGGCCCGGGCCGCCGCCGACTCCAGCGGCCTGCCGCTGTTCCGCTACCTGGGCGGCCCGAACGCGCACGTGCTCCCGGTTCCGCAGATGAACATCCTGAATGGCGGCGCCCACGCGGACAACAACGTGGACATCCAGGAGTTCATGATCACCCCGATCGGCGCCGCGACCTTCGCCGAGGCGCTGCGCTGGGGCGCCGAGGTCTACCACGCGCTGAAGTCCGTGATCAAGCAGCGCGGGCTGTCCACCGGCATCGGCGACGAGGGCGGCTTCGCTCCCGATCTGGAGCACAACCGGGCGGCACTCGACCTCATCGTCGAGGCGATCGGCAAGGCCGGATTCACCCCCGGCCAGGACGTCGCGCTGGCGATCGACGCCGCGGCGTCGGAGTTCTACTCCGACGGCGCCTACAACTTCGAGGGCAGGCCGCAGACCTCGGCCGAGATGACCGCCATCTACGCCGAGTGGCTGGACGCCTACCCGCTCGTGTCGCTCGAGGACCCGCTGGCCGAGGAGGACTGGCCGGGCTGGCAGCTGCTGACGGCCAGCGTCGGCGACCGGGTGCAGGTGGTGGGCGATGACATCTTCGTCACCAACCCGGAGCGGATCCGCCGCGGCATCTCCGAGCACACGGCGAACTCCCTGCTGGTCAAGCTGAACCAGATCGGCTCGGTCACCGAGACGCTGGACGCGGTGAGCCTCGCGCACCGCGCCGGGTTCAGCTGCGTGATCAGCCACCGCTCCGGCGAGACCGACGACACCACGATCTCAGACCTGGCCGTGGCGACCAACTGCGGCCAGCTCAAGACCGGTGCGCCCGCCCGCGGCGAGCGGGTGGCGAAGTACAATCAGCTGCTGCGCATCGAGGAACTGCTCGGGGACGCCGCGAGCTACGCGGGAACAGGTGCCTACCCTCGCTTCGCGGCGCAGGCCAGCGAGGGCTAGCACGGGCAGCAAGGCCTGATGTCCTCACCCCCCGTTTCCCCCCGGACCACCCGGCTGACCGGCCGGGCCGCGGTGCTGGCGGTGGTGATCTGCGCGATCGCGCTGAGCCTGGCGTATCCGGTCCGCGAATATCTGGCCCAGCGCCAGCAGATCGATCAGCTCGTGGCGCAGCAGCAGACGATGCTGACCCAGGTGAGGAACCTGCAGGCACAGCAGGCCAAGCTCGCGGACCGGTCCTACATCGAGCAGCTGGCCCGGCAGGAGCTCGACATGTGCTTCCCTGGAACCCAGTGCTACGTCATCGAAGGCGGCCAGCCGCTGCTCAACGGCACCCGGCCGCCGCAGTCGGGACCCGAGCCGTGGTACGCGAAGCTATGGCGGTCGGTGGAGCAGGCCGACGCGAGCCCGGCGAAATGATCACGGCCCGGGACGCGGCGGTCATCGCCGCTCAGCTCGGCCGGCCGCCGCGCGGGCTGCTCGGTGTCGCTCATCGCTGCCCGTGCGGCCTCCCTGACGTCGCGGAGACGGCGCCGAGGCTGGCCGACGGCCGCCCGTTTCCCACCCTGTACTACCTGACCTGCCCGCGCGCCAGTGCGGCGGTGAGCAGGCTGGAGGCCTCGGGGATCATGCGGGAGATGACCGCCAGGCTCGCCGACGAGGCCCTGCGCCGCCGCTACGAGTCCGCGCACCGTGACTACCTGGCCCGGCGGGAGGCCGCGGCGCGATCGGCGGGCATCGAGCCGCTGCCGCCCGGCACCCAGTCGGCGGGCGGGATGCCGGAACGGGTAAAGTGCCTGCATGCGCTCGTCGCCCATGAGCTCGCGGCGGGCGGCGTGAATCCCTTCGGCCGCGAAGCGCTCGACGCCGTCGGCGACTGGTGGCGGCCGGGACCGTGCGTGCCCGGGCCGTGCTCATGACCCGCCGGGTCGCCGCCGTGGACTGCGGGACGAATTCGCTGCGGCTGCTGGTCGCGGACGTCGATCCCGCCCGCGGCGAGCTGACCGACGTGGCCCGCCGGATGGAGATCGTCCGGCTGGGGCAGGGGGTGGACCGGACGGGACGGCTGGCGCCAGAGGCGCTCGCCCGGACCGCCGCCGTGCTGCGCGACTACGCGTACGTCATCGCGGCCACGTCGGCTCGATCGGTGCGCATGGTAGCCACCAGCGCCACCAGGGACGCGAGCAACACGGCCGAGTTCACCCGCCAGGTCAAGGAGATACTCGGGATTGCGCCGGAGGTACTGACCGGATCCGAGGAGGCCATGCTGTCGTTTACCGGGGCGACCGCCGAGCTGGCCGGCACGCACGGCGGTCCGTTCCTCGTCGTCGATATCGGCGGCGGGTCGACCGAATTCGTGGCCGGGGAGGCTGTGTTTCCCCGGGGGGACGATCCCCCCCAGACCCCCCCTGATCTTGGGGGGGCTGCCCGCCCCCCCAAACCCCCCTGGGCCATCTCGGTCGACATCGGCTGCGTCAGGATGACCGAGCGGCACCTGCACGGCGACCCGCCGTCCCGCGATGAGGTGGTCGGTGCCACGGCCGATATCGACGCGGCCCTGGACGCGGTGACCGGCGCGGTTCCCGTCCGGCAGGCCCGGACGCTGGTCGGGCTCGCGGGCTCGGTCACCACGGTGGCAGGCATCGCGATGGGCCTGCCGGCGTACGACCCGGCCCGTATCCACCATGCCCGCGTATCAGCGGCCGACGCCCATGAGGTCACCCGGGGCCTGCTGGCCCAGACCCGGGCTGCCCGGGCCGCGATAGGCGTCATGCACCCGGGACGCGTGGACGTGATCGGCGGGGGCGCGCTCATCCTGGACCGGATCATGGAGCGCTTCGGGTTCAGCGAGGTGCTGGTGAGCGAGCACGACATCCTCGACGGGATGGCCTGGTCGCTGGCTGTCCATATCCCCGGCGACGTACGACGCTGAACAGTCAAGTGGCCACCGAGGAGGAGTACCTGGTCGCGCCGGGCGACTGGCCGGACGATCCGGCCGGGCCCGATACGCCGGTGGCGCGCAGCGCCCGGGCCGTGACCGAACTGGCCGACGGGGCCGCCTCGCTCCACGAACTCATGGCGCGGCAGTCGGTGTGCCGGGCGTGCCCGCGCCTGGTCGCCTGGCGCGAGCAGGTCGCCGTGACCCGGCGCCGGGCGTTCCGCGGTGAACGCTACTGGGGCCGCCCGGTCCCCGGCTGGGGAGCAGAACGGCCACGCCTGCTGATCATCGGCCTGGCGCCCGCGGCCCACGGCGGGAACCGGACCGGCCGGATCTTCACCGGTGACCGCAGCGGCGACTTCCTCTTCGCCTCGCTGTACCGGACCGGCTTCGCGGTCCAGCCGACCAGCGTGGCGGCCGGGGACGGCCAGCGACTGGTGGACGCCCGGATGATGGCGGCGGTCCGCTGCGCGCCACCAGACAACAAGCCCGAGCCCGGCGAGCGGGACACGTGCGCACCGTGGCTGGTCGCGGAGCTCCGCCTGGTGGCGCCCGGCCTGAGGGCCATCGTGTGCCTCGGCGGGTTTGCCTGGCAGGCGATATGGCCGGCCATGGCCAGCGTGGGCTTCGCCCGGCCGCGGCCGCGCCCGGCGTTCGGTCATGGCACCGAGGTGCGGCTGACCAGTCCCCGGGCACCGGGCGGCGTGCTGGTTATCGGCTGTTATCACCCGAGCCAGCAGAATACATTCACCGGCCGGGTCACTCCGGCAATGCTCGACGCCATATTTACCCGCGCCCGCGTGGCCGCGGGTCTGGAAACTCAAAGGCCGGTTACTTAGCGCTAATGTCGATCATGTAATTAGTTACGCTCTGCATTACTTCCGGAAAACGAAGCCGGGGCCTGGCAAAATAATGTCACGGTCTCAGTTACTCCCCGGTCAGGCAATTGTACGGGCGGTATTATAGGGGCCGCCCCCGTAGCCCAAGGGCAGAGGCCGGCCCCCTAAAAGGGTCCCCAGTGTCGGTTCGACTCCGACCGGGGGTACTGTTGGGGATCGTGCCCTAATTGATCAATTGATCAACGCCGTACCAGGCGAAACAGCCAGCGCAAAGATCAGCTAAGAGCGGGCGCGTGCGTTCGCCTATTTGGTATACGGGCGAATTATATGATGATAAATCAGGACATTCCGCTTTCCGTCCGCGAGTCGGCAGCCCTGGCTAAACGTGCCGTGAGCCACGGCGGCCAGGAATCCCCTGGACGGGCAGAAGGTTACCGGGAATCCCCGGGACGGGCAGAAGGTTACCGGGCCGGCTGACCATGGCAGGCGCCACGGCGACCGGCCGGGCACCTGCGGATCTGCCCAGCCCTAATGGCGGCCCGGGCACCGCCGGGGCCGGGATCGTCCGGGCGAGGGGCCGGTTAGGCTCCGTTGAGGCGCAGCCGCCTGCGCATCTCGTACTCGTGCACGATCGCGTAGGCGTACCCGCACGAGATGCCGGCTTCGTCGGCTAGCCAGTGCGCGCGTTCTTCGCGCCGCAGGAACGCAGGGCCAGATTCGAGGCGATGAAACCACTCAGCGAGGCTGCGGCCGGTGACGACCGGGATGCGGGCGATCAGGCTACTGTGCAGGTTCGGTGAGTGGGTCAGCGACAACGGGCACCTCCAGGAAGCTTCCTCTTGTGCTGAGAGTGCCTCATCCGGGGCCACCTGGCAACCCCCAGGCGCCCGGAAAGTTAACAGAGCCAAATGTTCAGCTGAGCCGCTCGAAGATCATGGCCATGCCCTGGCCGCCGCCCACGCACATGGTCTCCAGGCCCAGGGTCGCGTCGTGGAACTGCAGACTGTTCAGCAGGGTCGTGGCGATCCGCGCCCCGGTCATCCCGAACGGATGGCCAACCGCGATGGCCCCGCCGTTCACGTTGAGCTTGGCGAGGTCCAGGCCGAGTTCGGTATAAGAGGGGATGACCTGCGCCGCGAACGCCTCGTTCATCTCCACCAGGTCGATGTCGGCGATGGCCATCCCGGCCCGGGCGAGCGCCTGACGGGACGCCTCCACGGGGCCGAGCCCCATGATCTCGGGAGACAGCGCCGTCACCCCGGAGGACACGATCCGCGCCAGCGGCGTGATACCGAGCTCGGCCGCCTTGACGTCGCTCATCACCACCACCGCGGCCGCGCCGTCATTGAGCGGGCAGCAGTTGCCCGCGGTCACCGTGCCGTTCGGCCGGAACACCGGCTGCAGGGCGGCGATCTTCTCGATCGTCGTCCCCGGCCGGGGGCCGTCATCCGCCGTGACCACGGTCCCGTCCGGCATCGTCACCGGGATGATCTCGCGCTGCCAGAAGCCGTTGGCGATGGCCTTCTCGGCCAGGTTCTGCGAGCGCACGCCGAACTCGTCCTGCTGCTCACGGGTGATGCCGCGCAACTCGGCGACATTCTCGGCGGTCTGGCCCATCGCGATGTAGACGTCGGGCAGCTGCCCGTCAGCCCGCGGATCATGCCAGCGCCCGGCCTCGCCGGCGCCGGCCTGCTCGGTACGCTGCTGAGCCTCGCCGAACCGGGGATTCTGGGTATCGGGCAGCGAATCGCTGCTCCCCTTGGCGAAGCTGCTCACGCACTCCACCCCGGCGGAGATGAACGCGTCGCCCTCGCCGGCCTTGATGGCGTGGAACGCCATCCGGGTGGTCTGCAGCGACGACGAGCAGTACCGGTTGACCGTCGTGCCGGGCAGGTGGTCGTACCCGGCCAGCACCGTGACCACCCGGGCCATGTTGAAGCCCTGCTCGCCGCCGGGCAAGCCGCAGCCCAGCATCAGGTCGCTGATGTCCGCGGGATCCAGTTGCGGCACCTTGGCCAGGGCCGCCGTCACCATCTGTGCCGCCAGGTCATCCGGGCGGATGCCGGTGAGCGAGCCCTTGAACGCTCGGCCAATCGGCGACCGCGCGGTGGCTACGATCACTGCTTCGGGCATGGCACCGGCCTCCTCCACGTAGGGTTTCTCCAGACTACGAGTGTTATTCAAGATCGGCTAGCGGGGGTAGGCCTTCTGGCCTGCCCGAGCGGCCGATGCCGGGTCGCGGTCGGCGACCACGGCGGGTTCTTGAATAACGCGAAGTATTCATACGTTAGTACTGCTCCCGGCGGCCCAGCCCGGAAGGACGACCATGCAGGTATACGACTCACTGAGCGCGCTGGTGGGCAACACTCCGCTGGTCCGGCTGCGGTCGGTGACCCGGGGAATCCGCGGGCCGGCGGTGCTGGCCAAGGTGGAGTACTTCAACCCGGGCGGGTCGGTCAAGGACCGCATCGCGTTGCGGATGGTCGCGGCCGCGGAGGCGTCCGGGGAGCTGCGGCCCGGCGGCACGATCGTGGAGCCCACGTCGGGCAACACGGGGGTGGGGCTCGCCATCGTGGCCGCCGAACGCGGCTACCGCTGCGTCTTCATCTGCCCGGACAAGGTGGCCCAGGACAAGATCAGCGTGCTGCGCGCGTACGGCGCCGAGGTGGTGGTGTGTCCCGGC
>Ga0209415_10011533_pt1 | contig 14863 bp, 12 predicted proteins | sample PeaSoiSIISIP2007_FD_187696 | JGI IMG/M metagenome (GOLD analysis project Ga0209415, IMG submission 187696) | Peat soil microbial communities from Weissenstadt, Germany - SII-SIP-2007 (SPAdes) (version 2) | ecosystem: Environmental > Terrestrial > Soil > Wetlands > Peat | place: Germany...
CGGCGGTGTGCAGCGAGTCGGAGTGGGACGCTCACGAGAGCGCGGCCTACCGCGCGACGCTCAATTATGCCGCGAGCCGTCACGATGAGTTCGAGGCGAAGGCTCTGCGGGCGCGCGCTGACGCGTGGTACCAGGCCTACTGGCGCTACGGGCGCGATACGCTCGGCTTTGCGTTCCACGCGTTTCGCAAGCCGCGCGCGCTCGCGCCGGTTGCAGGCCTCGCCTACCGCTGACCAGCCGCGGTCATCCGCGACTCTTCTTCTCGCTGGCCTCGACAAGCTGGTTGATGCGCCATTGCTGCGCGATCGAGAGGGCAGTGTTCGTGATCCAGTAGAGCACGAGGCCCGCCGGGAAGAACGCCATCATCGCGGTCATCACCAGCGGCATGAACGCAAACACCTTGGCCTGGACCGGATCCGGCGGTGCGGGGTTCAGCTTGAACTGGCCGTACATCGCCGCGCCCATGATCGCCGGAAGGATGAAGTAGGGGTCGCGGGTCGACAGGTCCTGCACCCATAGCACGAACGGCGCCTGGCGCATCTCGACGCTCTCGAGCAGCACCCAGTAGAACGAGATGAATACCGGTATCTGCACGATGATCGGCAGGCACCCGGCCAGCGGATTGACCTTCTCGCGCTTGTACAACTCCATCATCTGCTTGCCGAGCTGCTCGCGGTCGTCCTTGTAGCGCTCCTGGATGGCCTTCATCCGCGGCGCGAGCTGTCGCATCTTGGCCATCGACCGGCCGCTGGTCTGCGCAAGCGGGTAGAAGCACAGCTTGATCAGGAAGGTCACAAGGATGATCGTCAGGCCCCAGTTGCCGACGACCTTGTGGACCTGCGCGAGCAGCCAGAAGAGCGGCTGCGCAATGATCGTCAGGCGCCCGTAGTCGGCGGTGAGCTCGAGCTTAGGTCCCGTCGCGGCCAGCTGGTCCTGGAGTTTCGGGCCGGCGAACAGCGTTTCCCTGACGTCGGCGCTGCCGCCCGGAGGCACGTCGATCACCGGGCCAACGACCCGCAGCAGGAAATCGCGGTCCTTGACCGTGAGTGCGTATTCCTCCGGCTGGGTCGGGTCGGGCACGATCGCCGCGACGAAATGGTGCTGCATGGCGGCCGCCCAGCCGCCCGCGATCGCAGTCTTCGGCAGCCGGTCCGGGTCGGGCTTCTCGGCATCGAGCTTCTGGTATTTCTTGCCGTCGTAGATCGCCGGCCCGTTGAACGCGTACGTGTCCGGATTCCACATCGAGCGGTCGGTGTGCTGGAAGTGGCGCAGCAGCTGTGCGTAGGAGCGCGCCCGCCACGGTGAGCGCCCGCTGTTCTCGACGTGCTGCCCGAGTCCGATCGCATAGCTGCCGCGTTTGAGGCGCAGCGTACGGGTCACGGTGAGCCCGGCTCCGTTCGTCCAGGTCAAAGGCACGACGAGCTCCTCGTCGTTGTCGTTGAGCACATAGCTCGATGCGCTCGCGCTAAAGAGCGCCTTGTGGTTCGGCTCCGGACCCGTCCCGCCCGCCGTCAGTCCCCACTGGAACAGCGACAAGGGTTCGGTCGCATCGGCATTGAACAGGCGCATCAGGTCGGTGGGCGAATCCTTTTTCTTCGGGTACTTGAGCAGCGTTTCCCCGCGGATCTCGGCGCCCTGCAGCGCAATCTCAAGATCGAGCACGTCGGTGCGCACGCGTATGGTGGGGCCGGCCTGCGGAGCTGTCGCGGCGAACGCGGTGTCGGCGGCGGGCGCCGCAACCGGGCTGCCCGGCTGAGCCGGCGGGGCTGCTGCGGTCGCCGGGGGTGGCGCGACGCCCGGGAGCGCGTCTGACAGCGACGTCGCCGGCGGCGCCGGCACGGCCGATCCCGTCACCGCCGGTGCGCCCGTCGCGGCCGCCGGTGCGGGTGGCACCGGCGGGTTGTAGTCGTGCTGCCACGTCTCGAAGTTCAGGAACAGGATCGCGGCGAGCGCGAACCACAGGATCAGACGCTGGTTATCCATGACGCGGGCTCTTGCAGTGGGAGTGGCCGCCGCGACTGGCACGTTCGGGGACCGGATCGTAGCCGCCGGGATGCAACGGATGGCACCGGCCGATGCGCTTGAGTGCGAGCCATGCGCCGCGCACCGCGCCGTGGCGATCGACGGCCTCGAGTGCATACGCCGAGCAGCTCGGATAGAAGCGGCAGCTCGGTCCGAGCAGCGGACTCAACGTCCAGCGGTAGGCGAGGATCACCGCGCGCGCGATCAGCGCGAGCCGCGAGGACGCGCGCGGCGTCGGGTCGTCGGGGGTACGGAAGTCGACACCGATCATGCGCGCGGTCCCTCCGGCCCGCCCGCCTCGCGCGTTGCCCTGTCGAACAGCCGCTCGAGGCTCGTGACGATCGCCGGGCGCTCCGCGCCGCGGGCCCCGGGGCGACTGGTGACGACGAGATCGACCGCCGGAAGGCTCGCGTGCCGTACCCGGAATACCTCGCGGATGATCCGCCGCACGCGGTTGCGGCGCACGGCATTGCCCACGGTCCTGGTGCTCACCGACATGCCGAGCCTTGCGAATCCGAGTTCATTGGCGAGTGCGTTGACCGTGAACAATCCGTCGCCGGCGCGCTGTCCGGTGCGGTATACGCACTCGAACTCGGCGGCAGTTCGCAGCCGGTGGCAGGGGCGGAATCGGTAGGAGTGGGTCGCGGCGACGCGGGACTCGGCGCCGCGCGCGGGCATCGTGGCGTCCGCCCTCAGGGAATCAGGCGCTTGCGGCCCTTCGCGCGCCGGCGTGCCAGGACCTGACGGCCCTTCTTGTCCGCCATGCGCGCACGGAAGCCGTGCGTGCGATTGCGTTTGACCTTGCTCGGCTGATAGGTGCGCTTCGTCGCCATGGGAAAATCGTCCGGGGAAACAAACAGATGCCAGAGCGGCGCGAGCCGCGCAATCTACGTGGCCGCCCTGCCCTTGTCAACGGCGGCCGCGCGCCGCCGACAATAGTTTGCGCACCGGATCTGCACTGGGTTTCCACTGGATCTGCACCGGAGATGCGTTACATCCTAACCGAGCGCGGTATAGACTCGCTCCCCGTTTTTTTTCCAGACCCGAGACACGAGCATCCGGATGTCCACCGCAGCGGCCAGCCCCTGGATCGAGTGTCTGCGGCAGCTCGAGGCGGAGGTGCCCGAGCAACTGTTCAACGTGTGGGTCCGTCCGCTGCAGGCCGTCGACGACGGCAGCGTGATCCGCCTCTTGGCCCCTAACCGCTTCGTGGTCGAGTGGGTGCGCCTGAACCTGCTCGATCGCATCGGCGAGCTGCTGCGCGCGGATGTTCAGGACGCGAGCCACGCACCGCCCCATGTGCTGCTCGAGGTCGGTACCCGCGCGTTCCCGACTCCGGCCGCCGAGGCAGCAGCTGCAGCGCCTGCGACGACAGCGCCGAGTGCGACGGCCGGCAACCGGCCGTCGCGGGCCTCGGCACTCTTTAGCGGCGCCCGCGTCAATCCCGAGTGCACGTTCGACAGTTTCGTCGAGGGCAAGAGCAATCAGCTCGCGAAGGCCGCTGCGCGCCAGGTCGCAGACAACCCCGGCCGCGCCTACAACCCGCTGTTCGTTTACGGTGGCGTCGGGCTCGGCAAGACGCACCTGATCCATGCGGTTGCGAACGCGATGCGTGCGAAGCGGCCGCAGGCGCGCGTTTCCTACGTGCATTCGGAACGTTTCGTCAGCGACATGGTGCGCGCGCTGCAGCACAACACGATTGCCGATTTCAAGCAATCCTACCGCACGCTCGATGCGCTGCTGATCGACGATATCCAGTTCTTCGCCGGCAAGGAGCGCTCGCAGGAGGAGTTCTTCCACACATTCAATGCGCTGCTCGAAGGGCAGCAGCAGGTGATCCTGACCTGCGACCGCTATCCGAAGGAAGTCGCCGGACTCGAGGAACGGCTGAAATCACGCTTCGGCTGGGGCCTGACGGTGTCGATCGATCCGCCCGAGCTCGAGACGTGCGTGGCGATCCTGATGTCGAAGGCACAGAGCGCGCAGGTCGAGCTGCCGGAGGAAGTGGCGTTCTTCATCGCCAAGCGCATCCGCTCCAACGTCCGTGAGCTCGAGGGGGCGCTGCGGCGCGTGGCGGCGAACGCGCAATTCACGGGTCGGCCGATCACGCTTGATTTCGCGAAGGAAGCACTGCGCGACCTGCTGGCGCTCCAGGAAAAGCTCGTCACGGTCGAAAACATCCAGAAGACGGTAGCGGAGTACTACAAGATCCGCGTCGCGGATCTGTTGTCGAAGCGGCGCAGCCGCTCGATCGCCCGGCCACGCCAGCTCGCGATGGCGCTCGCCAAGGAGCTGACCAATCATTCCCTTCCGGAGATCGGCGATGCGTTCGGTGGCCGTGACCATACGACGGTGCTGCACGCCTGCAGGCGGATCAAGGAACTGCGGGAGATCGAGCGTCGCATGGGCGAGGATTTCTCGAACCTGTTGAGAACCCTGACGAACTGATGTGGACATCGTGTGGAGCGGCGCGCCGACCGCAAAGCGTGGCAAGATATCCACATGAGTCGCACAGTCTGCGCGGCGGCTTAAGGACCTCTGTCCAGAGGCTTGTCAGTCTCGCAAGCGAGTGCAGACACACGGCTTTTCGGAGTTATCCAGCGAATACCACCTCAGTAGCTGCAACAGCAGCTATCTGTATTTCTGGAATACTCATAAAGAACTATAGGAACAGAGCCCGGCCCCGATGCACGTGGCGAGAGAATTAAGGTGATGCGATGAAATTCACGAGTGAGCGCGAGCGAATTCTCGAGCCGTTGCAGGCGGTGATCGGAGTCGTCGAACGACGCCAGACGATGCCGATCCTGGCGAATGTCCTGCTGTCGGCGAAGAACGGGCTGCTGACGGTGACGGCGACGGATCTCGAGGTCGAGCTCGTGGCAGGTGCAGAGGTGACCGTCCAGCAAGCGGGTGACATCACCGTCCCTGGGCGCAAACTGCTCGACATCGTCCGCGCCCTGCCTGACAAGGCGGCGGTCACTTTCACACTCACGGGCGATAAGGCCTCGCTGAAAGCTGGCAAGAGCCGCTTTACCCTGACAACACTGCCGGCGGGTGATTTCCCGTCGATCGAGGAGATCAATCCGCAGCTATCGTTCGATGTCGAGCAGGCAGCCCTGAAGCGGCTGATCGACAAGACACATTTTTCGATGGCGCAGCAGGACGTGCGCTATTACCTGAACGGGATGTTGCTCGAATCTGACGGGAAAGCGCTGCGAACGGTAGCGACTGACGGCCATCGTCTGGCTTTGTGCGAGATGGAGCTCAAGACCAAGTCCGGTACGCAACAGGTGATCGTCCCGCGCAAGGGAATCCTCGAGTTGCAACGCCTGCTCGGAGCCGAAGGCCCTGTCGCAGTACAGGTAGGCAGCAATCACGTTAGGATCACGTTAGGCGCCATTCGCTTCACATCGAAGCTAATTGACGGACGTTTCCCGGAGTACAACCGCGTCATTCCCGCCAACCCCGGCAGGATCGTGAAGGCCGACCGTGAGGCGCTGCGTCGTGCGCTGCAGCGGACCGCGATCCTGTCGAACGAGAAGTACCGCGGGATCCGTCTCGCGTTGCGGCAGAATCTGCTCGTCTTGAGTGCCCATAACCCGGAGCAGGAAGAGGCCGAGGAAGAAGTCGAGGTCAGTTACGAGGGCGAGGAGTTCGAGGTCGGCTTCAACGTCAATTACCTGCTCGATGCGCTGGCGGCGGTCGACGGGGCCGAGGTCGAGGTCGGTCTCACCGACGCGAACAGCAGCTGCCTGGTCCGAGCGCCGGGCGGCGGGACGAGCCGATACGTCGTGATGCCGATGCGGCTGTAGCCGAGGGCATGCCGCTCGTCCGACTCGAAGTAGAACAGTTTCGATGCCTCGCGGGGGTCGAGCTGGCGCTCGATCCGGCGTACAACCTGTTTGTCGGCCCCAACGCGTCCGGCAAGACGAGCCTGCTCGAGGCGGTCTTCCTGCTCGGCCGCGGTCGCTCGTTTCGCACGCGACGGCTCGACCGCCTGATTCGCCAGGGAGAAAGTGCGTTTCGGGTCGTTGGATGGGTCGAACAGGCGGGCCTCACCACGGTCATTGGTATCGGCGGCGACCGGCGCTCGACGGAAATCAGGATTGCAGGAGCGCCGGCCGGGAGCGCGGCGGACCTCGCCACGCATTTTCCGCCGCAAATCATCGACCCCGAGATCCACAAGCTGCTCGAAGAGGGACCCCATCGGAGGCGCCGCTTCCTCGACTGGGGGGTGTTCCACGTGGAACACGCCTTCATGGACACCTGGTCTCGTTACCACCGGGTGCTTCGCCAGCGAAACGCAGCTCTGAAGGCAGGGCTCGAGGCTGATGCCGCGAGGGCGTGGGAGCCCGAGCTCCTCACGACCGGCCTTCGCCTTGCGGAGATGCGACGCGGGTACCTCGGGCTCCTAGCCCCGGTGCTCCGGCTGTTCGGCCAGAGGCTGCTCGGGGAGGACGTGACGGTGTCGTACCACGCCGGATGGGCCGCCGAGGAGTCGCTCGCGACAGCGCTCAGCAGGAGCTTCGAGCGCGACCGGCGTTACGGGGTGACCCATCTGGGCCCCCATCGGGCCGACGTCTCCGTCCGGGTCGGAGGGCACCTGGCCAAAGAGCGGGTCTCGCGGGGGCAGCAAAAGCTCGTCGCGGCGGCCCTCACGCTCGCGCAGCTCACGCTTCAGGAGGCGCGCAGTCCCGGACGCAGTGCCTTGCTGCTCGATGACCCGGCGGCCGAGCTCGATGCCGACCACCTGGGGCGATTGCTCGAGGTCGTGCGCGGGCTGGCGGTGCAGCTGTTCGTGACGGCCCTGCGGCCGGATCTGCCAGGACTCGGCGCGCCGGGCGCGTTGTTCCACGTGGAACACGGTCGGATTCGTCCGTCCGCCTGAGAGGCTCCAAACTGTGGATAACCGCCGCAGCGCACGGCGCTAGGTGGTCGCGGCTGGACGCCTCTGCCGCTGCGCGTGCTTGACATGCAGCCCCGCCGCACGAGACGGACGCACATTGGCGCCAAGGCTCGGGCAGCGCGCGCTAACTCCTTGAATGCTATAATTTGTCTTCGCACTGGCAAAGGCCTTTCATGTCCGACAACGACGTCTACGATTCAAGCAAAATCAAGGTCTTGAAGGGGCTCGATGCGGTGCGAAAACGCCCCGGCATGTACATCGGCGACACCGATGACGGCACGGGGCTCCACCACATGGTTTTCGAGGTCGTCGACAACGCCATCGACGAGGCGCTGGGCGGCCATTGCGATCGGATCGTGGTCACGGTCCATGCGGACGAGTCGGTGACGGTGACGGATAACGGCCGTGGAATTCCTGTGGATATCCATCCGGAGGAGGGCGTGTCGGCGGCCGAGGTCATCATGACCGTGCTGCACTCCGGCGGAAAGTTCGACGACATCTCCTACAAGGTGGCCGGAGGCCTTCACGGCGTCGGCGTCTCGGTCGTGAACGCGCTGTCTGAGCACCTGACGCTCAACATCGGCCGGGATGGAGAGCTCTACCGCCAGGAGTACCGCCACGGCGAGCCGATGGCGCCGCTCACCGCTGTCGGACCCGCGCAAGAGCGCGGAACCTCGCTGCACTTCAAGCCGAGCGCCGAGACCTTCACCAACATTCACTTCTCGTACGAGATCCTCGCCCGGCGGTTACGCGAACTTTCATTCCTGAATTCAGGTGTCAGGATTGAGCTGATCGACGAGCGCGACGAGATGCACGACATCTTCCAGTACGAGGGCGGCATCGCCGCCTTCGTCAAGTACCTCAACCGCGGCAAGACGCCGCTGCACGAGACGGTGTTCTACTTCCGCGAGATGCAGGGCCCGATCACGGTCGAGGTCGCGGCGCAGTGGAACGACTCCTACGCCGAGTCGATGTTCTGCTACACGAACAACATCCCGCAGAAGGACGGCGGCACGCACCTGCAGGGCTTTCGCGCCGCCCTGACGCGAAAACTCTCGGACTACATCGAGAGCGAGGCCAAGAGAGAGAAGATCGACATGACGGGCGATGACTCGCGGGAAGGCCTGACCGCGATCCTGTCGGTGAAGATGCCGGACCCGAAGTTCTCCTCGCAGACCAAGGACAAGCTCGTCTCCTCCGAAGTCCGCGGCATCGTCGAGAGCGCGGTCGCGGACAAGCTCGAGGCATTCCTGCTCGAGAAGCCCGTCGAGGCCAAAGCGATCGTCGCCAAGATCATCGAAGCCGCGCGCGCCCGCGAGGCGGCGCGCAAGGCCCGCGAGATGACCCGCCGCAAGGGCGTGTTCGACATCGCCGGGCTCCCCGGTAAGCTCGCCGACTGCCAGGAGAAGGATCCCGCGCTCTCCGAGATGTTCCTCGTCGAGGGCGACTCGGCGGGCGGGTCCGCGAAGCAGGGCCGTGACCGGCGCACGCAGGCGGTGCTGCCGCTGAAGGGCAAGATTCTCAACGTCGAGAAAGCGCGCTTCGACAAGATGCTGTCGAGCATCGAGGTCGGCACGCTGATCACCGCGCTCGGCTGCGGCATCGGGCGTAACGAGTTCGATGTCGCGAAGCTACGTTACCACCGCATAATTATTATGACTGATGCTGATGTTGACGGGGCCCACATACGCACGCTGCTGCTGACATTCTTCTACCGGCAGATGCCGGAGCTGATCGAACGCGGCCACGTCTACATCGCGCAGCCGCCGCTCTACAAGGTCAAGCGCGGCAAGACCGAGCTGTACGTCAAGGACGACGTCGAGCTCAACGCCGTGCTGCTGAGAAACGCGCTCGAGGCGGCGACGCTGCACGCCGGCCCCAACGGCAATGGTGCGGGCCGCACGCTCACTGGCGCCGCTCTCGAGGCGCTCGCGAAGCAGTACATCGACGTACAGGAGATCATGGCGCGCTGGGCCCGGCGCTACGACCAGCGCGTGCTCGAGCAGCTGTTGAATCTTCCTGTCGTACGCCACGAGGACCTGACGAACCCGACGCTGCTCACGAGCTGGGCGCGCCAGCTCGAGGCTTGCCTGAACGCCGAAGCAAGCAAGGCGCGCAGCTACCGCGTCGAGCTGCAGGTCAACGCAGGTCGCGTCCCGGTCCGGTTCAATGTATTTCGCACGCAGCACGGGCTCACGACTGAAAAGCACCTGCAGCGGGAGTTCTTCGACTCCGCCGAGTACCGGCGCATCGGTGAGCTGGTGCGCGGCCTCGAGGGGCTGATCGGCCCTGGCGGCTCGATCACCAAGGGCGAGGAGGGCCAGGAGATCACGAGCTTCAAGGACGCGATGATCTGGCTGATGGACCAGGTCAAGAAGGGCCAGACGATCCAGCGCTACAAGGGCCTCGGCGAGATGAACCCGGAGCAGCTCTGGGACACGACGATCAACCCGGCGACCCGGCGCCTGATTCAGGTGCGGATCGAGGACGCGGTCGCTGCGGATGACCTGTTCACGACGCTGATGGGGGACCAGGTCGAGCCGCGGCGCGAATTCATCGAGAAGAACGCGCTCGCGGTCGCGAACCTCGACGTCTGAGCTCGGTCCGGCGAGGCGCGCAGTGCGATAATTCCGGTTCTGGAAATTCCCCCGCGCAAGGATCTGTCGCGATGATCGAGCTCTACTACTGGCCGACGCCGAATGGCCACAAGATCACGATGTTCCTCGAGGAGACGGGCATCCCGTACCGGTTGACGCCGGTCGACATCGGCGCGGGTGACCAGTTCAAGCCGGCGTTCCTGGCGGTGAGCCCCAACAACCGCATCCCGGCAATCGTCGATCACGCGCCAGCGGGCGGCGGCGAGCCGGTCTCGGTGTTCGAATCCGGCGCGATCCTCGTGTACCTCGCCGAGAAGACCGGCCGCTTCCTGCCGACCGTGCTGCGCGCCCGCAAGACGGTGCTCGAGTGGCTGTTCTGGCAGGTCGGAAATCTCGGACCGATGGCCGGGCAGAACCACCACTTCAACCGCTACGCGCCGGAAAAGCTGCCGTACGCGATCGACCGCTACACGCGGGAGACCAACCGGCTGTACGGCGTGCTGGACCGGCGCCTGGCTGGCCGCACCTTTATCGCGGGGGATAACTACTCGATTGCCGACATGGCCGCGTACCCGTGGATCGTGCCCTGGAAGGCGCAGCTGCAGAACCTCGAGGAGTTCCCCGACCTCAAGCGCTGGTTCGAGGCGATCGCCGCGCGGCCGGCGACAGAGCGCGCCTACACCCACGCCGCCGCATACAGGAACCGCACGATCGATACCGACGAGGCGAAGAAGATCCTGTTCGGGCAGACGGCCGCGAGCCTCGGACCACGCTCGGCCCGCCCGTAGCGGCTCGGAGCGACCGGCGCGGCGCGAATCGGACCTCGGTTCGCCCACCACGACGCCGGATCCGGTGCGCGAGCGAGCTCGCTGTCGTTATGCGCCGAGTTCGGCGACCTTGCCGTCGATCCAGGCGCGAGTGTCTTCAATGATGTCGCGCGCCTCCCTGCCCGCCGTCACGATCGGCGGCCCGATCACGACCCGGATCGTGCCGCGCTTTTTCAGCAGTCCGCGCCGGCTCCAGTACCGCCCCGCATCATGGGCGACCGGAACGATCTGGCGCCCCGTCTCGGCGGCCAGCAGCGCGCCGCTGAGCCCGTATTTCCGGGTCTGGCCGACGGCCACGCGCGTGCCCTCCGGAAAGACCAGCACCCAGCGGCCCTGCTCGAGCCGCCGGCGCCCCTGGCTCAGGACTTCCTTGACCGCCGTCGAGCCTGCCGACCGGTTGATCGCGATGGGCTCCATCAGCCACGTCGCCCAGCCGATGACGGGGATCCACAGGATCTCGCGCTTCAGGACCCAGGCCTGCGGCGGGAAGATCACCATCTGCGCCATCGTCTCCCAGGCCGAGGAGTGCTTCCACATCGAGATGTGGGCGCCGGCGGGGATGTGGTGCCGGCCTTCCACTGCGTAGTCGAGCCCGCACAGGTACTTGACGGCGGCGAGTTCCAGCTGCGCCCACCCTCTTGCCACCGCATAGCGCCGGGGGAATGGCAACCAGAACGAGCCCACGACGACGAACGCATAGACGAAGGTCGACACGAACAGGAAGCTGGTAAACAGCAACGAGGCGAGCCACTGCATGGTAGCGGGAGTCTAAGGCAATCCGTCAACCGCTTCGCAGGACCGCCGTTATCCGCGGTAGGCCTCTCGCCCGGGGAGCTGCCTCCATCAGAGCCACGCTGAAAGTCCTGATCCTCGCGCTCCTGGTCGCCGGCTGTGCCGGCGGCACACTACGGCGCGAGGCCAACGAGCGCCTCGAGGACTACCTCTCCTATGCCGGTCCGCCGGTCGACAGCTTCCGGTTCTTCCGCCTCTATGGCTGGCAGGCCGTTGGCCCGACCCGGCTGGTCATCTGGTCGACTGCGTTCGATGCGTACCTCGTCACGGTGCAGGAGCCGTGCCCGCGCCTCGAATTCGTGCAGCGGATCGGCGTGACCTCAACCATCGAGACCGTCAGCACGCTCGAATCGATCGTGCTCAGGGATCACGAGCGCTGCCCGATCACCCAGATCCGGCCAATCGATCTCAAGCGGATGAATGCCGACCGCGCGGCGCAGCGCGCCGCGGCGAAGGCCAGTGCCACGTCCGGCAACGCGCGCTGACCCGGTTGAGGCCGGATGCGCCGTGGCCGTCAGCGAGGCATTGATCTTCGCCGGACCGGGCCTCGCCGCATCCCGAGGTACTTGCGGGCGTCTACGAGCCCAGCGTCCGTCGCCACAGCGGGTGATACCCGTCAGCCAGGCAGGCGCGACAGATCGGCGATCCTGAGGAACAGCGCGCGCAGGCCCGCGAGCATCGCGAGGCGATTGGCGCGCACGCCGGCATCCTCGTGCATGACCAGCACCTTGTCGAAGAACGCATCGATCGCCGGCCGGAGCGAGGCGAGCTCGCGAAGCGCAGCCGTATAGTCGCGTCGCCCAAGCAGTGCCTCGACGCCGGGGCGGATGGACTCGAGCGCCGCCAGCAGCGCCCGCTCCTCTGCCTGGCGGAGCAGGTCGGCGCGCACCACGCCGCCGTCGGCAACCTCGGTCTTACGCAGGATATTGGCGATGCGCTTGTTGGCGCCGGCCAGCGCCGGCGCATCCGGCAGCCGCAGGAATTCGCCGAGCGCCGTCAGGCGCGCATCGAAATCGAGTGGCGAGACCGGGCGCCGGTCGAGTACCGCATCGAACATCTCTGCCGTGATGCCCAGACCTCCCTCGAGATAGTGGGCGCGCAGCCGCTCCATCACGTAGTCGTAGACCTCCGCAACCACCACCGCGGCCGCCGGCAGTGCAGCCGCGGGCCTGGCGTCCTCGGCACGTGCCGCGACCGCCGCCGCGATGTCGCGCCGCGTCGCCTCGAGCGCGCTCGCGATCAGCGCGGGCAGATCGAGCTCGAGGTGCCGCTCGAGCACGATCCTGAGCAGCCCGAGCGCCGCGCGCCTGAGCCCGAACGGATCGCGCGTGCCGGAGGGTTTGTGGCCGATCGCGAAGATGCCGACGATCGTGTCGAGCTTGTCGGCGAGCGCGAGCGCGGTGCCGACGGCGCCTGCCGGCAGCGCATCGCCGGCAAAGCGCGGCTGGTACTGCGCGGCGATCGCGTCGGCGACCTCGGCCGCTTCGCCGTCGTGGCGCGCGTAGTAGCCACCCATCGTGCCCTGCAGCTCCGGGAATTCGCCCACGAGTCCCGTGAGCAGGTCGCACTTCGCGATCTCGGCTGCGCGCGCGCACAGGGCCGGGTCGGCACGGCTCACGGAGCTGAGCGCCGTGGCGAGCGCCCTGACGCGCTCGCTCTTCTGGAAGTACGAGCCGAGCTGTGCCTGGTACGTCACGCGCTTGAGCGACTCGCGCCGCGCCGCGAGGCTCTGTTTGCGGTCCATGTCCCAGAAGAATGCGGCATCCGCGAGCCGCGGCCGCACGACCCGCTCGTTGCCGGCGCGAACCTCGCCCGGGTCGCGGCTCGCGATGTTCGCGACGGCGATGAACAGCGAACTCAGCCGGCCGCCGGGTTCGCGCACCGGGAAGCAGCGCTGATGGTCTTGCAGCGTCGCGACCAGCACCTCCGGCGGAAGCATGAGGAAGCGCTCCTCGAAGCGCCCGGCGAGCGGCACGGGCCACTCGACGAGCGCCGTCACCTCATCGAGCAGCGCATCGCTGATGATCGCCGTCAGACCGTGCTCAGCCGCGAGTGCCGTCACCCCCGCACGGATCGTGTCACGGCGCGCGCCGAAGCTGGCGAGCACCTTGCCGGCGGTCGCGAGGCGCCGCGCATAGCCGGCCGGGCTCCTGAGCGCGATGTCCTTCGGCGCCATGAAGCGGTGGCCGCGCGTGTGTCGACCGGTCGGGACGCCGAGAATCCGCCCGGGCACGACATCGGCGCCATAGAGCAGCACGACCCAGTGCACCGGCCTCACGAACTCGGCAGTGCCGCTGCCCCAGCGCATGCGCCTCGCGACCGGGAGCTTGCCGAGCGCATCGGCGACGATGGCGAGCAGGAGCGAGGCGGTCTCGGCCCCGCGCTTGATGCCGCTGTAATGGAGAAACTCCCCCTTCGGCTCGACGAGGCGCCCGAGCGATGCGACCGTCGTGCCGCAGGACTCGGCGAACGCGATCGCGGCGCGCGTCGGCTGCCCGTCGGGCCCGAACGCCGCGGTGAGTGGCGGACCCTTGCGCGTCTGCTGCTGGTCCGGCTGGCGCTCGGCGAGGTGGCGCACCACGAGCGCGAGGCGCCGCGGCGTTGCGTACGGCTCGACCTTGCGGTGCGCGAGGCCCGCGGCCGCAAGCCCTGCGACGATGCCGTCGCTGAACGCCTGCGACAGCGCCGGCAGCGACTTCGGCGGCAGCTCCTCCGTCCCGATCTCGACCAGCAGGTCGCGGCCGCTCACGCGAGCCGTCCGCCGTTCGTCGCGCGCGCCTCCGGAAGCACCGGGTCCACGTGCGGCACGACCTGCCGGAGCATCGGGAAGCCGAGCGCCTCGCGGCTCCTGTAGTACGCCTCGGCGACGCCGCGGGCGAGCGTGCGCACGCGCAGGATGTAGCGCTGCCGCTCGGTGACCGAGATCGCGCGCCGCGCGTCCAGCAAGTTGAACGTGTGCGAGGTCTTCAGCATCCGCTCGTAGGCCGGCAGCGCGAGCGGCACGGCGAGCAGCCGCAGGCAGTCGCGCTCGTGGGCATCGAACTCGCGGAACAGCTCGGCGGTGTCCGCGTATTCGAAATTGAACCTCGACTGCTCGACCTCGTTCTGGTGGTAGACGTCCCCGTAGGTCACGCGGCCAAACAAGCCGTCGGCCCAGGTCACGTCGAACACGCTCTCGACGCCCTGCAGGTACATCGCGAGGCGCTCGAGGCCATAGGTGATCTCTCCCATCACCGGCCGGCAGTCGAGACCGCCGACCTGCTGGAAGTAGGTGAGCTGGGTGATCTCCATGCCGTTCAGCCAGATTTCCCAGCCGAGGCCCCACGCGCCGAGCGTCGGCGACTCCCAGTTGTCCTCGACGAGGCGGATGTCGTGGGTCAGTGGATCGAAGCCGAGCGCCACGAGCGATCCGAGATAGAGGTCGACGAAATCATCGGGCGAGGGCTTGATCGCGACCTGGAACTGGTAATAGTGCTGCAGCCGGAAGGGGTTCTCGCCGTAGCGACCGTCGGCCGGCCGCCGCGACGGTTGCACATAGGCGGCGGCCCACGGCTCCGGGCCCACCGCGCGCAGAAAGGTCGCCGTGTGGAAGGTGCCCGCGCCGACCTCCATGTCATAGGGTTGCAGCAGCACGCAGCCCTGCGCGGCCCAGTACTGCTGCAGCGCGAAAATGAGGTCCTGAAAAGTGCGCGGTCGCGCGCCGGTCCGGGGGCGGGCCA
>Ga0209415_10011537_pt1 | contig 14861 bp, 13 predicted proteins | sample PeaSoiSIISIP2007_FD_187696 | JGI IMG/M metagenome (GOLD analysis project Ga0209415, IMG submission 187696) | Peat soil microbial communities from Weissenstadt, Germany - SII-SIP-2007 (SPAdes) (version 2) | ecosystem: Environmental > Terrestrial > Soil > Wetlands > Peat | place: Germany...
CTAGTCAAAGAAGGTTTCGTCGCCTGGCACGGCCGCCCCGCACGCACCGTCCCCGACGAAAGTTTTCAGCCCGGAGTCGGCGCCACGTAGCAGCCACGTGTCGGAGCAAAGTTCCTGACTTTTTTCCTTCGCCACGGTTATCGCCGGCGAATGAACCAGCCCAAATTGTCTTTGCCCCTGCCAATTTGGAAGCTGTTTTTGTTTGCCTGCAAGGTGCACACTCTTCTCCATGAAACCCAGCAAGCCCGCAAAACTCGGCCCGCAAACAACGGCCATTCACGGCGGCGAACCCAATCGCCGCGGCGTCAACGGCCCCGTCGTTACCGAAATTATTCGCTCTTCCACTTTTACGTTTACTTCCACCGAGCAAATGAAGCTGTGGGCCGAGGGCAAGAACAAAGCCTACATCTACACGCGTTACGGCAATCCCACTCTCTCCGTCGCCGAACGCAAAATCGCCGCCCTCGAAGGCGCCGAAGCCGCTGTTGTCGCCTCTTCCGGCATGGCCGCCATTTCTTCCGCTTTGCTCGCCGCGCTCAAAGCTGGCGACGAAGTCATCACCACCGCGCAGACCTACGGCGGCACGTATCGCCTGATGCGCGACGTTTTCCCCAACATGGGCATCACCGCCCGGCAAATCCCCACCGATCTTGCCGGCATCGAAAGCCTCGTTTCCCCGCGCACCAAAGTTCTTTACGTCGAAACTCCCACCAATCCCACTCTTCGCCTCGTCGACACCCACAAAGCCGTGGCCTTCGCCAAGAAACACAAACTCGTCTCCATCATCGACAACACTTTCGCCACTCCTGTCCTTCAAAATCCCATCGCACTCGGATATGACATGGTCGTTCACAGCGCCACCAAAGCCCTTGCCGGTCACTCCGATATCATCGCCGGCGTCGCCGTCGGCAGCGCCGAGTGGATGGACCGCGTCCGCCACATGATCATTTACCTGGGCGGCTCGATGGATCCCGGCGCCGCTTATCTCTTGATTCGCGGCATCAAAACGCTCGGCGTCCGCGTCGAGCGCCAGTGCGAAAATGCCATCGTCGTCGCCAAATTCCTGGAAGCGCATCCTAAGGTCGCCCATGTGCATTATCCCGGCTTGAAATCGCACGCCGATCACAAGCTCGCGCGCAAACAGATGCGCGGCTTCGGCAGCATGCTGGCCTTCGACATGAAGGGCGGTCTGCCCGCGGCGCGGCGCTTCTGCGACCGCGTGCGTCTTTTCCTGCTCGCAGCCAGCTTGGGGGGAGTCGAATCGCTGGTGATTCTTCCAATCTACAGTTCGCACTACAACATGACGCAGGAAGAACTGCAGCGCGCCGGCGTCAGCCCTGGCACGGTGCGCGTTTCCATTGGTTTGGAAGACGAAAAAGATTTAATCGAAGATTTGAAGCAAGCGCTAGCCTAACCCGTAAGCGTCCGACGCAGCGATTTGGGAGTGCGATGGCTTGCCACCGCTTTTCTTCCATTACAGCCTGAACCCCGCGCCCCGTGATTCGCGCCAGTCGTTTCGAATCCTAAGACTTCGAAACCAGCACCGGCGAACCCCATTCATCCTGCGCCGGCAGCAGCGACTTCACAATGTCTTCCAGCTCATGCGAGCTGTTCACATGTTCCGGATAGTTGTGCGCCGTAATGTCAAACGCCAGATTGTGCTTCGCGCGAATCTCCTGCAGCTCTTCTTGCAGCCGCACGGCGATGCGCTTCGCACTCAGCACGTCCGTCCCGGGAAGCACCAGCGCAAACAAATCCGTTGAGAGACGATAGACCGAATCCGTGGGTCGCAGCTTGCGCGAGATCGCCTTCGCCGCATCGCTCCACGCTTCCGAACTGGGCTCCGTTTTTGCCGACCCGTTCGCCGGCTTGGCCTTCACCAGCAACAGCGAAAGTGTCTTCTTCATGGTCATGGCTCTCCGGTACTCCATGGTCAGCCGGTCCCAGAAATGATTCTGATCCGGCATGGTCTGGAGCAAATCCACACTGGCCTGATGCTGCAAAGTCACGTTGCGGTCCAGCTCCGCCAGCACGTGCTGCTTCAATTTGCGCACCGTGCGCTGCCGGTCCAGCAGGTAGCCGACAAACAGCACCGTCAGCGCGCAAAATCCAAAGAACGCCACGCGCAGCGTCCACTTGTTCCCCACCGGGTGGAGAAACACCAGCGGGTACATGAACACCGCCAGGCCCGCGGCCTGCACCAGCACATAAGCGGCGGCCAGAATCGTGAGCTGCAGCTCACGCCGTTCAAGTTGATCCAACTCACTCCGATTCAGCGTTCCCATATCGTTCAATGTGGCGACCCCGGCCTTGTCGTGGCGGTGGTCGGCCTTCTTACTCTCCCGTCAGCCAATAGCCATCTGCACGAGGCGAGCTTCACCCCGGACTCTCCTGCTATGGTCTGGCCCAGACCCGCCTTGCACAATGGACGTAAAGTACTGTGTAGCCGAATCGCCACTGCCTTCCGGCGGGGGCGATGACTAGCGCCTGTTGAGGTTGCCAACCTGAACAATTTCCCCGGGCTGGACTCTCTCGAGGGTCGGAAAGAGTTGGCGCAGGTGTTCCAAGCGATTGGCGTATGACTGCAGAACCACAATAGCGATTTTGCGACGCGTCAGGTTTTGTTGGTATCGGAGGTTTGTATCGAGCGTGACCAAGGCATCAAAAACTTCCGCGAAGCTCAAAAGTTCGCCGTTTTCTTTTCCAGACCAGCCCGCTTCCTGAACCGTACGACATTCGTGACCTTGATTGATCAGATGCTTCTTGAGCGCTCGCGGGAGATAAAAAGCCGGCCTGCTTCGCTCGGAATGACGGGAGTCGGATGGGCCCGGAGACTCAGGGTAAACGGGAGGCGCGTGCGACAGATGGAGTTGAGGCGCGCAGGCCCCGCGGGATCGCTCGGGGGAAACGGAAACGGTAGTGGCGGTCGTCGCAGTCGTAACAGCGGTAGGGACTGATGAACAGGACGCGGTGGAGGAGCATCTCCGCGAAACCTCTTCTTTTTGAGCGATAGACGGATGGACTTTCACACCTGGGGCAGATGGTGGTTGGGTTTCGGGAAATTTTCATTATCGTTTTTGGTCCTCGGTGAAGGTCTAGAGTAGCGTTTCGTGGGCGGGTTGTGGGGATGGGTCGGATTAGAGTTGTCTAATGGGAACTTGGACCTTGGGACAGGGAAAAGCGAAACTAGAAACTAGAAGGCGGAAAGAAGAAGCAGATCCCTCCCGCAGCGGCGGGTTCGGGAAGACAGCGGGGAGGAAGGAAAGAGCGGGAGGGGCAAGCCCCCTCCCCTACAAAAGCATGGGATAGGAGGAAACAAAGAGCGGGCAGGCGTTCCCAGGGCAGACACAGAAAGAACTAGGCGGGGCGGTGGTTTAGTTCCTTTTTGGGATGGTGGTGGGAGTGGCCGCCCAGGTGGAAGCGTGCATCGCAGGCATTGCAGCGGTAGGGCTTCTTGGCCAAGAAAAAGAGCCGGAACCAATCTTTAAAGCCCCTTCGGCGGGAACGGTGAATCCTCTCGCTGCCGCAAAGGGGGCAAATCCGGGAGTGTTTTTGGGGTGCGGGGTCATCCATGGAAGCATCCTTCGTTGGGAGGAAGGTATATTAGCGCATTCCGGGGCATGGGGAAAGTAGGTGGTAGGGAAAGGGGGATAGAAGAAAAAGTAGATCCCTCCCGCCACGGCGGGCAGGCGTTCCCGGGGATGCACGGAAAGAGTTAGACGGGGTGGTGGTGGAGTTGTTTTTTGGCTTGACGGACGAAACGAGAGTGGATGAAGCGGGCGTCGCAGTACTCGCAGCGATAGGGGCTCAGGAACCGGAAGTAGTGCAGGAACCATTCGCCCACGCCAATTCTCATCGTGCGGTGGGTTTTGTTGCAGCCGCATTTCGGGCAAATCGGAGATGGCTTCTTCGTCGTGAGTGCGGACATAAAAAGTCCTCAACTGAGAGGGGCTTATAGTACACCGTTCAAATGCGGGATAGGAAGGGGGATCGTCGGAAGGTCTCAACGTCTGCACGTCGGGAAAAAGCGTCGGAAGGTTTCAACGCGTGCCTCAGTGGTAGGCGCGGTACTCGATCATCGAGGCTTGCGTCCAAAAGCTGCATGCTGGCATTCTCGCCGGGGACGCACATCGATTCATCCAAGAGTACCTTTGCCGTGAGGGCGTGGAGATTCCGAACGGCGCGAAAGGGGTTTTCCAGGTGATAAATCAGACCAATGTAGAGAACGAGATCGAAACTTCCGATCTCGGGCAGGGCAGAATCCTTCCGCGTCGCGAGTGAGAAACGTTATCTCACGGTGACGTCCACTGCTTTTCCGCGTTCACCATCTTTTCTTGATTTCCAGGTGTGAAGGCATATTCAGAATGCCGTTCCATTGATCGTATTGATGCTGGTGGCTTTCCGTGGCCACGACCATATCCGGCAAGCAATCCCAGGTGTCCACGCTCTCGATATCTTCATAAAGACTGACCTGCCACGAGTAAGGGCCGGGACGCAGCGGGAGCATGGGAAAAGTGTAGCAAAGGTCATGCTGGCCCAATTCCAGCTTCAGGTTGTCGGCGGACCAGGCCCAGATTAACTGTCGATCAGCGTCGAAAAGCGCAATGCCGTGATGGCCGTTGCGCACAGGCTGGCTGGTCTGCAGCACGAATTTGAGAGTGACAGGGCCGAGGATATTCAGTGTGTGGGGTTCGCCGGAGGGCTGGACGATCTCCCACTTGAGGAAGCGGCCTTTGGAGTTGGTGGCGCGGGCCTGTGCATGGCCGTTGGACTCCCCACGGGCCATGGCGGATTCATAGGCGGAGACAACTTTGTGAGTGGGGCCGTCGAGGCGGACGGAGGCGGCATCGATCCAGACCACGCGGTGGCAGAGGCGCCGAATCTGATTGAGCTGATGGGAGACGAGGACGACGGTACGTCCGGCGCGGGCGACGTCACCCATTTTGCCGAGGCATTTTTTCTGGAAGTTGATGTCGCCGACGGCGAGGACTTCATCGACGAGGAGAATTTCCGGCTCGAGATGGGCGGCGACGGCAAAGGCCAGGCGGACGTACATGCCGGAGGAGTAGTGCTTGACGGCAGTGTCGATGAATTTTTCGAGTTCGGCGAAGGCGACGATTTCGTCGAATTTGCGGGCGATTTCAGCTTTGCCCATGCCGAGGATGGCGCCGGAGAGAAACGTATTTTCGCGGCCGGATAGCTCGGGATGGAAGCCGGTGCCGACTTCGAGGAGGGAACCGACGCGGCCGTGAATTTCGGCCCAGCCGGTAGTGGGGCGGGTGATGCGAGAGAGGATTTTGAGAAGAGTGGTTTTGCCGGCGCCGTTGCGGCCGATGAGGCCGAGGACTTCGCCTTCTTTGACTTCCAGCGAGACGTCTTTCAAAGCCCAAAACATTTCGTCCTTCTTTTTGCGGAGAGAGGAGAGGGGGGAGCGGAGGAAGGCTTCGATGGAGTGGCGAAGACCTTCATCGATCTGCAAGCCGCGGCGGTATTCCTTGCCGAGGCCTTCGCCGTGGATGACGGTGTTTATCGTCATTTCTTGAGGGCCTCGGCGGCGAGGGGATCGAGTTGGAGGTCGAGGAGCTTGCGCTGCTGGGGAGGGGCGTAGGCGTGGGACTGGCGGAAGGGGCCGTGTTCGCGGACGAAGAGGAAGTCGCCCTGGGCGAGGGCCTTGTCGAGAGGGCGGTAGAGGATGGGGTAGAGGCCGTAGACGACGAAGCCGAGGGCTTTCCTGTGGAGGATGAGGTCGTGGAGCTGGGGGCCACCGATCATGGTGGCCAAGAGGGTGCCTTCGAGCATGACGACTTCGGGGTGCTGGAGGGTGCGAGAGGCGCCGGCGAGGATCTGGAGCTCGGCGCCCTGAACGTCGAGCTGGATGAGGTAGGGGCCGGGGAGGTTGCGCTCGGCGGTGAGCTGGTCGAGAGAGACGACGGAGACGCTGTGGAGAGTGCCGTCAACGGATGGGCCTTCGACTTCGTGGAGGAGGCTGTAGCTGACTTTGTCGGGGTGGACGTGGAAGGTGGCAGAGCCCGGAGCGGAGCCGGCGGCGGCCAGGACGTACTGAGCGTTGCAGGTGGTAGAGATTTTCTGGAGGAAGGGCTCGAACTCGGCGAGCGGCTTGATGAGGAGGAAGCTGGCCGAGGGGAAGGATTCGTAGAGCTCGAGAGTTTGCGTGGCGACGCCGGCTTCAATGACGGTGGCGGGGCGGAAGCCGAGGGAGGAAAGCTGGCGGAGAGCGCCGCGCATGCGGGCGCGTTCGGGCGCGGAGGCGGCGGACTTGTTGCGGATGTCGAGGCCGAGAGCGGCGAACAAATTTTTGGCGAGTTGTTTGGCGGAGATCATTTTGCGTTGGCGCGCGGCGGTTTGACGGCGACGACGAAATAAGTATACGCGAAGGGGCTGAGGAGTTTGCGGAGGGCGCGAGAAGATTCGAGGGCATGCCAGCGGACGGGATTGCGGCCGGGGAGGAGGGGAAATTGGTGGACGGTGCCGTCGGTGCGGAGAATGGTCCAGCCGGCGCGGCGGATCCAGCGGTGAACTTGCGGGAACCACTGACGACGGTCAAAGGGCTGGTCGTCCTGGCGGGCGGGGTGGCGGAAGCGGGCGTAGATTTCGTAGAGGCCCATGAAATTGAAATAATTGGGAGTGGTGAGGAAGAGGCGGCCGCCGGGGCGGGTGACACGGAACATTTCGAGGAGGGCGGCCTGGACGTTGGGAAGATGCTCGATGGTTTCGCAGGAGACGAGGACATCAAAAGAGTTGGCGGCGAAGGGCAGGCTTTGGGCGTCACCCTGAACGAGAGTGACAGCGGGAGGCTGGCCGTTGTTGCAAAGCTTGGAGCGGGTGGCGTGGAGAGCGGCGGCGGAGAAATCGCACCCGGTTGCGATAGCGCCGGAGTTGGCCAGCAGGCGGACGAAGCCGCCGCGTCCGCAGGCGACTTCGAGGATGTGCTGCCCGGACACGTCGCCCATATATTCCCGGACTAGGCGATACCAGGGAGACAGGGAATCGTCGTAAGACGGATCAGCGTCAAAGATGCGCTGGTGCCAAGTGTCGTAGGCGGAGCGGAGAGTCATGGGAAGCTAGACTCTGTCGGCAACGGAGGACTCCATGCGATTGAAGAAGTAGAGGCCGCCGAGGACAATGAGAGCGACGACGGCGGAGGAAGCGAGAAGCAGGAGGCTGGGAGCCTGGCCGCGGCCGGTGATAGCCCAGCGGAAACCGTCAATGACGCCGGCCATGGGGTTGAGGCCGTAGAGCCAGCGCCACTTTTGAGGGACGAGAGAGCTGGGATAGGCGACGGGAGAGGCGAACATCCAGAACTGGACAAGGAAAGGGACGACGTACTTGACGTCGCGGTAGAGAGCGTTGAGAGCGGAAAGCCACAGACCGACGCCGAGAGCGGTGAAGAGGGCGAGGGTCAACAAGGCGGGGAGCCAAAGAGCAGCGAGCGTGGGACGAATTTTGTAAGCGGCGGTAAAAATGGCGAGGACGCCAAAGCCGATGGCGAAGTCCACGAGGCCGGAGAGCGCCGAGGAAATGGGAAGAATGAGGCGAGGGAAATAAACTTTGGTGATGAGGCGCTGGTTGTCCACGACGACGTTGGTGGTCATCTGAAGGGCGTAGGCGAAGTAGGTCCAGGGAACGAGAGCGGCGAAATAAAAGACGGGATAAGGGAGGCCGTCGGAGGGGAGCTTGGCGAGGCGTCCGAAGAAGAGAGTGAAGACGAGCATGTTGAGGACGGGTTGCAGGATGACCCAGAGGACGCCGATGGCGGTTTGTTTGTAGCGGATTTTGACGTCGCGCCAGACGAAGAAGTAGAGGAGTTCGCGATAGGCCCAGACTTCGCGGAGGCGGAGCTCGAAGAGGCCGCGGGGAGGCTCGATGCGAATGGTGGGAGAGGCGCTGGAGTGCAGCGGAAGAGCGGCGGAGGAGTGCGAGACGGAGGCCATGCGTTCGAACGAAAACTCCTGAGAGTGGAATGAACCCTGATTAGAGTATCAAAGAAAAGAGGGGAAGAGGCGGGGGACGGAAGTTAAAAGTTGAAAGTTGAAAGTTGAAAGTTGAAAGTCAAAGGAAAGAAATTCTTAACGCAGAGACACAGAGGACGCAGAGAAGAAAAGGATGGCGGGATCCTTCGGCTGCGGTCAGGATAAATTAACTAGCAGCTACAAAAAGAACAATTCGCCGGGGGAGACGGCGGGCAATCCCACAAGAATTAGGGTGGGGGTGGATTTTTTTCGAGTTGGCGGAGGTCGCGCTCCTCGATTTGCTTCATGAGGGCTTTGCGCTTGAAGAGATAGCGCTGGAGGTTGGCGGAGAGCTGGCGGGGAACCACGAAAAATTGGTTGTGGACGACTTCGGAGAAGGAGACGGGGCCGCGCGCGGGGATGAGATGGGAGCCCCATTGGAAGATGAGGCCGGCGTTCCAGACAGTGGTGACGGTGAAGAGAACGATCGCGGAGGCCAGAGCGGGGCGCTGGGAGCGGAAGAGTTGCGCGGTGCGGTCGAAAAATACGGCGAGGCCGAGAATGAAAAGCGGCGTGAGTGAAACGAAAAAGCGGTTGCCGTAGGAAGAGATGCCGGCCCAATCGGGATAGCAGGAAATAAAAAGATAAAACGCGAGAAAGGCGGCGAGGAAGGGAGTGCCGGCGTGGCGCTGCCAACGCCAGAAAATAAAAAGGCCGGCGATGGAGAGGAGAAGAATGGGCGTCCAGGCCACCAGCCCGTGATTGGAAGAGAAGAGCACCGGTAAGAACTTGGGAGAAAACCAGTTCCAATCTTTGAGCGGGATATAGCCGGATTCGAACGGGTTTCCGTAGATGATGTACCGGGTAATGAGAGTGGGGAGCACGGAAACGAAGAGAACGGCGGCGAAAAGGAAGTGCCGCTGGAGAAGTTCGGGGACGCGTAGCGTGGAATGGGGCGCGGCGGAAGGGTCGGGGCGAAAGGCAAGGTAATAGCGACGCGCGATTTCGGTGGCGAGAACGGCGAGAACCATGGCGTTGGCGTAATAGACGTTGAGCATGAGGCCGGTGATCAAGGCGAGAATCAGCCACTGGCCGAGGGAGCGCGAGGAGCGCGTCTCGTGCCAATACCAAAGGAAAAGGGCCACGACGAAAGAAGAATGCGCGTGGGACCAGGAGGGATTGAAGTACATGTAGACGGGTAGCGAGCTGGCCCACCAGATGGCGAGCGTGGCGAGAAGCGCCCAGCGCGCGGCGACATATTGGCGCGCCAGGCGGAAGGCGAGGAGCAAGCCGAGGAATCCGTAGAGCGCGGTGGCGAGGGCCATGGTAATGCGGTAGGGAGCGGAGAAGCCGTCGGCGGCGACGGAGGAACCGAGGGCGCGAGCGAGAAGGACGCCGAGATGCGTAACGAGGAGGAAGGGTGTCCAGAGAATCGCGGGGCCGACGGTAAAGTGATTTTCGAGGTGGCCGGTGGGGGTGCGAAAATCGGATCGGGGCTGATTATTTTCGTCGAGGCGCGGGCCGCGGAAACTTTCGTTGGCGAACTGGTAGTCCCTGGTGAAGTCGAGACTGTGCTCGATCAGCGGAGCGCGTGCAAAAGCATAATAGCCGACGCCGTCGCCGCGCACCCAGGGGTTCAGAAAAGGAAGGGAGAGAAGCCAGAGAAGGAATAGCAACCGTTCAGATTTGCGAGAGCGGCGCGCGGGAGATGCGCTGAGTTCTGGTTGATCCGCCAACGAGGTACCCACCGAAAACCTTTTCTAGCCCCGGCACCCATTATTACAGGGCCGCGTCAAGATGTGGAAACGAACTCCCCAGACCGAGGAAGGGACCTGGTAACTGCGAATTATCGTGTCGGCATTGTACCGCACGTTGTTACTTGGGAGTTAGATATCGGCGAATGAGGCGGGTTCAACTATTCGGGGCTAGGTCGAACCAAAATGACTGCGCACATCCCTATTATCCCACGGCACTACTGTAGTGGCGGCCAGGCACGGCATTGCGACGCGGTGACTGACGAGGCTAGCGGAGGGCCCATTTTGGAGCGAATGATGCCGTCGGAGGTGGAGCAGAAGCTTGTTTTTCCCGTGCTGGTGTTGACGGGCGTGGCAACCACAACATATTCCTGGCACAGGCGTTGTTTGCAGACAGAAGTAACTCGGAATTGGAATCCAGACTTCGTGCACCAAGCGTCAGCGGTACAGCTTGCATTGGCCAAACTATCGTCAAGGAACCCTGCGTGGTCCTCCGAGTCGGCGTTAGGTCTGCTAGGATCTGTGCCAAGCGCCGCCAGATTGGGGGCAAAGCCTCTCCTTGGATAGGTAGCGGCATAGGTAATCTGGGCGGTGTTCACGGTGCGCACGGCACCGACCGCGCTCGCTTCATTGGCGGCTACTCTTGATCGCAGCAGGTTGGGAATGGCGATGGCCGCGACCACCAAAACCGCACCGAGGTCAAGGGCGCCGCTGGTACTCGTCTCGCGAATTGCGGTTTGCTCACCATAAACGCTGATCACTTCCGGCCCACTTCCTCCGCGCAATTGCGCAAGAGATTCCGCCATCTCTGGCGCCACCTGCCGGAGCTGCAGCGCCGCCATGGCGATGGGGTCTTCGTATAGCGATGCGGAAGCTTCCGGTGAACCACCTGGTGGAAGTGAAGCCAGGAGCTTCTTGGATTTTCCCAGTGATTCACTGCTGCTGCGCAGCCGGACTGCTTCAGCAACTGTTTCCTGGCCCGAAGCGATGATCAGATACCCGGCCACAAATGCATATCCGATTTCGAACTTCGTTTGAGCGGAAGGAATCGCAAAAGTATAGAAAGTGATGCCGCCGTCGCTGACTTGCTCAGGCTCGATATGCGCTGCTGCCAGCAACGTAGTCAACGTTTGCTGCAAACGGCTGGGTTCGTTGACCTTGAATATGGCCTTCCATTCGGGCTTGGGCGGAGTGATGCTGTCCAACTCGAGTGTGATTTCTCCCGCAAGGCAGCTAAGAAGATCGTCCTTCAGACTGAGTTTCAACACCTGCTCAAATTGCGTAAGCGCTGCGAAAGCCTTGGGATTCGAGGCAGTTGCGAGTTCCTTCACATCATCAAATATATGGGCTGGGTTGGTGAGTACCACAGTGCCGGCCAGTATTGCGTTGCGGGAGACAAAATCCAGGCTGCCCAAGGGCGCAGGCTTTGCCAGCCAGGATGCTATTCCGTGCCGTGGAGCGGTGAAGCTCAACTCCGCTTCGTTGACGGCCTTGCCGGCAACATTCCGGTGGTCCCAAACCAGATATTTCATGTCGGCAAATCCGCTGCGCTGGAAAATCATCTGGCTCTCTTGAGTACCGGGAGGGACCTTCTTCAGAATTTGGTGCAGATCAGCGGCTCCGACCATGGTCGCACCGCCCTGATAGCACTGCACGACTCGCTGGCCAAACGGGGTGGACGCAAATTCCCGGCTGCTGCGGTCCAGGCCGGCATTTAAAATGCGAAGGGTGGCCAGTTCGGAAGCTGCGACTACAAAATCGGGGCGCACCAGAATCACGAGCTCGTCGGCGGGGCCCGCCCCCTTGGAAGCGGCAAGTTCTTGCGGGTCGAAAACGCGCACGCGCGGTTTCGACTTTCCGGCAAGTTCGTTTAACATCTGCTGAAGGAAATTTTTCAGGCCCGGCTTGCGGACTTGGGCAACGATCAGCAAGCTGGGTTCCTGGCCTTCCGTTGTGGCCGACACCACAATTTCCTCGCCGAGGTATTGGCTGAGTTGGGAGAACTTCTCGAGAGAATCCTCCACCTTAGGCGCGGTCGTAGCCAGGTCGCCATGCTGCCACCAATCGAGGAGGACCGAGCTTTGTTGGAGTTCCTGCCGGAAAATCGTCAGCGTCTGCTTCGCGACATCGCCATAGTTGGGAAAAGCGGCATAGATCGTGGACGATTCCGGCAACAGGGGCAATAGACGGCTTTCTGCTCGCGCCGGCGGGAACTGGAGATTTTTTTGGAGCCTGTCGATCAGCTGGCCGAACTCTGTCAGCAATTCAGGATGATTCTTCAGCTCCTGAGCCCATGCCGATTCGAGCGCTTGGCCAGCAGGCACGACCTGGGCCGCAGAAATCGATGCCAAGAGAAAGATTACCGCGAACGTGGCGGCGCATTTATTTAGATAACGCCCTCGTTGCTGGGAAGTCCATGCGTATCCCATCCGTGTTTGCCCCCGTCAAGTGAGACTGAGGATAGACCGCTCGTGCAGTTTCTGCCAACAAAATACTATAGAGGTATGGTGTTATTCGAGTGACGAGGAGCTTGAAAGCAAACGATCTTGTTATCGAATCATTCGTAACGGAGGGCGGCCATGGGGTCGCGGCGGCTGGCGCGCAACGCGGGGATGTGGCCGGCGGCGAAGACGATTAAGCCAAGTGCGGCGATGGCCAGGCCCAGCATTGGTGGATCGTGGGGCATCATGCCGAAAAGCTTGCCTTGGACGATGCGAGTGAGCGCGAGGGATGAGGCAAAGCCCGCGACGACATTATATGGCGGCAAGCAGGAGGACTTCGAGCATGACCAGCCAGATGCCGTTGCCGCGGGCGGCGTTTAGGGCCAATTCTCTGTGGATCAAGCAAGACACCCGCACACCGAGAGGCCCCGTTTGCTTCATGAGGCCATAGCTACGGTTTTGCTCTCCGTGACGCAGCCGAGGCTCGGGACGGAATAGCTGCGGGATCCCCGCCGCAATCGTTGTGCAGAATACTTGCCGGGTCCGGAGAACCCTCCAAGCAGGGGATGGCGCTCAGATATTCGTAGATGGCATCAAGGTCATGATCGGTCATGTTATGAAACGTCGGCCAAGGCATAACTTGGAGAACGCTGCCGTCGTTGGGAGGCGGAAGGCAATTTGCCGGAGTGGGAGTTGGCGAAACATCGGTACAGGTCGGATGGATGTGGTCGAGATCGATTCCTGTGCGAATGATCTGCTTAAACTCAGAAAGAGTGTGGCCGCCTTCCGCCCGCCCCGTCTTGTCCGGCGTCAGGTTGCGGGAAACAATGTCCGGACCGAGATAGGCTCCATAACCCGGGTCATAGAACCCTGGGGGCAGGGCTGGACCGAAATCCGTGCCGCCACTGAGGTAGACAGTGGGATCCACAACCGCACGCTGTCCAAAGTAGGGATTCCCGTTTGCGGCATAATTGAAGTTTGGGGGTCCGCCGCTGGTGTGGCAACCGTTGCAGTCGCCAACGGCGTTGACGAGATAACTTCCAAGGCCGACCAAGTCGCGGTCTTTTCCAGTGAGGTTCAGAGGCACGGGAGCGATTTCAAAACCGAGCTTGCTGAGGGATGATTCCCGATTGTCCCGTACGTCGTCTGGAAGTATGCGGGGTGAACTTCCGGTGGTCCCTGCCAGAACGAGGACACCCGCGGCTAAAAGGGCGCCCGCCGCTATTTTGAAAAGTAGGTTTGATTGCATCGGTGGTTCTCCTTTGTGAGTTTCTGCCGGATCAATGTCGTTGGTGCTGAGGCCGAAACGCGCGGCTTGGCACTCTTGGGGACATGGGGCGCACTTTGCGTAAACTGAAAGGCAAGGTCAATGCTCAGCGAGTAGTTTCTGGGTAAGACGCATATATCCGCGTAAGCAATTTAGGGAATGGACTTTAGCTGTGGGGGTATCCGTCGATTCTTTGGGGGGCTTTCCGGCCGTTTGCAAATGGTGCTAGACTTCGCCGCATGTGAGGGCTCGAGATGCCTCAGCCTGCAAGCCAACCTTCCCGTCTGCGCTTCGGCCCATTTGAAGTGAGTTTCCCAGCGCGAGAACTTCGCAAACACGGCATGCGGGTGAGGTTGCCCGGCCAGCCTTTCGACATCTTAAGCATGCTGTTGGAGCATGCCGGCGAGGTCGTAACGCGCGAAGAACTGCAGCGGCGCTTGTGGCCGGCGGATACTTTCGTGGACTTCGAGCACGGCATGAATAACGCGGTGAAGAAACTGCGAGCGGCGCTGGGCGATTCGGCGGAGCATCCTTTGTATGTGGAGACGCTCGCGCGGGTAGGTTATCGATTCATAGCCCCGGTGGATCGAACGGGGAGTAACTCGGTGTCAGCTCGCGAGCAGTCAGGAACGCGCTGGAAGATCATTGTGCCCGCCGCGATGGTGGTTGTCGCGATGGCTGCGAGCAGCTACTTTTATTTTCAGCGGCTGCCGAAACTGACCGACAAGGACACGATTGTCCTCGGGGACTTTACGAACACGACCGGCGACCCGGTGTTTGATGGCACGCTGCGACAAGGACTTTCGGTACAACTGGAACAATCACCGTTTCTAAGCCTCGTTTCTGACGAGCGCATCCAGCAGACCCTGCGGCTGATGGATCAGGCGCCCGATGCCAAGCTGACACCGCAAATCGCCCGCGATATTTGCCAGAGGACCCAGAGCGTGGCGGCGCTCGACGGGTCAATAGCGCAAATTGGCACGCAGTATCTTCTGACCCTCAAAGCCATCGACTGCATAAGCGGAGAGTCGCTGGCAAGCACGGAAGCGCAGGCCAGCGCCAAGAGCCATGTGCTTGATGCTCTGGGAAAGACGGCCTCGCAAATTCGCAACAAACTGGGCGAATCGCTCAGCACGGTGCAGAAGTTCGATACGCCGCTTGAGCAGGCCACAACACCGTCGCTGGAGGCTCTCAAAGCCTTCAGCTCGGGCGCCAGAGCTGCGAACCGGCCAGGGGCGGCCGCTGCGATCCCATTCTATAAGCATGCTATCGAGCTCGACCCGAATTTTGCACTTGCCAACGCATGGTTAGGCCGGCTGTATGGAGATATTGGAGAGTCGGGCGTGGCAGGCGACTACACCCGAAAGGCTTACGAACTGCGCGACCGAACCAGTGAAACGGAGAAGTATTTCATCACGGCTTCGTACAA
>Ga0209415_10011539_pt1 | contig 14860 bp, 19 predicted proteins | sample PeaSoiSIISIP2007_FD_187696 | JGI IMG/M metagenome (GOLD analysis project Ga0209415, IMG submission 187696) | Peat soil microbial communities from Weissenstadt, Germany - SII-SIP-2007 (SPAdes) (version 2) | ecosystem: Environmental > Terrestrial > Soil > Wetlands > Peat | place: Germany...
TTGCTCTAGTCGCGCCAGATGAGTAGCGCGCCGCACAGAGCTGTGCCGACCGCGTAGAGCAGCCAGGTTTCGGAAACGAAGTACGGGAACACCATCAATGCGAGCCCAATGGCCATGGCCCGCCACAGGGCATTTTTCTTCCCGAAGGTGAAAACGGCCAATCCGATCAGGCTGAAGAGCAGCCCTGCAAAGAGCACTGCCGGTGCGGGCATCAAGGATTCCCCGGCTTGTGGGAGGGCATGTGGAATAAACCACTGAGGCTAGACTGGAGATTGCAGCGCCCGCTTGGGCAATCCAGCTCCTCAAGGCGTTCGATCAATGAGCTTCCCATGACAAACAGCCGCAGCAGCGTTGTGATTCTGGGTGGCGGCGTCATTGGCCTGAGTTGTGCTCTTTTTCTGCTGCGTGCGGGGCGTGACGTTACCTTGCTGGAAAAAGGCGAGGTCGGCAGCGGTAGTTCGCACGGCAATTGTGGCACGATCACTCCCAGCCACCTGCCGCTGCACGCTCCCGGGACCGTTGCCAAGGCGCTGAGGTGGATGCTCAAGCGCGACGCGCCCTTGTACGTGAAACCCGCGTTCGATGCAGAGCTGCTCTCGTGGTTGCTGCATTTTGCGATGCTGTGCAACCGGCGCGATTTTCACCGTACAGCGCACACCAAGATCGCTTTGCTACAGCGCTCGCGCGAGCAACTCGGTGAACTGATCCGGCAGGAGGGGCTGGACTGCGAGTTCGCCGAGAGCGGCACACTTTACGTCTGGCGTGACGCAGGGGCGCTTGCGGCCGGGTTTCGGGATTACGAAGCGCTGCGCGAGCTCGGCGTGCCGGTCGAATTGTTGGACGGCGCCGCCCTGCGTGCCAAGGAGCCGGCCCTCAAAGAAGGCATGGCCGGCGGCCATTGGCATCCCGGCGATGCGCACCTGCGCCCGGATCGGTACGTGGCCGAGTTGGCACGCGTGGTGCGCGCGGCCGGCGGCACAATCCTCGAGCACCGTGCGGTGCAGGGCCTACGCATCGATTCGGGACGCGTCGCCGGGGTGGTGACCGCGCAGGGCGAGGTGGCCGCGGCCGAGGTCGTTTTCGCGCTGGGTTCCTGGTCGCCGCTGATTGGAAAGCAGCTCGGCCTGCACCTGCCGATCCAGCCCGGCAAAGGCTATTCGATCACCTATGCGCGGCCGCAGCGTGCGCCGTCGATCCCGCTGTTGCTGAAGGAGCGCGGCGTCTGTGTCACGGCCTGGGGCAGTGGCTATCGACTGGGCAGTACCTTGGAATTCTCCGGCTACGACGACGCCCTCAACCAGGGCCGGCTGGACGCGCTCAAACGGGGCGCCGCCGAATACCTGGAGGAGCCGGAAGGCCCCGCGGTCCAAGAGCAGTGGCACGGCTGGCGCCCCATGACCTACGATGATCTGCCGATCGTCGGGCGCGCGCCGCAATTTGCCAATCTCACGCTTGCCACGGGCCATGGCATGCTGGGCGTGACCTTGTCGGCCACCACCGCGCAACTGGTCATGGAGCTGCTAACCGGCCGTGCTCCCAGCCTCGATCTTGCGCCGTACAGCCCCGTACGATTTGGCAAGTAGATCCCGATTTCGGGAACGCAGGTCCCGAAAAGCGGTATGACGCAACATATAGACCGCGAGAAGCCGTGTAGGACGCAGCAATTCTCGATCCGGTGAGCCGCCGCGACAGACAAAGTCTAGGACCTTGTCCTCGGGCGTACGAGGACAACCGAGAAAGCACCGCAATGCTCCCGGTTGGGCGATGGCTGTGCGAGTCGATCCCGCCCCACGGCACCCCCTTGCCGAGTGTTGCTTTCAGCTGAATTAACTACGGAAGCCGTTCTTGCACGTTTGCGAACGACAGTAAACTTAATTCTTCTCGGGGGCCCATCACCGGCACCCGGCCACCGCTCACTTCTTACACGCGTAGGGCGCTGAGGGCGATACGAAAATATGCCTAGTCGCCAGGGTGAGACTTGACACACTGTTGCTAACGATTATCATTCTCGTTTAGGCTGTGGTGGAGCGGTAGCTGCCGGATTCGATCGGCTTTTTCGGTCGCCAACGGCGCCAAATACCAAATGGCAAGGGAGTGGACATTGAAATGACCTGTAAAAGGAATGGGTTCGCGTTGTGCATCGCCAGCCTCGCCTTGGCGCTGATGCTCCCCGCCGGCGCGGCCGAGCCGGAGATCCTCATCACGATCAAGGACCATCATTTCGTCCCCGCCGAAGTTCCCGCGCCGGCAGGCCAAAAGATCAAGCTGATCGTAAAAAACGAGGATGCGACGATTTCGGAATTCGAAAGCGTCGAATTTCACCGGGAAAAAGTTGTCCAGGCCGGCCATGAAATCACCGTGTTTGTCGGGCCCCTGGATCCGGGAAGCTATGAATTCTTCGACGATTTCCACCCCGAAACCCGCGGCCACCTGGTAGTGAAATAGGCGAGATCCGCGGTGCTTGCGACCCTGATCGTCGTCTTCCGCGAAGTCCTCGAGGCTGGCCTGGTCGTCGGCATCGTGATGGCCGCAAGCCGCGGTGTTCCGCACCGGGGCAGGTGGATTTCCGGCGGCTGTACCGCCGGCGTGTTGGGCGCGGTAATCGTCGCTGGTTTCGCGGGCACGATCGCTTCGGCTGTGCAAGGCGTTGGCGAGGAACTTTTCAACGCCACAATCTTGTTCGCGGCGGTCTGCATGCTTGGTTGGCACAACATCTGGATGAGCCGCCACGGCCGCGAGCTTGCCATGGACGCTACGAAGATCGGCAAGGAGGTCTTGGAGGGAACGCGGCCACTGTATGCGTTGGCGCTGGTCTGCGGCATGGCTTTGCTGCGCGAAGGCTCCGAGGTCGTGCTGTTCCTCTACGGCATCGCCGTCGCTGGCGGCAGCAGCGCCGCTAGCATGGCGATCGGAGGCGCCTTCGGCGTTGCCGCCGGGCTTGCCGCGGGTGCTGCGCTGTATTACGGGCTCCTGAGCATTCCACTTCGCTACCTTTTCGGGACCACCAGTCTTCTGATCCTGTTCTTGGCCGCCGGCATGGCCTCACAGGGGGCGGCCTTTTTGGCGGCCGCAAATGTATTGCCGTCGCTTGGCGACAATATCTGGGACACCTCGTCCTTGCTCACGGAAAGAAGCCTGGCAGGTCAGTTGCTGCACATTCTGACCGGCTATACCGCACGGCCCGCCGGCATACAGCTCGTGTTCTATGTAGGGACCTTGATCGTCATAGGCTCGCTCATGCGCTTGTTCCGAAATGATCCATCGGCCACCGGTGGACAGCGTGCGCCGGTGGCGCCAAAAATCTCCTGAGCTCGTTAGCGGTACGCGCTGCTGGGCACGGCAGTCATGTCGTGCCGCGCGTGCACAACGAAACGATTCTTACAACGCCCAATACGAAAGTGCCCCGTTCGCAAATGGCTTTGGGGCACGGATGATGAACGCAAGAGCCTTGATCACCGCGGCCGGGTTCTTCTTCGGGTTGCTCGCCTGGCCGGGCAAGGCGGGAGCGGATTTCAAGATTTGGACACCGGACGTAAATGTCGGTGAATTGGCGATCGAGAATGTCGGCGATGTGGGTTTCGATCCCAACGCTTCTAAGAGCGGCGAGCAAAGTTATACGGCGGAAGTCGAATACGGCCTCACCTCCTGGTGGCAGACCGAGTTGGAGTTGGAATTCAATCGCGCTCCGGGCCCGGGTCAGGCTACGGACTTCAGCCAGATCACCTCCGAGAATCTGTTTCAATTCACCGAACGCGGCGAATATTGGCTGGATGCGGGCTTTTTTGCCGAGTATGGTCAGGTGCTGCGAAAAGGCAATCCGAACGAAACCACGCTCGGCCCGGTGCTGCGCAAGGATATCTGGGGCACCAGCAACAGCGTCAATTTGTTCCTCGAAAAGGATCTCGGGCCTAACGCCTCGGGCCGGCCAGTTTTTCTCTATGCCTGGGAGACTCGTGTCGATGCGTGGGTCATGCGCTTCGGCCGCAGGTTCGCGGTCGAGCCAGGTCTCCAGATCTACGGCCAGCCGGGTCCACTCGGCCGTTTTGCGAAGTGGAGCGAGCAAGATGAGCGCGCCGGGCCGCAACTCTACGGCAAAATCTTCAATATCGGACCGGGCACGCTGGAGTGGAATGGCGGCGTGCTCTTCGGGCTCACGCCCGCCGTGCCCAGGACAACGGTGCGTTGGCAAGCCGAATACGAAATCCACCTTTAGCGCTGGGGGCTGATCCGCGAGCGGCAAACACGATCCTCGCAATGCTCACTCCAAGATCGCGCCGTATGATTGGGCCATATTGGTTCTGTGCCGCCCAAGGACGCGAAATGAAAATTAGCGCTCGCAATATCTTGAAGGGTTCCGTTACCCATCTGGAGCCCGGGGCGGTAAACGCCGAAGTCACGGTAGCAATCAGCGGGGCCGACAAGATCACGGCGATCGTCACCAGTGGCAGCGTGCACTCTCTTGGCCTGGCTGTCGACAAGCAAGTCCTGGCCTTGGTCAAAGATCCCTCCGTGTTCGTTCTGTAGGGCAACAGCGGTGTTCGGCTTTCCGCTCGCAACTGTCTTGCTGGCACGGTTACGCAAGTCCTCGACAGCGCGGTCGAGGCCGAAGCGACCATTGGCCTGCCGGAAGGCGCCAGGGAGCACGCAGTTATTACGCACGATGCCGTACAGGAACCGGGACGGAGAAAGGGCGTGCCGGCGACGGCCATATTCAAATCATCCTCGATCATTCTCGGGGTCGCTGGCTGATCGAACCGGGTTTTTGGCCATCCCGACGCGGACCAGACGTTGAACGTTCCATGGCATCAGAAGCAAAACCGGGCGCGCGATCAGTCCCCATCGATTCCGGCACCTTGCCAGCGCTGGACGATGTTGAACTCGAGCGTTTGCTGCGAGAAGATGTTCCCTACCACGACTTGACCACCGAGGGGCTGGGCATCGGCTTGGCCCTGGGCGAGGTCGCGTTCAGCGCTCGATCCACGATGGTGGTCTGCGGGGTCGAGGAGGCAGCACGACTGTTCGAGCGGCGGGGATGCCGCTGCAATGGCATCGTGGCGCGCGGTCAGAGCGTAACCGCGGGACAGCTGCTGCTGCGCGTGGTCGGACGCGCCGCAGCGCTGCACCAGGTCTGGAAGACCGCGCAGACGCTGGTTGAAACCACATCGGGCATCGCCACGGCGACCGCTGCCCTGATCGCTGCAGTGCGCGGCGTTGGCAAGCAACCTGCCGTGGTGACCACCCGCAAGAATTTCCCCGGGACCCGCGCGCTGGCATCGCTCGCGGCGCGCGCCGGCGGCGCCACGGCGCACCGTCTGGGTCTATCCGAGACGCTGTTGGTATTTCCGGAGCACCGAATTTTCCTGACGTCCGGGCAGCTGGGCGAGCGGCTGCAGGCGCTCAAGCGTGAGCACCCCGAAAAAAAACTCGTCGTCGAAGTTCTCAACGGCACAGAGGCGATGCTGATGGCGCGCGCCGGCGCCGATGTGTTGCAGCTGGAAAAATTCTCGCCTGCCGACGTGGCGCTGACGGTCAAACAGTTGCAGCAGACGGGACTAGCGGTGCTCGTGGCTGCGGCCGGCGGTGTCAATGCGCAGAACGCGGCCGACTATGCGCGTGCCGGTGCCGACATTCTTGTTACGTCAGCGCCGTACTGGGCTGCGCCGTGCGACGTCAAGGTCCTTTTCGGCGCCTAATGCAGCGTGGATACGCTTGCAGCGAGCGCATGCTGCTCGAATGATTCTCGATTCGGCGGCGCGCCGCAGTGGCGTGAATGTTGCTTCTAACAAAGCAGACAAGGTCACAGGGTATACCAAGAAATATCACACCCGAGATCGAACGTATGGGCACCGTTGGGGGACAAAGCCTTGGAAATTTGTCGATGACAAAAAATGCAGGAGTCATCCAATGGCTACCAAAGCAAGCAGGGATGCCGATCTTGAGGTAAGCACGATCTATGAGATCAGCAAGATCCTGAGTTCGTCCCTGGACCTGGGCAAGACGTTTCGGGAGCTACTCAACGTCCTGTCGAGCCATCTCGGCATTCGGCGGGGAATGATCAGTCTGGTGCAGGAGTCCGGCGATTTGCACTTGGTTGGTGCGGTGGGTCTCACGAGCGAGCAATTCAAGAGCGGACGATTTCAGCCGGGTGAAGGGATCACCGGCCGCATTTTCACGACCGGAATGCCGTACATCGTTCCCGACATGGCCAAGGAGCCATTGTTCCTGAACCGCACCGGCGCCCTGGACATGGTTTCCCAGGACGGTGCCTCTGCCTTTATCGGCGTTCCGATCAAGGCTGGTCGCGAATCGCTGGGCGTGCTTAGCATCACCCGCGCCACGGACAAGCACCTGCGAAGCTTTGAAAGGGATCGACGATTTCTTTCCATGGTGGCCAACCTGGTCGGACAAACCGCGCAGCTTCACCGGATCGTTACCGCCGATCGCATGGAACTGCTGAAGGAAAAGACGCGCCTGCAAAAGGAGCTGCAGGGCAAGTACAGTATCGAGAACGTGATCGGCGTATCGAAGCTGATGCAAAAGGTGTTTGCCGAAGTGCACCAGGCGGCACCGGGCCGTGCCACGGTGTTGTTGCGCGGCGAGAGCGGGACGGGCAAGGAGGCTATCGCCAGGGCAATTCACCACCAAAGCCCGCGCAAGGATGGGCCTTTCGTCAAGGTCAATTGCGCTGCGCTGTCCGAAACGCTGCTCGAGTCCGAGCTTTTCGGGCATGAGAAGGGGGCCTTCACCGGCGCGCAAGGCGAGCGTAAGGGCCGTTTCGAAATGGCCAATGGCGGCACTTTGTTTCTTGACGAGATCGGCGATATCTCTCCGGCCTTCCAGGCCAAGTTGTTGCGCGTGCTGCAAGAGCGGGAATTCGAACGCGTCGGCGGCAATCGCACGATCCATGTGGACGTTCGCCTGATTACCGCCACCAATCGTGACCTGGAAAAAGCGGTGACGGCCAACGAGTTTCGCGCCGACCTGTACTACCGCATCAATGTCGTGAGCATCTTCCTGCCGCCGCTGCGTCAGCGACGCGAGGATATTCCCGCGCTGGTCGAGCACTTCCTCGCCAAGTTCAACAAGGACAACGAGTGCAATCTGACCTTGGCTCCCGAGGCGATGAACGTCCTGCTCAGCTGTTATTGGCCGGGCAATGTGCGGGAACTGGAGAATTGCATAGAACGCACGGCAACGATGACGCGCGGCAAGGTGATCCGGGACTTCGATTTCCCATGTGTTCATAACCGCTGCCTGACCAAGACGCTGCATGTACCGGACGTGAAGGCGACCTCATTTGTTCCCGTCGCTCCGATTATTCCCATCGCTCCCGGGCCCTTGGCCCACGCGGCATCTGCCGGGGAAAACGGCCACTCGCAAGCCGGCACTAACGGCTCTTCTTCCGAGCGCGACCGCCTGGTCTGGGCCATGGAGCAATGTGGTTGGGTGCAGGCCAAGGCGGCTCGCCTGCTCAACCTCACGCCCCGGCAAATGGGCTACGCCTTGCAAAAACACAGCATCGAGATCAAGCGCTTTTAGCCTCCGCATCTGCCTGGCGGCGGCGCATCGCGGCACGCTAGCTTGTCGCATTTCCGACAAGTTCGCGACACGCACGGCGCCGGTGTCGCGAAAGCCACAGCCCCCGCTTGCCAAAGGCTGAATCAACTCACTGATTTATTGGGGAAAACCGGATTGGCACGGTTCTGGCTAAACCTTGCTGTGTAGGGCTCCAGCGGAGCCCGCATCCGACCGGGGGCAAGCCGTGCAGGCAAAGACAGCGTTCGTTGGCGTTGGCGACATCAAGCCCGTGACACCGCTGCGCCAGTTGCTCGAAAAGGTGGCGGAACACAAGGGTTGCGGTACCAGCGGCGGCTCCGGCAAGGCCAGCTGCGGTTCTTCCGGCGGCCCCCAGGACATGGACCCGGAGGTCTGGGAAAAGGTCAAGAACCATCCCTGCTATAGCGAAGAGGCCCATCACCACTATGCGCGCATGCACGTGGCGGTCGCTCCTGCCTGCAACATCCAGTGCAACTACTGCAACCGCAAGTACGACTGCGCCAACGAATCACGCCCCGGCGTTATGAGTGAGAAGCTCACCCCGGAACAAGCATCGAAGAAAGTGCTGGCGGTGGCCTCGGCCATCCCGCAGATGACCGTGCTCGGCATCGCCGGTCCTGGCGACCCCTTGGCCAACCCGGCGAAGACCTTCAAGACTTTCGAGCTCATCTCGAAATCCGCGCCGGATATCAAGCTTTGCCTGTCCACCAACGGTCTGACGCTTCTCGACTACGTGGATACGATCGCCGCCTTCAACGTCGATCATGTGACCATAACGGTGAACATGGTCGACCCGGAGATCGGACAGCACATTTACCCTTGGATCTACTACAAGAAAAAGCGCTACACCGGCATAGAAGCGGCGCGGATTCTCACCGAACGCCAGATGCAGGGCCTGGAAATGCTTACCGAGCGCAAGATCCTTTGCAAGATCAACTCGGTGATGATTCCCGGCATCAACGACAAGCATTTGGTCGAGGTCAACCGTGCCGTCAAGCAGCGCGGTGCCTTCCTGCACAACATCATGCCGCTGATCTCGGCTCCCGAGCATGGCACCGTCTTTGGGCTAAATGGGCAGCGCGGTCCAACGGCCCAGGAGCTCAAGGCGCTGCAGGATGCATGCGAGGGCGAGATGAACATGATGCGTCACTGCCGCCAGTGTCGCGCCGACGCCGTCGGTCTGCTGGGCGAGGACCGCAGCGCGGAATTCACCAGCGCGAAGATCGAATCGATGGAGGTCACGTACGACGCCCAGAGCCGCAAGGCCTACCAGGAAACGGTTGAACGGGAGCGCCAGGCCACCGTCGCGGCAAAGGCGGCCGAGCAGGAGCAGCTCTCCCGACTCGCGGATGCGCAGGCGATCGGCATGCTGATCGCGGTGGCCACCAAGGGCCACGGCAAGATCAACGAGCACTTTGGCCACGCCACGGAGTTCCAGATCTACGAAGTCAACGCCAAGGGCGCCAAGTTCGTCGGTCACCGCCGTGTAGACCTGTACTGCCAAGGCGGCTACGGCGAGGAGGAATCGCTGGTCACCGTGATTCGCGCGATCAACGACTGTCACGCGGTATTCGTCGCCAAGATCGGCGGCTGTCCGAAGGACGACCTGAAAAAGGCCGGGATCGATCCCGTCGAAAAATATGCGCACCAGTTCATCGAGCAATCGGCAATCACCTACTTCATGGAGTACGTGACCAAGGTCAAGGCAGGCGAAATCATCCACCAGGTGCGTGGCGATGCGGACATCCGCCAAGGCGCATACATCGCGGCAGCCTGAAAACCGTTTTTCTTTGATAAGGACCCCATCATGGCCTACAAGATCATCGCTTCGCAGTGCACGGCTTGCTCGGCGTGCGAGCCCGAGTGCCCGAACGTCGCCATCCGGGAAAAAAATGGCATTTTCGTCATCGACCCGAAGAAGTGCACGGAGTGCATCGGCTACTTCGACGAACCGAAGTGCGTCGAGGTTTGCCCCGTCGAAAATACGTGCGTGATCGACAAGGCCTATCCGCGCTACCAGGCTGCCTGAGGAAGACGCATGAACATTACGATCACTTCGGCTGCAGAGCGTTTCATGCGCCGCATGGTGCGCTTTGGCGGAGCAGGCGCCGATGCGGGATTTCGCTTGACCGTGACGCTGGGAGGCTGCTCCGGGTATTCCTCGGAATTTACCGTGGAGCCGGCGCCCAAGCCCGGCGATGGCGCCCTCGACGTTAACGGCTTGAAGGTATTTTTGCCCGAGCAAAGCCGCCTGATGCTGGACGGCTTCACCGTCGATTTCACAGAGACGGCCATGGAGTCGGGACTGACGTTCGTCAACCCCAATGTCTCCGGCTGTGGCACCTGCGGCACCAGCAACGCGGGCGTGAAACCGGGCAGCAGCGCGGGCAGCGCCGTGGTCGCGAAAGTCGACATCGCAAGCATCACCCGCCCGGTCTGACGCGATGGATGCACGATGGCGACCGTGATTGCAGCGGCCGCGTCCGGATCCGCGGGCGCAGACGGGGCCTTGGCCGGAGCCGTCGCTGCCACCACTGTCGCTAGCGCCGCCGCAGGCAGCTTGGAGGCGCTGGAACACGCCTGCTTCGGTGAGGGGCTGCCGGCGCCGGCCGAACACGAGTTGCAGTTGGCAAGTTGCTGCTACGCCGCCGAGGATGTGGCGGAGCGGCACTTGCTGCGCGCGTGCGAGCTGGCGCCGGAGCATCCGGCAACACTCATCGGGCTGTACCGCTTTTACTTCTATCGCAATCGCCTGGACGAAGCCTTGGCGGTAGGAATGCGCTGCCAGGAGCTTGCCGCACGCGCCAATGGGCTGGCGCCGGATTGGACGATGGTGCGTGGGAAAGACATCAATTTCTCGAGCATGTCGGTGCTGCCACGCTTTTATCTTTTTACGCTCAAGGCCTGCGCCTACTTGCGGCTGCGCCTGGGGGACCTGAATTGTGGTGGCGCGATGCTCGACAAACTTACCGAACTCGATCCCACCGACAAGGTCAACGGTTCGGTCTTGCGCGGCGTCCTCGATCGTCTGGGCCAGGACGATGAAGAATGAAGATTTCGAACCGCTCAACTGGCAGGGACAAGCCATCGATTGCGGAGCCTGCCCGATGCTCGAATTGCGCCGGTCCGACCGTTGTCGACTCGGCCATGCCTGTGTGGCCGACCGGTATGCAAAGCGCATCGAGCGGTTCTTCGAATGGAGTCCGGCCATGGCCAATGCCCAGCTAGCTCATCCGTACTTCGAGGTGCGTGCGATTGCCGCCAAGTACGCGGACGTCTTTCATCTGCCGGCACTGCTGCAGGATCCCGACGAAACGGTCCGGTGGAGCGCTGCCCAGCGCCTGCCGCAGCGCCACCTGGTAAAGATGGCCGCCGATCCACACCGGGAAGTGCGGATCCGCGTTGCGCTTCGCCTAGCGCCGGCGCAGCTGGCACGCATGATGGGCGATTCGGATTATCACGTGCGCGTGCTGGTTGCCCGCCGCCTGCCGCTTGCCTTGCTGACGCAGATGCGCGCCGATCCGGACGGCCAGGTGCGTATCGAGGTGGCTCGGCGCTTGGAAACCCCGGCCCTGCTGGCCATGATGAAGGACGCGGATCCGGCCGTGCGGGCCGTTGTCGCGCAGCGCCTGGCGCCGGCATTGTTGGCGCCAATGATTGCCGATGCCGATTGGCAGGTGCGCTATGCAGTGGCGCAGCGCATCGATAGCGCCGCGCTGTGGCCCTTGCTCGACGACGAGGACGAAGCGGTGCGCGAGGCCGCCCGGCTGCGGCACGCAAATCCAAGCGCAGCGCGAAATGAATTACAGGAAGGCAGGCAGTGAGCATGGATCTTCGTACGCCGCGATACCAGTGGGGCCAGCCTGTGGTCGCAACCAAGGACCTGGTCAATGACGGCTCCTACCCGGATTGCGCCGCCGACGAACTGCTGGCAGCCGATGGAACGCGCGGCGAAGTCGTACAGGTCGGCACCGTTGTCGAAAGCCAGATCCCCATATACCTCGTCGCATTTCCCAATGGCCGGGTTGTCGGCTGTCTGGAAGAGGAGATCCGTGCGGTCTAGATGACCCGCACCCGATAACGATGGTCACGCAATGGCAAATGTCCCGGTCGACCGTGGCCGCCGTGAACATCGGCGCGGGCCAGCCGCAACCCAACGAATTGGATTGGCGGCGCATCAAGCGGTCGCTGCAGCGACGCGCCCGTTATCGCTACGTCTCGCCGGTGGTCGAACGCGAGTCCGGCGGATACCGCATCGTCAGTCCGTGCTGCTCGCGCAATATCGATCCGGGCGGCGGCCCGATCGATATCGCCCGGCTCGAATTTGACAACAAACGCAACACCTGGCGGCTGTACTCGAAGAACCACGCAACGCTCCAATGGGAGCCGCGGTCGCAGGGGCGGCTGCACGAGCTGCTGGCCCTACTCAACGAGGACCCGCAGCGGGTGTTCTGGCAATGAACGCCATCTACTTCGATCACAACGCCACCACGCGCCCCGACCCTGAGGTGGTGGCGGCCATGACGAAATGCCTGCTCGAGGGCTGGGGCAATCCTTCGAGCTCGCACGCGCGCGGCGTGCAGGCCAAGGCCGCGTTGAACCAGGCGCGCGCCCAGGTGGCAGCGCTGCTCGGCGCCAAGCCCGCCGAGATCGTCTTTACCAGCGGCGCCAGCGAAAGCAACCACGCGGCGATCATCGGCGCCCTCGGCGCCCAGGAAGGAAAGCGCCATATCGTCACGAGCGCGGTGGAGGATCCCTCCACGCTACGGCTGCTGGCGCAGCTCGAGGGGCAGGGCGTACGCGTCACGTATCTGGAGGTCGATGCGCAAGGTCAACTCGATGCAGCGCGGATCGAGGCGGCACTGACGCCGCAGACCGCGCTCCTGAGCCTGATGTGGGCCAACAACGAAACTGGCGTCCTGTTTCCGGTGGCCGAGGCGGCAGCCATTGCGTCCGCGCGCGGCGTGTTGTTCCATACCGACGCAGTGCAGGCGATCGGCAAGGTGGATGTGGACCTGCAGCGTGTGCCCGTGGATCTGCTTTCTGCATCCGCCCACAAGCTGCATGGCCCGCCGGGCGTGGGAGCGCTCTTTGTGCGCAAGGCGCTGGCTCTGCGCCCGCTGATCCACGGACACCAGGAACGCAATCGGCGAGGCGGAAGCGAGAACCTGGCGGGCATCGTCGGCTTCGGCGTGGCCGCCGAGCAGCTAGCTGCGAACTGGCGTGCGGCGGTTCCCGCCATGAGGACGCTGCGCGAGCGTTTCGAACAAGGGCTGCTGCAGCTGCCAATGGCGCAGGTCAATGCCGCGCCGGCGCCGCGCCTTTGCAATACCAGCAACTTCCATGTCGCTGGCCTGCACTCCGAGGTGCTGCTCCATCATCTGGATCAACACGGCGTATGCGCATCCAGTGGATCGGCCTGCACCGCCGGCGGCACCGAACCCTCGCACGTCCTCACGGCCATGGGGCAGGGTGCGCAGACCGCGCTGGCTGCCGTGCGCCTGTCCTTTGGGCGCGACAACACGGTGGCGGAGGTGGACCACGTCCTTGCGCTGCTGACCCGGATCGTCGCATCCGGCGGCGGCGTGCTGGCCGAGGCCGCTTGAACGCTTTCCCATTGGAGTAAATGCAATGAAAGTCATGATTCGTAGGAGCGCAAGCGGGACACTGTCGGCCTATGTCGCCAAGAAGGACCTGGAAGAGACCATCGTCTCGATGGAGAACCCCGAAATGTGGGGCGGAACGGTGACCCTCTCCAATGGCTGGCAGTTGCAACTGCCAGCCATGGCGGCGGGCACAAGCCTGCCAATCACGGTGGACGCGCGCAAGCTCGGCGGAGGCGAGTGAGATGAGCCTGTCGACCGGGCAACTGGAAACCATCGCCGGCCTGCTCAGGGCAGCGGCACCGGGCAGCAATCCCATGCCTACGTTGCGCCGCCAGATGAAGGGGATCGCCGTGGCGGGCTGCGAGGCGGAGGACATGCGCGGGGAGACGCCGTTTTGCCGCCTGCCCTCCTTTGACCTGTTCTTGGTCGACGCGGCGAGCCACTGCTGGAACCTGGTGCCCGATCCGGTGGACGCCTCGGGCGTCATCGTCGCAGCACGTGCGAAATAACCTCGCGGTCGGCAATGGACGCAGCTAGTGAAAATCCCTGGATACGTCTGACCGATCCCGACATCGGTCAGCGGGAAATGAACGCGGTGCTCACGACAATGAGATCGTCGCGTCTTTCCGCCGGCCCGGCGGTGGAGGCATTCGAGGTGAGCTTCGCGGCTTACGCGGAGCGCACGTATGCCGTTGCGGTCTCCAGTGGAACGACCGGTCTCGTGCTCGCCCTGCGCGCACTCGGTATCGGCCCCGGCGACGAGGTGATTGCCTCGCCGTATTCCTGGCACCAGATCGCCAACGCCGTGGTCCTGGTCGGCGCCACCCCGGTTTTTGTCGACATGGACTATTGGTCCGGCACGATCATGCCCGGTAAGGTTGCAGAAAAGATCACCGAACGGACCAAGGCGATTTTGGCGGGCAATACCAACGGCCACCCCGCCCCGTGGCAGGGGCTGCGCGAGCTAGCCTCGAGCCGCAATCTGCCGCTGATCGAGGATACGACCGAAGCCATCGGCTCCGTGTACCAGGGCAAGCGGGTCGGCAGCTTTGGCGATTGCGCGATCTTCGATTTCTCGCAACCCTCGGCCCTGGTCTGCGGCGAGGGCGGAATGATACTCACGGACGATCCGCGCTTGGCCTCCGAGCTGCGCTACCTGCGCAGCCATGGCCTCGATGACCGGCTCTCGGTCTCGGTCGGCAGTCGAGTTGCGTGCCAGGCGTCAATGAGCGACATCAGCGCCGCGTTGGGCCTAGCCCAGCTAGATCGCCTCGATGAAATCTTGGCGCGACGAAAGCAGGTCGAGGGCTACTACGCTAATCACATCCAGTCCTTCGAAGGCATCAAGCCCCCGTACTTGGCACCCGACGTGGACGAAGTCCACTGGTTCCTTTACCTCGTTCATCTGGGCACGCGCTTTACCCGCAGCGCGCGCAACCAGATCATCGAGGACATGGCGACCGAAAAGGTCGAGGTCGCCTGCTATTGCAACCCGCTGCACCTGCAGTTCTTCTATAGCAAGTTCGGCTATGGCAAGGGAAATTTCTTCGTTACAGAGAAAATCGCCGATCGCGCCCTGGCGCTGCCGTTTCATGGCCATCTGAGCGATGACGAGGTCATGTTCATCGTCAGTACCGCGAAGGATTCGTCGATCAACGTCGGCGCCGGCGCGGCGATCTACTGATTCGAGCTGTCAA
>Ga0209415_10011541_pt1 | contig 14859 bp, 16 predicted proteins | sample PeaSoiSIISIP2007_FD_187696 | JGI IMG/M metagenome (GOLD analysis project Ga0209415, IMG submission 187696) | Peat soil microbial communities from Weissenstadt, Germany - SII-SIP-2007 (SPAdes) (version 2) | ecosystem: Environmental > Terrestrial > Soil > Wetlands > Peat | place: Germany...
GTAGCTCAGCCAGGTTAGAGTGCACGGTTCGGGACCGTGAGGTCGCGAGTTCGAATCTCGCCTTCCCGACGTTCGGCTGCTTGGCGAGTTCAGATTAGGGCTCTCAGGGCGCCGACCACCCCAACCGGTACCCCAACCCGCTCACGAGAGGGCGGCATCGATGGCCTTCGCGGCGTCCTGGCGCAGCCTGTCGGTGACGTGGGAGTACCGGTCCAGGGTCAGCGCGGCGGTGGCGTGGCCCAGCCGCTCCGCGGCGACCCGGGGGCTCACGCCGGCCGACAGCATCAGGGTGGCCGCGGTGTGTCGGGTGGCGTGGAAGGGCATCCGAGGCAGCTCGGCGGCCCGGAGGACGGCATACCAGCGTTGGAGCAGGGTCATCGGCGCGAGCGGGGCGCCGATGTCGGTGGCGAACACGAAGCCCTCCGGCCGCCACTCGGCCCCCAGGGATAGGCGCCGCTCAATCTGGGCCGCCCAGTGCTGACGGAGAGCGTTCACCGCCAGGTCACCCAAGGGAACCCGGCGCCGGGATGACCGGGGCTTCGGCTCGGCAACGATCCCGTCGGGCTGCATGGTCCCCAGCACGTCCAGCTCGCCACGGTCGGGGTCGACGGCGGGCCAGCGCAGGGCGATCAGCTCGCCGCGTACGGGATGCCGCGCCGCTGCGCTAGGCTTTCGAACCCACCCGTCGGCCACGGAGAGCGGCACCGCGGGGAGGCTCAGGGAGATACCAGATGCTCGGTCTCGTGATCTTCGGTGACTGGTTCGGGCTGAAGCACATCATCGCCTACGTCGTCATTCTGATCATCATCGTCGGGATCGTCTGGTTCGTAGCGCGAGGACGCGCCCGCACCTGAGCCGGCTCGCGCCGGTCTGGATCCGACCGGACCGAGCCGCACGGGGTCACGGCTGGCAGCTCTGTGACGCTGTCCCGAGAGCCGAGCCGAGCCGAGCCGGTCCGGACCCGAGCACCGGGTCGCCTCGCTGCGCTAGGCTGGCGGCTCTTGCAGCGTTTAGGCAGATTAGGTCGGTGCCCGGCGTACCGCATCTTATGGGTCGACCTCGGGACGGCCCACTTGGCCGAGGCTAATGCTATCGAGCGTGAGACGAAGGGCTCGGCCGAACCGCCCGGGCTCATTGTGTGGCCTTCCCGGTTGAAGTCGACGTCCTCGCGCGGCGGTGCTGAGCTGGCCGATTCCGGGGTGCCTCCACTTCGGCCTCACTGAGGGTGTGCCCTGGCCCGCTTGGCGGCTCGCGGCCATTGCAACTTTCGACGCGCTCGGCGGGGTGAGCGGGCTGAGGGAGCCCGAAGAGGTCCGAGGTGGCGGACGCTGGTGTGAAACCACCTCGACACCATGTCAACGGACGCACCGGCCGTCTACACCGTGGAGGGCATCGACATCAGGGCAACTCCCACGTCACCCTGCAACCGGCTTAAACCCTGGGGTCGGCATACTCGCGCAGTCTCAGCGGTGCGACCGGCTCGTCGCCCCACGGCGGACCAACGGTGGCTCACGGGCTGACCATGACCGGGGTACGTGGTAACAACGTCTCATCGCGTCAGCGTGTCAGGCGACGTGCCGTCCGTTCGACAGGAATCACCCGTGCGGCGGTGGGTAAAGAGGCCGTCGACCGGAGCCGGGGCTAACCCCTACCCCCCACCGCGGCCGGCTGAAACCCTGGGGTTGGCATGCCGTCCGACCGGGGCGATCTGACCGCCGCCTCCGTCCTGAGCCTCTCTGAGCCCCCTCGCTGTTCGCCTCCGATGATGGCACGCACCCAACACGAAAGGTGCGAGACGGTCGCTGGAAGTTTCAGGTCGTTGGCAGGGCTACTACCCCAGCCGCTACCCCAACGCACGCTTGCCGACGGCTGCCCGTGGCTGCCCGGCAGAGCCCTCGGCGGTGCCGAAATCGTTGGTAACCCTGGCGATCACTGCCCGGCGCTGACAACCCCTTACAGCCGTCCGTCGAATCTCGCCTTCCCGACGTTGCGTCGAGATGAGGTCAGCCGGTGGCGACGGGGTCGAGCACCGGCGCCGGCGAACGCTCGGCACGCGGGCGCACCTGCCAGATGAGCGCGATGCCGAGCGTGGCCAGTGGCAGCGCCTCGAGGTGGTCCCACGGGGGGTAGAGCCAGGAGTCCGCGAGGGCGGCCAGGTCGATGGCGACCACACCGAGGGCCAGTGACCTGGGCCACCCGGCGATCAGCCCGGCGCTGGCCGCGAGGGCCCCCACCAGCAGCAGGTCGTGCGAATAGTCGTGGGGCGCCACCACCAGTGAGAGCACGATGCCGAGACCGAGCGCGGTGCGGGCGTCGAGCCGCGCACGCACCCACCAGATGCCGGCCAGGGCGACGACCGCCAGCGGGACGGCCGTCGCCAGCGCCGCCGTCGGGCCCCCCAGGTCCATCGCGATGCCCGGGAAGGCCACCGTGGACGACGGCGCCGGGTAGCCCTGGAAGATCTGCCGCACCCACTCCAGCATCTGCGCCGGGGGGACGATCAGGAAGCCGAGCGCGAAGGCGACCGCGGCGCCAGCCACCATGCCGAGCAGGACCCGCCACTCGCGCACCATCAGCAGCGCGAGCGGCACCAGCCAGAGGATCTGCGGCTTGTTCACCGCGGCCAGGCCGAGCAGCACTCCGGCGCCGAACCGCCGTGCCGGAAGAAGCACCAGACCGAGCGCGGTGAGCAGCAGCACGACGACGTCGAGCTGGCCCTCCGCGATCCCGCTCGCGGACGCGAGGGTGACGGTGGCGGCGCCGACCAGCAGGACGGTGTCGCGCGGACGCGCCGAATGGCGGAGCGCGACCGCGACCAGCAGGCCGATGGCGAGCACCAGTCCGGCCAGTGAGACGCCGAGCCAGATCGCATTGGCGGTGACGAAGGGGAGACGGCCCAGGGGGGTGAGCAGCCAGGCGAGCTCGGGGAGGTACGGGTAGGGCAGGGGATACGGAGGGTGGGCGACCCCGAGCTGATGCCAGGCGGATGCTGACGCCGCGACGGAGTTGTACGGGTCGGCATGCGCGGAAAGCCGGCGTGCCGCCTCCCAGAAGACGATGAAGTCGGTGTGGCTGAGGTGGACGATCGCGGCCCATGACTCCTCGACCACCAGCGCGAGCAGCGCGGCGTAGACGACGATCCGAACCCGGGCCGCCGACCTCGGGCTCAGGCGCATGCCGTCGCGCCGGGGGAGGTCGTCGCGCCGTGGTGGGCCGGCACCGCTGGGGCCTCGAATGTCAAGGTGAGCCGGATTGTGCCACCCGGGCGAGCCGAGGTTTCCTCGCCGGGATCACGATCGTCCCCGGTCCGCCGCTGATCGCAGCCGCAGCGGTGCTGCGGGTCGCACATTCGTGCGATTGGTGGGGTGCCGGAGGTCCGCCCGGCCTCCGCGGGATGCCCCGCCGGCCCTGGCGGCCGGGGGCGGGATGACCCACGGTCATCCCTATGCGAGCACCAACCCGCTGGCCGATGCCTCCGCGTGGCGAACCCAGGGTGCCTGCAGACGGTCTGAGATGGCGGCTCGCCGCCCTGCAACACCGCTCACGGCTGGGGTAGGCTGGCGCCTCGCAGCGTCCGGCCCCCGCCGCGACGTCAAGCCGTCCACCCGGGAGATCATCAATGCTGGCTTTCACCCCGTTCGGGATCAAAGAGATCATCGTCTACATCGTTGTCGTGATCGTCATCGTGGCGGCGGTGATCTGGTTCATGAGCCGGGGCCGCGCCAAGAGCTGATCGCCTCGGGCGGGCTGGATGGCCCGCCGGCACGTCGCACGGCGCCGTCGTGCCCCGTGGTCGCCAGCGTCCGGCCGGCCTTCACCTCTGAGCGGGCGCAGACGGGCGCCTCGCCGTCGAATGGTTCGGGGTGGCCGTGGCACTCGGCGTGTCACTCTATGGGCGTGGACGGCGCAGGCGGATCGACGATCGGGACGGTCCTGGTGCTGGGCGGCGGCGGCGGCCGGGGGGCGGCCCAGATCGGCATCCTGCGCGCCCTGGCGGAGCGAGGGATCGACCCGGACGCCTGCGTCGGCACCAGCGTGGGCGCTCTCAATGCCGCGGTGGTGGCGAGCCGGCCGCTCCCGGAGGCGGTGGACCTGCTGGAGCGGATCTGGGCCAGCCCTCAGACCCGGGACGTCTTCCGCTCGCATCCCCTGCGCATGGTGTTCAACCGCGCCCGGCGGCAACCCTGGCTGCGCAGCGACGACGCCATCGGCGACCTGGTGGACTTCGCCATCGGCCTCACCGGCCAGGTGGCGTTCGAGGAGCTGCGCTGCCGGCTCGAGATCATCGTCACCGACCTGCTGACCGGCGATCCCGTGGTCATCTCCCGCGGCCCGCTGAGAGACCCGCTGCGGGCCTCGTGCGCCATCCCGTTCGTCTTCCGGCCGGTCCAGCTCGGCGACCGCGCCTACGTCGACGGTGGGGTCACCGACAACTGCAGCCTCGCGACCGCGGCCCGGATGGAGCCCGCTCAGATCATCGCGGTCGACCTCACCGCGGAGCCGGCGCTGCCGGCGCTGCGGCGTCTCTCGGAGGTGTTCGAGCGGGTCACCTCGGTGGCGCTCCACTCCCGCCTCCTGGCCGACTTCGACCGCTTCAGCAAGCACCTGCCGGTGACCCTGATCTGTCCCCGGATCCCCAACCCGCTCCGGGTGGCCGACTTCTCGAAGGTCCGCGAGGCCGCCCGGACCGCCATGGAGACGCTGCTCCAGACCATCGGCCGGGCCGACGGGCGGCTGGCATCGGGCGTCTTCTATCTCCCGATCTCGATGGAGGGGAGCCCGGCGGCCGGCTGACCCCGGCGGCGGCGAGCTACTGCGACGCGGACAGTGGCGAACCGGTGTTCGCCCCTCTGGTATGCTGGGCTCATGCCCAGAGCCGAAGGCGCCTTCGACATCGACCGCTTCGACACCGAGAAGCCGCACGACGAGCGTGACGGGGTGACCCTGACTCGGGTCCACGTCACCAAGACCTTCCACGGCGACCTGGTCGGCGGCAGCGAGACCGACATCATGATGGTGCACACCGCGCAGCCGGCGGCCTACGCGGGGATCGAGCGTTTCGAGGGGTCCGTACACGGCCGGAAGGGGGGATTCGTCCTCCAGCACAACGCCGGTGGCGAGGCGGGGGTCCCCTGGATGACGTGGAAGATCGTCGAGACCAGCGGGACCGGCGACCTGGCCGGGATCCGGGGTGAGGGGCAGATCATCGTGGGCCCCCGCGGGGAGCATTCGTACACCCTGGATTACCGGCTGTAGCCAGGCTGCCGCCGTGGGAGGGCGCTCCGTTGGGCCCGGTTGCCCGCACGCGGCATCCCCTCGCGGTCGTTCCGGGTCAGGCCGGCGAGAAAGCCCTATATTTCGAGGTCGGGCCCCCGTAGCTCAGTGGATAGAGCAGAGGTTTCCTAAACCTTGTGCGCTGGTTCGATTCCGGCCGGGGGTACTTGAGTCTTCTAGCGAGGAGCCGCGCAACCGCCACCTGCCCGCTACCTATGGTTCCAAGTGCATTCGGGAGCCGGATCGACAGCATCAAGGCGTTGAGCGATCCTGCTGACCGGCCGTCGAGAGGCACCGTTCAAGGTGACCCGCTAGCCCCTCCTGGCTCCCACGCAGGCGGGCACCCTCATGGCCGTGAAGCCTCCTTCCCAGCCGGGTTGCGACGTCAGGATGCGGACAGGGACAGCGCACCATTCCGGGGCGGCCCAGCGTAGACAAGGCGTGATCCAGTGGACGGTGGGGCTCCCTGCGGAGAACGGCGAGATGGCTGACCTCGACGGGGACGACGGGATCGACGGCACTCATTCAAGACGGCACGAGCGAGCCCAACCTGCACCTTCACCTCTCTCGGCTGAAGAGCTGTGCCGCGAGTACGCAGACCGCGTCTACCGCTTCGCGAACATGGTGGCCCGGGACGACCTGGAGGCCGACGACCTTGCCCAGACCGCTCTGGTGCACGCACTCAGGGCCCTTCCCGGATTCGATCCAGATCGCGGTGAGGTGACCGGCTGGCTGTGGCGCATCGTGGTCAATGCGGCCCGCGATCACCAACGCTCCGCCAAGCGGCGTGAGCTGCTCTTCCTACGACTCAAAGCGCTGCGGGGCGGCCCTGCACCGATTGACGACGTGTTCGAGCCGCCGGGGATCACTGACGAGAAGCTCTTTCAAGCAGTGCGTGAGTTGAGTCCCCTTCAACGGTCGGTCGTGGCCTTGCGCTTCGGCGGCGATCTCGAGTGGGGTGACGTCGGCGCAGCTCTGGGCATTTCGCGATCTGCTGCCGCCGCTGCCGGCCACCGGGCCCTGGTGGCACTCCGGGCCGTCCTGGTGCCTGACGGTGAACCCATCACGCGTGAGCAACGCCCGGCCGTCCAGACGCCCGATCCGGAGGAACGGAGATGAAGAGGACCAGCTCGGGAAACTTGCTAGCGGACCGGCTGACCCGTCTCCACCGGCCGCTGCCGCCCGACCTCATCAGTCGCGCCATCGCTGAGGCCCGAATAGGGGACGCGGCGACCCAACCGGCGACGCCCGGTCACGGCATCGACGCTGCCTCACAGGGCGATGGCCGAGCGATTGCCCTGCTGCCATCCGCAGCGCCTCGACAGCGACGACCCAGCCCCCTGCGGCTGACCCTGACCGCGGTCACCGTGATTGCGGTTGCGGCCGGCACTTTCGCCGCAATCGTCGCGACGTCGGGTCACAACGGGCGTACGGGCGTCACAGTGGTCAGTGGGAGCCCGAACGCCACGCCAACAATCCCACCGCGGGTGACCATATCGACGGTGCCCTCGGTGGGGGTGCCACCGATGTGCAATGAGCTTCCCTTCGGCGAGTTGGACGTCGTGGGTGAATCGACGGGCACCCAATTCGGTTTCCTGGACACGGCGACGGGCGCCTTCACCGCCGACGCCACCGCTCCCGCGGGATCCATCAAGCCGGGTGGCCCCAGCTACCTCTCCAGCATGGGTGGCTGGTGGTCTCCAACCCTGGACGCCGTCAACGACAACAACATGATTGCATTGGCGCCGGATGGGAGCGGCTACGCGTACATCGCGCCCGCCGCAGGAGCGATCGACGACGGCACCCTCCACATCATCACCTCGACAAGCAACAGCGCAGTGATCATCCATCCTGCGGAGCTGGACATCCTCGTCGGCTGGAGCAACGAGGGCATCGTCATCCAGCGCGTCGACAAGACCGGCGGGTCCATCACCGGGACCTGGGTCATCAATCCCACCACCGGGGCGGAGCGAGAGATCTCGATTCCCCCGGGGGGTCCGGAGTCCCCGCCGGGCAACGTGGTCGCCGAGGGCAACGCGGTCTGGGAGGTGATCGGGGGCGAGATGAGCCCGACCGGTCCGACCATCCCCGACACGCTGGTCCGCTACGACTTGCAGACCGGGGTCACCACCACGTGGTTCGACCTCGAAGGCTACTACACCTCGGGCGGACGGCTCCCCGCCGGGGACCTCGCACCGGACAAGACCGGGCCCACCACCCCTTACGTCCAGGTGCTTGGTTTCGACGGCCAGGGCGATCCTGTGCTCGGCATCGGGCCCGCCACCGCCCACGGTGGAGCCGCGCCGACGGGTGAGTTGCTCCTGCTGACCGGCCAGGAGGAGGTGACGGTGATCCGGGCGGCGGGGCAGCCGGGAGCCGATGCAAACTACGTGCAGGCCGATGGCAGCGGGCTCTGGTTCTCAGGAGCTGACGCCAGCCCCCAGGTCGTGTACCACTGGGACCCGACCACGGGCTGGCATGCGGTGACGTCTCTCCCCTCAGAGGTGAACCTCGCCCGGGTTGTGGGCGCCTGCGCCGGCTGAGCTGTCGCGAGGAGGCCCCGGAGGAGGGCGGCCTGGACTCCGTTGCGATCGTAGCCGCGCCGTCCACCCTCGCCGCCGGCGCTGCACCGGTCGGTCCCTCACCCCCGCCGGCCCTGCCGACCACCCCAACCCCCCGGCCCGCCCTCGCGCGGCGTCCCCCGTCCCAGGCACAATCCCCGGCCATGAGCGTCGAGGTCAGGCCCGCCACGGTCGCCGACGTCCCGGCTCTCCTCGACCTCTACCAGCAGCTCGCCGAGGGCTTCGGTGCCGGACCGGAGCTGAGCGTCGCCGAGGGGGAGGCGATCCTCCGTGAGATAGCCACCCAGCCCGACCGCACCCTGCTCACCGCAACCGTGGATGGTGCCGTCGCCGGGACCGTCGACCTGCTCGTGGTCAGGCCCAACCTGAGCCACCACGGCCGGCCCTGGGCGGCGGTCGAGAACGTCGTAGTCGGCCGCGACTTCCGCCGTCTCGGGGTCGGCCGGGCGCTCATGGAGGAGGCGGCGCGGCGGTCTCGGGAGGCCGGCTGCCACCGGCTCCAGCTCCTCTCCCGGGTGCAGCGCACCGAGGCCCACGCCTTCTACCGGGCGATCGGCATGGAGGCCAGTGCGCAGGGCTTCCGGCTCTACTTCGACGATCGGTCCGATTCCTCGCGCCGAGATGCCCCCTGAGCGAAGATTTACCTGCGAGAATCTTCACCCTCGCCACCCCAACTCCGAGGGCGGATCGGCCGCTCCACTGGAGGTCCCCCGATCATGGCCACTGAAGACAAGCAACGTATCCTCGACTGGTGCGGCGCCGATAGCGATGTCCGGTACGTGCAGGAGGGGGTCGACCCGGGTGCCGACTTCAGCCTGGTGCTGGAGAGCGCGGGCACCGAGCTGACCGCCACGCTCCCGAGCGGAAGCGATCGGATCGTTCTGCGCAACGTCGTCGATCTGGCGCAGGCCGCCCAGCCCGCGGGAAGCGGCGACCTCGCCGCCGACCTGACCGACCTGGAGGAGCGGCGGCCCGGCCCGGTGACGGTCGTCCTCGAGCCGACCGGGGAAGCGGTCGCGGTCAGCACCTGGGTCGTCAGCGACGGGCTCACCAAGCACAGCTTCCTGACCGCGGTCAGCGACGTCATCCGCACCCGGGGGGCGGTGCTGCGGCTCGCCGGCCTGCCCGCGGACCTCCCCGCCGCCGAGGGGGCCGGGACGGTGGCCGCGCCCGAGGAGCACGAGGCCCCCGAGGTCGCCCTCTCCGGCGCCTCGACCGAGGCCGTCCCCGAGATGGCCGCCATCTCCGAGCAGGCGACGACGGCGGAGCCGTCGCCCTGGAGCTGGACACCCCCCGCCCCCACGCCCGTCTACAGCACCGCCGAGGATGGGGCCCCGACGCCGGCCTACGCCGCGCCGGAGGATGCTGCCGCCGGACCTGCGGCCGAGGCGCCGGAGGAGGCGCCGGTCTCCGAGGCCGAGCCCACCATCGAGGCGACGGTCGAGGAGCCGGCGGCCGAGGTGCCCAGCGCCCAGGAGCCGGTGTCGGCGTTCAGCGCCTGGGGAGCGGCGACATCCGCGGCCGAGGAGCCGGAGCCCGAGCCCGCCGCCACCACCGAGCCCGCCGAGGAGCAGACCTCGGCCTTCGGCGCGTGGGGCACGCCGCAGGTCACGCCTGCGGTGGAGGAACCCGTCGCCGAGACCCCCGCCGCGGGCGTCGAGGAGCAGGTGCCCGCCTACAGCCCGTGGGGCTCGCCGGCGCTGACGCCCGAGCAGCCCACGGAGGCCGAGCCGGTGCCCGAGGCCACCCTGCCCGCGGTGGAGCAGGAGCCGGCGACGCCCAGCCCGTGGGGGACACCGGAGGCGACCCCCGAGGAGGCGGCCCCGGAGACCACCCCGGCGGCCACGGAGAAGCAGCCCGCGGCGGTCAGTCCGTGGGCGTCACCCGCCACGACCAGCTTCGAGACGGTCACCTCACCCAGCCAGGGCTACCAGCCCGAGGCGACCTCAGCCGGCTTCGAGGCCACCCCGGGCCCGGTCGGGCCGCTGGGCGGGTACGCCACCGGCGGCTCCGGGCAGGGCTACGACCAGCCGTACACGCAGGAGGCGGCGGCGACACCCGTGCCGGCGCCCGCTCCCGTGCAGCCCGCCTGGACCCCCAGCCATCGGGTCCCGCCCCAGGGGATGCAGGCGTGGGCCGCCCCCGACCCCGCCGGTGCGGTGATCGCCACTCTCGGCGGCCACCTTCCGGTGCAGGTCACCGAGGTCCGGGGGGCCTGGGCACACGTGCTCTGCTCCAATGGCTGGACCGGTTGGGTCGACGACCGCCTGCTCATCGTCGGAGCGTGACCCGGGCCCGGTCGGCGGGCATGCACGTCGGGGAGCGCGTCCGTGCGCTCGCGCACGGGCGCGCCCGGCGCGGCCCCCGGGGGTGACCGCGGCATGGAGGTCAGGGCAGAGGTGATCGGGAGCCTCTGGAGGATCGTGGCCGAGGTGGGCCAGCGGGTCGAGGAGGACGAGACCATCCTGGTCCTCGAGTCCATGAAGATGGAGATCCCGGTGACCAGCCCGATCAGGGGGACCGTGACCGCGATCCTGGCCAGCCGGGGCGAGGTGGTCCAGGAGGGCCAGACGGTCGCCATCGTCGAGTAGGCCCGGCCGGCAACCATCGGGACCGCCTGCCCAGAATGGCAGGATGGAGAACGCCACCAGTCCCGGCGCCGCCACCCCCGCCCGCGGGGATCGGTGGGCGCGGCTCAAGTCCTCGACCGCGGTCCGGGTCATCCAGGCCTACGGCTCGAGCCAGAGCGGCAACAACTCGTCGGGGCTCGCCTTCAACGCCTTCATGGCGATGTTCCCGATGATCCTCGGGGCCCTCTCGATCATCGGCCTGGTGGTGAGCAGTCCCAGCGTCCGGAGCCAGGCCCAATCCTTCATCCTCCGCACCTTCCCGGGCCGGAGCGGCGCCGAGCTCAACGCGGTGGTCACCACCGACCTCCATCACTACGCGGGGCTGCTCGGCATCGTCGGGGTGCTGGGCCTGCTCTGGGGATGCACCAACTTCTTCGCCTCGCTGGAGTTCTGCCTGGGACGCATATTCGACATCGGCCAGCGCGGCTTCCTGCGCCAGCGGGCCATGGGCGCCGTGATGATGCTGGCCCTGGTGGCCGCGCTGCTGGTCGCCGTCGGGGCCACCACGCTGATGAACCTGGTGCCGGTGATGGCCGGGCTCGGGCCGCTGGTCGGTTTCCTGGCCATGGCGCTGCTGACCCTGGTGATCTACCGGCTCGTCCCCAACCGCACCTTCCGGATCCGCGAGCTCTGGCCGGGAGCCGCGCTTGCGGGACTGCTGATCGAGCTGATCACCCTGCTCTTCCCCCTCTACGCCAAGCTGGCCCACGGCTTCGACACCTACGGGCAGAGCCTGGCCCTCTTCTTCCTGCTGGCCACCTGGCTCGCCTTCCTGTCTCAATTCATCCTCATCGGCGCCGTCTGGAACCGCGTGCGGCTGGGGGAGAGGTTCACGGCGTCGGGGCTGCTGGCCTCCCCCTCCACGACGGCGCCCTCCCCCGACCCCGCCCGCCACGATGCGGTCGCGGACCGACGCAGCGCCCCCGCAGGTGACAGGATCAACGCCGGCGTGGCCGCGAGCCCCCACCGCTCGCCGGAGCGGTCGCACCCCTCGGAGACCAACCCCCCACCGTGAGCGCCGGCTACGACACCCAGCGGGTCACCACCGCCGACAACGTCGGCATCAGCTTCCGCGTCGCCGGGCTCGCCACCCGGTTCGCCGCCGCCCTGGTCGACGGTCTCCTCCTCCTGATCCTCCTCTTCGTCGCCACGGTGCTCATCGGCGCCATCGCCGACGCCCTGGCCGGGACCACGAGCGGCAACTCCGCCATCGAGATCGTCAGCCTTGCCGGCCTGCTGCTGGCGGCCTGCCTGGTCCTGATCGCGATCCTCTACTTCACCATCGCCCAGGCCGTGAGCGGGGGCCGGACCCCCGGCAAGGCCGCCATGGGGCTCCGGGTGATCCGCATCGACGGGGGGACGGCGAACCTCGGCGCCTACTTCCTGCGCAGCGCCGCATACATCCCCGATCTGCTGCTCGCGGTGGGCCCGATCCTCATGTTCTTCCACCCTCAGTCCCGGCGCCTCGGCGACCTCCTCGCCGGCACCGTGGTGGTGCGGGAGCGGACCCCGGTGACCCTGCAGGCGGCCACGGCGCCGTCCCCCGTCTATCTGCGGAGCGGCGATCCGGGCCCGGTCATCGACGGTCTGGGAAACCTGGGGGAGCGCGAGCTGAACGCCGTCCGGACCTTCCTCAGCCGCCCGGGCCTGCTGCCCGCCCAGCGGGTCGAGCTGGCCGGGCGGCTCGCCGGCCGCCTGCTCGAACGGATGGACCTGCCCTTCGGCGCCCCGGAGCGGATGTGGCCGCCCGAGCTGTTCCTGGAGCGGCTCTACCTGCAGCTGTCCGCCCGGCTCCAGCCCGGAGACCGTGCCGGCGTCACCCCTCCCCCCTTCGGGATCGCCGGACGGCCCCCCTGGACTCCATGAACCTGGAGGCCTTCACCGCCGGCCGCCAGGCCCGCTGGGCCGAGCTCGAGGCGCGCACCGCGACCCTGGCCGAGAGCCGGCTGCGGGGCCTGCGGGCCTCGGACGTCGAGCGCTTCGCGATCCTCTACCGGCGGACCGCCAGCGATCTCGCCATCGCCCGGCGCGACTTCCCCGACCAGCCCATCAGCGAGTACCTGAACTCGCTCTGCGGGCGCGCCCACGTGCTGCTCAACCGGGGCTCGCCGCCCCGGATCGAGAACGCGCTCCGCTATTTCGCGACCGGCGCGCCGCGGGTGTTCCGGGCCAACGCCGGTTACTTCCTCGCCTCGTTGGCGCTCCTGCTCGCCGGCACGCTCGCGGGCTGGCTGGCCTACGACCTCCGGCCCGACCTGCGCGGACTGCTGGTGCCGAACTCGCTCTTCGCCCAGATGGCCCAGGGAAGCCCCGGCATCGGCGTGCCCCAGCCCTTCCTCGCGGCCCCCAGCATCTTCCTGCACAACATCGAGGTGGCGGTGATCGTCTTCATCCTCGGCATCTGCGCCGGCCTGCCCAGCGCGTTCCTGATCCTCCTCCAGGGCTGGAGCCTCGGCACCCTGGGAGCGGCCGTCCACGCCGGGGGATACGACTACGCCTTCTGGTCGCTGATCGCCGCCCACGGGGTGCTGGAGCTGAGCGTCATCGTCACCGCAGGGGCGGCCGGTCTGCGCCTGGGCGACGCCCTGCTGCGACCCGGGCTGCGCAGCCGGGCCGATTCGATCGCCCATGCGGGCGGGGACATGGTCGGACTGGCCGTCGCCACCATGCTGCTGCTGGTGATCGCCGGCACCCTGGAGGCCTTCGTTTCCCCGAGTGCGATGCCCGGCGGAGCCAAGATCGCGATCGGTCTCGGCGTGGGCGCCTGCTTCTACGCCTGGCTGCTCCTCGCCGGGCGCGGCCGGACGGCCGCCGCCACGCTCGACCTCGACGCATCGGCAGACCCCCCGTCCATCGCAGGAGGCGACCTGGCGGCGCTCGGCTGATCGCGAGCCCGGAGGTGAGGCGCCAGCGTCCAGCTCGCAGAGGGGGCAGACCCACTCCCGGATGACCCCATGGCGACGGCCCGCCGCGCGGCCGCCAGCGCCGAACCCCCTGGTGCGTCAGGGAAATACCCGCTTGAACTTCACCTTGGGGGAGGCCGCAGACTGAGCTCGCCGGGCAGAGGGCCCGGCCAACCAGGAGCGCGGTGATGGAGCAGCTGAGCATCGGAGAGTTCGCACGGCGTTCCCGTCTGTCTCCCAAGGGGCTGCGCCTCTACGACGAGATGGGGCTCCTCATACCCACGCGAGTCGACGGTGCCTCCGGCTACCGCTTCTATGGGCAGCCGAACGGTCCGCAGTCGCAACTCGTCGCCGAGTCGCTCCGATCCTGGGCCGAGGAGCGAGGCATCGAGTCGAGCATTCTCGGCGAGCTCGGCGTCCGCATCACCTTCCTTGCACCCCGTCAGCGCACCCCGGAGAGCGCGCCCGACTCCGACTTCGCCGTCCCCTATCGCTGACGCGAACGACGAGCCCAGCCTGCTCGCCGGCGGCGGCTGCGACCGGTCGGGCCGTCGCTTCGACTAGGCCGTCGACCCGGCGGCGGGCTGGGTGAGGCTGAACCAGTTGCCGGAGTCGTCCCGGAACACCGCCTCGATCCCATACGGCCGTTCCGCCGGCTCCTGAAGGAACACCACTCCGCGCCCGGAGAGCTCCTCGTGGGTGCGGCGGCAGTCGTCGGTCGTCAGCACTCCGCACCCGAACACACCCTTGGCGACCAGCGACCGGAGCTGCTCGGCAGTCTCCGGGTCATGGCCCATGGCGCAGTCGGCCAGGATGATCTCCGGCCGCGGCTGGCCTGGCATGCCGACCGTCAGCCAGCGGAAACCCGCGCCGCCGCCCTCGAAGCTGTCCCCCATCGCGAAGTCGTTGCGCACCTCGAGACCGAGCTTCTCCGTGTAGAAGGCCTTGGCACGATCCTGATGCAGGACGAACACCTCGCTGTGGGAGAGACCCGTGATCATGGCGAACCTCCGATGTCGGATTGCGACCGGACCAGACTACGGGGCCGGGAACGCGCCGGTCTTCTTCCGGATTGCTGTTCTCGGCAGCGGCGGGGTGGCACCGGCGTGGGCGGCACTGGGGTGGGCGGCCCCAGACCGGCGCCGGCGCCCGCGCCGCCCGCACTGCCGGCGCCGGATCGGCCCGCGGCGCCTGCCCCCGGGCGAGTCCACGCCATCAGGATGCAGCCGGGGATGGGCGGTCCCCCGTGTGCCGCCACGTGGCGGTCGCGATAGGCGGTGGGCGAGCAGCCGACCAGGTCGCGGAACCGGGAGCTGAAGGAGCCCAGGCTCTGGAAGCCGACCATCAGGCAGATCTCGGTCACGGTCAGGTTCGCCGAGCGGAGCAGGTCCTGGGCCCGCTCCACGCGGCGGCGGCTCATGTACGCGCCCGGCGTCTCCCCGAAGCAGGCGCGGAAGCTGCGGGCGAAGT
>Ga0209415_10011542_pt1 | contig 14859 bp, 13 predicted proteins | sample PeaSoiSIISIP2007_FD_187696 | JGI IMG/M metagenome (GOLD analysis project Ga0209415, IMG submission 187696) | Peat soil microbial communities from Weissenstadt, Germany - SII-SIP-2007 (SPAdes) (version 2) | ecosystem: Environmental > Terrestrial > Soil > Wetlands > Peat | place: Germany...
AGCCCGTTGTGAGAGGCAGGACCATGGATACGACCGTGCCTGGCACCGCGCTCGGCGTGCATTCGGAAGTCGGCAAGCTCCGGGAGGTCATCGTCCACCGCCCGGGGCTGGCTCTCCAGCGGCTGACTCCGGAAAATTGCCGCGGACTTCTGTTCGACGACGTGCTGTGGGTGAAGAAAGCCCGCCAGGAGCACGATGTCTTCGCCGATGCGCTCCGGGAACGCGGCACGAAGGTCCATGAATTCACAACGCTGCTCGCCGAGACACTGCAGAATGTCGAAGCGAGGCGCTGGCTCCTCGACCGGCGTCTGCATGCCACCCTGGTGGGTCCCGATGCGGTCGCGGAGCTGAACGCCTGGCTCGGCGAACTTCCGGTCGAGCGGCTGGCGGAACTCTTGATCGGTGGCATCGCCAGGGCCGAGCTGCCGTTCAGACCCGCGGGCCTCGCCGGACGGACCCTGGAGCCCCATGACTTCGTCCTGCCGCCGCTGCCCAATCAGATCTTCACTCGCGACAGTTCCTATTGGATCCATGGCGGGGTGGCCATCGGATCGATGTATTGGCAGGCACGCCGACCGGAGACCCTGAACGTCGAGGCGGTCTATCGATTCCATCCGCGCTTTGGCACCGGCGGCTTCGAACATTGGTGGAGCCTGACCGACAAGGCGGCGAACAGCACCACCATCGAGGGGGGCGATGTGATGCCGGCGGCCGAAGGCCTGGTGCTCATCGGCATGGGCGAGCGGACGACACCCCAGGCCGTCGCTGCGCTCAGCGCAAGCTTGTTCGAAAAGGGCGCGGCAACCCGTGTCATCGCGGCGCTCATGCCGCGGGACCGCAGCTTCATGCATTTGGACACGGTCTTTACCTTTTGCGATCGCGATCTGGTGACGATCTATCCCGCCGTGGTCGATCGCATCCGCTCCTTTTCCCTTCGGCCGGGCGACAAGGGCATCGAAATCGTCGAAGAAAAAGGAGCCTTCACCGAGGTGGTCAAGGCGGCTCTCGGCCTGAAGCATCTGCGCGTCATCCCGACTGGGGGCGACAGCTACGAGGCCGAGCGCGAGCAGTGGGACGACGGCAACAATGTCGTCGCCATCGAGCCCGGCGTGGTCGTGGCCTATGACCGCAACGTCTATACCAACACCGTGCTGCGGCGGGCGGGGATCGAGGTCATCACCATCGAAGGCTCCGAGCTCGGCCGCGGCCGGGGCGGCGGCCACTGCATGACCTGTCCGATCGCCCGCGATCCCCTGAACTAGAAAGCAGCGAGAACAGCCATGCCCATCAATCTTCGCGGCCGTAGCGTGCTCGATTTGGACGATTTTTCGCCGGCAGAAATCCGCTATCTTCTGAGGCTTGCCGCCGATCTCAAGGCGGCGAAATACGGCGGCTACGAACAGCCCCTCCTGTTGCGCAAGAACATCGCTCTCATTTTCGAGAAAGACTCGACGCGCACGCGCACCGGCTTCGAGGTGGCCGCCTACGACCAGGGGGCCCATGTCACTTACCTGGGCCCGACGGGCAGCCAGATCGGCCACAAGGAATCCATGAAGGACACGGCCCGTGTGCTGGGCAGGGTCTACGACGCCATCGAATACCGTGGATTTGGTCAGAAGGTCGCCGAGGAGCTGGCCAAGTATTCAGGCGTGCCGGTCTATAACGGTCTCACCGACCAGACCCATCCGACCCAGACGCTGGCCGACTTCATGACCATGCGGGAGTTTACTCACAAGCATCTTTCCGATCTGAAGGTCGTTTTCTTGGGCGACGGGCGCAACAATGTCGCGCGCTCTCTGGCCGAGGGTGCTGCCAAGGTGGGCATCGACATGCGCATCGGGGCGCCCAAGCAGCTCTGGCCCGACGAGGGGTTCGTCTTGCGCCACCGGGAAATCGCGGCCAAGACGGGCGGCCGACTTTCCATCACCGCCGATCTCAAGGAGGCAGTGGCAGGGGCTGACTTCATCTATACCGACGTCTGGCTATCCATGGGCGAGGACGAGTCAGCCTGGGGAGAGCGCATCAAGCTCCTGACGCCCTACCGCGTGACGCGGGAGGTCATGGCGGCGACGGGTAACCCCTACGCCAAGTTCATGCATTGCCTGCCCGCCTTCCACAACGCGGAGACGGAAGTAGGCGCCGACATCGCCAAGCGCTTCGGCATCGACTGCATGGAAGTCACCGACGAGGTGTTCGAGTCCGAAGCTTCCATCGTCTTCGAGCAGGCGGAAAACCGGATGCCCTCGATCAAGGCCATCCTGGTCGCGACCATCGGGGGCTGACGCGTTGCGCGTACTGGTGGCACTCGGCGGCAACGCGCTGCTGCGCCGGGGCGAGCCGATGACGGCGGAGAACCAACGCGCCAACACGCGCCGGGCGGCGTCGGCGTCGGCGCTGGCCGAGCTGGTCCGCGCCGGCCACCGCATCGTGGTCACCCATGGCAACGGACCGCAAGTCGGCCTGCTTGCCCTGCAGGCGGCCTCGGGACCGGCGGACGGCCTCTATCCCCTTGACGTGCTGGGGGCGGAAAGCGAGGGCATGATCGGCTACCTGATAGAGCAGGAGCTGACCAATGCCCTTGCCGACGACGCTCAATTCGCTACGATTCTCACGCAGGTTCGCGTCGATCCCGCCGATCCGGCATTCGGGAAGCCCAGCAAGCCCATCGGGCCGGTCTATGATCTGACGACGGCGCGCAAGCTTGAAGCCGAACGCGGCTGGCGCGTGGCGCCCGACGGCGAGCGATGGCGCCGCGTGGTCGCCTCGCCGAAGCCTCTGGAAATTCTCGAATCGAGGGCGATCGCGCTGCTGGTGGAGCGCGGCATCAATGTGATCTGCACCGGTGGCGGCGGCATTCCGGTGATCCGCAGGCCCGACGGCTCCCCCATCGGCGTCGAGGCAGTGATCGACAAAGATCTCGCTTCGGCCCTGTTGGCTCGCCAGCTGAATGCCGAGATGCTGATCATGCTGACCGATGTCGATGCGGTCTATGAAGGGTTCGGAAAGCCGGGTGCCCGCGCCATCGCCCGCGCGGCTGCCGGTCGGCTCGCGCCCGCATTGTTCGCGGCTGGCTCCATGGGACCGAAGCTTCAGGCTGCCTCCGAGTTCGCTATCGCCACCGGTCGCCCGGCCGCCATCGGCCGCCTGGAAGACGCTGGTGCGATCGTCAGGGGCGACAAAGGCACCCGCATCGATGCCGGCACGCAAGATGCCGAATACAGGGTTTGAACGAGGTCATTCGGTCGGATCTTGGCGTGAATTTTGGCGAGCGCCGCTGTATGCATATGAATGCAGGCACTGCGACCCTCCTTGTGTATTTCCCGACGACAAAGAGCGCGGAATCTTGGTCGCGTTCAACCCCCTAGGGCCATGAACCGCACCTCATGACGAGCAACTTTGCGGACATCCCGAAGAGCCTCTGGCGTCGACTCCTGCAGCCGGGGCGGTCCGCTACTGTGCGGACAGGCCACGCACTTGCTTCATCGCGCTACTTTGAGGTGGCCCGACTCGCTTCCGAGGAAGTGCTGGCTCAGCTGAACACGACCAGCAACGGCCTCGACGAGGCCGAAGCGAACCAGCGGCTGAGAAAGATCGGCCCGAACGCTGTCGCCCAGGAGAAGCAGCGAAGCATCGTCATTCAGCTTCTCGTTCGCCTGGGAACGCCGCTGAATGTGCTTCTCCTCGTCCTGGCGCTTGTTTCCTACCTCCTGGCCGATGCCCGCGCGGCCGTCATGATAACCATGATGGTCATTCTGAGCGTCGGCCTCAGCTTCATTCAGGAGTATCGCTCGCACAAGGCCGCAGCCGCGCTGCGTGCCATGGTGCGGACGACCACGACGGTCTTGCGCAAACCAAGCTTGCCATCGAATGACCGGGTTTCCGCCGGAGGATCGGTGCAGCGGGAGATTCCGATCGAAGAGGTGGTGCCCGGGGATGTGATTGTCCTCGCCGCTGGAGACATGTTTCCCGCCGATATGCGGCTGGTGACCGCCAAGGGTCTCTTCGTAAACGCATCATCGTTGACCGGGGAGGCGTTCCCGGCTGAAAAGTTCGCCAAGGCGGTTTCGGATGACATTCGGGACCCCCTGGACCTGCCCAACATAGGCTTCATGGGCACCGCCGTCGTGAGCGGTGCTGCCACCGGCGTTGTGCTTCTCACCGGCAAGCAGACCTATTTCGGCACGGTCGCGGACACCATTGCCCATCAGCGACCGCTCACAAACTTCGAGAAGGGGGTCAACCGGTTTGTGTGGCTCATGATCGGGTTCATGCTGGTCATGGTGCCTGCCGTGTTTCTGATCAATGGCTTCACAAAGGGCGGCTGGTTCGAAGCGCTTTTGTTCGCCGTCGCCGTCGCCGTCGGGCTCACCCCGGAGATGCTGCCGATGATCGTCATGATGAATTTGGCGAAGGGCAGCCTCGCCATGTCGCGCAAGAAAGTGATCGTGAAGCGCCTCAACGCAATTCAGAATTTTGGCGCCATGGACGTGCTGTGCACGGATAAGACGGGGACGCTTACGCAAGACCGAATCCTCCTGAAACGACATCTCGATATTCATGGCAAAGACTCTGACAAGGTTCTCGAATTTGCCTACCTGAACAGCTTCTACCAGTCCGGCCTCAAGAATCTCCTCGACGTCGCCGTGCTCAAGCATTTGGACCTGCGTCAAGACCTTCGAGTCGAGCATGATTTCAAGAAGGTGGACGAGATTCCCTTTGACTTCGAACGCCGGCGGATGTCGGTGGTCCTTGAACAAGCCGACAAGACACAGCTGCTCATTTGCAAGGGCGCGGTGGAGGAGATGCTCGGCGTCTGCTCCTCCTATGAATTGGAGGGAAAGCCAGGACCGCTCGACCCTTCCCATTTCGAGGAGGCGAAGCGGGCCACGGCGCTCCTGAACGGCGACGGCTTCAGAGTCGTGGCGGTGGGCTACCGGGAGTTCGCCACCGCGAAACCGGCATATTCGGTGGCAGATGAATCGGGCCTCACGCTTCTGGGCTATATCGCATTTCTGGACCCGCCGAAGGACAGCGCGGCCGGCGCGATAAAGGCGCTCAATGGAATTGGCGTGCAGGTCAAGATCATCACGGGCGACAACGAAATCGTCACGCGAAAGATCTGCAGCGAGGTGGACCTGCATGTCGACCGCGTCCTGCTGGGAAGCGAAATTGAGGCTATGCCCAGAGCGGCCCTCGATGCATGCGTGGAAGCCGTTGCCGTGTTTGCCAAAGTCTCCCCGACCCAAAAAGCTGCCGTAATCGAGGCGCTCCATAGAAAAGGCCGCGTCGTGGGCTTCTTGGGCGATGGAATCAACGATGGCCCGGCGCTGAAGGCCGCGGATGTCGGAATCTCGGTGGACACCGCGGTCGACATTGCCAAGGACTCGGCCGATATCATCTTGCTTGAGAAGAGCCTCGCTGTGCTGAGCGAAGGTGTGATGGAGGGGCGACGCGTCTTCGGCAATATCATCAAGTACATCAAGATGAGCGCGAGCTCGAATTTCGGAAACATGTTCAGTGTCATCGGCGCGAGCATATTCCTGCCGTTCCTGCCGATGGCGCCTCTTCAGGTGCTCGCCAACAACCTTCTCTACGACTTCTCGCAGACGACGATACCGACCGACACGGTGGACGAGGAGTACCTTCGCGTGCCGCGCCGTTGGGATATCGGCAACATCATGCGATTCATGCTTTTCATTGGCCCGATCAGTTCAATCTTCGACTATACGACCTACTTCGCGATGATTTTCGTCTTCCATGCCTGGAACGATCCGGCGCTGTTCCAGACTGGATGGTTCGTCGAGTCCTTGCTGACCCAGACTCTCATCATCCATGTGATCCGTACGGCCAAGATCCCGTTCATCGAGAGCAGGGCGAGCCCACAGCTGATGGCAACGACCGTGATCATCGCGCTGATAGGCATGGCGCTCCCGTTCACGCATCTCGGGCATGCGCTCGGCTTCACGCACCTTCCACACGGCTACTGGATCATGTTGGCGTTGACCCTGGTAAGTTACGTCATTCTGACGCATCGGGTGAAAATGTGGTTCATCCGCCGCTTCGGCATGAATTGACGACGGGAGAACGAAGTTTGATGCGGACCCTTATGGATCATAGGCAAGAGCGAGGTAGGCGCATGACACACCGGCGACTGCGCCAATGCCGTGGGGGACCATCTGCTGCACGCGTCATCAGCTTGCAACAAGTGCATTGGATACTGCGCAACCGCAGCGGAAGCTGCACGGAGTCTGACGATCGGCGCTTGATGCCCCATTCCGAAATTCTTCAGAGGCTCAGCTTCCAGGATCGAAGCGCCGCCACGCTTCGCCGTCATATGGCGGGGTATTTCATCCCGGGCGCCCGCGCCTTCAGCACATTGCGCAGCTGACCATGCCTCAAAAGGCCCTGATCGTCGAAGAGCTGGGTGACCGTGCTTTGCTGCTGCCCCAGCGGTTGCTGGAGGCGCTCGCGGCCAACGATCAGGTGAAGCTGCGCTTAACCTTGCTCCAGGCCGCGGAGCGCCATGCCGATCACCCCGACCACCCGCTGCCCGATTTCTCCGCCGAGCGACGGGCCGCCAACCTCAGCGAGCCGGGTCTGGACGCGATCGTTGCCGAGAGCCGGCGCGAAGCCGACGGCAGTCTTCACGTTCCAGGCGCCGCTGGCCAACGCGACAAGGTCCTTTACGACATCGAAAAGATGCTGGCCCCGCTCGTTCTCGCAGGCTTGGAGGCGGCGGGGCCCCTCGGCGAACGTCTGCATCTGCTCGGCGCGGCGCTGCCTAGTTTTGTCGCCGACCGAATCCCCGCCGGCGTGATCGACACGATCACGACCGCCGATCGCGGGCGGGGCGATAGCCTGCATATCCTGGTCATGGACGTTCACAAGGCGCTGAATGGGCTCCAGGCCACACTTTCGGAAGAAGTCATCGACGGGGCTCACGTGTGGCGGATCGCCGAGGGCGACCGGGTGCTGGTTCAGGCCTTCATGGCGGGAGTCAACGAAACAGCACCTCTCAAGTTCGATCATCCCGGCCTGGATACCACCGCGACCCGGGCGGGAGAGCGGCTGGTCATCCAGAACGACATCGGCACGACCGATGCTCATGTGCTGGTCCTCCATGTGGAGGGCTTGGCCGCGACCCTCACCTACACCGACATTCACGCTCAGCGCGCGGCCTTCTTCCAAAGCCTGTTCAAGCCTTTCTCGGTTGTCTGGGAGGAGACCCGCGCCCGCCACAGCGAGAGCATCCGCCAGGATGCGAACTACTACCTCTGCCTCGGCCGCTATGAGGCACCCGACGCGAAGGCGCTGGCGCACTACCTCACCTTCCTTGGCTCGCGGATCGTCTTTCTCATCGATTGGAACCGCGCCCGCAAGCGCTTGCGGGAATTCCTGCGCAAGACCGATGTGTTGCGGCTGCTGCGCTGGGCGGCCGGCAACAATGTCGGCCATCGCGGCTTCCTAAAGCTGGGCGGCGAACGTCTGCTCTATGAGGCGATCGAGTTCGCCCAGCAGACGCCGCTGCACTACGGCGAGCGGCTTTATGAGATGCTTGGTCCCGAGGCGGCGCTCTCTTACCTGAAGTTCGTTCTGCGGGCGGCGGCCGAGGGGCTCCTGCAAGGCCGTTCCGAGCGCTTCATCCGCGACGAGGTGAAAGCCGAGCTGGTGCGCCATTTCCGCAGCGCCCAGGAAAGCCTGCTTTCCATCGCTTCCAGCCACGCCCAGATCATCTTCGATCTGGCGAGCGGCCTGCGTGACGGACTGCTGCGCTATGGCGAAGGCGGGGAAGACAATGGCCTCGCCCGCAGCGCCGAACGCGCCCGAGGCTGGGAACAGGAGGCCGATCAACTGGTGAGCCGAATGCGTTCGCTGACGCGGCGCACCCGCAAGCCCGAGGTCTATCTCACCCTGCTGCATGAGGCGGACGACGCCGCTGACGGGCTGGAGGATGCGACGTTCCTTACCACTTTCCTGCCCAAGCCGCCGCTGGCCGCCGAACTCATGGAGCCGATCCTCAATCTGGCGGAGCTCCTGGTCGGCGGGGCGGCCGAGCTGGTGAAGCTGACCGAGGCGGCGAGCCACGTGAGCCGCGAGGGTGCCCGGGAGGATTTGCAGGACTGCCTGGAGGCCGTCGATCGTCTCGTCGCCATCGAGCATGAGACCGACGCCGCCGAGCGGGAGGCGACCCGGGCCCTGCTTTCCGATGTGCCGGATTTCCGCAGCCTCCATCTTCTTTCCAATCTCGCCCGCTGCCTGGAGGAATCGGCCGACGCCCTGGCGCGCTCGGCCCTCAGGCTGCGCGATCACCTGCTCAACGACGTGATGACCGGTTGATCGGCCGTGGCTGAGTCTGCGGAGCAACTCGTCGTCATTCTGCCCTCCCGGGCATCGTCCGGCGAGGCAAGCGCGGCGGCCATCGGCTCCAAGGCCTACGGGCTGCAGCGCCTCGCCCGGCTGGGAATCCCGGTGCCGCCCGCCTTCGTTCTCGGCACGGCGCTGTGCCGCAGCTACTACGCCGAGGGAGGCAAGCTCCCAAGCAACACCCGCGAATTGCTGACCCAGGGCTTGGCGCGCCTGGAAGAGGCGACCGGCCGCGGCTTCGGCCACGCGCGCCGGCCGTTGCTGGTCTCGGTGCGCTCCGGCGCGCCGGTCTCCATGCCCGGAATGATGGACACGATTCTGAACATCGGGCTCTGCGGGCCGAGCCTGCGCGGTTTCTTGCGCGCCACGGGCAATCCCCGGCTGGTTTACGACTGCTACCGGCGCCTCATCCGCGACTTTGCCAAGGTGGTGCGGGGTGTCGACGCCGCTGCCTTCGACCGGCTGGTCGAGCGCCGTTGCACGAGCGAAGGGATCGAGAGCGCGCGCGAGCTCGGCGGCGGGGCCTTGCAAGCAATCGCCGCGGAATCCCTGGAGCTCGCTCATGCGCTGACCGGCCAGCCCATGCCGGAAGAGCCCATGGAGCAACTCCTGGCCGCGGTGGAGGCCGTCTTTCGCTCCTGGAGCAGCCCCAAGGCCGAAACCTACCGCCGGATGAATGGCATTGATGGCGGCATGGGGACAGCCGTCACCGTCCAAGCCATGGTCTTTGGCAACGCCGGCGGCCGGTCTGGCGCCGGAGTCGGCTTCACCCGTGATCCGGCGACGGGCGAGGCCGCGCTCTATCTCGACTTTCTCTTGGATGCCCAGGGCGAGGACGTGGTCTCCGGCCGCCAGATTGCGAGCGACAGTGAGCGACTGGCCCGGCAGTTGCCCGCCGTCGCCGCGGATCTGGCCCGCGTCGCCAAATCCCTCGAAGGCGCATTCCGCGAAGTCCAGGATTTCGAGTTCACGGTGGAGGAAGGTCGGCTCTATCTGCTCCAGACGCGCGCAGCCAAGCTGGCACCCTGGGCCGCTTTGAAGGTGGCCGTCGCCATGGTACGCGAGGGCCTGATTGGCCGAAGCGAGGCGTTGCGGCGCCTCGAGGGCCTCGCTCTCGACCGGCTGGAACGGCAGACCTTCCATGACACAGCGGGCACATTGCCCATCGCCCAAGCCGTATCGGCCGGCATGGGTGCTGCCATCGGCGCGATCGCCTTCAATCCCGAGCGGGTTGCGGCCCTGGCGGCCGAAGGTCGACCGGCCATCCTCATCCGCGAAGACATCGCCACGGAAGACATAGCCGGCATAGCGGCGGCGGACGGCATCCTCACCACCCGCGGCGGGCGCACGTCCCATGCGGCCGTCGTTGCCCGGCAGCTGGGCAAAGTCTGCCTCGTCGGTTGCCGGTCATTGCGGATCGAGTCCGACAGACGTAGCTGCGTCATCGGCGCGTTGCGCTTTCAGGAGGGCGACGACCTGACTTTGGATGGCGATGGCGGGCGCGTGTTCGCCGGGCGCGTCCCGGTCGTTCGGGAGCGGCCCGAGGCGGATCTGGCCGAACTCGCGGCCTGGCGCGCTGCCTAGGATGGCGTAGATGACTCTTGGCCACGGATAGAATTGCCGTGGCTCTACTCAGCTGTGCTGGAGCCCAACTGGCTATCAATATAACGCAGGCACAGCTCGAACGCCTTGCCGCGAGAAACCGTCTTGTCGTCGATCGAAAGCTGTAGCCACAGCCCGTCGATCAGGGCCAGGAGCCCGATGGCGGCGCTGCGATAGTCTATGCTGACATCGCATTCTTCAGCGGCCCGCGCGAAGCTGGCCTCGGTCCGCCTCGTATAGTCGAGATACAGCTCCTTGTTCACCTGCCGCACCGCTGGATTGAAGCGGATTTCATGCCAGAAGGCCAGGAATGCGTGCCGGTTCAATTCGGTAAAGACCGGTGGCGAGAAGATCAGCCTTGGAAGCGCCTTGAGACGATCGAGTGCCGTGCCGCCCAGCCGGTCCTGGCCTTCTCTGACCTGTCGCGACACCGTCGTGAACAGGTGCCTGAACGCTTCAGCCACCAGCTCTTCCTTGTTGGCGTAATAGTGCGCGATGAGGCCGCGGGAACTTCCCGCATCGTCGCAGATCGAGCGCACCGTGGTGCCCGCCACGCCGCGTTCCGCCATCGACTTGATGGTGCCGTCCACGAGCAATCGGCGACGGTATTCATTGATTTCGACCTGCGTGTGGGGTCTCGCGCGCTTCTTTGTCCGTCCCATCACTTTCGAAAGCCCTTCTTGTCACTCGCTCGCGTAATACCCCGACGGCGGCGACCGCACGAGCGCCCTAGTTTTCAATGTTACCACATCCTCGATGGGTAAAAGGACATAGGCACGCGCAAGCCGTACGCCGGTTCGCATCCAGGGCCTCCGGTCAGCCAAAAACTTATTGAACGTCCGTCATAGTTTATGTAAAGTGGGGGTCATGAGACAATCCGGCGGCGGGAACCGTCGGCGGAGGGCTCACCTGGGGAGATCGGCAATGAGCGACAACGGCTTCAATGCGGGTCTGGTGGTGGATCTGCGCCGCTACCCCATGGAGGACCGGGCAGACCCTCGTCGCGCCGCCATCGTGCAGAAGCTCCGCCGTGACCTGGAAACACAGCAGTACTGCGTCATGCCCGGCTTCATCACGGACGCCGCGCTGTCGGCCGTGCTGGCGGAAGTCGACAGGGTCAAGGCCTCGGCCTACAGGAACAGGTCCCGACGCAACTGCTACCTCTATCGCGAAGGGGATGCCGCTCTACCTGCCGATCATCCCAAGAACCTATTCTTCGACGCTTCCTATTCGATGATCGGCAATCACCTGCTGCCGGCGACCTCTTCGCTCAAAGGCCTCTACAACTGGCCGGCGATGATTGCCTTCGTTGCCGACATCGTCGGCGCCCCGGCTCTGTACCAGAACGAGGACAAGTACCAGCCGGTGAACGTCAATTGCTACAGCGAGGGCGATCAGTCCGCCTGGCATTTCGACTCCTGGAACGCATTCACGCTTACGCTCATGCTGCAGGCCGCGGAGGCGGGCGGCGAATTCCAGATCGTGCCCAATACCCGCACCGACAGCGACCCGAAGTTCGACGACCTGAGCAAGGTTCTGCGCGGGGACAGGTCCCGGGTCGTGACCGTGCCGCGGGAGCCGCGCGCCATGGTGATCTTCCGCGGCTGCAATTCCGTGCATCGGGTTACGCCCGTGCTTGGGGCCAAGCAGCGGCTGATGGCGATTTTCGTCTACGAGAACGCGCCGGGCATCCAGGGCGACAGCAAAGTCAATGAGACCGTGTACGGAGCTCCACCGGCGGCCTAGCACCGGCGGGGAGCGTGCCGAGCGACGACCCAGGACAAGGCGGGCGGAATGACCAAGTGTCATTCAAGCCAGCGCGATATCTTGCGCAGCGTGGCGGCCATGTCGCCGAGATCGGCAGGTCATAGGAGGCAGGATCGTGTCGCTCGAGGTTTTGCACGATATCAAGGACCGGATCGCCCATGTCCGAATCAATCGGCCACGCGCGATGAACGCAATTCACCCCGCCATCATGGCGGAATTCAAGACTCTGCTGCGGGATCTCGATGCCGACGACGCCGTGTCGGTCATCGTGATCTCGGGCGCGGGCGACAATTTCGGAGCAGGCTACGACCTCAAATATGACTGGCGCAGCCACTACGGGGCTGACGTCTTCGGGCAACGTAAGAATCTGTTGGACTGCGTCGACTTCGAATTCGCTCCTTGGGATTGCAGCAAGCCGGTCATCGCGATGGTGCGGGGATATTGTCTCGCCGGAAGCTGCGAGCTGGCGATGATGTGCTGCATCACGGTTGCGAGCCGCAACGCCAAGTTCGGAGAGCCGGAGATTCGCTTTTCCACCGCGCCGCCGGCCGTCATCATGCCGTGGATCGTGGGACTCAAGAAGGCGCGGGAGCTTCTCTACACCGGCGACATGATCGACGCCGAGGAAGCCTTGCGCTGCGGAATGGTCAACCGCGTGGTGTCCGACGAGAACCTTGAGGAGGAGACTTTCCGGCTCGCTCGAAAGATGGCAACCGTTTCTCTGGAGGGCCTGCGCACCACGAAGGCCTCGATCAACAAGGGCGCGGAGATTGCGGGCGTCCGCCAGGCGATTGCATATGGGATCGAGCAAGGCGCCATGCTGGATTCTACGGAGACCGAGACTCTCAAGAAGTTCACTGAAATTTCTGCCCGGGAAGGGCTGGCCAGTGCAATCCGCTGGCGCGAAGGCCAATTCAAATGACCAACCCGACGGGCTCCGGCGAGGGCGCTTGCCGGCAACGCTCGGGACGTGGGAAGTCACTGCGACGCATTCTAATTCTGAATGACTCCGGGGACGAGCCGATCCGCCTTGCCCGCCGCGGCTGAGGCGAGAGCCTCGTGCCTCAAGGGCGTGAGTCTGGTGGGGTGGGCGTCGCCGCCGCGATCGAGCCCTGGCGCTTGGCCATGAAGGCCTTGGCGGTCTCGACTGCGACCGAAGCATCCCGGCAATAAGCGTCGGCGCCGACCGCCATGGCGAACTGCTCGTTGAGCGGGGCTCCGCCTACCAGGACGATGTAGTCGTTGCGGATCCCTTTTTCTTTGAGCGTGTCGATCACGACCTTCATGTAGGGCATCGTCGTGGTCAGCAGAGCCGACATTCCCAACATATCGGGCTCGTGCTCCGCGAGTGCCGCGAGATAGTTCTCCACCGGGTTGTTGATCCCCAGGTTGATCACCTCGAAGCCCGCCCCCTCCATCATCATCGCGACCAGGTTCTTGCCGATGTCGTGTATGTCGCCCTTGACCGTACCGATCACCATCTTGCCCATCTTCGGCGCGCCGGTCTCAGCCAGCAACGGGCGGAGAATGGCCATCCCGGCCTTCATCGCATTGGCAGCCAGCAGCACCTCCGGCACGAACAGAATACCGTCCCGGAAGTCGACCCCCACGATGCGCATGCCCTCGACCAGCCCCTCGGTAAGGGCTCGATAGGGCGTCCAGGCGCGCTCCAGCAGGATGTGAACCGCTTCCGCGATTTCGACTTTCATCCCGTCATACAAGTCGGCATGCATCTGCTCGACCAAGTCGTCATCGCTGAGGGAGCGCAGGTCCAATCCATCAGCGGTCATGAGTCATCCCTTCCTCGATGATGCGATGTCCGCGGGCGTAGGCCGCCGCCGGCGGCGTCCATGAAGATATTTCCGGGCATTCGTGCTTCATCTGCTCGATGTGCCGTTGCACGGCGAAGATGGAATCCCCACCGCAAGCAACAGTGATGCTCTTGCCCGTGTCTGTCAGGATGTGCATTTCCACATAGCGCCCATCGAGATAGGCGACGAGTTCCATCGATACGGCGCGATATCTGGTGGCTGAAGCTCGTCCGTTCATGCCTCAATCCTCCTGGATCGGCGGCAGGACTGGGCCGACGGTCTTGGCGTCGGGGGTGGGGCTGGAGGCCGGCGCCCTGGCCTCCAGAGCTGCGCCCGCCTTGCGGCCGTCGCCACCTCTTTGGGGGTCAACTCTCCAAGAATGCGGTTGCCTCCGGATTGGGCCCTTTCGCGGTGGATGCCGTCGAGGCTCGCACCCGCCAGGAGAAACCAGAAGTAGGCCCTGGCAGGGCCGCCGGATCTGGTCGGCCTGTCGGCATAGGCCTCGGCGAGCCTCATCTGCGCCTGCGGCAAGCCTTGCTTCGCCGCCGCCAGGAGCCATTTGATTGCTTCGCGAGGTTTGTTCGAGATAGGGTGGTCGTTGTCGTCCAGGCCATTGCCATAAAGAACGCCCAGATTGAACTGGGCATCGGCGCTTCCTGTCATGGCCTCGCGCAAAAGGCGCTTCATGCCATCGCTCCCGAAGCGATCTTTGTCGGCCACGCGTGTTTCCGGGATGCGATAGGCTCCGCGGTCACGGGGAAACGATGCCATGCAGCGGCGTCAGCGATCCATGCGCGTCCGGCGACGGATTTCGGTCGGGAACAAGGCTGAGCAGCGCCGCCGCGATGACAATCACATAGAACAGCCAGAGCAGTCTGCGGGCAGCCTTTGCTCTATGGATGGAAAACTTGGCCCCGGGAGCCGGCATGGGCGCTACGCTCGCCGGAAGAAGCAGGCTGAGGCGGGTCGCGATGCTCGGTGCCTCGGAAGGCTTCCACCCCGCGGAAGGGACAGCGGCGATGAGCGCGGCCAAGGCCTCGGATGCCTTTGCCCTCGGCAAGCCCGCGAGCCTGATCGCTTCGGTCCATGGATCGAAACCCCGTCGTGCCAGGGCCGAGGCGACGCTGAGCCCCATGCCGCTCTGCTCCTCGCCGATGGTGGCAAAGAGAAAGTCATTGAGGCTTGTGTCGAGTTGGCTAAATCGAGCCGCCAGAGCCACGGAATTGCCTCTCGCCATGCAGGGATTGCGAACGTCTAAATTGGTATTCTTGCAGGAATTACAAGACCATGCCGCTGGTTTATTTCGATAGTGCTT
>Ga0209415_10011543_pt1 | contig 14859 bp, 15 predicted proteins | sample PeaSoiSIISIP2007_FD_187696 | JGI IMG/M metagenome (GOLD analysis project Ga0209415, IMG submission 187696) | Peat soil microbial communities from Weissenstadt, Germany - SII-SIP-2007 (SPAdes) (version 2) | ecosystem: Environmental > Terrestrial > Soil > Wetlands > Peat | place: Germany...
CCGCGACGCGAAAAGGTGGAAAAGGTTCCGTCCATTCGGGATTGGCCTGCGCGAAAAGACTTCCAGCGAAGGCAAGAGCGAAGATAAGTGAGGAAGAAAGGATCACGATTCTTTGCCGCATCAGCGGAGTATAGGCCAAAGGAGCGACATTGTACGAATTCTACCTCTGGTGGATCGATGAAGACGCAACCCGCCCTCGAATGAGAAAGGCAGAGAGCGCCAGCAGCGAAGAAGGCACCCAGATGTAGAGAAATTCGCTTTGGAGCACGTCGAGGCCACGATGGGAGAAAAAGCGTGTAACTCCGATGGGCGAGACACGAATGGGAGTCCAGGGGAGAAAGTACCGGGTGGTGTTGAAGGGGGAAAAGAAGGCGACGCCGAGGCCGCCGTCTGTCATAGCGTCAAGAAAACCATGGCTGGCTGTGGCGAGAAAGAAATAGGCCCACAAGGCTGCCCGGTTTAAGCCCGGAACGGCTTGGCGAAACATCAGACTAGCGAAACTTGCCAGAAGCGCAGCGAAGACCAGGGAATGCGTAAATCCGCGATGGCCCCAGAAGTCGCCGTAGCGGATGCCGAAGCGGAAGCCGATGACGTCTAGATCGGGAATGACCGAGCAAATTGCCCCGGCTACCCAGACGCGCTTCGGAGCGCCGGGACGATAAAAGCATGCTCCAATGCCGAGAGCGGCTACCGTATGTGAGAAGAGTGAGGCCATCTAGGCTTAACCGTCCCCGTTCGCAAAATATCTTACACAAGCTACTCGCGGGCGCACTGTACAAGCGGGAAAACGTCTTCCACAGATTTCCACTGATTAAAGTATTGACGGGGGCGGACTTAAGCGTGTAGCGTACTAGGGTTTCGCGAGTAACGAATTCGCACCTAAGTGCATCTATATAGATGTACTTAGAGGCGCGGGAACGTACTCTGAGAGCGAGCAGCGGGCGAAGTACAGGGCGAACGGTAAGCTGGCGGCGCGGCCTAGAGGATTTCACAATCAAGATGAGCGATCTGGTGGGGGGATTCCCCACTGTTCTTATTGGTGAACGCAGAGGATTTGACTGCGCCAGCGTGGCAGACTGCCCGCGTCTTTGCTTCAGGAAAAATTTTGGCCGGCTTCGACCAGCCGCACTTGGGATTGCGCTGTAAGAGTTGGAGGAATTCGTGGCAGCAGTAGGGCTTGAAGAAAAATACGATGCGGTAAAGCAGCTCATTGCCGTGGGCAAAGAGCGCGGATACCTGCTTTACGACGAAGTGAACGATTCGCTTCCGGCGGAAGTGCATTCTTCGGAAGAAATCGACGACCTTCTCACTACATTTGAACGAAACGGCATTGAGATTTACGAGGACCAGGCGTCGGCGAAGGCCGCGCGAGCGGTGGAAGTGTCCTCAGAATCTGGCGACCGGGACGCGGTTGTAAAAGACGAAGCGCATTCGGACGAAGGCGGCAGCGACCTGGACTTGACGCCAGGGTCGCTGGAAAAAACGAACGATCCCGTGCGCATGTATTTGCGCGAAATGGGAACAGTGCCGCTGTTGACGCGCGAAGGCGAAGTGACCATCGCGAAGCGCATCGAGCGCGGGCAACTGGTGGTGATGAAGTCCATCACGCGGTCGCCGATCGTGATCAAGGAATTGATCGCGGTGGGCGAGGATTTGCGCAAGGGCGCGCGGTCCATCAAAGAGATCGTACAGTTCGACGACGAAGAGCTGACCGAAGAAAAGATCGCTAACAAGACCAAGCAGACGCTGAAATACATCGACAAGATCGCGAAGCTGTACGACCTGGCGCTGAAGCAAGCGGAAAAGCTGGACGCCACGCCGAAAGCCAAGAAAAAGCCGTACATGAAGGCGAAATGGGCGGTGTCGCGGACGCGCGTCGAGATTTCGCTGGAAATTCGCGGGATCGATTTCAACCCGTTCGAGAAAAAGCGGCTGATCGACAAGATGCGCGGGACGGTGGAGCGATTGCAGTCCTTGGAGCGCGAGGCGGGGCGGCTGGAGCGGCGCGTGGATGCCGCGAAAGGCGACGTGGCGGCGGAAGCGCGCAAGGAATTGCGCACGCGGCGCACAGAACTGAAGGATATTGAAGAGGCCAGCGAAGTTGGGCTCACTGAACTGAAACGCACGCTGACGTTCATTCACCGCGGCGAAGCGGAAGCCGAGCAGGCCAAGAAGGAACTGATCGAGGCCAACCTTCGCTTGGTGGTTTCGATTGCGAAGAAATATACGAACCGCGGGTTGCAGTTTCTGGATTTGATTCAGGAAGGCAACATCGGCTTGATGAAAGCTGTGGACAAGTTTGAGTGGCGCCGCGGCTATAAATTTTCGACGTACGCAACGTGGTGGATCCGGCAAGCCATTACGCGCGCGATTGCGGACCAGGCGCGCACGATCCGTATTCCGGTGCACATGATCGAAACGATCAACAAGCTGGTGCGCACGAGCCGCCAGTTGGTACAGGAACTTGGGCGCGAGCCTACTTCGGAAGAAATCGCCAAGCGCATGGACATTCCCGTGTCCAAGGTGCGCAAGATTTTGAAGATTGCGCAGGAGCCGATTTCGCTCGAAACGCCGATTGGCGAAGAAGAAGATTCGCATCTCGGCGACTTCATCGAAGACAAGGCGGTGGTTTCGCCGTCCGACGCCGTCATCAATTTGAACTTGAAGGAGCAGACGTCTTCGGTGTTGAAGACGCTGACGCCGCGCGAGGAAAAAGTCATCAAGATGCGTTTTGGGCTGGATGACGGCAGCGAACATACGCTCGAAGAAGTGGGGCAGTCGTTTGCCGTGACGCGCGAGCGCATCCGGCAAATCGAAGCCAAGGCGTTGCGCAAGCTGCGGCATCCGTCGCGTTCGCGAAAGTTGCGGGCATTTTTGGAAGGGCCGTCGCGGGATTATTTGTAGAAAAGACGAAATTCGAAAAACGAACGCCCCGAGCGATCGGGGCGTTTTTATTTTCCGAGATGCTTCTGGAGTTCGGGGTTCGTGAACACCTTAAACTTAAACGCCACATTGTCTTCTGGGCCGTCAGCGATTCGTTTATAGACCCACGAACGTGGAAACGCTTCCGTTCCCGGCTCAAAGACAACTGGCGTGGTGCCCCTGCCGGCTTTTTGCGAATCGCGGTGCCACCTGCCGGGCCGGCTGCGCTTGAGGGTTTCCCCAAGGTACGCGCCCCAGCGGATAGAAAGCCGGGTAAGGTCCGCTTCGCTCATTGGACTCTTCAAATGCGCTTCATGGAGCTTCGCCAGAATGTCTTCCTCCAATCGCTGAACCGAAGTGGTTGAGAAATCGAGAACGACTTGGTGTTCCTGATTGGCGCGCTTTACTGCTTCGTTTGCTACAACCTTCATCGCGTAGTCGAAGTTCCTCTGAATCCTTATCCTTTGAACCAATCCCAGCACCAGTGGCGATAGCAACAGAGCGCCGATTACAATGCCCGCGGATTCAAGGAGTTTTACCATCGGATATGGACCTCCCGCATTGGATTTTTGTTTACGTGAAAAACCGATGCTGCTCCACGCAGGCTAACCATGGTTTTGCGGGGGAATGCGGGCGAAGTGGGTGGTTAGGCGGACGACCCAAATGGCAGTGAAGGCGAGAAAGCCGGCGACTACGTAGATCATGTGGGCAGGGTCGGGGCGATGGTCGGGATGAAGATTGGATTGGACGGCGTAGTCGAACGTGAAGAAGATGACCAGGAGCAGCGCGCATCCAAACCAGGCAGACCAGGTGCTGAAGTATTCGAGGGTGGCGGCGGACTGCTCCGGAGCGAGCCAATATGTTTTGTTGGGAAGATTGATTTTGTCGGCGGGCAGGCGAGAGATGACGCCGGGAAGACGGAAGACCGGGATGGAAGCGAGTGCGATGGCTCCGACGAAGAAGACCATGAAGACGGTTTTGGTTTGCCAGCCGGTGGCGTCGCCGCGTCCGTTGAAGTGGGAGGCAACGACATCGGGCAATCGCGCGTAAACGGAAGCGAAATAAATGACGGCGAGAATCGCCAGCAGAATGAAAAGAAGTTTGGGAAGGCGCGAATCCAAGTTTGGGGTCTCCGGTGTAGAACTAGCGTAACCGAGAGAAATGCGCCGCCACAGTCTATCGGGGCGGGATATTGCGAAACAGTTAGTGTGAAGATGCGCGTTTCGCTGGGACACGCAGCGTATTAGAATGTTCCGCCCAGCAAAGACATGAGCAAACGACAAAAAATCGCCACCCTGGCCGTTGTTGTCCTCCTGGCATTAGCCGCCTTCGGTTTGTACCGCACCGCGAAGCCCTTTGCCGTATTGCGCCCGGGAATGTTCGCGCAACCAACGCTTCCGCAGGAAGTGATGGTGGACGAGTCCCCGTTCAGGACCGCGCAGACTCTCGCGCAGCTTCCCAATAGCCCCGGCGAGCAGCGCCTGGCCCAGGACGCGCTGCGGTTTGCCGATGATGAGGTCAGCCTCGCGTTTTCTTCGGCCTTGCAGCAAGTCCGCGACAGTCCGCCGGCGCTGAGCGCAGAAGCCAAAAATGTTCAGGAGCGGCTGACCGCCACCGAGAACGCCCTCGATGCCGACACCCAGCAAGTTGCTGCGCTCACCGCTGCGGAAGCCAAAGCCACTGGAAGCAGAAAGCAAAAACTCGATGACGATCTGGATGTCGCGAAATCCCAGCTCGAACTCCATCAGAGCGAAGCCACTAACAGTAAGAACGAATTGATCCGCGCTGGAGGCGACCCCGAAGCTGTTCTCCAGCAGGAGCTCGAGGCTCACCGCGCCGCCGTTAAAAATACCGCCACCGCAGCCGCCACTCCGCCTCCCCAGGGACATGGCCTGGTCTCGCTGTATCAAGAATGGTCCGAGTTGCACCAGAAAGAAAGCCAGCTTCTGGCTGCGGAGAAGGCCGCCGAGTCCGCTGCGGCCAGCTCCACCGCCGAACATACCGCGCTGAAAGCCAGGCTGGACGCGGAAAATTCCCGTCAAGCGGCACAGGCGCAAAAGTCCGGCAGCTCCTCGTCCGCCGCAAGCTCCTCAGCCGCTGCCAACTCGCAGAGTACCGCCGCGCCGGCGAACGAAGACTCTTCAACCCTACTCAACACCATCAAACGCCGAGCCAGCCAGCGAAGAATATCCGGTTCCCTGGCCCTTCGTGCTGACGACCAAAAGCATCTCGCCAGGACCTATGCCGACTGGTACGTTCTCGTCGGCGCCAAGGAACGCAGCGCCATCCACAAAGCGCTCATCAGTCTGACCATCATTCTCGGAATCCTGCTTGTGGGCCTCTTCTTCGATGACTGGTTCGAGCGCCTGCTGGGTAAAACCGCGCTGGACCGCCGCCAAGTCCAGAGCCTGAGAACCGTCACCCGCGTAACTCTCCAAGTCCTCGCCGTTCTGTTGATCTTGCTGGTGGTCCTCGGACCGCCGAATCAACTGGGAACTTTTCTTGGACTTGCCGGCGCCGGGCTGACGGTGGCGCTGAAGGATTTCATCGTTGGCTTTCTCGGCTGGTTTGTTTTGATGGGGAAAAACGGGATACGGCTGGGCGACTGGGTGGAAATAAATGGAGTAACGGGAGAAGTCGTCGAGCTGGGAATGTTTCATACTGTTTTGCTCGAGACGGGGAACTGGACGGATTCGGGGCATCCCACCGGGCGGCGCGTAACGTTTACGAATAGTTTTGCGATCGAAGGGCACTATTTTAATTTTTCGACTTCGGGGCAGTGGTTATGGGACGAATTGCAATTGGTGCTGCCGACCGGCCGCGATCCGTATCCGATTGTCGATGCCATTCAGAAAAAAGTGCTGGAAGCGACGGCCGAGACCGCGAAGCTGGCTGAGAAAGAATGGCAAGGCGTGGCGCAGTCTCGCGATAAGGGGCGCAGCTTGACGGCCGCGCCGGCCATCAATGTGAAGCCGGTCGTTGGCGGGATCGAGATTGCAGTGAGGTACATTACGCGTGCGAATGAACGATATCAATTGCGCGCGAAGTTGAATCAGGCGGCAGTGGATTTGCTCGGCCAGGAAGTTGCCGCATCGCCGGCTGCCCCCGCGGAACCTGCCCGCAAGCCTGCCTGAGGCTCGCTAGTATCCTGGCGCGCCTCACTCCGTCACGCTGCGCGCGCGAACTTCTTCCGAGGTCAGACCGTAGAGCGGCGGCGTTTTTACTCCCAGCATTCCGAGATAGAGATAAATCTGTCCGCGATGGTGGATTTCATGTTCGGGCATGAGGCGTAGCCACTTCCACGCGGTAATCGGGGCATCGGCGGGAGTTTTGCATTTGCGCTGAAGGTCTTCGTCGGTGAGCCTGCCAAAGATTTCCATCGATTCGGCGTGAAGACGTTCGACGAAAGCGACTATGTTTTCGTAACCGTCGGCGAGCTCTTTGCCATGCGTGGTGTAACGCGCCGGGTGGCCCTGGACGTTTTCCGCCCACATGTAGCGTTCGGCGACGGCGAGGTGGCGCAGGATGTCGCCGAGCGTGAATTTTCCCTCCGCGTAGGTCCAGTCGATTTTGTCCGGCGGGATGCAACGCGCGACGCGCATGGTGCGCTCGCGGACGGTCCCCCAATAGCGAAGGAACGGCTGAATGGTGAGGATTTCCATAAGGGCCTCGCTCCGTCTAGTAGTCAACTCCGAGATGCCAGCGCACATCGTTTGATTTGGCGCTAACGAGAACGCGCTCAAATTCGGACAACTCGGAAAGCAGCCGCGCATGGGTTTCATCGGTCAAGTTGGCCAGGGCCTCCGAGAGCGATCGAACAGTCTGCAGTCCCTCTTCCGCTCCGAACCATTTTTCTTTCGGGGGCGTAAGACTCTTCGTTTTGACACCTAGTCCGAACTCGTAGGCAAGCCCGGTTAATTCTTCCGGGTCTATACTGAAAAAACTCATGAGAGGCGTCACTCCCATCTGTTTCGCCAGGAGCTCGAGCTTCGTATTCTCTTTGGAAAGCTGGCTTCCATTCACATATACCTCAAGGTTTGGAATTTTCTTTTCGAGAATAATGAAGAGGGATGGCATACAGCCTCGATTTACTTCGAGCTAGTCCGGCAAATAAGAGTTTAGCGCATGAGCTGGCGGGCGCGGGCGGCGGAGATTGTCGCGCCCGCGTAAAGTAGCGCCAGCAGTGCGTAACCTGTGATCAGGTTGACGCCTTGGGCCACGACGCCGAGGGCGATGCTCATCGCGAGTTGCACGCACGTTGTGAAAATGGCCATGGCGGATTGCGTGCGGCCCATGAAATGGCGCGGGACGATGGACATCAAGCCGGACTGCGCGGTCACGCCGCCAACAGCGCGGCAAAGCCCGAAGATGGCTTGCATGACGACCGCGCCGACAAGAAAAGCGACGAATGGAGTCGCCATGTGGCCGATGGCAAGAACGGCGCACGCGGCGACGTAAAGCGGCATGCGCACGTTGCTGCGTAGCTGGCTGGCGATGACACCGCCCGTAATCGCACCAACGGCCCAGCCGGCTTCGAGAAAGCCAAGTCCGCGCGCGCCAGAATGGAGAACGTCGTTGACGAGAGCGACGAGGACGACGTTGCCGCTGACGACCCCGGCCATCATGATCGCGTGAGTGACTCCAAGCGAGCGCACCAGCGGCTGCTGCTTGAGATACGTGAAGCCTTCCTTCAAGTCCGAATAGACGGCGAGAGAGAGGCCGGCTTCGGCGACTTCGGGATTTTCGCCGGACTCGAGGGCTTCAGCGGTGGCTTCCGTGGCTTCCGAATATTCGCGCGGATATTTCAGATGGTCGCGCGGCGAGACGTAGCCCTTGCGCACGCTGTAGAGGCAGTACGCGGAGACGAAGTAGGTGAGGCCGTCGATGCCCAGAATGCCGGCGATGCCGGCGCGGTCGTAAAGAAAGCCGACGAAGGAGCCGGCGATCAGCATGCCGCTTTGCACTCCCACAAGTACTGCGGCATTCGCTCCGGTGAACTGGCTCGGCGGAATGACTTCCTGCACGAGAGCGTTGACCGTGGCCCAATACATTGCGGAGCCCGTGCCGGTGATCAGCGTCATGGCATACAGATGCCAGAGCTGGAGGTGGCCGCTCCACGCGATGTAGGCAGTGGCGAGGACGAAAAAGCCGCGCGCCAGGTCCAGCACCACGCCGAGATACCGGCGGTCGAAGCGGTCGATGAGCACGCCGCCGAGAAACGGAATGATCAGGCCGGGAAGCGTGACGACGATAACTTGCAGGCTGACTTTCACCGTCGAATGCGTGGCGGCCATGATGTACCAGCTCACGCCGACGAAGTTCATGCCGCTGCCGAAGAGCGACACGAACATAGCGACAAAGAAAAAGCGGAAGCCGCGCTGCGCCCAGATCAGCTTCCAATCGACAGGAGTTGTGACAGCGGTAGCCATGGGGGCAAGTGAGCCCTCTATTTTAGCGGCTTCGCGGGATTCTCCAAGAAACGAAGACGCGGGCTGTGCTCATCGCGCGCGGCGGAAGGCGTCAGGTTCAGGGCCGCGCGCGATCTTTGGTCGGTAGTCCCTGGCAAAATAGTTTGATTTGACAAATCAAACTGATATTGGTTATTTTGGATGGACATGCAGAACGACGCCGTCCGGCAATTGATGGAGTTTTATCCGAGGATTTATTTTGCATGCCACCGGCGCCATGTGCGGGACCCCAAGTCGAAGCGTGTTTTGAGCGCGCATCAGGGAAGCATTCTGGATCATCTCGACGCGCGTGAGCCGGTGATGCTGCTGGAGCTGGCGCGGCACATGGGCGTGACGCCATCGACCATGTCGCTGCAAATCGAGCAGCTGGTGCGCAAAGGATATGTGACGCGCGAGCGCGATGCGCGAGACGCCCGCCGGCTGATGCTGCGGCTCTCGGCGAGCGGTGCACGCGTGCGCGAAGCAAACTCCGTCCTCGACACGGATCGCGTGGGGGAAATGCTGTCGCGGCTTTCGCGGGAAGAACTCGTTGCGGGACTCGCAGGGCTTGCGTTGCTGGCCAAGGCCGCTTCGGAGCAGACGGAAGAGTTGGAAAAGATTAGGAAGCAGAGACGCGGACGATTGCCAGTTTGAAGCGTGCCGTGGAATCCGGTGCGGAGGTGAGCGATGAGAATTGTTTTGTGGGCGCTGCTGGCTTTAGCCAGCTTGATCGTTCTGATAGTTGTGATCGGAGCGCTGTTGCCGCGCGATCACGTCGCCACGCGCATCGTGCGTTATCGCCAGCCGCCTGCGGCGATCTGGAAAGCGATCACCGATGTAGATGCGATGCCGAGCTGGCGCGAGGGATTGAAGAGCGTGGAACATTTGCCGGACAGCAACGGCTTGCCCGCGCACCTGGAAATAACCAGCAACGGAAAGATTCCCTTCGAGACGACGGAGATGACGCCGCCGCAGAAATTGGTGACGCGTATCGCCGATCCGAAGCTGCCGTTCGGCGGGACATGGACCTATGAGATTGTTCCGGTGGCCGATGGAGCGACTTTGCGGATTACGGAGCGCGGGTATGTGACGAATCCGTTTTTTCGGTTTATGTCGAAATTTGTATTTGGCCAGACGAGCACGATGGAAACGTATCTGAAGTCGCTGGCGAAAAAATTTGGCGAAGAGCCGCGCATCGGAGAGTGAGCCGTGGGGAACGAAGTGAAATGCACGGTGCGATTTGGCAAGGAAACGTCGGAAGGAAAAGCACTGCTCGAAACGAGCGAAATACTTTTCCGCGGCGAATTCCGGCTGAAGATTCCGTTCGCTTCGATCAAGTCGGCGAAGGCGGCTGACGGCGAGCTGCGCCTGCAGACCGCGAATGGGCTGGCGGTTTTCGAGATTGGGGCAGTAGCGGAAAAGTGGCGCGAGAAAATTCTTCATCCGAAAACGCGCATTGAAAAAACCGGGTTGAAACCGGAAGCGAAGGTCTCTCTGTTCGGAAGCTTCGATGCTGCGTTTCTCGACGAACTGAAATCGCTTGCCGGCTCGATGACCAAAGACAGAGTTGCCGATGACTCGGATACAGTTTTCTTCGCAGCCGATTCATTGAAGACGCTTTCAGCCGTCGCGAAAGTTGCCAAGTTGCTCAAAGGTGCTACTGCACTTTGGATCGTCTATCCCAAAGGCCAAAAGACCATCACCGAAAACGATGTAATCGCCGCCGGCCGCAAAACGGGACTGAAAGATGTGAAAGTCGTCGGATTTTCTTCCACGCATACCGCCTTGAAGTTCGTAATTCCCGTCGACAAGCGATAGACAATCGGCAGCACGGGGAGTGGACAAGCCCTTTCCAGACAAATTCGGCCGGGTTAGGCTAGAATCCGCCTGTTGAAATATTGGGGCAGGCTCCTGCGTACTCTCTAAACAGAGAGCATTTCCCAACCTCGTGGTGGAGGAGTTTCCGATGGCAACGACAACTGCAGTTCCCCCGGCTGCGCCTGAGCAGCCGCAAGCCCAGATGAGCGGCTTTGCCCGCATCATTGGGGTATTTTTCTCTCCGCAGAAGACTTTTGAAGATATCGTGCGAAAGCCGAGTTGGGTGCTACCCCTTTTGCTGAGCACGATTCTCAGTGTGGCCGTCAGCGTGGTGATCAACCAGCGCATCAACTGGCGGGAATTCATGAGCCAGCAGATTGAGAAGAGCCCGCGCGCTGGGCAACTCACGGCCGACCAGAAACAGCAGCAAATCGAAGGCGGCGCCAAGATTACGCCTATCGTTACCTACACGATCGGATTCCTGGGCCCCATCCTGGGCCTTCTCATTATTAGTCTCGTTATGTGGGGTGCCTATTCCCTGCTGGGGGGGGCGAGCACCAACTTCAGTACGTCGATGGCGATCACTGCGCACGCTTTTCTGACGGGACTGGTCAGTAGTCCGCTTTTGATACTCACTCTCTATTTGAAGGATCCCGGTAGCATCGACTTGGAGAACCCGCTTGCGTCCAACATTGCGGCGTTTCTGCCGGACGAGTCCGCGAAGTGGCTGGTGGCGCTCTGCAAATCGATTGACATCTTTTCGATCTGGACGATGATCCTTTTGGCCATCGGATTTGCTGCCACGAGCCCTAAAAAGCTCAAAGGCGGCAAGCCTTACATGATTGTATTCGGTCTCTGGGCGGCGTTTGTCATTTGCCGCGTGGGATGGGCGTTCATCTTCTCCTGATACACTTGTCGGGTGAGTTTTTCGTTTGAAGTAAAGAAAACTGACCCGAGTGGCGCGCGGCGCGGCGTGTTGAACACGCCGCATGGAGCCATTCAAACCCCCTTCTTCATGCCCGTGGGCACGCAGGCGAGCGTGAAGGGTCTGCGGAATGAGGCGCTCGAAGAGCTGGGCGCGGAAATCATCCTCTCCAATACCTACCACTTATATTTGCGGCCCGGGCATGAAGCGGTGCGCAAGCTTGGCGGGCTGCACAAGTTCATGTCGTGGCCGCGCGCGATTCTTACGGATTCGGGCGGCTTCCAGGTGTTCAGCCTTTCGGAGTTGCGCAAAGTTACGGACGAGGGCGTGCGCTTTCGTTCGCATCTGGATGGCTCGGAGCACATGCTTACGCCGGAGAAGGCGGCGGAGATTCAACTGGCGCTGGGATCGGATATTGCGATGGTGCTCGATGAGTGCATCGAGACGCCCGCGCCGCGAGACAAAGCGGAAGCTGCAGTTAAACGGACTACGGCGTGGGCTGCTCGTGCGCGAAAATATTTTGTGGAGCAAGCGAGCTGCAACGGCGAGCTTGCGCAATGGCAGTTTGGGATTGTGCAAGGCGCGGCGTTTGCCGATCTGCGGCGAACGAGTGCGCAGCAACTTCTGGAGTTTGATTTTCCCGGATACGCCGTCGGTGGACTAGCTGTTGGCGAACCACACGACGTGACTTGCGAGATGACCGGCGAAGTGACGGCGCTTTTGCCGGGCGATCGACCGCGCTATTTGATGGGCGTGGGAAAGCCCGAGCAAATCGCGGATTACGTTGGGCTCGGCATCGACATGATGGATTGCGTGCTGCCGACGCGGGCGGCGCGCCACGCATGTCTCTACACCAGCGAAGGCCGCGTGCTCATCAAGGGCGCGCGTTACGCCGCAGACCAGCGCCCGCCCGATCCGAACTGTTCCTGCTCCGTTTGCCGGCGGTACACCCGCGCGTATCTTCGTCATCTTTTCGCCGCCGGAGAACTGACCGCGGCGATCCTGGCGACCCACCACAATGTCCACTTTTACCTTGACTTAATGAGGCAAATCCGCGAGGCTATCGAGTTTGGGAACCTAGCGAATTTCTCATCTGAGATGCACGCACGCTATGCGGTTGGCCCGGCCTGAACGTTGGACCGGAATAGCGTCCGAGATTCTTCCTGTGCGGCGCCGGCTTGGCCGGGGCCGACCTGCGCGGCTAACGAGCAGAGAATCCGGCGGGCAGTGAGAGCGGGCAACTTGAACCCGCTGGGCTGATTCTATCTTCCGTGAAGCTGGAATGGCCCGAGATTAGCGAAAGGAACGATGCAGCTCTTGACGATCATGGCGGCAATTTTCTTCCAGGCTTCGGGACCAGCGAGTCTCCTCGGCAATCCTCTCGTAATGATGGTCGTGGTGATGGCCATTTTTTACGTGATGCTCATTCTGCCGCAGCAGCGGCAGCGCAAAAAGATGCAGGCGATGATCGCAGCGCTGAAGGCCGGCGACAAGATCGTCACGAATAGCGGCATCTACGGCACCATCAATGCAATTGACGGCGAGACGGTTATTCTGAAAATCGCCGACCAGGTAAAAATCCGCATCGCGCGCTCGGCGATATCGCAGGTGGAGGCATCGGAAGATGCGAAATAAACCCACCCGCGGCCAGAGCGTGCGCTCAACTCTCTGACCATGAACCCCAATCTGAAGTGGAAAGCGCTGTTTATCGTTCTCGTCATTCTCGGCTGCATCTATAGCCTTGTGGGGCTTCCGGTGTTCCCCACGTCGGTGGCGCAGCTGAAAGACAATTTCTCGCACCAGATCAAGCTTGGGCTCGATCTCCAGGGCGGCACGCACCTCGTCTTGCAAGTGCAGACGCAGGAAGCCGTAGCGCAAGAGACGGACCAGATGGTGGATCGCATCACGACGTGGCTGCGCGGAAAGAATATTCATTACGACGAAGTGCGCCGCGTGGATGACACACACATCCTGGTGCGCAACGTGGATTCGGCGGGGCTTTCGGAATTTCGCGATTACGTGAACGCGCAGTTCACGAATTTCTGGGAAATGGCGCCGGCGGCGGGCGATCCCGTTGGTTACACGCTGACTCTGCGGTCCGGCGCGCAGACACAAATTCGAGAGACGACGATGACGCAGTCGCTCGAAACCATTGAGCGCCGCATCAATGGCCTTGGTCTGACGGAGCCGACAATCCAGCCTCGTGGCGGGCAGAATACCAACGAGATTCTTGTGCAGCTTCCGGGGGAAGGCGATCCTTCGCGCGCGAAGCAGGTTATTCAGGCTGGTGGCCAACTCGAGCTTCGACTCGTCGAGGATCCGGTCGTCTATACTTCTGAGACAGACGCGCTGAGCAAGCACGGGGGCGTTTTACCTCCCGGTACGGAACTCGTGCCTGGTCGTTCGGATTCTCGAACAACATCCGGGGCTCCCTCCGACGAAGTCTGGTACGTGCTGAGCCGCGCTGCTGTTGTCACGGGCCGCGACCTTCGCAGCGCAACCCCAAATAAAAATGCGAACAATCCGGGACAGTGGGTGGTCGATTTCACTTTGTCACCCGAAGCGGCACGCCGTTTTGGTCCCTTTACGCAGACGAATATCGGGCGGCAAATGGCAATTGTGCTCGAACATCACGTTTCTTCCGCCCCAGAGATTCACGGCAAGATTGAAGACTCCGGCTTGATCGAGGGCAATTTCAGCCAAGAGTCCGCGACCGATCTCGCGCAGATCTTGCGCGCTGGAGCGCTACCGGCTTCGATCAAGTACCTTGAGGAACGCACCGTGGGGCCGTCTCTCGGAGCGGATTCTATTCGCCACGGCGTGCAAGCCTCCGTCTTGAGCTTGCTGGTCGTGATGATTTTCATGCTGATCTACTACCGACTTTCAGGTGGCAACGCGGTTCTGGCGCTCATTCTAAACTTGGTGATCTTGCTGGCGGCGCTGGCTGCGTTTGGCGCAGTCCTCACGCTACCCGGCATTGCCGGCGTGATCCTCACCATAGGCATGGGCGTGGATTCCAACGTCCTGGTGTTCGAACGTATCCGAGAAGAATTGCGCAATGGCAAGTCCGCTCCGTCAGCCGTGCAAGCGGGCTTCGATAAGGCCTTTCTGACTATTATTGATACCCACGTTACGACCGTCGTGTCCGCCTTCTTCTTGTTCCTTTTCGGAACCGGTCCTATCAAGGGGTTCGCCATTACCTTGACGATCGGTTTGATCGCCAACGTGTTCACCGCCATCTATGTGTCCAAGACGATCTTCCAGTATCACTTGGCCAAGATGGACCGTCAGGGCGAGCTGAGCATCTAGTTTGGGTGCTGAGCGGTACTAGGACGCATAGGGCCAAAGATTTGTAGAAACAGAACGATAGAGTGGTAGCTAACTCCGGCGCAGGCCCCCATGTTAGGCAGGGAGGCTGTGGGAACAAACCCATCGACGCTGGAGTCTAAGGAAGGGAAGTACAACCCGCATGATCGAGTTATTCAAAGAGCCCAACATAGACTGGATGGGCAAAGCCAAGTATTTCTATGCCCTTAGCGGTATTTTGCTGATTGCCGGTTGGACCTCGATTTTCATGAACGGCGGGCTGAAGTACAGCATCGATTTCAAGGGCGGCACCAACGTGGATGTGCGCTTCGCCCAGACTCCCAATATCGATAAAATTCGCAGCGGCCTGACGGCCCAAGGTTTGGGGAATACGGAAATCCAGTCCGTGAGCGACATCGCCAACCCCAATTCGAATGAAGT